>Ga0255057_10000018_pt1 | contig 85346 bp, 88 predicted proteins | sample Cases_109_6_MG_FD_189022 | JGI IMG/M metagenome (GOLD analysis project Ga0255057, IMG submission 189022) | Seawater microbial communities from Amundsen Gulf, Northwest Territories, Canada - Cases_109_6 | ecosystem: Environmental > Aquatic > Marine > Gulf | place: Canada: Northwest Territories... | reverse complement strand
GCTGGGAGCCGTTGGTATCGAAGCGGAAACCGTCTCCGCTGCTGCCCGTGAACACGAGCACTTTCTGAGTGCCGCTCTCGTACGTCCCGCCTAAGTCGCTGCCGACCGGACCGTCGACCAGGTCCAGGTCGAACTCGACCTGGCACTGCTGCTTGCCGAAGACCTCGAACAGCTCGATTCCAATTCCCTTGCGGCCGCGTCGAGTCTGGACCTCCACGTCGTATTGGTCGCTGAACGCCTCCGGGTCAATCGTGATGTTCGCGACCAACTCCGTTTCGTCGACGAACGACGTGCTATTCGTCTGGATCGCTTCGGCACTTCGATCGATCAGGAACTCCACCTTTGACCCGTCATCGAAGCCCGATCCGAACACGCGGACGTCGATCGCCACGGCGCCCGCATCCCCTGCGCTCGGGTCCGTGGCGACCACAGAAACCTTGCTGCCGCCACCTCCCCGTTTCATGAGCGCTACTCCGTCCACGGAGACGGGATCCTGGTCGCACGCGCCCAACACAGCAGTCGCCAGAAGCACGAGGAAAGGCGAGATCCGTCGCGAGAGGGCTGTGCGCATCATCTTGTGCTCCCGTCATTGATAGTCTGGCCGCTGGAGGATGAAACGGACGCCCCGGGCGCCGTTTGCGCGGTCAGCAACAGATCGCTGCTTCCACTCAGGCGGTAAGCGGCCCAGTAATAAGGCGCAGCATACCTCGGGTCGGCAATCATGGCCCGCTGAGTCTGGGCGAGTGCCTCACCGACATCCAGCCTCGGCACTCCAAGGTAAAACAATTCAGCGAAACGGGAGGCCCCCTCGTCCTGCACGGGCCACAGCGTTGCGATCACGGTCCGGGCACCGGCGTATAGGAAAGCTTGCGACAGGTTCGCGAAGTCGTCTCCCCGCGCGAAGCTGGTCGACCACTCGGCGCCCACTCCCGTCTCGCAGCCGGAGAGGTAGACGATGGGGCTGTTTATTCTGAGACCCAGCAGCTCGTGTACTTCGAGCCGACCGTCGTCGTGCGGCACTGCGGTTCCCCGTGCCAGTGCGATCCGCGAAAACATCGGATTCCGCGGGTTCAGTAAGCCATGGGTGGCGACGTGGACGCTCCGACCGGAGGCCAGGTCCTCGCGCAGGCGAGCTTCCGTTGCTTCACCTCCATAGCTCGTCCGCGTACCAGGAACCGCCCGGTTCAGGGCCACGAGCTCCGTTCGTGTGGCAGGAAGCTCCTCGGGGAACGGTGCCAGGCCGGAAGCTGTCAGGTGACCTGCCTCACTGGGCACGCGCAGCACCGGCAGTATCGCTGCGGATGGAAGGTGGGTGATCACGTAGTCCTGAACCAGATAGCGACCCGTAGACTCGTTCCACAGAGCGGCGAATGGGAGGTAAGTGAGCTCACCGTGAGGCACGATCAGCAGCCGAGTGGTGTTTTGAAGGACCCCGGAGCGGACAGCGGGCTCGATCAGGGTGTCGAACAGGCGCTCGAGGGCGAGAGGTCGATTCTCGGGGTCCCACTCCCCTGATCCCGTGGCGGCTCGTGCCACGCGCACGCGACTGGCCAGCGTGGTGCGTGGTACTTCGGCGCTGAAATAGCGGATCGAGTCTGGCGTGACCACGAACAGTAGCACTCCCTCTCCAGTGACGTGGTACTCGAGAAGCGCCTCGTCTGGCCGGAGGGCCTTTCCAACGCTCCGACGGTCCATGGGGGCTCCCCCGAGGAGGGTCGTGCCTCGAGGGTCGACGTCGCCCGCTCGCACAAGTGCTGCCGTGTACGCGGCCCGGGCCTCCTCGAGCGCCTGCCGAAGAAGAGATGCCTGCCGTTTCAAGTCCGGGCTGCGGGATTCGGGTGGATTCGCTTCGATTTCATCCATCCGGTCGGCGAGCTCATTGATCCGCCGCAGCAGTTCCTCGCCCACGAACAGGTCGCCTGCCACTCTTCCGGTCTCGTTCTCTCCGCGACTCGCGAGCAGTTGCTCGAGCAGCGATCGGCCGCGTGCCCGGTCCGCCGTCTCGAAGGCCTCACCCACGCGGCCCATGCGCAGGAGCACCATCACCTGGTCGGAGTAGGCTTCCTCTCGGGCTGCCAGGTGGGCTGCACGTAGCGATCCGGAGCCATACCTGTGCCGGACTCGCTCGGCGGCGGCTAGCGCCCGGACTCCCGCGCTGGATGCTGAATCCAGGTCGCCGATCGCTGCGAAGGCCCAGGCCCGTAAGGCTTCCACTTCCCATTCACTGGCGTAGCCACCGGCATCCAGGTCCTCCTGGACTGCCTTGAGAGCGGCCAGAGCTTCACGAGGTTGGGCCCACTGCCTGGCCACGCGTGCCCGGCCGAGGGCGATGGAGAGGCGTACGCTGCGGGCATCCATTACAGAGCCGAGAATCTCCGCTTCAGTGAAGAGCGCCCGGGTGCTGTCCGTCAGGCCTTCGCGAGCCGCGAGCTCTGCCAACTGCACCAGGTCATGAATCTCCTGGAGGCGAGACCCGATCTCACGGTGAGTGGTCAACGCCCGCCTGACCTTCTCGAGGGCCAGCGTCATGTCGCCGAGCTCCGCGTGGATCTCCGATTCGCTGCGGAGGTCGATCGCTACCTCGTCCGCCAGTCCCATCTCCAGGTTGATCTGCCGAGCCTCGGCGAAGAGCATCAGCGCCCCGCGATGATCGCCCGCTTCCCGGTGCAGCTCTGCAAGCTGCTCCAAGTTGATCGCCTCTTCCTGACGCAGGCCGTTGGTGCGTGCCCTGTGCAGCGCGCTGTCCAGGTAGGCCATCGCACGGCCAGGCTCACCGAGCGCGCCGTGCGCCGTGCCCAGGTGTCCGAGCAGGACCTGCTCTCCTATGACGTCGCCAGCGACTTCGAGCAGAGGGGCCGACGCCTCGAGGTAGGCGATGGCACTGCGCGGATTGCCTACCTCGAGATCGAGGGTCCCGAGGTTGATCAGGGTGCGTCCTTCGATCAGAGGTTCGCCGAGAGCGGCCGCAGCCCCTCGTGCTGCTTCGAAGCCGGTACGCGCCTCCTCAAAGTTGCCCAGGCTCATGGCCACGAGGCCCAGGTTGTTCCAGACCTTTGCCAGGTTGGTCGTGTCGCTCGCGGCTTCAGCGGCGGCCCGCTCGAACAGGCGGATGGCATCCAGCGGCCGGCTCTCGTTCCAGGCGAGCAAGCCAAGGACGTTGTAGGACCGGAACAAATCGTCAGGGTTGACCGAGCGCAATTTGATTGCGAGAGCCTTCTCACCTTCCTCCCGGGTCGCCTGGTAGTCTCCGAGACGCCACGCGGTCTGCGCGAGCCAGGTAAGACTACGCGCCATCGCGGCGGATTCGCCCAGCGTTTCCGCCCCCGTGAGCGCCTGCTGGAAGAGAGCTCGCGCACTCTCGATATCACCGGCCGCGTATGTCTGCTCGCCCTGTCGCTGGAGGGCGTTGACGGAGGCAGTTGAATTCGCGGGATCGGAGATCGGGGAGGAGACCGCTTTTTTCGAATCAGCTTGCGACGCCCCCGACGAGCCTTCGGAACATGCCGCGGCCAGGATCACCAGACCGAGAGCCGACGAACGGAAGATCATCCGGCCGCGGATCGAGCTGATTTGACTCGACCGACCGGGCCGAAGCTGAGGCTGCGGCACTTGCTAACGCGCCGTGCGGAAGCTCTGGACGCCGGTCGTCGCGGTTCGACCGTCGGGGAACAGGGCATCCACGTACCAGCGGTACGGCGCTCCACGTTCCAACACCACTTGCGCAGGGAGCAGCACGGCCGTGTCGCGGGTCTCTCGGCTCCACAGCGGATCTCCCCCGGAATCGGTGACCGTAACGCGGTACATGGTTTGAGGACCGACAGCCCGCCACGTGAGAACGAGCCCACTCGGATCGACCGTCGCCCCCGCCGAGGGCGTCACTGCTGCTATGGCATCCGCGGCACCCTGCGTGCCGATCCGATCCGGGGCACGGAGAACGTCGCCCCGATCGGCATCTCGGGTCAGGGGTCCGCCGATCAGCACCAGGGCAGCGACCGCGGCAGCGGCGGCAGGGACGTATAACCGACGACGCTTCGTACTCGTGATTCTCTCTGCCGCGCCCGCGACTTCCACGACCTCCGCTCGGCATTCGTCGCAATCGGCGAGATGGGAGCGCACTCGCTCGGTCTCACGGGCCTCCAGCCGCCCGTCGAGATAGGAAGCAGTCGTCGCTGCGTCCAGGTGCTCGGTTCGAGCTTCGGTCTCTATCGTCATGGCTATCCCTCGACGGGAATGTCGCTTGCGTCTGTGCTAACGCTGTGGGTTCGCGCCTTCAATGGATGAAACGGACAACGGGTTCGCCTGTTGCCCTCGCGCCACACGGGATTCGACCGCTCATTCCACGACTCCTCCGTCTTCGAGCTGTGCCCGGATGTATGCCTGGAGCTTCTTGAGTCTTCGGTACACGTGGAACACAGACGGTAACTGCACCACGCGAGCGATCTGGCTCGCCGGGAGGTCGTCTTCGAACCGCAGCTTCAGTATCAGGCGATCTTCTGCCGACAAACCCTTCATGGCGACTCGGAGCGCCGCCTGCCGCTCGTCTCTCTCCAGCCTCAGCTGGGGGTCCGCGGTCGTCCCGTCCAGGATGGGGTGGGAGTCGATATCCTCTGCCACCAGGTCCACGAGGCGCCTCCGCACAGCGCGGGTCTGGTGAGCTTCCGGCCCTGAGTCCGGCCGCGAGCGGCCGTACTTGCGGCGCTCGAAGTCGCGACACAATCGCCTCACGACCACCACGAGCCAGGTCGAGAACCGGCTTCGCGGGTCTACGACGTAGCCTCGCAGCCGGCGGAAGTCGTCAAGTTGTAGCTCCTCGAGTACGAACCTGTATCGATCCATCGCACCGTCGTAGTCACGACTCAGATACCGAGCCGTTCCCAGGATGTACCGATGATAGTGACGAAGGAAGGCCGACCACGCCCGGTCGCGAAACGGCCCCGGTGGTGCTTCCAGAAGCGCTTCGACCTGCGGCGGCAGATTCCGGGGCATTCCCTGGGCTTTCGAGCGAGTCCTGATTGTCGGGCAACCGAGCAAAGCTCGCCAGATATCCGAATTTCGGCAATGTAGGCGACGCAAGGTGTCTCCGGCTTGGCGACAACGACGTGTATGCTGCCGGTCCTCGCCGCAACTCGTGGGGACGGCACGCGCAGGGTCGTCTGACGGAACTCGCTACCGGCCGCAAGATCCACTATTCGGAGACGCAGCGGTTCGTCGCGGGTGTCGGCTGGGTGGTCGAGAGCATCTATCTCCGGCCAGCCCGCAACTAGTTAGATGGCGGATTGCGGTCGGGCAGGGGAGGCAGTCGGGCCAGCTTGGGGTGCCGGCTAGGGCGCCTCGAAGATCTCCAGCCCGTCCGTGACTCGCCTTTTGATCGCATCCTGAAAAGCCAGGTGCCGGAGGGCCGCCAGCTGTTCCCTCGCCAGCAGCTCCCGCGCACCTGCTCCAGGGATCGACCGGTAGGCCGCGGCCGTGACCTCCTCCGCGGTGCGCGCTCCTGCCCGGACCGCGTTTCGGGTCCGCCCGAGCTGTCTTTCCAGGCGCCGGCGCTCGTGCGCCAGCCACTTCAGCGGCTCAACGATCGGCTCCGTGTGACTCGAGAACATGATCCGAGGCTCGACGGCGGCCACGCGATCGATGGTGGCGAGGTAGCGCCCGAACGAATCCTCGGTCTCATCCGCCGTGCGGAGCGGTGTCTTGAGCCCGAGAAGGAACTGGTCGCCGACGAGCACCGTCCCGCTCTCCGGTTGCCACAGCAGAAGATGGCCAGGAGCGTGTCCCTCTCCGAGCATCCACTCCCAGCCGCCCACGTCGGGGAGCGAGTCGGCCGAGCCTTCGACCTCGCGGAACGAAATGTCCTCGGGGGTCCACTCGTCGGCCCGGAACGCCGCGGCCGCGTCGCGATGGGCGACTACGGTCACCGGTCGCAGGGCCTCCACACCGCCGGCATGGTCGAGGTGAGAGTGCGTGAGGATCAAGCCGCGTGGCACTCCGCGCGGTCCGAGCACAGAGTCGAGTGCGGAGCGCACCGCGCCGATCGACTCGAGAGTGCTCGCTCCCGTGTCGACCAGCCACTCGCCGTCGGACTCGAGGAGAAACACGGCGACGGCCCGTGGGGGCCATGGCGACGGCACGACCGCGCGCTGACACCCGGGGGCGACCCGCTCGAATCCTCCGAGGTGGAGAACCGTGCTCACGAAACCGATGGTCTCCTATCCGAGGGCCCGGCCACGGGCGTGGAGCCACGCACGCGGGCCTCGTCGATGGCTTCACGCAGGGCCTCCAGCTTCTCGGGCCAGTCGAGCGGAGAACCATCCAGTTCGGCGATCGCCTCGACGCCCCGAGCGGCGTTCACCAGGAAGGCTCCTGCGGCTCCCGTGAGGCCGGCGGCGCCGAACTCGCCCTCGTGCACCGTCCATTCCAGTTCGCGCGCGGTCTCGAGCACGACGGAGCGCGTAACTCCCGGGTAGATCGGAAGGGTAGCCGAGGGAGTGAACAGGTCTCCGTCCGCCAGCCAGAACAGGTTGCCCGCCGCGGCTTCGAGAAGACAATTGCCGGTGGTGCGCACGGCCTCGACGACGCCCCGCCGATCGGCAGCCATGGCGCACATCACGTGGGCCAGCGAGCTGCAGCTCTTCACGTGAGGAAGTGCCGGGACGGGGGCCTCCTCCTCGGCGAGGATCGCCACCGTGAGACGACGCTCACCCGCGGGCGCGTGCACCTCGACCAGCTCCCACGCATCGGCGCTGCGGTCACGGCCATACCCTCGACCGCCGGCGCCTGCGCTCAGCTGGATCCGTACGACGCCGTCCGTGGAGCCGTCGACGCCCATCGACGCGAGGATGCGGGCTAGGCTCGAGGCAGTGTCCACGGAGTCCGGAACACTCAGGCCGATTGCCGAAGCGGATCGGCGCAGGCGCTTCATGTGCAGGGCCGCGTCGAGCAGCAGGCCTCGGCTCAGGGACAGCGTGGTGAATACGCCGTCGCCGTAGCGGAACGCGCGTTCGTCGAGGGCAGGTCGCACGTCGGTGCGCGGCCGGAGAGCGCCCCGAGCCCAGCACAGGTGTAGTGAAGAGTTCATTCCGGGGCCACTCGGGCTGGAAACACGAGCGCCGGTCCACGAGGAACCGGCGCGGTCAGGTTGCGACAGAGATGTATGGTCTCGGGGCCGGAAGGGCAGAAGTGCTCCGCGCCCGCCGATAGCAGAAGAGGACTAGCTACGCTGCTCGCGACGTCGGGCGCTGCGAATGCGTCGTCGTTCGGCCGCCTTGGCCTTGCGTCGCTTCGCCTCGCTTGGCTTCGCGTACCGGCGATTCTTGCGCATGTCGGCCAGGATGCCCGCGCGCTGAACCTTGCGCCGGAACTGCCGGAGAGCCTTCTCCAGATTCTGGCCCTCCGCAATTTGGATCTCCAACGGTCTGTCTCCCTTGTATCGTGTACAGCGTTCGCGCCGCTCGTCGCACGTTCCATTTAAGCCTCGAAAGATAGTGCGATGATGGCCCGAATCTCAAGAGCGGAGTTTCGAAGGCTGTTGGAGAGGTACAGAGCCGCTTTGTGACTCAGCCTCCCAGACCCGGGAATCGCTTGCTGAGGCGCTCTCGAAGCTGTACCGCGAGTGGCTTCTTCGCGTCCGCGGCGCCTTGCGCAGAGTCGTTGCGGGGCCGGCGATCTCGCGATGCCCGCGAGGCGTTTCTTCCTCGACCCTTCGGGCCACCCGTTCCGGCCTTGCTCCGGGCCGGCTTGCTGCCTTCCGCCGCTGGTTCTCCAGTGGTCGAGTGGGTTGCGCCAATGTCGAGTGGGACCAGGTTCCGGGCCTTGGGTCCGCGGTCGGACTCAAAAACGTCGAATTCCACCGTCTCGCCGTTCTTGAGCGATGCGTATCCTTCCACTTCGATATCCGTGTGGTGCACGAAGATCTCTTCGCCACTCTCGCGACGGATGAAGCCGTAGCCCTTGTCCGTCGAGAACCACTTCACGACGCCCTTTTCGCGTGCCATCGATCGCTCCGCAATGATCCACCCGCTCGCTCCGCGCCCCCGGCGGGCGAAACGAAACTGTCGCTGGAAGATACGGAACCACGCGCCCGTGATACAAGGCAGCCGTGGCCATGAGATCACACCCGAAACTTGACCACAACATCTAGCGGTCGTAGTTTCGGGCGACACCAGATATTGTGGCTTCGGGGTTTCTCCGGGTCGGATATCGGGTGGTTGCAGTGCGGCCGGCGCCCGGCGGGCAGCAGTGTCAGGATTTCGGCCCGTCAGTTGCGCTTCGCCAATGTGCGAGGGCGCCGAGCCGCGTCTGGAACCCGGTCAGCAGCTGTTTTTTTTGCTTGTATAGCCCCACACGCGGTACTATGGCGGCCGAAAGGTCGTCTGGATGATAGAGACGCAAGCCTCTCATGTCCTCGCCTCCTGCCCCGGGCGGAGGCGCCGATCGTGGTAAGGAGTTGGTGCTATGGCTACAGCGATGCCGGATCTTTTTTCCATCGCCGGAGACGGATCTTTCGAGCTTGACGGGAAGTTCTATTGTATCCCGAATCATTTTTCTCCCCGGGAAGTGTTCAGCTACCGCCGACTGCTCGAGCCGATTCCGGACATTCCAGGTGGCGCGCACCTCTCGATCGAACAGCGAACGAGGCAGAAGACGTACTTCTTCTGTCGGGCGGCCGCGTGCATCATTCCGGGCCTGGAACCGAGCGCTCTCGAAGGCGTAACTCTGGGCGGATTGCTGGGTCTGCACCGCTGGTTGCTGGATCACCGACCGGAGCTCACGCTGGACAGGCCGGTCCACGCCTGATTGAGGTGCACGAAGAGGCCCGGCTCCCGTGGGTATGGGGCCGGGCCTTTTTTTTGTCGATGGACGCCGGGATCGTTCCCGGCGTTATCTTGTTGAAGCTTCACCGGACCGGCTCGCCGGGACGAATTGTGAACCCGCGAATACTGACAGGGTTCTTCAGCAACCTGTTTACGAGGACGCCCGAGTGATTCGTCGCGCCAAGATCATCTGCACGATCGGACCGGCTTCGCAGGATCCCGAGACGTTCCGCCGTCTCTTGGACGCCGGCATGGATGCCGTCCGGGTCAACTTCTCGCACAGTTCGCACGAGGAAGCGGCTCGCACGATTCGGATGGCTCGAGAGGTATCTCGAGAAGTCGGCCGACCGCTCGCGGTGATGGCGGACCTCCAGGGCCCGAAGATCCGAGTGGGAGTTCTCCCCCGGCCACTCGACATCGACCTGGGTGAGGTGTACACCTTCGAGGCCCTGCACGATGCCGATGCCGGCGGCGAGGATGGCGCGATCCCGATCACTTATCCTGACCTGGCGACCGAGCTCGAGCCGGGCGATCGACTCCTGTTCGACGATGGACGCATCGCCTTCAAGGTGGAGCAAGTGCAGGGCACTCGTGTGACCGCGCGCGCCATCACGAACGGCAGGCTCCTGTCCCGCAAGGGCCTCAATCTGCCCGGCAAGGCGCTTCACGTGCCGAGCCTGACCGACAAGGACCGGGACGACCTGGCGTTCGCCCTCGAACAGGGCGTCGACTACATCGCCCTCAGCTTCGTGCGCCGTGCCGCCGATCTGGCCGAGCTTCGGGATCTCGTGGATGACAGCGTGTTGATCATCGCGAAGATCGAAAAGGAGCAGGCGGTCCAGAACCTGGTCGAGATCCTGTCGCTCGCGGACGGGGTGATGGTGGCCCGGGGTGATCTGGGCGTGGAGCTGGATTTTGAAGAAGTCCCGATCGTCCAGAAACGGGTGCTTCGCCTGAGCCGGGAATCGGTTTCGATCGGAATCACGGCGACGCAGATGCTCGAGTCCATGACCTCTTCCTCGCGTCCCACGAGGGCCGAAGTGTCGGATGTGGCGAACGCGCTGCTCGACGGTACGGATGCGGTGATGCTCTCGGGCGAAACGGCCGTCGGCGACTACCCGGCCGAAGCCGTGGAGGCGATGGACCGGGTAGCCCGTCGGATCGAAGCCGAGCTCGGCTTCCTGGAGGACCCTTCCGACTTTGCTCCACCGCTCGTGCAGTCGGGGGTCCACCGCACAGTGTCCGGAGCGATCGCCGGGGCCGCGGTCGAGGCGACGCACCGGCTCGGGGCGCCGTTCCTGATTACGCTCACGACGAGCGGGTTCACGGCCCGGCTTCTCGCGGCTCAGCGGCCGCGGGTGCCGATCCTCGCCGTTACGGACAAGGAGCGCACGTACCGGCAGCTCGCTATGGCCTGGGGTGTCGTGCCGATCCACCTTGAGGAGGAGGTGTCCTACGACGGCATGCTGGACAGGGCGCGACGGTACGCGTTCGACCATGGTCTCGCCGAGCCGGGCCGGCACTGCGTGGTCACCGCGGGCATGCCGTTCGACGTGCCGGGCACCACGAACTACATGCGCATAGAGATGCTGTGAAATCATGAGACTGACGTTTCTGGGCACCGGCACTTCGTTCGGTGTCCCGGTACCGGGTTGCGGTTGTGACGTGTGCACGTCGGACGATCCCAGGAACCGGCGCACCCGGCATGGGCTCCTCCTGGAGGAGGGGGGCAGGCAACTCCTGGTGGACACTCCTCCCGAGCTCCGCCTGCAGCTCGTCGCCGCCCGAGTGGACCGGCTCGACGCCGTGTTCATCACGCACTCGCATGCGGACCACGTGCACGGCATCGATGACCTGCGCGCCTTCACGACGCGGGTCGATCAGCGGCTCCCGGTGTGGGTGCCGGCCGAGTACGCGGACGATCTGCGCGCACGGTTCTCCTACATCTGGGGACCGGACGCGAGGTCAGAGCCGGGCAGCAGCGTGCCAGGCCTGGACCTGATCACATTCGAGGACCGAGACCGCGTCCGGGCGGCGGGCTTCGACCTGGACGTCGTCGCGTTCCCGCACGGCTGGTTCCGGAGCTACGGGTTCCGGGTCGGTGACCTCGCCGTGATCGTCGACGCCAAGCGCGTGCCGGACGATGCCGTGTCCCTGCTCCGCGGGGTCGAGGTCCTCGTCATCAACGCCCTGTGGTTCGGCAATCCGCACCCGACCCACTTCAACGTCGAGGAAGCCGTGGCCGTGGCGGAGATGCTCGAGGCGCGAACCACCTACCTGACGCACCTGACGCATCGGCTGGACCACGCGGAGCTCGAGGGCCGTCTTCCACGGGGAGTGCATCCGGCCGTGGACGGGCTGACGATCGAGATATGAGCGTCTATCAGGGTTCTTCAGCAACCTGCTATATTCGCCGCGCGAACCACCCGCGACAGAGGTAACCGTGCCGCAGAGCTTGATACGCAATTTCTCCATCGTGGCCCACATCGACCACGGCAAATCGACGCTCGCCGATCGGCTTCTGGAAGCCACGGGCGCGGTGGAGACCCGACAGATGAAGGAACAGGTCCTCGATTCGATGGACCTGGAGCGGGAGCGTGGAATCACGATCAAGCTGAACGCGGTCCGACTGCGGTATCGTGCGGCGGACGGGCGCGAATACCAGTTCAACCTGATCGACACACCGGGACACGTGGATTTTACTTACGAGGTGAGCCGGAGCCTCGAGGCGTGCGAGGGGGCGTTGCTCGTGGTGGACGCGAGCCAGGGGATCGAGGCGCAGACGATCTCGAACCTCTTCCTCGCGCTCAATGCCGGGCTTGAGATCATCCCCGTGATCAACAAGATCGATCTTCCGGCGGCAGAGCCCGAGCGGCGGCGCGATGAGATCTGCGAACTCCTCGGTGTCGAGCCGGACGACGTTCTCCTGGCGTCGGCCAAGATGGGGACCGGCATATCCGATATTCTCGAGGCGATCGTCCGGCGTGTGCCGCCGCCGTCAGGCGATCCGGACGGGCCGCTCCGGGCCCTCATCTTCGACTCGATGTATGACAAGTACCGCGGAGCCATCCCGTTCCTGCGGGTGGTGGACGGCACCATCAGGACGGGCATGACCGTGGGTTTCGGGGCGAGCGACGCCGAGTACGAGGTCGACGAGGCCGGCTTCATGCGTCTCGGCTTCCAGCCGGCCGGAGAGCTCCGAGCCGGCGAAGTCGGCTACCTGGCGGCGCAGATCAAGCGGATCTCGGATACTCGGGTTGGCGATACGATCCTCGATGCCGGGAACCGGGCGGATGAGCTGCTGCCGGGCTACCAGGAGGCGCAGCCCGTCGTGTTCGCGGGGCTCTATCCGACCGACACAGACCAGTTCGAGGAGCTGCGGGACGCGCTTGCCAAGCTCCATCTCAGCGACGCGAGTCTTCACTGGGAGCCCGAGACCTCGATCGCTCTCGGTTTCGGGTTCCGGTGCGGGTTCCTGGGGCTGCTGCACATGGAGATCGTGCAGGAGCGGCTGGAGCGCGAATTCGACCTGGACCTCGTGACGACGATCCCGAACGTGGAGTACCGCGTCACGCTCACGAACGGCGACAAGCTCTCCGTGGAGAACCCGAGCAAGATGCCGGATAGGGGGCGGATCGAGTCGATCCACGAACCGTACGTGCGCGTGCACATCGTGTCGCCCTCCGAGTACATCGGTGGGATCCAGAAGCTGTGCCACGACCGGAGGGGAGAGTACCTGAATCTCGAGTACCTGGACACGGAACGGGTCGAGCTGCGCTACGACATTCCGCTCGCCGAGATCGTGCTCGACTTCTACGACAAGTTGAAGTCCGTGTCGCGTGGTTACGCCGCCCTCGACTATGAAATGGCCGGTCACAGGGAATCGGATCTCGTGAAGCTCGACATCATGCTGAACGGCGAGTCGGTCGACGCGCTGAGCGTGATCGTACACCGCGACGAGTCGTACGAGTACGGCAGAAAGGTGGCCAGTAAGCTGAAGGAGCTGATTCCGCGCCAGCTTTTCGATGTGGCTATCCAGGCCACGATCGGGCGCGACGTGATCTCGCGCACGAACGTGAAGGCGCTCCGGAAGAACGTGACCGCCAAGTGCTACGGTGGAGACATCACGAGGAAACGGAAGCTCCTGGAGAAGCAGAAGGCAGGGAAGCGGCGGATGAAACAGGTGGGGTCGGTCGAGATCCCGCAGGAGGCGTTTCTCGCCGTGCTTCAGGTCGGTGACTGACGACGGGGCGGGGGGCGGCCGCCTGGTGATCCGGGCGCCGAACCACCTCGGCGAGCTGATCCTCGCCCTCCCGGCCATCCGACACGCGGCGTCCGTGGAAGCCAGGGCGGGCCGGCGAATGTGGGTGCAGGTGGCCGCGTGGTTGACGCCGATCCTCGAGCTGGCAGACCTCGATGTAGACATCCTGCCGCTCGATGATCGCCGGGCCCTCCGTCAGGCGGCCCGGCAGGTGGCTGGAACGGAGGCGAAGCGGGGCATCCTGCTGACCCCCTCGGCGTCCAGCGCGATCATTTTTCGCCTGGCCGGCCTGCGGGAGCGCCGGGGAACGGCCGGCGGCATGCGCACGTGGCTCCTCACGGATCCGGTCCCACGGGGACCGCTCCTCGAGGGCCACAGGGTGCACGAGTTCCTGGCCCTGGTCGGGGGGAACACAGAGGGTGAACCGCCCGCACCGCGTCTCCATGCACCGGACGGTGGGTCTGGTCCGAGCCGTGCGGCCGGCGACAAGATGGTCGGGCTGTTCCCGGGCGCGAACGGCGACTCACGGCGCTGGCCGGCGGGCAGGTTCTCGGCCCTGGCAGGCCGCCTGGCGGCCAGCGGCAGGCGGGTGCTGGTGCTCGGTGGGCCGGGCGAGGAGGGGCTGACAGAAATCGTCGCGGCGGCGGGATCGGCCGCGGGGGAGTGCGAGGACCTCGGCGGTCGCACCAGCATCCGGGATCTTGCCACGGTCCTCGCGGGCTGCGACGCGCTGGTGACGAACGACACCGGCCCGATGCACCTCGCGGCCGCTCTGGGTACCGCCGTGGTAGCACTGGAGGGACCGGCGGACGTGCGCCAGACCCGGCCGCTGGGGCCGCGGGTCCGGCTCGTGGGCCGGTTCGACCTGCCGTGCGTGCCGTGCGTTCGTAATCGGTGCCCGAGGAAGGGTCCCGGCACGGAGCTGACGAAATCGTATAATGAGTGCATGTGGCTGATTGAAGTGGACGAGGTGGAGCGGGTAGTCGAAGAACTGCTGGACTGGGGGACCAGGTGAGTGACAACAGATACATCGTCGGCGTGGATCTCGGCGGTACGTCGATCAACGTGGGAGTCGTTCCGTACGAGGGCGGCAAGGTGCTCGGCATGCGCTCCATGCCGACAGATCTGGATCACGGAGCGAAGTTCGTCGTGGATCGGATGGTCGAGATGATCCGTGGCTGCATGCGGGACGCGGCGCGCGAGGCGGATATCCCGGATGACGGGTTCATCGGCGTCGGGCTCGGCTCGCCAGGCCCGCTGGACCGGAAGACGGGAACGGTCATCGAGACCCCGAACCTGGGGTGGCGCAACTTTCCGCTTCGCGACCTGATCTCGAACTCGATCGGGCTCCCCGCCGAGCTCGACAACGACGCCAACTGCGCCACGATCGGCGAGTGGTGGATGGGAGCCGCACAGGGAATCCGCACCCTTGTCGGGGTGACGCTCGGTACCGGCATCGGGGGAGGCATCGTGCTCGACGGAAAGGTGTTCCACGGCGTGGCCGACGTGGCCGGCGAGGTGGGACACATGACCATCGACTCGACGGGTCGCAAGTGCAAATGCGGCAACTACGGGTGTCTCGAGGCCTACGCGTCGGGGCCCGCGATCGCGGCCCGGGCGATCGAGGGTCTGGAGACCGGCGAGCCCAGCATACTGCCCTCGCTGGTGGAAGGTGATCTGAGTCGGCTGACGGCCGAGACCGTGTACGAGGCCATCATCGCGGGTGACCTGTACGCCAAGGAAGTCATGCACGAGACCGCCAAGTTCCTGGGCGTCGGGCTGGCGAACCTGATCAACATCCTGAATCCGGAGATGGTCGTGATCTCGGGCGGTGTCACCCGGGCGGGTGAGCACCTGTTCGAGCCGCTCCGGGCCCAGATCCGCCGCCGCGCGTTCCGTCACGCGGAAGAGAACTGCCGCATCGTGTCATCTACGCTTGGCGGCATGGCCGGTGTGATCGGCGCCGCCTACATGTTCCGGGTCGAGCGAGACGGAGCTGATTGAGCGATGCCCCGCCTCGGCATCGTAGGCACGCTTGTGTGGGACACGATCCACGGTCCCGATGGGGGCGAGCCGGTCATGGACTGGGGCGGTATCGCCTACTCGCTCGCCGCGTGGGAAGCCAGCGCGCCACCCGGCTGGACCATGGTTCCCATCATCAAGGTGGGAGCGGATCTGAGGGAGAGCGCGGACGAGTTCCTCTCGACGCTCGAAGGTGTTGCCTGTCTCGACTTCGTCGTGACGGTCCCGGAGCCGAACAACCGGGTCGGGCTGTTCTACCACGATCACTCCCGGCGCTGCGAGAGGCTCACGGGCGGCGTACCCGGTTGGACCGCAGAGGAGATCCTGCGGGGAGGCCTGTCGGGCGACGCCCTTTACGTCAACTTTATATCGGGCTGGGAGCTGGACCCGGCCGCGGCTGCAGCTTTGAGGAGCGAGTTCCACGGTCCGACCTGGTGCGACGTGCACTCCTTGATCTTCGGGGTAGCGGAGGACGGGGTGCGCGAGCCGCGTCCCCTGGAAGGCCGCGCGGATTGGCTGGGGTCGTTCGATCTCGTGCAGGTGAACGAGGACGAGCTCGAGGTCCTTTCGGTGGCCGGACCGCTGCGGAGCGATCGACTCGCGGATCTGCTGTCGGATGGAGCGGAGGCGGTATTCGTGACCCTGGGGCCGGCCGGCGCGGAATGGGTCGCGCGTGCGGAGACGAGGTGGGCGCCGACACCCGCTGACGGCACCACGCGGGCGGTAGTGGCCGGTTCCGCGGCCGTGGAGACGATCGCCCCCGAGGGAGCGACCGATCCGACGGGATGTGGTGACGTGTGGGGCCTGACCTGTTTTGGAGCGCTTCTCGGTGGGGCGGGGATTCCGGAAGCCGTGCGTCGCGCCAACCGATTTGCGGCGGAGACGGCGACGGGCAGGGGCACGATCGGCCTCGCGAGCAAGCTGGCGACTGTCATGAGTGGGATGAGCGGGGCGGATCTGAGAAGATGAGAATAATCGGATGAGCCTCGTCATCGAGGTTCCGGACGTACTCGACCACAAGGGATTCGAGGCCCTGGTCGTGGAGCTGAATCGGGTCACTGAAGACGACGCTGCGCGCGTCGTGTTCAATGCGAAGCACGTGCGCTGGACGTCGCCGTATGGTCTGATCGGGCTTCTGGCCGCAGGGCGAGTGGCCCGCGAGCGCACCGGGCTGGCGCCGAGAATCGAGGCGCCGGACAACCGGGAAGTGCGAAGGTATTGGGAGCGGATGGACTTCTGGCAGGTGGCCCACGAGGTATACGATGTCGAGTCTGTTCCCGCGCGTGTGCACGGTGTTTCCGACGCGCTCCTCGAGCTGACGCCGATCCGCTCCCACCACGACGTACACGCCGTGGTCGAGCGAGTGAGGGAGCGGGCCGCGACGATTCTCCTGAACAAGCTGCACTACCCGAGGCCCTCGGTCATCCAGTTCAGCGTGCTGCTGTCCGAGGTGTGTCAGAACATCATCGAGCACGCGGAAGCCGATGGCTGGGTGTGTGCGCAGACGTACAATTACCGGGAGCGCCTGGGCAGGGACGTAGTGATGCTGGCGGTGATGGATGTGGGTATCGGCTTCGAGGGTTCGCTGTCGGCGGAGCACTCGCGCAGACACGGCGAAAGGTGGTCGGCTGGTATGGCCCTGGAGAGGGCTCTGCTCCACGGCGAGTCCCGCCACCGGGATCCGGGGCGCGGGCAGGGGCTGCAGGCGATCCGCCGCCAGGTCGAGCGCTGGGAGGGCGAGCTCGCGATTCGCAGTGGGGACGCCATGATCGCGTCGCCGACGCAGGACTGGGGGGACCTCTCCGCGATGCGCACGGGTCTTGAATTTTTCCCGGGAGCACAGATACTTGTTGTTATGCCCGCACGCCTGGAGAACGAGTGACGATGGCGAACCAGGGAGAAGCTCTCCGGATGCCCGAAATCGCCGTAGCCAGTCTGTACCAGCGAAACCTGGTAACGCGTCATACCGGGCGTGCCGTCCGCCTCTCCGTCGAAGGACTCGTCGGTGAGCTCGGGACGACCTCCCTCACCATCCTCGACTTCGGCGACGTCGCAGTGATCGACTTCAGTTGCGCGGACGAAGTTGTGGCCAAGCTGGTCCTCCGAGCGGTGGACGAGCAGGCGGCCGATACCGAGCGGTTCTACCTGTTTCGCGGGGTCCGTCAGCACCACGTGGACCCGATGGACTCGGCTCTCAGGCGTCGGGGACTGGCCGCCGCGGCGCAGGGCCCCGGTGGCGAGCCATTCCTGATCGGTGAAGTCGACCCGGCGGCCTCCCGACTATGGCTGGCGGTGTGCGAGGCCGGGCACGCGAAGCTCGACGAACTCGCTCCGGAGCTCGGGATGGATCCGCGGGACTGTGGCCGTCTGCTGGACCGCATGTGCGCCAGGCGCCTTCTTCGCCGGGCTGGGCAGGCATATCACTCGCTGTTCTACACGTTCGCCGAAGCGGAGCGCGTTGGGAAAGGGCGCGTTCCCGATGATCGCGAAGGCGCATCTCCTTCCGGGCGGGAATGAGTCGCCGCCGCACGATCCGCAGGCTCACGATCGGTGCCTGCGCCCTTCTGTGCGTTGCCGGGCTCCTCATCACGATCGGCTGGTTCCGGCTGTCCGGTTCGGCTCTGCCAACGCGCGGCACTGTACGTGTCGCGGGGTTGCTGCAGCCAGTTGAGGTTCAGATTGACACATTCGGCATTCCCCAGGTTACGGCCGCCGCCGAAACGGACTTGCTCATGGCGCTGGGATATCTGCATGCCACGGACCGGCTGTGGCAGATGGAGTTCTTCCGCCACGTCGCCGCGGGGCGCCTGTCCGAGATCTTCGGGCGTGACATGGTGGACACCGATCGCTTCCTGCGCACTCTCGATCTCTGGGGGGCAGCCGAGCGCGCGGCCGGGAACCTCGATCCAGAGGAACACGAACGTCTGCTGGTCTACGCGGCGGGCGTGAACGCGCGCCTGGACGACGTGCGCAGACCGCTGGCTCCGGAATTCACTCTCCTCAGGCTCAAGCCCGAGCCGTGGGATCCTGTCTCGACGCTCGCGGTGGGGATGGTGATGAACCTGGACCTGTCCCACTGGCGCCGGGACCTGTCCCGGTTCTGGGCGTCCCGACACATGCCGGCCGAGAAGACCGCGTATCTCTCACTCCCGTACCCGGAATCGGGCGTCACCACCCTGGACGGGCCGGTCACGTTGCCGGCCGGCGTGCACACGGCTCCGCCGCCGGCTTCCGGTGAGGCCGGAGCGGATTCGATGACGGCCGGGGTCGGGTTTCCCGCGTCGTCGGACGGACCGATAGCCTGGCAGGCCTTCCGGCTCCTCGAGACCTTGTCTGCGCGCTCGGCATCCAACGCGTGGGTCATATCCGGGAGCCGCACGGCGTCCGGGGATCCGATCCTCGCGAACGACATGCACCTTTCTTTGCGAGCGCCCTCGATATGGTACCTGGCGGCCCTCCATGCCGACTCGATTGACTATCACGCGGTCGGATTCACTTTGCCCGGAGTGCCCGGGATCGTCGTCGGGCACAATCGCGCCGTCGCGTGGGGCTATACGAACGGCATGGTCGACGACATGGACTTCGCGGTGGAGCGGTCGTCGGACGACGGCTCGCGATACCTGGAGGGAGGCCGGTGGGTCGAGTACGCGGTTCGGGCTGAGACGATACGGGTGCGGGGTGGAGAGCCCAAGATAATGAATGTACGGGAGAGCGTGCGCGGCCCGGTCATCAGCGATGCCCTGGCCGGGCTTGGCGCCGACATCTCGGCCGTGTGGACGGCGGCGACGTCCGATGCGCGCAGCCTCGGCCTGTGGGAGATGAATCAAGCCGGAGGCATCCGGGAATTCGATCGGGCGCTTAGCGCCTTTTCGCAGCCGAACCAGAACGTGGTGTTCGCGTCGACCGAGGGGCACATCGGGTACCGGCTCGGGGGCCGGGTGCCCATCCGCGGTGACTGGGACGGATCGATTCCCGTGGAGGCCGCCCGGATGGGAGACGGCTTCCGGGGAACATGGCCGCCTGCAATGCAGCCGTCCGGTACGGATCCCGCTTCAGGGTTCTTCGCGACGGCGAACAACCTTCAGGCGCCGGGTCTGGGCACGGCCGTCAGCACGGACTACGCGGCGCCGCTCAGAGCGCAGAGGATCTCGGATCTCCTCCGGTCGCGGGACGACTGGACGATCGAGGCCGTGGCCGATCTGCAGCGCGATACACACAGCCTCCTCGCTGACCGATTCCTCCCGCTTGCCGTGTCGACGGCCCGGCGCATGGGGCGCATTGAGGCGGTGGAGCGCCTCGAAGCGTGGGATCGTCGCGTCGACACGGATTCGCACGGTGCTCCGCTGTTCTATTCGTGGATGTACCGGCTCCGCGCCCTGATAGCGGGCGACGAATACGCCTCGGGACCGGGCTGGACGTTCTTCCCCCTGAAATCGTTCGTGGCTGTTCTCGAGGAAGGCGATTCGAGCCCGTGGATCGATGACATCTCCACGCCCGGGCGCGAGACCCTGGACCAGCTGGCCGAACGCGCGCTGGACGACGCCCTGCTGGTTGTGGGCGAGGCGACGTGGGGCGAGCTGCACCGGGAACGGCACACGCATCCGATGGGACAGAGCCGCTGGCTGCAGCGGATGTTCGGGTTCAACGTGGGACCGTATCCCTCTCCCGGGGGCCCGAACACGGTGCGGCCGGACGACTACCGCAAATGGTCGGTGCTCGACTCGACGTCGTGGTCACCTCCGTGGCTCGCCGAGTACGGGCCCTCGGAGCGCTACGTGGCACACGTGGGCCCAGAAGGACTGGAGGCCTGGTTCCTGATTCCCACCGGCCAGAGCGGGAATCCGTTCAGCCGCAACTACCGCGATCTCAATGATCGGTGGCGGGCCGGCGACCTCGTACCGGTACCGCTCGACAGGGAGCGATTCGTCAGCCGGGCCGTCCGCCAGATCCGACTCGTGCCGGCCAGAACGAGAGATTCCGAATGAGCGCAGACTCGAGAACCGAGATGCTCGTGGTCGGCGCCGGACCGTGCGGCATGGCGGTCGGAGCGGCCGCCAGGCGAGCCGGCGTGGACTGCATCCTCCTGGACAAGGGCCCGATCGTGAGCTCCATCGAGCGCTACCCGATCGGCATGACGTTCTTCAGCACGGCCGATCGCCTCGAGGTGGAGGGCGTGCCGTTCGTAGTCGAGCGGGACAAGCCCACGCGCTCGGAGGCGCTCAAGTACTATCGCCGGGTGGCCTCGCACTTCGATCTCGATGTGCGCCAGTACGAGACAGTGAAAGCGGTGGCCCGGTCGAATGGCTCGTTCCGGGTGGACGCCCGGCATCTTTCGGGGGCAGCGCGATCGTACCGGGCCGACGCAGTAGTCGTGGCCACCGGATATTTCGACACGCCGAATCTGCTTGAGGTGCCGGGCGAAGAGCTGCCGAAGGTCACGCATTACTTCCGAGATCCTCACCTCTACTTCAACCAGGACGTCCTCGTCGTGGGGGGCGGCAATTCGGCAGTGGAGGCGGCGCTGACCACGTGGCGCGCCGGGGCCCGCGTCACGCTCGCTCACCTGTTCGACGGCTTCGATCGGGGGGTCAAACCGTGGGTGCTGCCCGACATCCAGAACCGCGTCGAGGCAGACGAAATCAGGGTCCTGTGGAAACACAGGGTCGAGCGCATCGATCCCGCGAGTGTGCTTCTGCGGGGCCTGGACGATGGCCACGAGATCTGCCTCGCCAACGACTTCGTGCTGGCGATGACGGGTTTTCGCCCGGAACCGGAACTGCTGCGCGGTCTGGATGTGCCGGTGGACGACCAGACGGGCATCCCGCGTCACGACCCGGCGAGCATGGAAACCGAGGTTCCGGGGGTGTATATCGCCGGCGTCCTGGCGGCCGGGTTCGACGCGAATCGAATCTTCATCGAGAACGGGCGGGAACACGGAGCCCGAATCGTGCAAAGGTTCGTCGAGGATCGGAAGGCGGAGTCCGGCCGGGTCGAGGACGCTTGACGTGGGGCCGATCCGAAACCCGCCGTCGTTGACGGTGTTTTATACTGGGAATAGCTTGTTCAGCGACAGGGAGAGCGGCCCAAGGGGCCGACATATCCAACACTCGAAGTGCCGATGAACGAAAGCAGCGCTGCCACCCGGAACGCCCCCGTCAGGGAGCGCATCGAGGAAATTCTCGATTCCATCCGGCCCGCGATTCGAGCGGACGGCGGGGACATCGAACTGGTGGGTTTCGAAGAGATGGACGGAATCGTCCGGATCCGGATGGTCGGGGCTTGCTACGCCTGCCCGATGTCCATGCTTACCCTGAAAGCCGGTATCGAGCAGCGTCTTCGGATGCAGGTGCCGGAAGTCCGCTCGGTCGAGTCGGTCTGACGATACGACCGACCCTTCGGGGCCGTCGCGCCCCGGACTCCGCACTTACGTGACCCGAATAGAAACGGAAGTCTGAACCATGGATGTGCAGTCCATACGAGATCGTGTCGAATCCGCTCTCAGTCGTGTCAGCCCCACCGCAGGGGGCGAGGACCTCGTCGCCCTCGGCCTGGTCGACGACATACAGGTCGATGGCACGGGTGGCGTAGCAGTCGTCCTCGGCCTCCGTCCCTCAGATAATCCATCGGTCGCTGATACCGCGCGGCTCGTGCTTCTGGGTGTCGAGGGGGTGAACACTGTCGAGGTCCGCACCATGGCGGCAGCCGCTCCGCTCCCGGCGGACTCTGTCCCCACCGCGCCGAAGCCGCGCGAGCGGGGGAAGGCGAGACGCTCGCTGCCCGTGATGGAGCCCGCCGGTCCGGCGGCCGGGGCAGCAGCTGGAGCTGCCCCACGGTCGGCGGGGCAGGTGAGCCGCGAAGAAGCCTCGCGGCACCCCTCGGAGGCCGAGCCGCTGGCTGGCGTGCGCCACGTCGTGGCCGTCAGCTCGGGGAAGGGTGGTGTCGGGAAGTCGACAGTCGCCGCCAATCTGGCAGCGGCGTGGGCGAAGAAGGGGTATCGCGTCGGGTTGATGGACGCGGACGTCTACGGGCCCGACATCCCCACGATGTTCGGGGCCACCGAGCGTCCGCGGATCCAGGACGACCAGGTTGTGCCCGTCGAGGCGCACGGCGTCAAGCTCATGAGTCTGGGCTTCCTGGTTGACGAGGATACGCCGGCGATCTGGCGGGGCCCGATCATCATGGGGATCGTGCGGCAGTTCCTGCACCAGGTCGTGTGGGGCGAGCTCGACTACCTGGTCGTGGACCTTCCGCCGGGCACCGGTGATGCGCAGTTGTCCCTCGTGCAGCTCGTGAAAGTCGACGGTGCGGTGATGGTGAGCACCCCGCAGGACGTCTCGGTCAGCGGCGTGCTCAAGGGCATTCGCATGTTCGAGAACGTAGACGTCCCGGTGCTCGGGATCGTCGAGAACATGCGCGGCTTCGCCTGCCCTGAATGCGGATCGACGCACGACCTGTTCGGGTCGGGAGGAGCAGAGGCCCTCGCCGCCTCCCTGGAGATCCCGTTCCTCGGGGCCGTACCGCTCGGGCTCGCCGTCAGACAGGAGGGCGACCGGGGGACGCCGACGGTGATCGGCCGCGCCGACTCGCCCGAAGGGCAGGCTCTCGAAGCGATCGCGGAGCTGGTGGAAACTCGCGTCGGGGATCTCGCCAGGAGCGCGGAAATCTCCTGAGCGCGGCCCTGCGGGTCGATCCCACCTCCGGCTCGGTCCAGCGGGCGATCCGGCGCCTGGCCGGACCGGCCGTCGGGGCAAGCCTGCTGCAGGGTCTGTTCAACGTTGTCGACACGTTCTGGGTCGGCCGGGGACTGGGTCCGGCGGCCCTGGCTGGCGTCAGCACTGCCGGCTTCACCGTGTGGATCCTCCTCTCGATGGCGGAGCTCGCGTCGGTCGGTCTGACCGCGGTGGCGAGCCGCCGGCACGGCGAGCGCCGTCCCGATCGCGCGGCCATTACCGTATATCGGGCTTTCTGGCTCGGTCTCAGCCTCTCGGTCGTAATCGGCGTGGCCGGTCTCCTCATGCTGTGGCCCCTGTTCCAGCTCATGGCCACTCCGTCGGAGGTGACGGTCCAAGGGAGCAGCTACCTGGCGGTCTACCTGGCGGGCGCCCCTATCGTGTTCACGTATTTCGTGATGGAGGCGGCATTTCGCTCGGCGGGCGACACCCGCACACCGCTCGTATTGCTCGCGGTGTCTCTCGGCTTGAACACGGTGCTGGATCCGCTGCTCATCCTCGGGATCGGCCCGTTTCCACGGCTCGGGATCCAGGGGGCGGCACTCGCAACTCTCGTCACACGGGCGGCCGGTTGCCTCGTGGGTTACCGGTGGCTGGTCCAGCGAGGACTGGTGAAGAGAGCCATGCCATCCCTCCGCCCCATCCTGCAGATGGCGTGGATCGGCCTGCCCGTAGCGGCGGGTGGGGCCCTGTTCTCGTTCGTGTACATCGTGCTCACGCGTTTCACGAGCAAGTTCGGGACGGCCGCGCTGGCGGCACTGGGTGTCGGCCACAAGGTGGAGTCCCTCAGCTACATGGCGTGCATCGGGTTCGGACTGGCTGCCGCCACGGCAGTCGGGCAGAATCTCGGAGCGGGTTCGAAGGAACGGGCTGTGGCGTCTGGGCGTGTGGCCACGATGTACGCTGCCGCCCTGACGGGCCTGGCAGGCCTGGCGTTCCTGCTCGTTCCGGAGCACCTGATGAGCGTGTTCAGCTCGGATCCAGAGGTGATTGCGGCCGGCACAAGCTATCTGAGGATCGTGGCCGTGGCGCAGGTCTTCATGGCCCTGGAGATCGTTCTCCAGATGTCGATGGAAGGAGCCGGCTACTCACTGGTGCCGTGGATTCCGTCCAGTATCCTGACGCTGCTGCGTCTGCCCCTTGCACCCCTTCTGAGCCGTTCGATGGGCCTCGCGGGGATCTGGTGGACGATCAGCGGAACGGGTGTTGCGCGAGGGATCGCGGCGGCCTGGATCTGGCGACGCGGTCGGTGGATGGACCGCACCATCTGATGTGTGGAACCGTGAGAAGGGCCTGCCTTACGCACGCCTGTCGCCTGTACGGTGCGAAGCAGTCCGGCTCAGCGCGCCTGACGCACCTCGATGCTTCCGAGGGCGGCTCGCAGGTGAATGTCCAGCCGGTGTGACGCGGACTCCCAGCCGGGTGATTGCCAGGCGCCGTCCACCTTCGTGAATCCCGGCGCGTCGAGAGACGCCAGGAAGCCCTTCTTGTTGATCCGCACACCGAGATCAGGTGGCACGACAAGCGTGAGGCTGCCGAGTCCCATTTCAATCGTCGCGGATGCGTCGGCGGACCACTCGCCGGTGAAATCCAACCGCACGTCTCCCAGACCGCCCGTGAACTCGAGCTCATCGAATTGCGCGTTCCCGAGACCCGTTGCCGTGAACTCGGCGACGCCGACCGCCAGCTCGAGCGTTTCCATGCTCGCCGGATTGACGGAACCGAACGTGATCTCGGTGTCCGATGCGCCGGTCTTGTATACGAGACCCGTCAGGGGAAGCCCGCCGAGATCCACTACGCTGAGGGCGGCCCCGACCTTCATCCGGAGGTCCGTGGGCACATCAGGGCTCAGACCCAGGTTGAGAAATCCATGATCCTCTTCGTCCATGTCGAGATCGAAGTCGATATCTCCGTCATCTCCGATGCCCTCGAAGCCGATAACGAGCCGGGCGGCATCGCCGTCGACGGACCACTTCCGCTCCGGCTGCATCCGGGCGGCGTCGTACTTTAGGTGCGTGTCGTACAGGAGGCCGGCATCGGCGGCGGCGACCCTGAGCTCTCCAGCGAAGTACTCGACGTCGATCGTCAGCGATGCTACGCCGTCTGCCTGGCGGCGAGCCCGGACCTCTGTCCAGTCGGTTTCCTGCGCCACCACCGGTGCGGCCGCCACGAGCAGGGCGGCGACCGCCAGCGTCGTTCTAAGCACTGGCTTCGTCCTCCGCATCGGAATTGAACGAGTCAGGCCCAGAGAACAGATCATCGAAATCCGCCTGCGAAGCGTGGCCCTTACGACCGCCTCCGCGTGTGAGGATGATCGCTCCGAACCCGGAGGTCACCGCCGCCCAGGTCAGAACACCGGCCGCAAAGAACATCAGGCCGCGCACGAATCCCAGCATCCCGCCGAAGAGGTAGAGGGCGGACCCGATCGCGAACGGTGCGAGGAGGAAGAAGAGTCCGTTGAACACGTAGTGATACGAGCTCGCCCGCCTCAGCTTGAACCTGTCCATCCAGTCGAATCGCTGTTCCTGCGCTGCTTCTCCGACCGCGTGCGCCACCGCCAGGTATCCCGCCGGAATCGCCAGCGCTACCGCTAGCGCGTACACCGGAATGACCAGCCAGGTGATGATTCCGACGACGAGCAGGAGCAGGACCGGTACTACGAGCAGCTGTCCCGCCAGCCCGACTCCGAACGACCGCACGGTGTCCGCGCGGACCACCTGCGCCACGACTTCGAGGCGGGAGCGGAAGAAGTAGACCACGACGAACCCGAGGGCGGACAGGGCGAGTAGCCACATGACCGACGCCATGAGTCCGCCGAACGCGCGTCCGATGTTGTGGCCGATGGAGCCGATGAAGCCACGCTGATTTGAGCGCACGTGCACCCGGACGGGTACATCGATCTCGTCAACGAGGTCGACCGCGATGTCGCCCGCAATCAGGCCACCCAGCGCTCCGGCCAGGAGCGACACCATCTCTCCCGATACGCGGCCGCCGGCGTCGATCACCTCGCCGCCCACCTGCAGGATGTCACCTGACACACGCGCCGACCGAGCCAGAGTGAGCACGCCGTCGAGCACGAGAACGTCACCGTCCACCGTGCCTTCCAGGTTCAGGTCTCCTGACAGAAGCGCCAGGCTCCCCTCCACCAGCTGATCGGCGTCCACGGTGTAATCATCGTGCACTACCAGCGCGAGGTTGTCCTCCAACCCGGCTACCTGGCCGCCCAGAACTTCCAGCTGACGACCAAGGAGCTCCACGCCACGTGTGAGTTCCCCGAGTGACACGATCGTGCTGGGCGCGATGGCCACCTGGCTGCCCGAGACAGTGATGGTCGCCGTCTCGGGAAGCGCGGCTACCGCGGTCCGGTTCGAGCTCTCCGCGAGCCGGTCGAACAGGGCCTCAAGGGCGCTGCCCGAAGCCGCGTCCGCATCGCCACTCGCATCCGGAATCCACTCGGCCAGTCGATCGGCCAGCCCCGAGCCCTCGAAGAGCGCCGGGCTCGTGAGCAACGACCGCCACGAGCTGTCGAGGGTCCCTCCAGGCTCGTAGCTGCCCTGGACCTCGCCGTCGATGAGCAGTTCTCCCTCACGCAGCGAAATGATGCGTGACTCCCCATCCGCGAGCGCCAGCTCCAGGCTCGCCGCCCCGGCCGCCAGCGAGACCGTGCTGCCGGTCACGGCTTCCTGGGCGGTCAACCCTGACGCGGCGGGCCACAATGCCACCGCTATCGCTATCGCTACCATCCACACCCGTCGCATCGTTCTTGAGCTCCCGGTTCGCATGTTCGAAGTCATCTCGGGTACCTCCCGCCTCAGCCGGCGTTGGCCGGCCGCGAGCCGGCGGGCACGTCCATCAGGGAAAGCATGATCCGTAATGAGGCCAGGCCAACGAGCGTCACGGTTGCCACGGCTACAAACGCAGTGAGCAGCGTGAGCTGCCCGGCGATACCCTCGGCCGTCTGCACGATTCCTGTCCCGTACACGAGTCGTCCGACATCCATCACGGCTCCCCACAGCAGGGCGGTGGAGCGCTCGACGATGAACGCCGCAACAGTCAGGGGAGTCAGCTCGGGATACCGCGCGATGAACGTGAAGCCCACGCCGACTGCGGCAACCACGCCCGCGAGCGCGGCGGTCGTCGAGACCCAGTGCGCGCGAATCGTCTCGAGCACGCGAACGCGCCACGACACGGGCAGCCGGACCCGGCGCATCACCCGGTCGGAAAACCCGACCATTGGCTGCAGCGGCGCCAGCGCCTGGAGCAGGCTGTGCAAAGCCCGCAGCTCCTCGGCCTCTTTCAAACAGCGCGCGCAGTCCACCGCGTGGGCGGAACTCCGCGCCGAGAGCTTCCGGTCGCCCGGCATCGCGAGCGCTTCCAGCTCTTCGGGCCGCAGGTGCCTCACCTTGTCGTGCTTGTTCGCGTTCATCGTTGGTTCGACTCCTTCAGTCCCTCAGCCCTACGGGGCCCGGGGTCATGGAGTTTCAGCTGACGTCGTCCTCGTCCCGCAGGTCCTCCAGCAGGTCTCGGAGTTCCCGACGGGCCCGGAAGATGTAAGTCTTCACGGTACCGAGCGGCACGCCCATGATGTCCGAGATCTCCTCGTAAGCTCTGCCCTCTACGTGCCGCAGCAGGATGGCCGTGCGGTACTCAGGGCGCAGCTCCGCGATCGCATCCTCCAAGTAGCCGGCGAGCTCCCGCCCTTCCACCAGGGCGGCAGGGCTCTCCTCCCTCGATTCGAGCGTCAGAGAGGTCGCCTCCTGCCGCTCCGCCGTCACCGCGTCGGGCGCTCCGTGCATCGAGATCGTCTTCACCTGCTTCTTGCGCAGGTGATCCACAGTGAGGTTGTATGCTATCTTGAACAGCCAGGAGGAGAACTTGTACGACCGGTCGTAGCGGCGGAGGTTGTTGAACGTGCGGACGAACACTTCCTGCGTGAGGTCTTCGGCGAGTTCGCGGTCGCGCACCATTCGGTATACGAGCGAGAAAACGGGGCGCTGAAAGCGCTCGACCAGCTCACGGGCCGCGCGCTCGTCGTTCCTGAGGCACAGGCGCACGAGGTCCTGGTCGCTGCGTTCCTGGTAGCTCACGGCCTTCTTCGTCGACGTTGCTGATCCGTTTGGCCCATCATAACGTGGGCGCAAGCTAGAGTCCGGCGGTTCGGCCGGACAACGGCAGGCCCCACGGCCACGACCCGTACACGAGACGTCGCATGTCCTTCAGAGATCTGTCGGAGTTCATCTCGGCCCTCGAGCGCGAGGGCGAGCTTGTCCGCATCGCACGGCCCGTGGCCGTTGAGCTGGTGATAACGGAGATCGCCGATCGGTGCATGAAGAGTCCGGGTGGAGGGCCGGCCCTGTTCTTCGACCAGCCCGTTCTTCCGGACGGGAGCGTCGCAGAAGTGCCGCTTATCATCAACATGTTCGGCAGCGAACGCCGTATGGCCATGGCCCTGGGAGTGGAGAAGCTCGAGGACATCTCGGACCGAATCCGGGACATGCTGGAGATGAAGCCGCCCTCGGGACTGAAAGAGAAGCTCCTGCTCATCCCGCAGCTGGCCGAATTCGCCAGGTTTCCGCCCCGCCGGGTGCGTGGGACCCCGCCGTGCCAGCATACCGTCTTGCGAGGGGCGGACGTGGACCTCGAGCGACTTCCCCATCTGCTTTGCTGGCCGGACGACGGAGGACGTTACATGACGCTGCCGCAGGTGATATCGCGTGACCCGAGCACCGGCCGGCGCAACGTCGGGATGTACCGCATCCAGGTTCTGGGGAGCGACCGGCTCGCCATGCACTGGCAGCGGCACAAGAGCGGCGCGGCGCATTGGCGGGAGATGGCCGCGCGCGGCGAGCGCATGCCCGTATGCATTGCGCTTGGGGGCGATCCCGCCACGATCTACTCGGGCAGCGCTCCCCTGCCGCCGAACATCGACGAGTACCTGTTCACCGGCTTCCTGCGGAGGGAACCGGTGGCCCTGGCCGCAGCGGTCACGAACGATCTCGAGGTGCCGGCCGACGCGGACATCGTGATCGAGGGCTGGATCGACCCCTCGGAGGACCTGGTCGTGGAGGGGCCGTTCGGCGATCACACCGGCTTCTACTCGGAGGCGGACCTGTATCCGGCGGTGCACGTGGAGGTGATCACGCTGCGCGAGAAGCCGGTGTATCCGGCCACGATCGTCGGCCGTCCACCGATGGAGGATTTCTGGCTGGGGTATGCCACGGAGCGCATATTCCTGCCGCTGCTGCAGATGACGTCACCCGAGATCGTGGACTACCACATGCCTCCGGAAGGTATCTTCCACAATCTCGTCTTCGTGTCGATCCGGAAGGACTACCCGGGCCAGGCCTACAAGGTGATGCAGGGAATGTGGGGCCAGGGCCTCATGTCGCTGGCGAAGGTAATCGTGGTCGTGGACGACTGGGTGGACGTGCGGAACGTGGCGGAAGCCTGGTGGGTGGCACTCAACCACATCGATCCGGAGCGTGACGTGATGTTCACTCGCGGTCCGATCGACGTGCTGGACCACGCCTCCAGGCGGTTCACCTTCGGTTCGAAGATGGGCATCGACGGGACGAAGAAGTGGCCCGAAGAGGGCTTCGACCGAAACTGGCCGGACGTGATCGAGATGGACTCGGGCACACGCGCGGCAGTGGATGCGATGTGGTCCGAGCTCGGGATCGAGTTGCGTTGAGCACAGCCGTACTCTCGCGGGCGGCGCTGTACGCCCGGTTCGTCAAGCTGGAGCATACGGGCTTCGCGCTTCCCTTCGCCCTCGTGGGCGCCATCCTGGCGTCGTACCGGTATCCGGTCAGCGTGTGGGATGTCTTCTGGATCGTGGTGGCGTTCACGGCTGCCCGGTTCGCGGCGATGGCCTTCAACCGCGTCGTGGATCGCGAGTTCGATGCGAAGAACCCGCGCACGGCCGGCCGCGAGATCCCGAGTGGGGCGCTCTCGGTTCGAGAAGGCAAGCTGGCCGTGGTAGTCTCGTCCGCGGTGTTCATCGGGGCGGCCGCGATGCTGAACCCGCTCTGCCTGGCCCTGTCCCCCGTCGCTCTCGCCGCCGTTCTCGGTTACAGCTACGCCAAGCGGTACACGTCGGCGACACATATCATCCTCGGCCTTGCCGACGGGATCGCTCCCTCGGCGGGTTACCTGGCGATCGCCGGCACGTGGAGCGACCCGTGGGTGCTCCTGCCCATCCTCACACTCGCCGTCGGCCTGTGGATCGGCGGGTTCGACATCCTGTATTCTCTGCAGGATGTGGAGGTGGATCGCCGCCTCGGCCTGCACTCCATCCCCGCCCGTTACGGAGTGCGGTGGGCCCGGTGGCTCGCAGGTGCGTTCCACGTGGGGACCCTGGTCTGCCTCCTCGCGGTGCCCATCATGGTTCCCGAGCTGGGGGCGGGCTACCTGGCTGCGCTGCTCGTGACGGCGGCCCTGATCGGGTTGGAGCACGGACTGGTCGATCCCGATTCGCCCGAGTCCATCCACCGCGCCTTCTTCACGATCAACGTGTGGATCGCGGCGGTCTTCGCCGTTCTGGTGCTTGTGGATCGTATACTGTGATGTGCGGCCGGCCGGCTGACCGACTCGAGAACGGAGTTCGAGGCGAATGATCGACAGGCGATGGATTGTGGCGGTGACGGGAGCGTCGGGCGCGCCCTATGCGCTCCGCCTCCTGCGGGCGCTCGTGGACCTGCGGGTAGGCGCAGACGTGATCGTCTCGGAGCACGGGTGGAGGTTGTTCGCCCATGAGACCGGAGTGACAGGGCAGGAGGATCTGCTGCAGTCGATTGGAGGCGCCGGCGACCTGCGCTTCTTCGACAACGAGGATCGTGGCGCCCGACCGGCCTCCGGCTCGGCGCCCTATGCGGGCCTCGTGATCTGCCCGTGCTCGACGGCCACCCTCTCGGCGATCGCGCACGGCAGCTCGCGCAGTCTCATGGAACGGGCGGCCGACGTGACTCTCAAGGAACGGCGGAAGCTCGTGGCCGTCGTGCGGGAAACCCCGCTTTCGGCCATCCACCTGGAGAACATGCTGGATCTCGCCCGCCTGGGCGCCGTGATAATGCCGGCTTCGCCGGGCTTTTATCACGATCCGCGGGGAATCGACGACCTGATCGACTTCGTGGTGGCCCGTGTCCTCGACCACATGGACGTTTCACACGACCTCGGGTACCGCTGGACCGGTGAGGAGGAGTCGGTCGGTGAGTGATCACCCGACTGCCGGTCGCCTCGTCGGCCTGATCAGCGACACTCACGGTCATCTCAGGCCGAGTGTGTTCACCGTGTTCGATGGAGTGGACCTGATTCTCCACGCGGGAGACGTCGAGGATCCGGACATCCTGACGGATCTCATGGCTATCGCCCCGGTCACGGCGGTATCAGGAAACGTCGACGGCTCAGAGATCCGCGCTGCCGTGCCCGAGGAAGCGACTCTCGAGGTGGGCGGAGTGCGAATTGCGCTGATCCACGGGCACCAGGTGCACCCGGACTACCGGCTCCTGCTGGGTCGATTCCCGGACGCTGCGGTGATCGTACACGGTCACACGCACGTGCCGCGATGCGACTCCGTTGGAGAGGTCATGATTGTCAATCCGGGTGCTGCCGGGAAGGCACTGAAAGGCTACTCGCCGATGGTCGCGCTGCTGGAGGTCGTGGCCGGCCGAGCGACGGTGAAGCACGTGGAGCTGGACGGCTGATGAAGAAGTACAGATGAATAAGTACAGCGGTCCGCGGCTTCGTGAGACAGGCCCATTCTTCTAGACCTGGCAGGACGGGCAGAAGAAGGTGCTGCGGCCCGCCTGCACGATCTTCTCGATCGGTGTATCGCAATTTCCGCAGGGCTCACCCTCGCGCCCGTATACCCGCAGGCTGTGCTGGAACGATCCGGACCGGCCGTTGACCGCCCGGTAGTTCTGAAAAGACGTTCCCGCCGCTTGCAGTGCCTCCCGCAGCACGCTCCGCAAGGCCCGGTGCAGGAGTGCCACCTCGTCCTCGTCCAGTTCGCGCCCCGGCCGCCGCGGATCCACGCCGGCCCGGTACAACGCCTCCGCTGCGTAGATGTTGCCGATGCCAGCGATCCGACGCTGGTCCATCAGGGCGTTCTTCACGGGGGACCGCGTTGTCTGGAGGGCCCCGCCGAGGTCGGCGGCACCGTACTCGGGCTCCAGCGGTTCGGGGCCCAGGCGAGCCTCCTCGCGCTCCCATTCCTCCCGGTCGAGTAGCCGAAAGCCACCGAGCCTTCGCACGTCGTCGTAGTACAGAGTCCGGCCGTCGTCGAGCTCGAGCTCGGCCGCGATGTGCCGGAACTCGCCCGGATCGGGCCGTTCCCGACCGAGCGCAAAGCGACCGCTCATACGGAGCTGAACCTGCAGGACGGGGCCGTCCTCGAGGAAAAACAGCAGGTATTTGGCCCGCCTGGCCACGCTCGTGATGCGGCGTCCCCGGACCCGCCGCCGCAGAGAGTCCGGATCGCCGGGAGGGAGCACGATGTCCGGCTTGTAGATCGTGACCTTAGTGACGATCCGGCCCGTGATCTCGGGCTCCAGATCGCGACGGATCGTTTCGACTTCCGGAAGCTCGGGCACGGGATGTATCAGCCGGCGGTGGGACCGATTTCGGAGTGTCCGATGTCGCTCCGCCAGGCCGCTCCCGCGAACCGCACCCGGGCTGCGGCTTCCAGGCTGCGTTCGGCCGCGGATCGGAGGTCTTCGCCCAGCCCGGTGATGCCGAGCACCCTGCCTCCTGCTGTTTCCAGCTGACCGTCATGACGCTCCGTGCCGGCTTGGTACACGTGTACGTTCTCCGTCTCGAGGTCCTCGGGGATCTCTACCGGAAGGCCCTTCGGATATGACCCGGGGTATCCGCCGCTCACGACGACCGTGACCAGGGCGGCGCCGCGGGAGTCGCCAGCGCTCCAATCGCCCAGGCTCTCACCTCTCGCCACCGCCGCCATCGGCCCGGCGAGGTCTGCTGAAGTGAGCGGCAGGACCACCTGCGCTTCAGGATCACCCAGCCTGCAGTTGAATTCGACGACCTTTGGCCCTTGCGGCGTGAGCATCAGCCCGGCGTAAAGGAAGCCGCGGTAGGGATGGCCTCGCTCGGCCATCCCCTGGAGCACCGGGAGGGCCACTTCGCGCCGCACTCGCTCGATCAGCTCCGGTGTTCCGTCGACGACCGGAGCATAAGCGCCCATGCCTCCGGTGTTGGGACCCGCGTCCCCCTCGAACCGCCGCTTGTGATCGCGGGACGATACGAGCGGGACTGCGTTCTCCCCGTCGCTGAGGAAGAACACCGAGAGCTCCTCTCCCGGCATGAAGTCCTCGATCACGACTTCCCGTCCGGACTCGCCGAACCGATCCTCGACCAGCATCTCCCGCAGGGCCTGGAGAGCCGTATCCACGGACTCGGCGACCATCGCGCCCTTGCCGGCCGCCAGCCCCGAAGCCTTGACCACTATCGGCGGCTCCAGGTTCGATACATACGCCGCTGCCCGGTCGTAGTCGGTGAAGATCTCGAAGCCGGCGCTGGGCACCCCGCAGTCGCGCATGAGCTGCTTGGCGAAGCTCTTCGAGGACTCGAGACGCGCCGCGTCCGCCGACGGTCCGAACAACGGTAGGTCCCGGGCCGCGAACACTTCGGCGATACCGTCCGCCAGCGGTTGCTCCGGTCCGACCACCGTCAGGTCGATGGCCTTCTCCGAGGCGAAGTCGGCGAGGCCTCCGAGATCTGATGCCGAGATCTGAACGTTCCGGCCCGGCCCGGCCGTGCCAGGGTTGCCTGGCGCCACCCAAATCGAGCCCCCGGGATCGTCACGACGCAGCTTTGCCGCGATCGCGTGCTCCCGGCCTCCGCTTCCGACGATCAGTATGTTCATGAGGACAGGATGCCACCGCGCACCGCGGGCCGCCAGATGCGAAAAGGGGCGCGGCCGAACGCCACGCCCCTCCTCCAGCAGGGTTTTTCAGCAGCCTGCCAGAACCTCACGCCGAGTCTGAGACCAGCTGGACCTCCGGTCAGCCTTCCTTGCCCCCGCGCCACGCCTCCGTGAACCGTGTCTTGAGCTTGTCCACGGCGGCGTCGACCTCGTCGAAGAGCTCGTGCGCCGCGTCCGTGTAGCCCTTCATGGCTTCCGCAAGATCCTCGCGGTACGGCTGCGTGTCTTCGTCCGTCCTGCGCGCGTAGTCGCCGGCCATGATCTTCTCGTACGTTCCGGTGTCGATCCAGTCCCTGAGCTCAGCCACCCGAACAACCGAGAACGGGTGCGTGGCGCCAATCGCGTTCAGGACCTTGTAAACGGAGTCGAGCAGGTCCCCTCCCCCGCGATACTCCTCGGACTGATCAATGAACTCCTGCAGATTGAGATCCTCGCCGCGCGTGCCGCCGGCCAGCTTCATGAGGCTGCTCATCACGACGTCCTTGTCCTGCACGCCGAGAAGTGCGGCGCGGTCGCACGACAGCTCGGACTTGCGGTACCATTCGAGGAGCGCCCACAGGACCGGCAGGAGCGCCAGACCCGCGATCGGATAGCGGAACAGCGCTAGACGCATGATCAGGAGGAGCAACGTGCGATAGAGCACGTGCCCGCTCAGGATGTGCCCGACCTCGTGTGCCAGGACCGCCTCAACCTCGTCGTGGTTCAGCACCTCGAGCATGGATGAGTTGAGGACGATGAACGGGTCGCTCATCCCCACCGCGCCCGCGTTCACGATCGGGGTCTGCGAGACGTAGACCTCGGGGATTTCCTTGAGGTCCATGACCTCGCACACGCGCAATGTCCGCTCGTGGATCCATGAGTACTGGTTCTCCGACACGCGCACCGCGTTCGCCTTGAACGCCAGTCGGATCGCGCGTTCCCCGAACATCCCGAAGATCTTGCGTAGCGCGAGGTCGAATCCCGGGACCTTGCGAAGCGCGTTGAGAGCGGCTCGGTCGGCCGGGTGCTCCCACGACTGGGGGCTGATCTCGGTCAGGATACGACGCTGAAAGCCTCCGCTCCCTGAGGTGGTGAGGTTTCCTCCGTCGTCCTGGGTCTCTTCGTCCTGGGTGCCGTTCTCATCCATGATATCGCTCCAGACGTCGGTGATGGTTCAGTCAACAGCCCCTGTTACGCGACCGGGGTCGTGCCGGTTTCAGCGGTACGCGGTTCGGTCCGCCCGGTCAGTCGATAAAGGCCAGCGCCCGGTCCAAGTCGGCCAGCAGATCGTCGACGTCCTCCACACCGACCGAGAGCCGGACGAGGCCATCGGTCAGGCCCATGGCCCTTCGCCGCTCGGCCGGCACCGAGGCGTGTGTCATGCGGGCGGGCACCGAGATCAGGCTCTCCACGCCCCCGAGGCTCTCGGCCAGCGCGAAGATGCGCGTTCCAGTCGCCAGCGCTTCGGCCCGTGCGGCGGATCCCAAGTCGATCGTGATCATCCCCCCGAAGTCGCTCATCTGGCGGCTGGCCAGCTCGTATTGCGGGTGATCTGCGAGACCCGGGTAGAGCACGCGTTCCACAGCCGGGTGCTCGTCCAGGTGTGCGGCGATGACCCTGGCGCCTGCACAGTGAGCCCGCATCCGCAGATGGAGTGTCTTGGTGGCGCGGAGCACGAGCCAGCAGTCGAGCGGGCCCGGGACGGCACCGGTCGTCATCTGCTGGTACCTGAGCCGCTCGTTCTGGTCCGCGGACCGGGTGACGACCGCGCCGCCGACGACGTCGCTGTGGCCGTTGAGGTACTTCGTCGTTGAATGGACCACGAGGTCCGCACCGAGCTCGAGCGGGCGCTGCAGGTACGGTGTGGCGAACGTGTTGTCGACGACCAGCAGGGCCCCGACTTCTGCGGCGATCGCGGCGCCGGCCCGCAGGTCGGTCAGCTGCATCAGCGGATTCGTCGGAGTCTCCAGATAGATGAGCTTCGTCGCCGGCAGCACGGCGGCCCGTAGCACTTCGATGTCCGACGTGTTCACATAGTCGAACCGGATGCCGTAGCGCTCCCAGAACCTGAACAGGCGCTCGCTTCCCCCGTACAAATTGTCTCCGCACACCACGTGGTCGCCCGAGGCGAGATTCGCCTTCAGGATGGCCTCGATCGCTGCGAGTCCCGACGCGAACGCGATGCCGTGCTCTCCCCCCTCGAGTGAGGCGAGGTTTACCTCCATGGCCGTCCGCGTTGGATTCGTGACGCGCGCGTACTCGTGTCCCTGCCGGGGCTCTCCGACGCCGTCCTGCACGTAGGTGGATGTGAGAAACACTGGCGTCATGATGGCGCCGGTCTCGGAATCCGGCGCCTGACCGGCGTGCACGGCTCGCGTGCCGAACCCGTCGCTTGTCTCACCGATCATGAATGCCTCCGTAAGGTGTCGGTGAACTGCCGGACGGAGAAGATACGGGACCGTTCCACGAGCGGCGAACCCCGGATGAGCCACAGATGAGTGCCGACCCCACTGTTTCCTCATGGACTCCGTCGACGCAGCTCCCGGCCGGGCGGCGCACCGCCTCTACTGTCATTTCGTGTGGCCAACGTTGAGCCGCATCCCGCTGATCTCGCTCAACACGGCTGACGTGGTCGAACGACACCTCATCACTCTCTGTCGTCGCCTCGACGTGGAGCCGCTCTGCGTGCGTGCGTTCTCCGATCGTGTGCATCTGCTCGCGAGGCTCAATCCCGGTCATTCGCCTGCCATTCTCATCGGACGGCTGAAGGAGGGCTCGGAGGCCGCCATCCAGGACGCCGGACACACCGTGCGCTGGGGCAGAGGCTACGCCGCTGCCACGGTGAGCGGATCCGAAGTGCGAGCCGTCATGCGACGCATCCATCGTCTGGCCAACAGGCCACGCCCTGGCACCCGCGATCGTGGCCCGCGAGACCGTTCGTGGAGGACGCCCAGAACCGGCTCCGGGGCACCGACGGCCGGCGTTGACGGCATTCTCCCAGCCCGGTAACCTTCCTGCAGTATTACAGCTGCGGCCCGCCCTTTGCAGATCCGTACGTCGGTGTACAGCGACGGATGGTGGAAAGACCCCTTACAGGTTGCTGAAGAGCCCTGCTTACAACAGGCGGACGAAGGGAAACCGATTTGACGGGGACAGTTCCATTCATCGTATCGGCATCGGGCATCCGGGGGGTCGTGGGCTCGACCATGACGCCGGATGTCGCCGCGCGCTATGGCGCCGCGTTCGGGCGCTATCTCGTCCAGGTCGGGGCGACGGACGATCCGGGGACCTACGTCATCGTCGGTCGTGACTCGCGGACATCCGGCGACCTGCTTTCCGCTGCTGCCGCCGCGGGATTGCGGGCTGCGGGAGTCTCCGTGCGAGATGCCGGAATCGCTCCTACACCGACGCTTCTTCTCGCGGTACGCGACGAAGTGCGCGCTATCGGGGGCCTCGTGCTCACGGCGTCGCATAACCCGATCGAATGGAACGGCTTGAAGCTCGCGTCCGGGTCGGGGATGTTCGTGAGTCCGGAGGCGGGCCTGGCCATCCAGGAGCTGTTCGAGTCGGTGCCGGAGCTGGCGGATTGGAGCCGTCTCGGTAGTGGCGGAACGCTCGATGGTGTGGCGGAGCACCATATCGACCGGATCCTGTCCCTGCCCCTGCTGGACGTGGACTCGATCCGGGATCGGACTCCTCTTGTGGCGCTGGATTGCGTGCACGGCGCGGGAGGCGCCGTAATGCCGGAGCTGCTGCGCCGACTCGGATGCCGCGTCGAGGGGATCGGGCTCGCGACGGACGGCGTATTCCCGCGCGATCCGGAGCCGATTCCCGCGAACCTCGGAGAGCTTCGCCGCCTCGTCCAGGCGTCGGGAGCCGAGATCGGCATGGCCGTGGATCCGGACGGGGATCGCCTCGCCCTCGTGGACGGCACGGGTGAGCCTGTGGGAGAAGACTGGACCCTGGCACTTGCGGTCGAGTACGTGCTGGAGCGCAGGAAGGGCGCGGTGGTGACGAATCTCTCATCCAGTCAGTCTATCGAGCAGGTGGCGGTCCGCGCGGGTGTGCCGTTCCACAGGGCTCCGGTGGGCGAAGCGCGAGTGGCGGAGCGAATGGTCGCAACAGAAGCCGTGATCGGTGGAGAAGGTAACGGCGGGGTCATGCTGCCCGATCTCATTCTGACCCGCGATGCGGCGGTGGCGGCGGCGCTGGTGCTGGCCCTGCTCGCGACGGGCGAAACGACGCTGGCGGACCTTCTGGCACGGCGTGACAGGTTTCACATGGTCAAGCGGAAGGTCGAGAGGGGAGATCTCGATCCGGAGGACATCTATCGGCGCATGCGGGCGAACCTGGCCGACGGAGCGGAAGAAAACACCGAGGACGGGCTACGGCTCGCCTGGCCCGATGCCAGGAAATGGCTGCACGTTCGGCCCTCGGGCACGGAGCCGATCCTCCGCATCATCGCCGAGGCTCCGGAACTCGAGCGGGCCGAGGAGCTGGCTCGCCTGGCCGGCCGCAGCTTGAGCGCCTGACATGTCGGCCAGGAAACCGGGATCGGATTGATCGAATGTGCGGAATCGTAGGCTATATAGGAGTGCGTGAGGCGCAGCCACTGATCCTCGAGGGTCTGCGGCGCGTGGAGTATCGTGGCTACGATTCGGCGGGAATCGCCACGATATCGGACGGCGAGCTCGACATTCGGAAGGCGGCCGGGAAGATCGACGAGCTCGCAAGCAGGCTCGAAACAGCTCCCCTGACCGGGTCCGTGGGCATCGGCCACACACGTTGGGCGACGCACGGGGCTCCCACCACCGTCAACGCCCATCCCCATTTGGATGGCTCGGGGCGGATCGCTCTCGTTCACAACGGTATCATCGAGAACCACATCGTCCTCCGCACGAAGCTCGCGGAGCTGGGGCACGAGTTCCGTTCCGAGACGGATACCGAGGTCCTGTGTCACCTTATCGAGGAAGTGTTCGACGGGAATCTTGAGCAGGCGGTGGCCGTGGCCCTGACCCAGGTCGAGGGATCCTACGGTATCGCCGTGTTGCACGCCGATGATCCAGGGAAGATCGTGGTGGCGCGTATGGGCTCGCCGCTCCTGATCGGTGTCGGGGAGAATGGACACCGCGAGATGTTCGCCGCTTCCGACGTCGCCGCCGTGGTCCGGCACACCCGGCAGGTGGTCTACCTGGACGACGGTGAGCTGGCGGTGCTGACCCCGGACGGTCATACGCTGCTGGACATCTCCGAGTTCGGTAACGGGGGAGCGGTCCGCCAGGTCCGTCGCGAAATTAGCCGCGTGGACTGGGACCTTGGCCAGATCGAACGGGGCGGCTACGAGCACTTCATGCTCAAGGAGATCTTCGAGCAGCCGGACACGATCCGCGACGCGATGCGCGGTCGCCTCCTGGACGAGGAGGGCACGGCCAAGCTCGGAGGTCTGCTTCCGCTCGCCGAGGTCCTGGAGCGTGTCGATCGAATCGTGATCACGGCGTGTGGAACGAGCTGGCACGCGGCGCTCGTAGGCGAGTACATGCTGGAAGAGTTCGCGCGCATCCCGGTGGAGGTGGAGTACGCCTCGGAATTCCGGTACCGCCGGCCCATCGTGACGGAAGGAACGCTGGTAGTGGCGATCTCGCAGTCCGGCGAGACGGCCGACACGCTGGCGGCAATGCGCGAGGCGAAAGCGCGAGGCGCGCCCGTGATGGGAATTGTGAACGTGGTGGGCTCGTCGATCGCCCGTGAGACCGACGGTGGAGTGTACACCCACTCGGGCCCGGAAATCGGTGTGGCGTCGACCAAGGCGTTCACGGGTCAGCTGACGGCGCTCGCCCTGTTCGCGCTGTATCTGGCCCGGCAACGGGGGATGTCCACTCTCGAAGGCCGCGAGATCGTGGCCGCCCTCCGGCGTCTGCCCGAGCTGGTGCAAACGGCCCTGGCTCAGTCATCCGCCATCGAGTGCATCGCGCGCGAGTACCACGAGAACGTGAATTTCCTCTACCTCGGGCGCGGCTTCAACTTCCCGGTCGCGCTGGAGGGGGCTCTCAAGCTGAAGGAAATCAGCTACATCCATGCCGAGGGCTATCCGGCGGCCGAGATGAAGCACGGCCCGATCGCCCTGATCGACCACCACATGCCGGTCGTGTTCATCGCACCGACCGACTCGGTGTATCACAAGGTCGCGAGCAATATCGAGGAGGTGAAGGCCCGGGGCGGGAAGGTGATCGCCATCGTCTCCGACGGAAACGACGACCTCGCGTCCAGGGTGAACCACGTCGTGTCGGTCCCCTCCACGATCGAGATGCTGCAGCCCCTCCTGACGGTGATCCCGCTGCAGCTCCTGGCGTACCACATTGCCGTGCTGAGGGATTGTGACGTGGACCAGCCGCGCAATCTGGCGAAGAGTGTCACAGTGGAGTAGGAATTCCGCCGCAGGCAGGCTGTTGAAGAAGTACAGAAGGTATCGCGTGTCCGCCGGCCTCCCGGTAGGTTGGCGCGCGGCGAGGTTGGTGTCCTTGAAGGAGGAAGGTCCCGATGTCGGCGGAAGATCTCAGAGCACTGAACGAGGCAGGTCACGGGTTACGCCGGGATCTGGAATGATATGGACCGCAGGAATACGGCTGCGGCCGGTGCGGCCTGACGGCCCGGACCGCTGGACGGTCCACATCCGACTCGGTTCCGCGGCGCTCACGGGCGCGATCCTGACGCTTCTGTTCCCACACCCGGCCGCCTCGCAGTACACGGTCACGGCGCCGAGTGGCGATACCGTGCAGTACGAGGCCGCCGCTCTCCGGACGATGCTCGACACTGCCAGGGCGCTATACGCAGATCTGCAGGAGGATCCCCGGGTACGCTACACCATTCCCTTCGCACGGGAGACCGTCCCCGAGACGGATCCGGAGGCGAGCTACCCGTGGAACGTCATCACGGTGATCGACGACTCGACGGCCGATGTGCAGCGTCTACCGGCGAACCTGAGGGAGGCGGACAGGGCGTACTACAACTATGCCGTCAAGCGGATGCGCGTGGTGCGTACCGCGGACCCGGACGTGTCCTGTGACTCGCTGCTGGCTCTTGAAGAAGCGGTTGTCAACTCGTTTGCCGACGGCTGGGTCTTGTCACGCACTCTCTACGGTGGGCCCGCGTTCGAGCCGCTGGACGAGTTGGTGTTTGCCCGTAAAGCGGGACTCCTGCGCGCGCTTCTCGCGGTGCGCAACGACCGGCAGGTTGGAGCGTGCGCGGGACAGTGGGCGGACGAGCATCCCGAATCGGTCGCGGCGTACGACGCGTGGCGCAAGGAGCACTTCCCGGCGCCACGCGAACAGGATGAGCCGGCCGACGCCGTCCTGGAGCCGGCTGCGGATTCCATAGCACCGGCGGACACCGTTGAGGCCGGAGATATGGAGGATGCGGGCCGTATCTCGGAAGAGATCGGTCCGATCCCGTCCGTCCAGGATATCTGAGCGACAGACTCCTTTATGGCTCTTCGTCTTCACGACACCCTGACGCGTCGAACCCAAGCGTTCGAGCCGGCGGAAGCGGGACACGTCCGCATGTACACTTGCGGACCCACCGTCTACGACCGCGCCCACATAGGCAACTTCCGCGCGTTCATCTGGGAGGACCTGCTGCGCCGCTACCTCAAATGGAAGGGCTACCGGGTCACGCAGGTGATGAACATTACGGACGTGGATGACCGGACCATCCAGGCGGCGATCGATCGGGGAGTCAGTCTCGAGGAGGTCACGGCCCCGGTAACGCGGTCCTTCTTCGAGGACTGGGAGACGCTCGGGCTCGAGTCGGTCGAGCAGAATCCGCGCGCCACCAGGCATGTGCCACAGATGATCGAGCTGGTGAAACGCCTGGAGGAAGCCGGCTACACGTACGAGAAGGCCGGCTCCGTCTACTTCGCGATCGATAGGTTCCCGGGATACGGTCACCTGGCTAACATCGATCCCGATTCCCTTCGCCCGGGCGAGCGCGTCGAGGGGGATGAGAACTACTCGAAAGAGAACCCGCGCGACTTCGTGCTGTGGAAGGGCGGGGGACGCGACCACGAGGGAGACATTGCCGTATGGGACTCGCCCTGGGGAGCGGGACGACCAGGCTGGCACCTCGAGTGCTCGGCCATGGCCATGGAGTATCTTGGCGAGACGCTCGACATCCACACGGGCGGAGTGGACAACATCTTTCCCCACCACGTGAACGAGATCGCGCAGTCGGAAGCCGCCACTGGAAAACCGTTCGCGCGGTGGTGGCTTCACGCGGAGCACCTCCTGTCCGAGGGAGAGAAGATGTCCAAGTCCCTGGGCAACTACTACACCGTCGAGTCGCTCGTTAAGCGGGGACACCGACCATCGGCTATCCGGTACCTGCTGCTCAGCGCCCACTACCGGACGCAGCTGAACTTCACCCTCGAGGGACTCAAGGACGCCGATCGTGCGCTTGGTCGCCTGCACGAGTTTCGGCGGAGGCTGGCTCTCACGCCCGTCTCGGACGGACCGTCTGACGGGGGCTCTCACCTTGCGGATCTCGCGGAGCGCTGGAGGAGCGCCTTCACCGCGGCCCTGGACGACGACCTGAACGTAAGCGATGGGCTGGGAGCGACGTTTACGCTGGTCCGGGAAGCCAACATGGCCCTTGACGGGGCCGATAGCTTCTCTGCCGCCGGACTGGACGCCCTCGGCAATTCGCTGGGGGACTTCGACGCCGTGTTCGGAGTTCTCGCCCTGCGCGACCGGGAGGAGTCCGCAGGCGCCGCGGGAATCGCGAAGTGGATCGAGGAGCGGATCGCAGCCCGGGCGGCGGCGCGTGCGGCGGGTGATTTCGCACTCGCGGACGAGGTCCGGGACGAGCTTCTTGCCAGGGGAGTGGCACTGGAAGACGGTCCGACCGGGACCCGCTGGAAGCTCCTGTCGCGGGCCGAGTAAAGACGTCTTCGGACGGCCTATCCATGATAGTTGACGGACTTCTGGACAACCCATATGTTAACGGTCTGATTATGCTGACGTAGCTCAACCGGAAGAGCACCGGATTTGTAATCCGGAGGTTGTGGGTTCGAGTCCCACCGTCAGCTCGGTGATGCGTTCGCCGGGTCGCCCCAGGCAGGCCTGACCGGAGACATGAAGTCATTCTCATCGGCCCTTGAGTCGGGTATCCGGCAAGGGCCGTACGATTGGGTGGGGTACCGAAGCGGCCAAACGGAGCAGACTGTAAATCTGCCGGCGAATGCCTACGGAGGTTCGAATCCTCCCCCCACCATCGGTGACGCTTTGGGCACCCGAACGAAGTCTCAGGAGCTTCACGGCAGATTCAACGGCACGGCTCTGAGCCGCGCATAACAGGAGACCGGCGAGGATGGCGAAGGAGAAGTTTGAGCGGACGAAGCCACACGTAAACGTGGGGACGATCGGTCACGTGGACCACGGGAAGACGACGCTGACGGCGGCGATCACGGAGGTACAGGCGGCCAGGGGTCTGGCGGACTTTGTGCCGTTTGATGCGATTGATAAGGCGCCGGAGGAGCGGGAGCGTGGGATCACGATTGCGACGGCGCACGTGGAGTACCAGACGGAGAATCGTCATTATGCGCACGTGGACTGTCCGGGTCACGCCGACTACGTGAAGAACATGATCACGGGTGCGGCGCAGATGGACGGAGCGATCGTAGTGGTATCGGCGGCGGACGGGCCGATGCCGCAGACGCGGGAGCACATTCTTCTCGCCCGACAGGTAAACGTGCCGTACATCGTGATCTACCTGAACAAGGTGGATATGGTGGACGACGAGGAGTTGTTGGACCTGGTGGAGCTGGAGGTACGGGAACTGTTGTCGGAGTATGATTTTCCTGGAGACGACGTGCCGGTGATCCGGGGGTCGGCGTTGCAGGCGTTGGATGACGGGAAGCCGGGCAGCGAGGCGACGAAGTCGATTGACGAGTTACTGGATGCACTGGACAACTACATTCCGGTACCGGAGCGAGAGATTGACAAGCCGTTCCTGATGCCGGTGGAGGACGTGTTCACGATCACGGGTCGTGGGACGGTGGTGACGGGTCGTGTGGAGCGGGGGATGGTCAAGACGGGCGAGGAAGTCGAGATCGTCGGACTGGGGTCGGAGAAGAAGACGGTGGTGACGGGAGTGGAGATGTTCCGGAAGATCCTGGACGAGGGACAGGCCGGGGACAATGTGGGGCTTCTTCTGCGGGGAGTGGGCAAGGAAGAGGTGGAGCGCGGGATGGTGGTGTCGAAGCCGGGCGCGATCACGCCGCACAAGAAGTTCAAGGCGGAAGTGTACGTTCTGACGAAGGACGAGGGAGGACGGCACACGCCGTTCTTCGACGGATATCGTCCGCAGTTTTTCTTCCGGACGACGGATGTGACGGGCACGGCGCACCTTCCCGAGGGAGTGGAGATGGTGATGCCGGGCGACAACGTGAACATGGACGTGGAACTGATTGCTCCGATCGCGATGGACAAGGAGCTGCGGTTCGCGATTCGTGAGGGCGGCCGCACCGTCGGTGCCGGCGTCGTCACGGATATTGTAGAGTAGGCTGGATAGATGAGGGACCGCATCACGCTCGAGTGCACGGAGTGCAAGGAACGCAACTACTCGACCGACAAGAACAAGCGGCTGCACCCGCAACGTGTCGAGTACAAGAAATACTGCCCGCGTTGCAACGCGCACCGGATTCACAAAGAGACGCGCTGACGCGCGCGGCGGCGTAGATACGCCGGTCCTGGTTTCCGACGCTCCTGGAGCGCCGGACTGAGCCGACTCCCCGTGTCGTTGGGAGGGACCGGCGTTTCGGTCGTCCTGGTCAATGGCAGGAACAACGAGAGCGATCGTTTCAATATGGTCCGGATGAAGGACATTCAGCAGTTCGTCGAGGACGTGCAGACGGAAATGAAGCGGGTCACGTGGCCCGACCGTGTGCAGTTGCGGAATGCTACAGCGGTGATTCTCGTCTTCTGCGTTATCATCGCAATCATCATCGGCCTGATGGATACGACTTTCTCGTGGTTTGTCCGCACGTTAGTAGGGGTGCTAAGTGGCTGAAGAAGTCGCGCAGACTGGCCAGGATGCCCGCTGGTACGCAATTCAGACGTACTCGGGGCACGAGAACAAGGTAAAGACGCTGCTCGAGCGGAAAATCTCGGAACTCCCGGGCGAGCCCGAGGAGAAGGTCATCCGCGAGGTACTCGTGCCGACGCGCGAAGTGGTCGAGATCAAGGGCGGCAAGAAGATCCGGACCACGAAGCGCCTGTATCCGGGATACGTCCTGGTGAACATGGTCTTGAATCAGGAGACCATGTTCGTCGTGAACAGCGTTCAGAGCGTGATCAAGTTCCTCGGCGGCGGTACGGAGCCGCAGCCGCTGCGAGATGACGAGATCAACAAGATTCTCGGAGTCGCGGAGGCAGTCGCGGAAGAGGGACCGACGGAAGAGATTCCGTTCCACGTCGGACAGGTCGTCGAGGTCATGGAAGGGCCATTCTGCGACTTCAGCGGTACGGTGGAAGAGGTAATCCCGGACAAGGGCAAGGTCCGCGTCCAGGTGAGCCTGTTCGGTCGGCCAACGAGCGTGGAACTGGACTATACGCATCTCAGGGGCTTCTGAGCAGGGATATCATGGCAGCACCGAAGAAGAAGAAGATCATGGCGCTCGTGAAGCTGCAGATTCCTGCAGGCCAGGCCACGCCGGCACCACCGGTGGGCCCGGCGCTCGGTCAGCACGGCGCGAACATCATGGAATTCTGCAAGCAGTTCAACACCAAGACGTCGAGTCAGCCGGGGATGATCATCCCCGTCGTGATCACGATATACGCGGATCGTAGCTTCAGCTTCATCACGAAGACGCCGCCGGCTGCAGTGCTTCTGAAGAAGGAGCTCGGGTTGGAGTCCGGTTCGGCCGAGCCCAATCGGGAGAAGGTGGCAACGGTCACGCACGATCAGCTGGTAAAGATCGCGCGTATCAAGATGGAAGACCTGAACGCGAACGACGATGAAGCGGGGGCTCGGATGATCGCCGGCACCGCCCGCTCCATGGGAATCGAGGTGGTGGACTGATGGCGAAGCGCGGCAAGGGGTACAGGGCAGCCAGCGCAACCGTCGACCTCGATCAGCCCCGCGAGCCGAGAGAGGCTTTGGAAACGGTCAAGGAACTGGCGTTTGCCCGATTCGACGAGACCGTCGATGTGGCAATTCGCCTTGGGGTCGACCCGAGGCACGCAGATCAGATCGTCCGGGGTACGGTGGTTCTGCCAGAGGGAACGGGCCGCGACGTGCGTGTCCTCGTGATTGCGGAGGGCGACCAGGCCCGCGAGGCGGAGGAGGCCGGTGCCGACTACGTGGGTACCGAGTACGTGGAGAAGATCGAGGGCGGCTGGCTCGAATTCGACGTCGCCATCGCGACGCCCGACATGATGAAGAACGTGGGGAAGCTGGGCCGCATTCTCGGACCGCGTGGCCTGATGCCGACGCCGAAGGCAGGCACCGTGACGATGGACGTCGGCCGCGTGGTGAAGGAGTCCAAGGCGGGCCGGATCGAGTTCCGGGTCGACAAGACCGGTATCGTCCACGCCCCCATAGGCAAGGTGAGCTTCGCCATTGCTGCGCTCGAGGAGAACTTCGAGGCGCTGATGGGAGCCATCAAGCGCAATAGGCCGTCGGCGGCGAAGGGTACCTACATTCGGAGTGTTACGGTCTCCAGCACGATGGGGCCAGGGGTCGGCATCGACCCGAACCTGTTTCGGTAAGCGCGCGATCCGCATGCGGACGCGGGTGGAAGTCGGGATAGCTTTATGGTAATGAGACTGGATCAGAAAAAGACTATTACCGAGGAGCTGCAGGGTATGCTGAGCTCCGCGGATGTCATTTACCTGACGGATTTCACCGGCCTGAGCGTCGAGGCGATCGGCGACCTGCGAAGGAAGCTCCGCGAGGCCGGGGCTGAGTACCGGGTGGTGAAGAACACGCTCACGCTCCGCGCCCTCGAGGGCACGGACCTGCCCGATCTCACGGAGCACCTGCAGGGCCCGACGGCCCTCGTCCTCGGTGGCCAGGATCCGGTCGGTCCGGCGAAGGTCGTGCGGGAGTTCGCGAAGGCAAACGATTCGCGCCCGGTCGTGAAGATCGGTGTGGTAGAGCGTCGAGCAGTGTCGGTGGTTGAGGTGACGAAGCTGGCGGAGCTTCCGCCGATGGACGATCTACTGGCGGCCATCGCCGGCGGTTTGACGGCGGGTGTGGGTGGTATCGCGGGAGCGTTGAATTCGCTCATCCGCGACATCGCATACATGGTCGAAGAAGTGGCGAAGCAGGGGGAGCATTAGGGACGGGTCCCGATTCCCCACGGGGAGAGCACGGCCCGATTGCCATCGGGGCCGGCCCCTACATGGTGAACACAGTGGCAGGGAGTACACGAAAACATGAGCAAAGTTGAAGAGCTTCTCGACGCAATTGGCTCGCTGACGGTCCTCGAGGCCGCCGAGCTGAAGGAGATGATGGAGGACAAGTTCGGCGTCACGGCCGCCGCGCCGGTCGCTATAGCCGCGGGTGCAGCCGCCGCGCCGGGCGGCGCCGTAGAGGAGCAGACGGAGTTCGACGTGATCCTCACCGGGTTCGGCGAGAAAAAGATCCAGGTCATCAAGACCGTGCGCGAGCTTACCTCGCTCGGTCTGAAGGAGGCCAAGGATCTGGTGGACAACGCCCCGAAGCCCGTGAGGGAAGGTGTCTCGAAGGAGGAGGCCGAAGCCATCGTGGCGAAGCTCGAGGAGCAGGGAGCCACCACCGAGTTGAAGTAGTGGTGATCGGGGGGCTCGCGTTGCGGGTCCAAGCCACGACAACTCGAGCGTTGGCTCTAGATGCGTAGCTCTTCAGACAAGAAGGCAGTTCGCGCTCGTACGGCGCCCTTTGCGCCCCGGCGGCCCGTTGATGGGTTCCCGCGGGGGCAGGGGCGTTCTGTGCCTTCAATTAGCGGCATACTGGCCGGCCTGACGGGCCGGTTCACCACCAGGGGTGACCAAGTTGGCTGAACCGAACAACAATCGATCGGTGGTCTCTTTCGCGAAGCTGATCTCTCCGATGGAGACTCCGCACTTCCTGGACGTTCAGATCCAGGCATTCGAGCGACTCCTGCAGCCCGACATCGAGGGCGAGCGGCAGGACGTGGGACTCGAGCGGATCTTCAAGGAGATCTTCCCGATCGAGGATGTGAACGGGAACTTTTCGCTTGAATTCCTGGACTACTCGCTGGGCGAGCCGAAGTACTCGGTCGACGAGTGCATGGAGCGTGACATGACGTTTGCGGCTCCATTGAAGGCCACGCTCCGGCTCGTGCTGTGGGAGGACCTGGGCGATGGAGAGCGCAGGCCCGCGGACATCCTCGAAAAGGAAGTGTATCTCGGGGACCTTCCCTTGCTCACGGAGCATGGCACGTTCGTCGTGAACGGGGCGGAGCGCGTCATCGTCAGCCAGCTTCACCGTTCCCCCGGCGTGGTATTCGATGAAACCGTTCATCCGAACGGCACGCACCTCTTCTCTGCACGTATCATCCCATTCCGTGGGTCGTGGGTCGAGTTCACGCTCGACATTCACGACGTGATCCACGTGCACATCGACAAGCGGAAGAAGTTCCCTGCCACAGCCCTGCTGCGGGCGCTCGGGCACGGCACAGACTCGGACATTCTCGAACTGTTCTACGAGCGTCGCGAAGTGCTGTTGGAGGAGATCTCCGAGGATCGCACGATCCGACGGGAGGTGATCGGTACGCCCCTCGTAGGGTCCATCGTTAACGCGGAGTACGAGGGCGAGCCGCGGGTGCAGGTCCTGGCCTCCTTCGACCCGGCCAAGGACGAGCCGATTTGGCTCGCCGATGACGTGAGCGCGGGCGACGACGTCCTCGCCATGCAGGGCGAGCGTCTGGACGACACGCTGTCTCGTCGCTTCAAGGAAGCCGGTGTCGAGGAAGTGCCGGTATTTGACGAGCCGACGGCATTCGTGGCGCGTCGGGGCGAGGAACTCACGGACGACCTGTACGACCGGCTTCTCCGAGCCGGAGTCGAGCGCGTCGAGGTGTTCTCGAGTGCCGCGTTCATTCCGCTCCGGGGCTCCTTCGAGGACCTCACGATGCGGCGTGACTGGAGTATCCAGCCGATGCTGGCCGCCGACGTCATCGACCCGAAGAAGGGCAAAGTGTTCGCGAAGCGGGGTACCGAGTTCACGCCCGACATGTTCTCCGATCTGAAGTCGAAACGTATACGCGAGGCGCTGGTGTTTACCGGAGGCCCGCGGGGCGAGTCGCCGCTGATCAAGAACACGTTGGCAAAAGATCCCACGAAGGGAGAGGCAGACGCGCTTCGCAACATCTACTCGCTGGTGCGCCCGGGCGAGGCGCCGAACATCGAGACGGCCCGCACGGCGTTGGACCGGCTGTTCTTCAACCCGAAGCGGTACGACCTCGGCCGCGTGGGCAGGCACAAGATCAACCACCGGATGCGGGACGTATACCGGCTTCTCGACATCCCGGTGCCGTCGGCGGACACTACCGTGCTGGCGCCGTCTGACTTCGTGGCGATCGTACGCTACCTGATCGAGCTCAGCGAGGGCCGCGGGTACACGGACGATATCGACCACCTCGGCAACCGCCGGGTGCGCTCGATCGGTGAGTTGATCGCGAACCAGTTTTCGGTCGGTCTGTCGCGCATGGCGCGGCTCGTGCGCGAGCGGATGTCGATCAACAGCGATCCCGAGAAGATGAGCATCGACGACCTGGTCAACGCGCGGACGGTGAGCGCCGTTATCCAGGCGTTCTTCGGAAGTTCCCAGCTCAGCCAGTTCATGGACCAGACGAATCCGCTGGCCGAGCTGACGCACAAGCGGCGTCTCAGCGCCCTCGGGCCGGGCGGCCTGAGCCGTGAGCGTGCCGGCTTCGAAGTGCGGGACGTACACTATTCGCACTACGGCCGGATGTGTCCGATCGAGACTCCGGAGGGACCGAACATCGGCCTTATCACGTCGATGACGACGTTCTCCAGGCTGAACGAGCTTGGCTTCCTGGAGACTCCGTACCGGAGAGTCATCGACGGGGTCGTCACGGACGAAATCGAGTGGCTGTCCGCCTCGGAAGAGGAGGACTACGCCGTCGCCCAGGCGAACGCGGCCGTGAGCCCGGATGGGAGCTTCGTGAAGGACCTCGTGCTGTGCCGGCGGCGGGACGACTATCCGCTGCTTCCGCCGGACGAGATCGAATTCATGGACGTGGTGCCGGACCAGCTGGTGGCCGTATCGCCCGCGCTGATCCCGTTCCTCGAGCACGACGACGCGAACCGCGCGCTCATGGGATCGAACATGCAGCGCCAGGCGGTTCCGCTCCTGTTCCCGGACGCGCCGCTGGCGGGCACGGGACTGGAGGAAAAGGTCGCGTCCGATTCGGCGGCAGTACTGACCGCGCGGCGCGGTGGCATAGTGATGCGAGTCACGGCCGAGGAGATCGTAATCGACACGGGCGCCCGGAAGGGGGCGAAACAGGACGAGCCCCTGGCCCGGCTGTCCCAGTACGACCGTTATCGTCTCAAGAAGTTCTGGCGGACCAACCAGGACACGGCGATCAACCAGCGTCCGATCGTCAAGACCGGTGAGAAGGTGGCGACCGGCGCGGTGATCGCGGACGGCGCCGCGACGGACTTCGGGGCCCTGGCCCTCGGCCGCAACGTCACCGTGGCCTTCATGCCCTGGTACGGATACAACTTCGAGGACGCGATCGTCATCAGCGAGGCGCTGGTGAAAAACGATGCGTTCACGTCCGTCCACATCCAGGAGCTCGAGCTGCACGTCCGTGACACCAAACGGGGCACGGAGGAGATCACGGTCGAGATCCCGAACGTGGCAGAGGAAGCTCTCGTCGACCTTGACGAGCGCGGCATCGTGCGCGTCGGGGCGAACGTCAAGACGGGCGACATCCTGGTCGGGAAGATCACTCCCAAGGGAGAGACGGAATTGTCACCCGAGGAAAAGCTGCTCACCGCGATCTTCGGCGAGAAGGCGAAGGACGTGAAGGACAGCTCGCTGCGCGTGCCGCCGGGCGTCGAGGGCACGGTCATCGACGTGAAGATCTTCTCCCGGCGGATCGATGATCCGCTGCTCGAGCGCGAGCACGGAGAACGGATTGCCAGGCTTCGCGAGACCGAGCGCGAGGAGATCAACCGGATCACCGAAGCGCGCGACGAGGAGCTACAGTCGCTGGTCGAGGGTCAAACCGTGGCGCTTCTCCTTCGGCGCGGCACGATCGAGCCGATGCTCAAGGAAGGCACGAAGCTGGGCAAGAAGGCCCTGGCCGACATCGATTTCGGCGAGGTCGACCTGAGCACGCTCAAGGTCAAGAACGACGTTGCCAACCGACGGGCACGCCGGGTGATCGACGAGGCCAAGCGCCGGATCGAGCGCATACGCGAGCGCACCGAGGACGGCATTGACCGGGTGTTCCAGGCGGACGAACTGTCGCCCGGCGTGGTGCAGCTGGTGAAGGTACACCTGGCCGAGAAGCGCAAGATCTCGGTAGGCGACAAGATGGCTGGCCGCCACGGCAACAAGGGCATCATCGCTCGCGTCGTCCCGGAGGAGGACATGCCCCTTCTTCCCGATGGCACACCGGTCGAGATCGTTCTTAACCCGCTGGGCGTGCCGAGTCGCATGAACGTGGGACAGATCCTCGAGACCCACCTCGGATGGGCGGCGGCGCAACTCGGCTTCCGGGCGCAGACTCCGGTGTTCCAGGGCGCCACGGAAGACGAGATAGGGGCTCTCCTCAAGCTGGGCGGGGCCGTGTGGGCCGGTCGCTTCCTCGCGCCCGAGGAAGCGCTCCCGACCGTCGACGCCGACCTGATCCAGGCGTTTGTGCGGGCGATTCAGAAATTCGAGGGCGATTTCCAGCCGAAGAAGAACGGTCACCCTGCCGGGCTCGGACGCAGCCTCGACGCGTATCTCACGAGTGGGGCGGACAGGGCGGCCAGGGCGCTCCTGCAGGACTTCGGCAAGTACGTCCTCGAGGTGGCTCGGATCGCTTCCGGCGCGTCGACTGCCGCCAAGCTCAAGGAGGCGGGCTGGCCCGCGGCTGCGGGCCTCGTCGGTCAGAAGACGATCAAGGCCGGGCTGGACGCCGCGGTCGTCGAGCTCATGCTTGCGGCAGGGATCAAGCCGGGCGGGAAGATGTCACTGCGGGACGGTCGCACGGGCGAGCGGTTCGATGCGGACGTGACCGTAGGCGAGATCTACATGATGAAGCTCTCCCACCTGGTGGACGACAAGATCCACGCGCGCTCGATCGGGCCGTACAGCCTGGTCACGCAGCAGCCGCTGGCCGGTAAGGCCCAGTTTGGCGGACAGCGTTTCGGAGAGATGGAGGTGTGGGCGCTCGAGGCGTACGGTGCGGCGCACACGCTCCGGGAAATGCTCACGGTCAAGTCGGACGATGTCACGGGTCGTAGCCGGGCGTACGAGGCGATCGTGAAGGGTGAAAACCTGCCCAAGCCGGGCGTGCCGGAGAGCTTCAACGTATTGGTCAAGGAGCTCATGGCGCTCGGACTCAGCGTGACGCTGGGCAGCGACAACGACGACGATTCGATTTTCGCGCAGTGATGTAATTTCAGCGACAGAGGGGTCACACAGGATGATCGATTTCCCCCGGCATCGCGGAGCCGGATCTTCGGACTTCGACTGGATGCAGATCAAGATCGCCTCGCCGGACCAGATCCGGTCGTGGAGTTACGGCGAGGTGACGAAGCCAGAGACGATTAACTACCGCTCCTTCAAGCCGGAGCGCGATGGTCTGTTCTGCGAGCGGATCTTCGGGCCTGTGAAGGACTGGGAGTGTCACTGCGGCAAGTTCAAGCGCATCCGGTATCGCGGACACGTCTGCGACAAGTGTGGTGTCGAGGTCACGCTGTCGAAGGTGCGGCGCGAGCGCATGGGGCACATCGAGCTGGCCGTGCCCGTGGCACATATCTGGTTCTTCAAGACGCTGCCCTCGCAGATGGGCTACCTGCTCGGGATGAAGCTGCGTGACCTGGAGAGCGTCATCTACTACGCTGCCTACGTGGTCACCGATCCGGGAAGTCGCGAGGTCGAGCTCCGCCAGGTACTGACCGAGGACGAGTATTGGGAGCTCACGGACCAGGCGCGTGAGGAGGACGACACGGAATTCCGCGCCGAGATCGGGGCCGAGGCCATCCGCACGCTGATGGGTCAGCTCGACGTGGACGCCGAGTCCGTGAGCCTGCGAGTGGAAGTGGCGACGGAGACTTCCAAGCAGCGCAAGAAGAAGAAGCTGAAGCGCCTGAAGGTCATCGACGCCATCCGGAACAGCGACGCCGATCCGGCGAAGCGTAACAACCCGGAGCACATGGTGATGGACGTGATTCCGGTGATTCCGCCGGACCTGCGTCCCCTCGTGCCGCTGGACGGAGGCCGATTCGCGACTTCCGACCTCAACGACCTGTATCGCCGTGTCATCAACCGGAACAACCGGCTGAAGAAGCTGCTCGAGATGCGGGCGCCGGAGGTCATCCTGCGCAACGAGAAGCGGATGCTGCAGGAGGCCGTCGACGCGCTGTTCGACAACGGGCGCCGCGGCAAGGCGATCCGCGGGCGCGGCAAACGGCCGCTGAAGTCCCTATCCGACATGCTCAAGGGCAAGCAGGGACGGTTCCGGCAGAACCTTCTCGGCAAGCGAGTCGACTACTCAGGCCGCTCGGTGATCGTCGTCGGTCCAGAGCTGAAGTTGCACCAGTGCGGGCTGCCTAAGGTGATGGCAGTCGAGCTGTTCAAGCCGTTCATCATCCACGAGCTCGAACGTCGGGGCGACGCGGAAACGGTGAAGCGGGCCAAGAAGCTCGTCGAGCGCTACGACCCGAAAGTCTACGAGGTGCTCGAGGACATCATCAAGGACCACCCGGTGCTGTTGAACCGGGCGCCGACGCTGCACAGACTCGGGATCCAGGCCTTCGAGCCGGTCCTTGTCGAGGGCAAGGCGATCCGCATCCATCCACTTGTGTGCGCGGCGTTCAACGCGGACTTCGACGGCGACCAGATGGCGGTCCACGTGCCGCTGTCGTTCGAGGCGCAGCTCGAGGCCCGGGTCCTGATGCTGTCCAGCAACAACGTGCTCAAGCCATCGAACGGGCGTCCAATCGCGGCGCCGAGCCACGACCTGGTTCTGGGCTGCTACTTCGTGACGAAGGAGCCGCCGGGATTCCGAGACGTGACCGAGGAGGACGACCTGCCGCGATTCACAGACGCGGCCGATATCGAGCTCGCTCTGGCGAATGGCCGACTGCGCACGGATCGCGGTACGCCGGACTACCACCGGCCGGCCCTGTACTTGAGTCAGGGGCGCTGGATCGTGACCACGGTCGGGCGGATCATGTTCAACGATATTCTCCCAGAGGAGATGCCGTTCCAGAACACCGCCATGAACAAAGGTATGTTGGGTGATCTGGTGTTCGAGGTGTTCCGGGCCGCCGGCATAGCGAAGACCACGGAGTTCCTCGACGAGCTTAAGGACTTCGGCTTCCGGAGCGCCACGCAGGCCGGAGTCTCGGTTGGCTTGGAGGACATGGTCATTCCGGAGGAGAAGGCCACCATTCTCGCTGCAGCTCAGGAGGACGTGGACCGCTTCACCCGGGCGTATCACAAGGGTGTGATCTCCTTCGGTGAGCGATACAACAAGGTCATCGACGCCTGGACGCACGCCAACAACGACGTGGCGGACGCGATGGTGAAGGCAATGGCCGCATCCCGTGACGGCTACAACCCGATCTACATGATGTTCGATTCGGGATCTCGTGGCTCTCGCGACCAGATCCGGCAGCTGGCCGGAATGCGTGGCCTTATGGCCAAGCCGCAGAAGAAGCTCACGGGTGGCATCGGTGAGATCATCGAGAGTCCGATCCGGGCGAACTTCCGCGAGGGCCTCAGCGTGCTCGAGTACTTCATCTCGACGCACGGCGCCCGGAAGGGGCTGGCCGACACGGCTCTCAAGACCGCCGACGCGGGGTATCTCACGCGGCGCCTGGTAGACGTCGCGCAGGACCTCACCGTAGTCGAGGAGGACTGCGGGACGGTGCTCGGGCTCGAGATTTCCGCCCTCAAGGAGGGCGAGGACATCATCGAGCCGCTGGGCGATCGAGTCGAGGGCAACGTGGCCCGCGAGGACATCGTGGATCCGATCAGCGATGAGGTGATCGTCAAGGCCGGCGAGATCATCGATGACGAAGCGGCCGAGGCCATCGAGGAGGCTGGACTTCAGACTGTGAAGATCCGCTCGGTGCTGACTTGCGAATCTCGCCGCGGCCTCTGCCAGAAGTGCTACGGCCGGAACCTTGCCACGTTGAAGGTTGTGGACGTCGGCGAGGCCGTGGGGATTCTCGCGGCCCAGTCCATTGGCGAGCCCGGTACGCAGCTCACTCTGCGGACATTCCATATCGGTGGCACGGCGGCCCGTATCGCGGCCCAGACGCAGCGGAAGTCCAAGCTGCACGGCACCGTCGGATTCGAGCGCGTCACGACGGTCGAGAGCCCGGACGGGCGTATCGTCGTCACGAGTCGCGAGGGCCAGCTCCTGATGCGGACAGAGGAGGACCGGGTCCGGTCCAGACTCGCGGTTCCCTACGGCGCTGAGCTCCACGTATCCGACGGCCAGGAAGTGGACACCGGAGACCTGCTGTTCGGCTGGGATCCGTATTCTGAGCCCATCGTCGCTGACCATGTCGGGAAGATCCAGTACGAGGACATCGTACCGGAGGAAACGTTCCGCGAGGAGCTCGACGAGGCCACGGGCAGGCGGCAGCTGGTGATCATCGAAGACCGGGACAAGAAGCTGCACCCGCAGATCGAGATCGTGGACTCCAAGGGCAAGAAGCTCCGCGAGTTCATCGTTCCGGTCGGCGCCCAGCTCCTCGTGCATGACAACGAGAAAGTCCAGCCCGGCGACACGATCGCGAAGATCAGTCGTGAGGCCTACAAGACCAGGGACATCACCGGCGGCCTGCCCCGCGTGGCCGAGCTGTTCGAGGCTCGTCGCCCGAAGGATCCGGCGACGATAACCGAAGTGGACGGAAGGGTCTCGTTCGGCGGCATCAAACGCGGTAAGCGTGAGATCATCGTCTCGATGGAGAACGACGAGGAGCAGGTCTACCAGGTCGTGGTGGGCAAGCACCTTCGCGTCCACGAGGGTGACCTCGTGCGAGCTGGCGACCGGCTCTCCGAAGGCCCCGTGAACCCGCACGACATTCTGCGTGTGAAGGGTCCGAGGGCGGTTCAGGAGTACCTGCTGAACGAGATCCAGGAGGTCTACCGTCTGCAGGGCGTTCGCATCAACGACAAGCACATCGGCGTAATCGTCCGGCAGATGCTCCAGAAGGTGAAGATCACTGATCCGGGTGACACCGAGTACCTGGAGGGCGAGCACGTCGAGCGGATGGAGTTCCGGGAGCACACGCGCGAGGTGATCGGAAGTGGTGGGAAGCCGCCGCGGGCCGAGCCGGTGCTTCTGGGCATCACGAAGTCGAGCCTCACGACGGAGTCGTTCATCAGCGCCGCCTCCTTCCAGGAGACGACCCGTGTCCTCACGGATGCCGCAGTGCGCGGGGCGAGGGACAATCTCCGAGGACTGAAGGAGAACATCATCATCGGGCATCTCGTGCCGGCGGGGACTGGAATCCACCGGTACCAGAGTGTGGAATTCCTGGTCGGAGAGCCGCTGGAGCGCGAGCTGGACGCGTTGCGTCGGACTCAGCCCGAGCCGGAGGAGCCGGCGGTTTTGGCCGGCGGCCTGTTCGCCGAGCTGCGGGGCGAGATGGAGGCCGTCGAGCCGGAGGTGCAGGCGGAGGCCTGACGACCGACCCGCCGAGCGTCCCGAAAACCCCTCGGGAACGCGGTTCCGGAGCCCTTTCCGGCCCCGGAACCGCGTCTTGACAACTCTATTTCCCGCGCCTACCTTTCTCAGTCTGTCGACCAAGGGGGTCGACATCGTTTCCGGCGGGGGCGGTGGTCGTCTCCGCGCACTTTGAACCGCTGCTTCGAGTGCCGCGTTTCACGGCACGCGGGGGAGCGGTTTCTGTCGCTACCGAGTTACAGGGAGTTCGGCTGGGGTATGCCCACGATCAATCAGCTGGTGCGCAAAGGTCGCCGAAACCAGGAAAAGAAGCGGAAAGCGCCTGCTCTGGAGGCAAGCCCGCAGAAGAGGGGCGTGTGCACTCGCGTGTACACGACGACTCCGAAGAAGCCGAACTCGGCGCTTCGAAAGGTCGCCCGTGTGCGGCTGACCAACGGATTCGAGGTGACGGCCTACATCCCCGGTGAGGGGCACAACCTGCAGGAGCACAGCATCGTGCTGATCCGCGGGGGTCGTGTGAAGGACCTGCCGGGTGTGAGGTATCACATCATCCGGGGAACGCTGGACGCGTCCGGCGTATCCGACAGGCGCCAGAGCCGGTCGAAGTACGGCACGAAGCGTTAGAAAAACCGGCCAGCCAGCGCCCCCGACCGGAGCGCGCGGCGTGTCGGACAGGCAATCGGTGGAAACAGCCCGGCCAGACAAGTGCGGCCGGGCTCTCTGTTCAAGGAAGGGCACATGTCACGCAGGCAGAAGGCGGTTCCGAGAGAAACTCCCCCGGATTTCAAGTTTGGGAGCCAGGAAGTCACTCGGTTCGTCAACGTCCTCATGATGGGCGGGAAGAAGTCGACGGCGGAGGGGATCTTCTACCGCGCGATGCGGAAGATCGAGGAGAAGACCGGACAGCCAGGGCTGAACGTCTTCCGACAGGCGCTGTCGAACGCCAAGCCGGTGCTCGAGGTAAAGAGCCGCCGCGTGGGCGGCGCCACCTATCAGGTACCGATTGAGGTCCGTCCGAGTCGGCGCGACGCGCTCGCGCGCCGCTGGCTTGTCGGGTTCGCGCGCGGGCGTACGGGCAAGACGATGTCCGACCGCCTCGCGGCCGAGCTGCTCGACGCGGCTCGCGGAGATGGCGGTGCGGTCCGCAAGAAAGACGACGTGCACCGGATGGCGGAGGCCAACAAGGCCTTTGCGCACTACCGATGGTAGTCATGATCGGGCAAGAGCAGAGTAAGACGAGAGCACGAGAGAAGGTTTTGAAATAGATGGCGCGTAGCACGCAGCTGGAACAGGTTCGGAATATCGGCATCATGGCGCACATCGATGCCGGTAAGACCACGACGACCGAGCGCATCCTGTACTACACGGGTCGGGTGCATCGCATGGGCGAGGTGCATCATGGCGACGCCACCATGGACTGGATGGAGCAGGAGCAGGAGCGCGGGATCACCATCACGTCGGCTGCGACCACCACGTTCTGGAACCGGTTCAAGGACCAGTACCAGATCAACATTATCGACACGCCGGGACACGTCGACTTCACCGTCGAGGTCGAGCGCAGCCTGCGTGTGCTGGATGGGGCCGTTGCCCTGTTCTGCGCCGTGGGTGGCGTGGAGCCGCAGTCCGAGACCGTGTGGCGGCAGGCGGACAAGTATGAAGTTCCACGGATCGCGTTCGTCAACAAGATGGACCGGGTAGGCGCGGACTTCGATCACGTTGTCCAGATGATGAGAGAGCGTCTTGGGGCAAAGGCGTACCCGCTTCAGTATCCCCTTGGCGAGGGGGAGTTGTACACCGGTCACATCGACCTTGTCCGGATGGTCGAAGTGGTGTACGACGAAGACTCTCTCGGCGTGAAGTGGGACGAGGGTCCGGTTCCGGACGCGCTGCGAGAGAAGGCGAAGCAGTTGCGTCACGAACTGGTCGAGGCGGCGGTGGAGCACGATGAGGAGATCCTCGAGCATTACCTGGAGGGCCGGGAGCTGGAGGAGGACGAGGTTCGCCGCGCGGTTCGCAAGGCGACCATCGCCGGAGACATCACGCCGGTCCTGTGCGGTGCTTCGTTCAAGAACAAGGGCGTTCAGAAGCTGCTCGACGCCGTTGTGGACTACCTGCCATCGCCGGTCGACAAGTTGGCGGTCACGGGACACCTGCCCAACCGCGACGAGCATTTCGTGGAGCGCGCACCGTCGGACGACGAACCATTCGCGGCACTGGTGTTCAAGATCATGACGGACCCGTTCGTGGGGCGGCTCGCCTTCTTCCGGGTTTACTCGGGCGAGCTGGAGGCCGGCTCGCACATCCTGAACGCGACGCAGGGCAAGAAGGAACGAATCGGTCGCCTTCTCGAGATGCACGCCAACAAGAGGCAGGAGGTCGAGGCCTTCTACACGGGCGACATCGGGGCGGCAATCGGCTTGAAGCACGCCAAGACGGGCGACACGCTGTCGGACGTGAAGGAGCCGGTCATCCTGGAGGCGATGAGCTTTCCCGAGCCGGTTATCCGGGTGGCGATCGAGCCCAAGACGAAGGCGGACCAGGACAAGCTGGCGCTGGCTCTCGGAAAGCTGATGGAGGAAGATCCGACGTTCCGCGTCTACACCGACGAGGAGACGGGGCAGACGATCATCAGTGGGATGGGGGAGTTGCACCTCGAGATCATCGTCGACCGCCTGCGGCGCGAGTTCAATGTGAATGCCAACGTGGGTCGTCCGCAGGTGGCGTACCGGGAGACGATCCGGAAACCGGTCGAGAACGTCGAAGCGAAGTTCATTCGTCAGACCGGCGGCCGAGGACAGTACGGGCACGTAGTGATCCACATCGAGCCCGCGGAGCCGGGTGCCGGTTTCGTGTTCGAGAACGAGATCGTTGGTGGCGCGATTCCGCGGGAGTTCATTCGACCCGTGCAACAGGGGATCCGGGAGGCGATGGATTCGGGCGTTCTGGCCGGGTACCCGCTGATCGACATCAAGGCGACGCTGGTGGACGGCTCGACGCACGATGTCGACTCCAGCGAGATGGCGTTCAAGATCGCGGGATCGATGGCCCTCAAGGCTGGCGTGAGGAAGGCCGGCCCGGCGCTTCTGGAACCGATCATGGATGTTGAGGTCGTTACGCCCGAGGACTACCTGGGCGATGTGATGGGCGATCTGTCCAGCCGCCGCGGCCGTATTGGCGGGATGATGCAGCGGGCGCAGGCGCAGGTGATCGGAGCCTCCGTGCCGCTGTCGGAGATGTTCGGTTACGCGACGATCCTTCGCTCGCTGAGCCAGGGGCGCGCCGTGTACACGATGCAGTTCTCTCACTATGCCGAGGTTCCGCAAAGCAAGGCCGAGGAGATCGTAGCCGGCCGCAGCTGACGAGCCTACGGGGGGCGGCGGGACGACGACGAACCTCCCGCCCGATAACAGAGCGACACAGGAACAGGAGACCGGCGAGGATGGCGAAGGAGAAGTTTGAGCGGACGAAGCCACACGTAAACGTGGGGACGATCGGTCACGTGGACCACGGGAAGACGACGCTGACGGCGGCGATCACGGAGGTACAGGCGGCCAGGGGTCTGGCGGACTTTGTGCCGTTTGATGCGATTGATAAGGCGCCGGAGGAGCGGGAGCGTGGGATCACGATTGCGACGGCGCACGTGGAGTACCAGACGGAGAATCGTCATTATGCGCACGTGGACTGTCCGGGTCACGCCGACTACGTGAAGAACATGATCACGGGTGCGGCGCAGATGGACGGAGCGATCGTAGTGGTATCGGCGGCGGACGGGCCGATGCCGCAGACGCGGGAGCACATTCTTCTCGCCCGACAGGTAAACGTGCCGTACATCGTGATCTACCTGAACAAGGTGGATATGGTGGACGACGAGGAGTTGTTGGACCTGGTGGAGCTGGAGGTACGGGAACTGTTGTCGGAGTATGATTTTCCTGGAGACGACGTGCCGGTGATCCGGGGGTCGGCGTTGCAGGCGTTGGATGACGGGAAGCCGGGCAGCGAGGCGACGAAGTCGATTGACGAGTTACTGGATGCACTGGACAACTACATTCCGGTACCGGAGCGAGAGATTGACAAGCCGTTCCTGATGCCGGTGGAGGACGTGTTCACGATCACGGGTCGTGGGACGGTGGTGACGGGTCGTGTGGAGCGGGGGATGGTCAAGACGGGCGAGGAAGTCGAGATCGTCGGACTGGGGTCGGAGAAGAAGACGGTGGTGACGGGAGTGGAGATGTTCCGGAAGATCCTGGACGAGGGACAGGCCGGGGACAATGTGGGGCTTCTTCTGCGGGGAGTGGGCAAGGAAGAGGTGGAGCGCGGGATGGTGGTGTCGAAGCCGGGCGCGATCACGCCGCACAAGAAGTTCAAGGCGGAAGTGTACGTTCTGACGAAGGACGAGGGAGGACGGCACACGCCGTTCTTCGACGGATATCGTCCGCAGTTTTTCTTCCGGACGACGGATGTGACGGGCACGGCGCACCTTCCCGAGGGAGTGGAGATGGTGATGCCGGGCGACAACGTGAACATGGACGTGGAACTGATTGCTCCGATCGCGATGGACAAGGAGCTGCGGTTCGCGATTCGTGAGGGCGGCCGCACCGTCGGTGCCGGCGTCGTCACGGATATTGTAGAGTAACGGCAGCGGCTTCGATCCCGCGCCGTGACCCGGCGCACGGGCTGATAGGAAGAGACGAGAGAGAAATGGCGGAAAAGATCCGGATTCGGCTGCGTTCCTTTGACGCGGCGGTCATCGATCAGACGGCGGCGGACATCGTGCGCACGGCGCAGAAGACGGGCGCGTCCGTGAGAGGGCCGATCCCGCTTCCGACGCGGCGCCAGTTGTACACGGTGCTCCGGAGTCCGCACAAGGACAAGAAGTCGCGGGAGCAGTTCGAGCTCAAGACGCACAAGCGGCTGATCGATATCTACGACACCCGCCCGCAGACGGTGGATGCGCTGACGAAGCTCGATCTCGCCGCTGGCGTAGACGTCGAAATCAAGGTGCAGTGACATGCCTGGTTTGATTGGAAAGAAGCTGGGGATGACCCAGATCTTCACGGAGGATGGAAAGGCCGTCGGTTGCACCGTTCTCGAGGTCGGGCCGTGCCCCATCGTGCAGATCAAGACGACGGAGACGGACGGCTACGAGGCTATCCAGATCGGTTTCGGGGCGCAGCGTGAGCGTCGCGTCACGAAGCCGGAGGCTGGACACGCCGCACGCGCGGGTCTCGACTACGCGCCCAGGGTGCTGGCCGAATTCGAGATCGAAGAGGGCATGGAATACGAGGCCGGCCGGAGCCTGACGGTGGACCTGTTCGAGGTCGGGCAGCGTGTGAAGATCACCGGAGTGACCAAGGGCCGCGGATTTCAAGGCACGGTGAAGCGGCACAATTTCGCTGGATCACCGGCGAGCCACGGCGGCAGCTCCGTTCTGCGGAAGCCTGGATCGATCGGGCCCGGCACGGACCCGTCCAGAGTGATCAAGGGCCGCAAGATGTCTGGCCAGATGGGCGGAACGCAGCGTACAGCGTCGAACCGGCGCATCGAGATGATCGATCCGGAGAAGAACCTGATGCTCATCCGCGGCTCTGTGCCGGGGGCGCGTCACAACGTGGTTCTCATTCGCTCCGCCTGAGCGACTGATCTCCGCTGGGAAGTCGAAGAGAGAGAGCATGAAGGCGAAAGCATATTCGACGACGGGCAAGGCGCGCGCGGCTGACTTCGAGCTGCCCGATGCCGTGTTTGACGGCACGGTGAACGAGAGCGTCCTGCACGAGGTCATCACGGCTTACCGGGCCAACCAGCGCCAGGGCACGCATGCCACGAAGACGCGGCACACCGTGCGTGGCGGTGGCCGAAAGCCGTGGCGTCAGAAGGGCACGGGCCGCGCCCGGGCGGGTTCGGTACGGTCTGCCCTGTGGAGAGGTGGGTCGATCGTATTCGGGCCGCAGCCCCGCAGCTATCGCGTTCGCGTCCCGAAGCAGGTCCGCCGGCTCGCCATACGCTCCGCCCTGAACGCAAGGGCCGCGGAGGGCGCGCTGATCGTCGTGGAGCCGTTCGCTCTCGACTCGCCGAGCACGAAGACGTTGGTCGGCTTTTTCGAGGCCCTCGAGCTGCAGGTCGGCAATGTGCTGATCCTGACGGACGGAGTGAAGAAGGACTTGTACCTCTCTGCCCGGAACATCCAGGACGTCGAGGTGCGGACGTGGGGAGAAGCTTCCGCCTACGACATCCTGTGGTCCGACGTAACGATCGTCGAGGAGTCCGCATTCAGTGGCGACGATGGAAACGACGACGCCGAGGAGCCTTCATGAGCCGCTCGCCACGCGAGATCCTGATCCGGCCGGTCATCACCGAAGAAACGTCGCGGCTGCAGTTCAACCCGGGCCGCATCCGGAAAAGGCAGCAGGAAAAAGAGGGTGAAATTCAACCGCAGTTCGTGTTCCAGGTGTCTCGAGGAGCGACCAAGATCGAGATCAAGCGGGCCGTGGAGAAGATGTTCGAGGTCCACGTGAGCTCGGTGAACACGATGAACATCCTGGGCAAAGACCGGCGCGTCGGTCGGTCGGTCGGCAAGCGCTCCGACTGGAAGAAGGCCATCGTCACGCTCGCCAAGGGCGAGGTGATCGACGTGTTCGAAGGAGTATAGAATGGCGCTCAAGAAATTCCGCCCCGTCACGCCTAGCTCGCGCTCCCGGTCCGTTTCCACGTTTGAGGAGATCACGCGGAGCGAGCCCGAGAAGTCGTTGACCGAGGGGCTGTCGAAGAAAGCCGGACGAAATAACCACGGCCACATCACGAGCCGGCGGAGAGGCGGCGGTCACAAGCGTCGCTACCGACGCATCGACTTCCGTCGCGACAAGCATGGGATTCCGGGCAAGATCGCCGAGATCGAGTACGATCCGAACAGATCTGCCCGCATCGCGTTGGTTCATTACGCCGATGGTGAGAAGCGCTACATTCTGCACGCGCGGGGACTCAAGCAGGGAGACACGATCGTGTCGGGGCCAGGATCGGAGCCGAGTCTCGGTAACTGCTTGCCGCTCATGGAGGTTCCGCTCGGCACGATGCTTCACGCGGTGGAGCTGAAGCCCGGTAAGGGAGCCCAGATGGCCCGATCGGCGGGCGCGTCGGTGCAGCTGATCGCCAAGGAAGGCGATATGGTCACCCTCCGGCTCCCGAGCACCGAGGTGCGCATGGTGCGCGGCGAGTGCTACGCGACGATCGGCCAGGTCGGCAACGTCGACCACGAGTTGATCCGGTCCGGCAAGGCGGGCAGGTCCCGCTGGCTCGGAAAGCGGCCGAAGGTTCGCGGCGTCGCCATGAACCCGGTCGACCATCCACTCGGAGGAGGCGAGGGCCGTGCTTCGGGCGGCCGTCCGCCGGTCTCGCCGTGGGGCAAAGCCGAGGGACGCAAGACGAGAAAGCGGAAGAAGGCCAGCAACCAGTACATCGTCCGCGGTCGCAAGCGCGGAAAGGCCACCAAGTAGAGCGGGTGCAGGGAGACGAGAATGGCGCGGAGTGTCAAAAAGGGACCGTACATCGACGAGCGGCTGCTCGGTCGGATCCGAGCGATGAACAAATCCGGCGAGAAGCGGGTCACGAAGACGTGGGCCCGGGCATGCACGATCAGTCCGGAGTTCGTCGGCCACACGGTCGCCGTGCACAACGGCAACAAGTTCATCCCGGTCTACATCACAGAGAACATGGTGGGGCACAAGTTGGGCGAGTTTTCACCCACCCGCCTGTTCCGGGGCCACGGCGGTAAGTTCGCCGACAAACGGGTCCGTCTGTAGAGCTCGAACGGGAAGCCAGGGGATAGCGAGATGGAAGCGCGAGCAATCTCGAAGAGAATTCGGATGTCGGCCAGGAAGATGCGGCTGGTCATCGACCAGATCCGCAACGCCGATGTGAACGACGCATATTCGATTCTCCAGTTTTCGACAAAGGCGGCGTCCGAGCCGATCGAAAAGGCTCTCCGGTCAGCGGTTGCGAATGCGGTTGACAAGGCCGATCAGCAGGGCGAAGTGCTGGACGTGGACGATCTGTACGTCAAAGAGGCCTATGTGAACGAGGGGCCGACTCTCCGTCGTTACCGGGCAGGCGCCATGGGTCGTGCGTCACCCCGGCGCAAGCGCATGAGTCATGTCACCGTCGTGGTGGACACAAAGGAGTAATTGTGGGCCAGAAGACACATCCGTACGGCTTCAGGCTGGGGATCGTAAAGCCCTGGAAGTCGCGCTGGTATGCGAAGGGGCGGGATTTCCCGGCCCTGCTCGCCGAGGACGAGAAGTTGCGCAAATACCTGCACGCGCGGCTGGATCATGCGGCGATCGCCGATGTCGAGATCGAGCGAAAGCCGACCAAGATCGTGGTAACGATCCACACGGGTCGTCCCGGCGTCGTGATCGGGAAGCGAGGTGCGGAGGTGGACAAGCTGCGCGACGAGCTCTCTCTTCTCACGGACTCCGAGGTGTCGATCAACGTCGAGGAGATCAAGCGGCCAGAGCTAAGCGCTCAGCTCGTAGCGAACAGCATCGCCCACCAGTTGCAGCAGCGGATCGGGTTCCGCCGCGCCATGAAGCGCGCCATGCAGGCGGCCACGCGGGCCGGTGCCGAGGGAGTAAAGGTGCAGTGCGCTGGCCGGCTCGGAGGTGCGGAGATCGCGCGTACCGAGGGTTACCACGAGGGCCGCGTGCCGCTGCACACGATGCGCGCGGATATCGATTACGCCGAGCGCATGGCCAAGACCACGTACGGGACCATCGGGGTGAAGGTGTGGATCTACCGCGGCGAGGCGACGGACGACCGCCGCGGCCAGACCTACACGGCCGGCGGCGCAAAGTAGCACGACGTCAGAGCTAGAGATAACAGACGATGCTTCAACCAAAACGCGTCAAGTACCGAAAGCAGCAGAAAGGCAAGATCCGGGGCAACGCCATGCGCGGCAACACGGTGGCGTTCGGTGACTATGGCCTTCAGACGCTGGATGCGGGGTGGATCACGAATCGCCAGATCGAGGCGGCTCGTGTCGCGATGACCCGGCACATCAAGCGTGGGGGAAAGGTCTGGATCCGGATCTTTCCCGACAAGCCGATCACCTCGAAGCCGGCCGAGACGCGTATGGGCAAGGGCAAGGGGAACCCGGAGGGTTGGGTCGCCCCGGTCAAGCCGGGTCGCGTGATGTTCGAGCTGGAGGGGGTGGAGGAGTCCATCGCCCGCCGGGCCATGGACCTGGCTGCCGCGAAGCTCCCGGTTAAGACCAGGTTCCTTGTCCGGGAGGAGTAAGAGAGATGGACGCGAAGGACATTCGAGAACTGACGATTGAGGAGATCGACATCGAGATCGAGCGGGCACGCGAGGAGATGTTCAAGCTCCGCTTCCGTGCTGCCTACGAGGAGCTTGAGAATCCGACGCTGCTCAAGGAGCTACGTCGGGATGTCGCGAGGATGAAGACGATTCGGCACGAGCGCGAGCTGCGGGCCGCGGGAGATAACAATGGTTGAGGATTCGACTGAGACCGCTGGAAACCGCAAGGTCCGACAGGGCCGCGTGGTGAGCGACGCCATGGACAAGACCGTGGTGGTCTCCGTGGAACGCCAGTTCGCCCACCCTCTGTACGGTAAGCGGGTGACGCGCCGCAAGAAGTACCACGCGCACGACGAGAGGAACGAGTTCCGCTCCGGCGACCTGGTCGTCATCGAGGAGACTCGCCCCGTATCGAAGCGCAAGCGCTGGCGTGTCGTGAAGCTCATCGCGCGGTCGGACCAGGAGGGCTGAGGAGATGATCCAGCAGGAGACCGATCTCCGGATCGCCGACAACTCGGGCGCCCGCCGCGCACGGTGCATCCGTGTCCTCGGCGGCTCGTCCCGCCGTTATGCGGGCTTGGGCGACATCGTGGTCGTCACGATCAAGGACGCCATCCCCGGCGGTACTGTGAAGAAGGGCGAGGTCGCCAGGGCCGTCGTCGTGCGAGTCGCCAAGGAGAGTCGCCGGAAGGACGGATCGTACATCCGGTTTGACGAGAACGCGGCCGTCATCATCAATGATGCCGGCGAGCCGCGCGCCACTCGGATCTTCGGGCCGGTGGCGAGAGAGCTGCGCGAGAAGAAATTCATGAAGATCGTCTCGCTCGCGCCAGAAGTGATCTGAGGAGCCCTGAAATGAGCAAGAAGAACAAGCTTCACGTGCGCAGGGGCGACCAGGTTCACGTGATCGCGGGCAACTACAAGGGGGTGAGAGGACAGGTGCTGCGCGCCATCCCCTCGAAGCACCAGATCGTGGTGGAGGGCGTGAACATGCGCAAGCGCCACCAGGCCCCGACGCAGGCGAATCCGGAAGGTGGGATCATCACGTTCGAGGCGCCCATTCACGTCTCCAACGTCATGCTCATCGACCCGTCCAGCGACGAGCCGACCCGGTATCGCAACCGGATCGACGCGGACGGCACGAAGGAGCGGATCTCGACCAAGAGCGGCAACCCGATTCCGAGGCCGTAATGGGCTTCGGGACGCAGGATAGAGTGATGTTGGCATGAAGCAGAAGCCCAGACTCAGACAGCATTACGACAAGCACGTAACCTCGAAGATGCAGGAATCCTTCGGGATCGATAACGCGATGGAGGTGCCGCGGCTCGAGAAGATCGTCATCAACTGCGGTCTCGGAGACGCGAAGGACAACGCGAAGCTTCTTGATTCAGTGGTCGCTGAGATCGCACTGATCAGCGGGCAAAGGCCCGTGGTCACCCGGGCCCGGCATTCGATCTCCAACTTCAACCTCCGGGAGGGGATGCCCGTCGGTGTGAAGGTGACGCTCCGTGCGTCGCGCATGTACGAATTCCTGGACCGGTTCATCAGCGCGGCCGTTCCGCGTATCCGTGACTTCCGCGGCTTCAACAGTCGCGCTTTCGACGGTCGCGGCAACTACACCGTTGGCATTCGCGAGCAGATGGTGTTCCCGGAGGTCGACTACGACGACATCGTCCGTATCCACGGCATGGACATCACGTTCGTGACGACGACGGACAAGGATGACGAGGCTCTGGTCCTGCTGCGGGAGATGGGCATGCCATTCCGCGGCGAGACTCCGGTGGTCGTCTAACGCAGGTCGGAGAGTTCAATGGCGAAGAAGTCCCTGATAGCAAAAGCGAAACGCAAGCCCAAGTACAGCAGCCGGACGATCCGTCGCTGTCAGCGATGCGGACGGTCTCGTGCTTACATGCGGCAGTTCGGTCTGTGCAGGATCTGCTTCCGGCAGCAGGCGCTGCGGGGGGAGATCCCGGGTGTTCGAAAGGCGAGTTGGTAAGACATGAGCATGAATGATCCCATTGCCGACATGCTGACGCGGATTCGCAACGCGAACCGGGCGGGACACCGTCGAGTCGACATGCCGGTTGCGAAGCTGAAGGTGCGGATCGCGCGCATCCTGACGGAGAACCACTTCATCCACGGCTACAAGGTCCTGGACGACGGGGCGCACGGTGTGCTGCGTATCTATCTGAAGTACACCGAGGACGAGAAGCCGGTCATTCGGTCGCTGCGCCGGATTTCCCGCCCGGGTCTTCGCAGGTACGTCGGGGCCGAGGGCATGCCGAAGGTCCGCTCCGGGATGGGCATTGCGATCCTGTCGACGTCCAGGGGGTTGATGACGGATCGCCAGGCCCGCCAGGAGCGTATCGGTGGAGAGGTGATCGCCACGGTCTACTAGGCCGGGGCACGGAACAGTCGTCCCGCTACCGTGGGGCGCCAGACAGTAGAGCGCGATAGAGATGTCGAGAGTCGGAAGACAGCCGATCGTCGTCCCGGATGGGGTGGACGTGACCATCGAGGGGTCCAGCGTGAACGTGAAGGGCCCGAAGGGCGAGCTCAGCAGCCGCTTTGACGCGGATATGACCATCGAGCTCGCCGATGGGGAGATCAAGGTCACGCGCCCCACGGATCAACCGCGGCACCGAGCCCTGCACGGTCTGACGCGCAGTCTCATCGCCAACATGGTCGAGGGAGTGCACCAGGGCTTCGAGCGTTCGCTCGAGATCCACGGAATCGGATACCGGGCAGAGCAGAAGGGCAAGTCCGTGGAGTTTTCCGTGGGCTACAGCAACCCGGTGATGTTTGATGCGCCCGAGGGCGTGGAGCTCACGGTCGAGACCCGCACGCTGGTCCACGTCCGAGGTATCGATAAGCAGGCCGTGGGCGAGGTGGCGGCCCAGATCCGCAGGATACGGCCACCGGAGCCGTACAAGGGCAAAGGCATCCGCTATCGCGGTGAGCACGTGCGGCGCAAGGCCGGCAAGGCAGCGGCCGTAGCCGGTTGATAGACAACGAGATCCAGTTCGCCGGACGCCGATGATCCGGCGGACGGACGGAGGAGCGGGAGATGGCAGTCAGCATTTCGGGGGAGCGGCGCCGCCGCCGCATCACGAGGCACAAGAGGGTTCTGAAGAAGATATGGGGCACGGCCGACCGGCCGCGCCTGGTAGTCTTCCGCAGCTTGAAGAACATCGAAGGTCAGCTCGTCGACGACGACCTGGGCGCCACCCTGGTGGGCGTCTCCACGCTCGCAATCGATGGGAATGACGAGGTGGAGGACCTGTCGGGCAAGATGGCCGCCAGCTATACGGCGGGTAAGGCCCTGGCCGAGAAGGCGAAGGCCCGGGGCATCAAGAGTATCGTGTTCGACCGTGGGGGGTATCGCTTTCACGGTCGTGTCAAGGCGTTCGCCGAAGGGGCGAGGGCCGGCGGGCTGAAATTCTAAACGTAATCACTTGACGGCAGTGCTGTCGCGAGCTGCGCGACAGGCGCCGCAGCATTCGGAGAAGCTGAGGGAATGGCTAAGAAGCAAGGTCGCAGACGGGACCGGCGGGATGAGGGAGACAACCTCAAGGAGAACGTGATCCACATCAACCGGGTCTCCAAGGTGGTCAAGGGTGGCCGCCGGTTCTCCTTCACCGCCCTGGTGGCCGTCGGCGACGGTCAGGGCAAGGTCGGCACGGCGCTCGGCAAGGCCAACGAGGTGGCCGAGGCCATCCGGAAGGGGCTCGAGCAGGCCCGTAAGGCGATGGTCGAGGTCCCGATCGTTGGCGGCACCATCCCGCACGAGATGATCGGGCGGCACGGCGCTGGCCGGGTTCTGCTGAAGCCGGCGTCTCCGGGTACGGGTGTCATCGCGGGCGGACCCGTGAGGGCCGTGCTCGACTGTGCCGGGGTCCAGGACATCCTCACCAAGAGCCTCGGGTCGAACAACCCGCTCAACGTGGTCGCGGCCACAATGCACGGGCTCCAGAGTCTCATGACTCCCGAGGCGGTGGCGCGCGAGCGTGGTGTGGACGTCGAGGTGATCCGGGAGGCGATGCGTGGCTAAGAGCATCCGGATCAAGCAGGTACGCAGCGGGTGTAACGCGATGCGGAAGCAGCGCGCGACGCTCGAGGCCCTGGGTCTGCGCCATCACCAGTCGGAGGTGGTCAAGGAAGACAACCCGGCGATTCGTGGAATGATCCGGGTGGTAGCGCACCTCGTGGAAGTCGAGGAGGTCGACTAGGCCCATGGCAGAGAACAAGCGAATCGGTCTGGACAACCTCAGCCCGGCGTCCGGCTCCCGCGGCAAGCGGAAGCGAGTCGGCAGGGGCCACGGGTCGGGTCACGGTAAGACGTCGGGCAGGGGGCACAAGGGACAGAAGTCTCGTTCCGGGGCCTCGATTCCGTCGTGGTTCGAGGGTGGCCAGATGCCGCTGTATCGGCGTGTGCCCAAGCGCGGTTTCAAGCCGATCAACCGGCGCGAGTACCAGGTCGTGAACGTGGGTATTATCGCGGACCTGGAGGGTTCCGAGTTCGGGCCCGAGGAGTTCAAGGCGCGCGGTCTCATCTCGTCCCTCAGGAAGCCGGTGAAGATTCTCGGGGTTGGCACGGCAGGCCGGGCGGTGACGGTCCGTGCCCACGCATTCAGCGCCTCGGCCCGCGAGAAGATCGAAGCGGACGGCGGAACCGCGGAATTGATCGGCTGACATGGCGAACGAACGAGCGCAAGCGCTCCACGCCGCCCAGAATCTGTTCAAGATCCCGGAGCTGAAGAGCAAGATCCTCTTCACGCTCATTTGTCTCGCTGTGTACCGGTTCGGATCGCACGTCCCGACGGCCGGAGTCAACTTGCTGGCCCTCCAGCAGCTGGCTGGACAATTCGAAGGGACCCTGTTCGGGATCTACGATCTGTTCACGGGTGGCGCGCTGCAGCGGGCGACCGTGTTTGCGCTGGGGATCATGCCGTACATTTCGGCCAGCATCGTCTTCCAGGTGCTCGGCTCCACCTTCCCGACCATCGAGAAGCTACAGAAGGAAGGCGAGGACGGACGCCGCAAGCTGACGCAGTGGACGCGGTATGCGACTGTCTTCCTGTGCATCATGCAGGGGTACGGGTACTCGATCTTCCTCGAGTCTCAGCCGGGCGTGGTCGTGGACCCCGGCTGGGGTTTCCGCTTCGAGACGGTCCTGCTTCTGACCGCCGGTGGTGTATTCGTGATGTGGCTCGGCGAGCAGATCACGGAGCGAGGGATTGGGAACGGGATGTCGCTCCTGATCTTCTTCTCGATCATTCAGGGATTTCCGGGGGCCGTGTTCAACACGCTCGAGCTGCTGCGCGCCGGCGGGATCAGCCTGTTCAAGCTGATGGCGCTTCTCGCGGTGCTGGTGCTGATCACCGCGGCCGTCGTGGCGCTGACGATGGCGGCGCGGAAGATACCCGTTCAGATCCCTCGAAAGGTGGTGGGACGCGGCCGTGTGCGTGAAGGACAGAAGTCGTTCATCCCGATCCGCATCAACAGCGCCGGGGTAATGCCGATCATCTTTGCCCAGGCGATCATCATCGTTCCCGGCACCCTGTACTCCTTCACCGGAGGACAGGGGGGGGCTGGAATCCTCTACGATATCAGCCAGATCTTTCAGCCGGGCTCGACGTGGTACTACATCACGTATGCGACGCTGATCATCGTGTTCACTTATGTGTACACGGCGATCATCTTCAACCCGGTGGACCTGGCCGAGAACTTGAAGAAACAGGGTGGGTTCATCCCGGGCGTGAAGCCCGGAGTCCAGACAGCGGAGTACATCGATCACGTCCTTACGCGAGTCACTCTGCCCGGATCGATCTACCTGGCTTCGATCGCGATCCTTCCGTTCTGGATCTTCGCGGCGTTCGACATTCAGACGTTCTTCTTCGGGGGAACGTCGCTGCTGATCGTAGTAGGTGTGGCCCTGGATACGGTGCAGCAGATGCAGCAGCATCTCCTTCTCCGGCAATACGAGGGCTTCATGAAAAAGGGGCGGGTCAAGTACAGAGGCCGACAGAAGTACATGTAACGCCCGGGACCGAGGAGATCCGGACGTGAGGCTTATCATCGTGGGTCCGCCGGGGGCGGGGAAAGGCACCCAGGGGACGCTTTTGGCACGACGGCTGGGGATCCCGCGGTACTCGACGGGAGACATTCTCAGACAGGCGCGTCGAGAAGGCACGTCGATGGGCCTGGAAGCTCGGCGGTACATGGACACCGGCGAGCTCGTTCCTGACGAAGTCATCCTCGGTATCGTGGCCGACGTCCTGGAGAAAGAAGAGTCGGAGCGTGGGTTCCTGCTGGACGGCTTCCCACGCACGGTGGTGCAGGCCGCAGGTTTCCGCCGGTTGCTTGACGAGATGGGGATCGAGCTCGACGCGATCGTGGACCTCGCGGTGGACGAGGAGGAGATCATGCAACGCCTGGCGGCCCGCGGGCGAAGGGACGATTCGCTGGATACGATCCGCCGCCGGCTCGAAGTTCACAGGGCCCAGACGCAACAGGTCCTGGATTGGTACGCGAACGCGGACGTGCGGATTCTCAGCGTCGGGGGAGTCGGCGACGTAGACGAGATCCAGTCCGACATTCTGAGCCGCCTCGGTCTGTGATGCGCCTGAAATCAGCTGCGGAGATCGACGCGATTGGCAGAGCGGGGGAGATCGTGGCGGGAGTGCTCGCCCTTGTCGGCGAGCGGGCCGCGCCAGGCGTGAGCACGGAAGACCTGGACGCCCTGGCGGAGAGCTACATTCGGGACCACGAAGGGGCGGCACCGGCGTTCAAGGGGCTGTACGGTTTCCCCGCTGCGTTGTGCACGAGCTTGAACGACGAAGTAGTGCACGGGATTCCGTCGTCTGAGCGGCGTCTGGCTGACGGTGATCTCCTCGGCGTGGACGTCGGGGTGGTCCTGGAGGAAATGTATGCCGACGCGGCGGTAACGGTGCCCGTGGGACAGCCGTCGGAGGAGGTCGAGCAGCTGCTCGAGGTGACCCGAAGGGCGCTCGATGCAGGGGTCCTGCAAGCGTCGAGCGGGTCCCGCCTCGGCGATGTCGGAGCGGCGATCCAGGATGTAGTGGAGGACGCCGGCTTCAGCGTGATTCGCGAGCTGGTGGGGCACGGTGTCGGTTTCTCGCCACATGAGGAACCGCACGTTCCCAACTTCGGGCGGTGGGGACAGGGAGTGGTTCTGGAGGAAGGGCTCGTGATTGCCATCGAGCCGATGGTGAACGTCGGGCGGCGTCACATCCGAACTCTGCCGGACGGGTGGACGGTCGTGACGGCCGACGGAAGCCTGTCGGCGCATTTCGAGCATACTGTGGCGGTAACGCGTGAGGGCCCCAGAATCCTCACACGGCGACCGCGCGACTGAGGCGAGAAGGAGGGCAGGTTGGCGAAAGAGGAACCGATTCAGATGGCCGGCGACGTGATCGAAGCTCTGCCGAACGCCATGTTTCGTGTGCGACTCGAGAACGAGCACGAAATCATTTGCCATGTGTCGGGCAAGATCCGGATGCACTACATCCGCATCCTCCCGGGGGACAAGGTGACGGTGGAGATGTCGCCCTACGATTTGACGAAGGGGCGGATTACTTACCGGTTCAAATAGGGTCGTTGATTCGCGGGCACTTGGCGGTTATCATTACCAGCTATCTCGCGAACGATCGAAAAGGACGGATGTCGTCATGAAGGTGCGTTCAAGCGTAAAGCGGATCTGCGAGCACTGCAAGATCGTCCGGCGCCGAGGTGTGGTCCGGGTTATCTGCAGCCGGGATCCGAAGCACAAGCAGCGGCAAGGCTAGAAGGCGTTCGACCAGGTGCGCGCCGCGAGCGCCACGGGTCGACAATCTGATTGGGTGGTACATGGCAAGAATAGCTGGCGTTGACCTCCCCCGGAACAAGCGGGTCGTGATCGGCCTGACTTACATCTTCGGGATCGGTCGCTCGACGGCCCAGGCGATCCTGGACGAGACGGGCGTGAGTCCGGACACTCGTGTGAACGAGCTCACGGACGAGGACGTCAACAAGCTCCGGCAGGTCATAGAAAACCGGTACAGGGTGGAGGGTGCGCTTCGCACGGAGACGTCCATGAACATCAAGCGACTCATGGACATCGGCTGCTACCGGGGTGTGCGCCATCGTCGAGGCCTCCCGGTCAGAGGGCAGCGCACCCACACGAACGCCCGCACCCGCAAGGGACCGCGGCGCGCGGTAGCCGGCAAGAAAAGGCCGCCTTCGAAGAAATAGGGACGACGCATGGCCAAGCCGAGAACCAGCGGAAGACGTAAGCGTCAGGTCGATGCCGAAGGGATCGCCCATATCAAGGCGACGTTTAACAACACGATCATCACGATCACGGATACGGACGGGGGTACTGTGGCCTGGGCCAGCGCTGGCACGGCTGGTTTCAAGGGCTCCAAGAAGTCTACCCCGTTCGCCGCGACGATCGCCGCCGAGACTGTCGGGCGCGAAGCCGCCTCGATGGGAATGAAGCGGGTTCACGTACGCGTACAAGGCCCCGGCTCGGGGCGGGAGTCCGCGATCCAGGCGCTTCAGGGTGCCGGTCTGACGATCCGGTCGATCCGGGATGTCACGCCGATCCCACACAACGGTTGCCGTCCGCCCAAGAAGAGGCGCGTCTGAGTTGAGCGGGGCAGTCAGGAACACGCAGGTGACAGGGTAAGGAAAACCAGATGGCACGTTATACGGGTCCGGTGTGCAGGCTCTGCCGGAGGGAAAACGAGAAGCTGTTTCTAAAGGGCAAGCGCTGCTTCACTGAGAAGTGCGCGCTCGAGCGTAAGGCATATCCCCCGGGTGAGCATGGCACGAGCAGGCGCCGTCGTCGTTCCTCGCAGTACGCCACGCAGCTCCGGGAGAAGCAGAAGGTCAAGCGAATCTACGGCGTGGGCGAGAAGCAGTTTCGCACGTTGTTCACGAAAGCGGCTCGCGTGAAGGGGATCACGGGTGACCTCCTGCTGATCTCGCTCGAGGCGCGACTGGACAACATTGTTTACCGACTCGGCTTCGCTCCATCGCGCAAGGCGGCGCGGCAGCTCGTACGGCATCGGCACGTTCGCATCGACGGTGCCACCGTGGATATCCCCAGCTACCAGGTGTCACCTGGACAGGAAGTTTCGATCGCTCCCGCATCGCAGGACATGCCGGTTGTGCGCGAGGCCGTGGAGGATCGGAAGGGCAAGGATCAGCTCAGCTGGCTGGGTGTCGACTACGACAACTATTCGGGCCGTGTGCTCGAGCAGCCGAGCCGGGCAGACATCCCGCTCGCCGTTCAGGAGCAGTTGATCGTCGAGCTCTACAGCAAGTAATCGAGGCGAAAAGCACATGTCAGCAGGGCTAGACCTAACAGGACTCGTACTGCCTGGGACCGTCGAAGAGCACAGCCGTTCCGACGATGGCCTGCACGCAGAGTATGTTCTGCAGCCGCTGGAGAGAGGTTTCGGTCATACGGTGGGCAACTCCATCCGCCGTGTGCTCCTCTCCTCCCTCCCCGGTTGCGCCATCTGGGCTTTCCGGGCCGATGGCGTGCAACACGAGCACCAGACGATACCGGGCGTGGTGGAGGACATCCACCAGGTGATCCAGAAGCTGAAGAAGCTGGTCGTTGTTCTCGATCCGGGCGTAGATGAGGCCAAGCTCGGGCTCTCGGTCCACAAGGCGGGGCCGGTCACGGCCTCGATGATCGGGAGTGTCTCGGGTGTGACCATCGTGAACGCGGACGAGGTTCTGTTCACGCTTCAGGACGATCTGCCGGAGGGCCGGCCGCTGAACCTCGAATTCCGGGTCAACCGGGGCCGCGGATTCGTGGTCGCTGATCAGCACGAGCCTCCGGAAGATGCTCCCGTGGACCTGATTCGCGTCGACTCGATCTACAACCCGGTCGTCCGGGCCAACTTCCTGGTCCAGGAGACGCGTGTCGGCCAGCGGACCGACTTCGATCGGCTGACACTTCAGGTCGAGACGAACGGCTCGCTGGATCCAGGCGACGCGATCGCTTACGCAGCGGAGATCGCCCGGCTGCACCTGCTGTACCTGACAGGTTTCGGCAGTGGCGGCAACGGTGGCGCCGTGCCCGAGATCGGTGGTCGCCCGGGACGTACGGCAGTGGACGGCGGGATGACCGTGCTTCTCGAATCTTCTCTCGAAGCGTTCGAGGGAATCTCGATTCGTTCCCGCAACAATCTGGACAAGGCGGACATTCACACACTCCTGGAAGTCGTCGTGAGGTCTCGGGACGAGATTCTGGCCGTTCCCTCCTTCGGCGAGAAGTCGCTCGAGGAGATCGCCGAGGTTCTGGCCCTCAATGGGCTTCGCTTCAGCATGACGATCGAGCGGGACGATGTCGGGGACCTGTGGATGGTCGAGGAGGCAGAGATGGTGTCCGCCGGAGGCGAGGGCGGAGATGAGGCATAGGAAAAAGGGCCGGCAGCTCAGCCGCACGGCGAGCCACCGGACGGCGACGCTCCGGAACATGGCCACGAGCCTGATCCAGCACGAGCGGATCCGCACGACGGAGGCGAAAGCGCGTGAGCTAAGGCCATTCGTCGAGAAGCTGATCACGCTCGGTGGGACGGACGACGTTCACAGCCGGCGCCGGGCGCGGCGTCATATTGCGGATCGGGCCGTGCTGCATAAGCTGTTCGACGAAGTGGGAACTCGCTTTCGGGAGCGTCCGGGCGGGTACACCCGCATCGTCAAGCTCGGTGCTCGGAAGGGTGATGGAGCCGAGATGGCGATCATCGAGTTCACCGAGATGGGGCACTAGAGCCGACCTCGGGTCGGGAAAGGCAGGCAGCGATGCTTCGCGGGGCTTCGACAGGACTGATGGTCGTCGCCGTGTTGGCTGTCGTCGGTTTCATGTGGTGGTTGGACCGGAAGGCCGACTCATACGCGACCGAGGTGGCTCCGGTGCTGGAGGAGGAGGTCGTGGACTCCGCTCCGGTCGATATCGATATCGCCGCGCTCGCTGCCGAACCAGCAGCGGCGGTCGGTGAGACAGGCTACCTGCGGTCGGTCCCGGTTGCGCAGCGGCTCGGTCGAGGCGCATTCGCCTTGCAGCTGGACAGCGCGTCGATGTACCCGGTGCTGCTGTCAGCCGATCTGATTCAGATGGACACGCAGGTATACGGTGGGGATGTCGTGACTCTGTACGGCCATGTGTTTACCCTCAACGATTCGATACGGGCGGTTTGGGTGGAGCAAGAAGCCGTAGACCAGGAAAACGCGGGTGCGGTGCCGATCAGTCCGAGCTTCATGATTGCGGACTCGCTCTCGTACAACTGATGTGTGTTTGAGATGGCAAAGTTCTGCTACGTATGTAATAAGGGGCCGGCTACCGGCAATCGCGTGAGCAACGCGAACAACAGGCGCAAGCGGCGCTTCATGCCGAACTTGCAGCGCGTCCGCATTCTCGAGGACGACCGGGCCGTTCGTGTGCGGGTTTGCACACGGTGTCTGAAGGCGGGCAAGGTACGCAAGGCACCCTGAGGCGTCGGCGCGAGTCGACCTTCTTTCCATCGCGTCGAGCTGAGACGACCCGAGAAGGCTCCGCCAGAAGGTGGAGCCTTCTTGTTGTGTCGAGTCACCGGACCGTCGTCGTGGGCCGGTGCTCCACCGGGGGTCGGACCGAGGCCGATGCGGCACGACCGGAGTGTGGCGCGGATGAAAGCACTGGTCACCGGAGCTGACGGATTCGTCGGGCAACACCTCATCGCGGAACTGCTCGATCACGGTTTCACCGTGGCTGCGTCGGCTCTGGATCTGCCCCCAAGCCGATCCACTCTCGATCCCGAGCAGATCGCGTCGGTGGATTGGAAGGCAGCTGACGTCAGGGATCACGGCACGCTCGTGAGACTCGTCGCTGCCGCCATGCCGGATCGCATCTATCACCTGGCGGGATTCGCCTCGGGTGCCCTGGCTCGGCAGTACGCGTCCGACGCCGTCCACATCAACGCGGGTGGCACGGTCAACCTGTGCGAGGCCGTTGTCGCGGTCCGTGAACTGGAACCCGAATTCGACCCGCGGATCCTGATCATGGGGTCGTGCGATGCGTACGGAGACGCAGCGCGCGATGGGGTTCCGCTGACCGAGGATATGTCGCTGCGGCCTGTGTCCGTCTACGGCCTCTCCAAGGCCAGCCAGGAGCTCGCAGCGCACACCTATCGGCGGGCGCACGGATTGCAGATCTTTGTCGTCCGCGGCTTCAACCTGGTGGGTCCGGGGCAGGAGCCACCTTTCGTGGTCCCTGAGTTCGCGGTCCAGGTTGCCCGCATCGCGGCGCGGGAGTCGGAGCCCCTCGTCAAGGTCGGAAACCTGGGTGTGGAGCGCGACTTCACGGACGTTCGCGACGGCGTGGAAGCGCTCCGTCTCCTGATGGATCTGGATATGCCACGCGCAGCCTACAACGTCGCTTCGGGTCGCACCATCCGGATCGAAACGATTCTGGACTGGATTGTAGACGAGGCGGGCATCGAGGTAGAGATTGAAGTGGTTCCGAGCCGGGTGCGGAGAGAGGAGCTGGCGATGGTCGTCGGCGACGCGACGCGTCTGAGGGAGGACACGGGCTGGATGCCGCGGCGTGACGTCGAGGCCTCGGTGCGGGAGACTTATCGCTGGATGTGGAGTCGGTTCGCAAGGACGGAGAACACCAACACCGTCGTTTGAGCGAGGGATACATGAACGTCACCGTCGTCGGAAGTGGATATGTCGGTCTGGTCGTGGGAGCTTGCCTGGCCGAGACGGGGAATCGGGTCGTCTGCGCCGACATCGACGAACGCAAGATCGACCTTCTGAACGGGGGACAGAGCCCGATCTACGAACCGGGTCTGGACCGTCTGCTGCAGCGGAATCTGGCCGAGGGTCGCATGCGGTTCACGACGGACGTGGCCGAGGCGGTTCGCTCCGGGCTCGTCGTTTTCATTGCGGTCGGGACTCCCCCCGACGAGGATGGCTCGGCGGATCTGAAGCACGTGCTGGCAGTGGCCAGCGTCATCGGCCAGAACATGGTCGATGAGAAGGTCGTGATCACGAAGAGCACCGTACCCGTGGGCACGGCGTCCAAGGTGCGCAGCGAGATCGAAAAGCACACCGACGGCACGTTTCACGTATGCTCCAACCCCGAATTTCTGAAGGAGGGGGCCGCGATCGACGACTTCATGCGACCCGATCGAGTGGTCTGCGGGATCGAGTCCGAAGAAGCGCGTCCGATCCTGGAGGAGCTTTACGAGCCGTTCGTGCGTAGCGGCAATCCGCTGATCTTCATGGACATTGCGTCCGCAGAGCTCACGAAGTATGCGGCCAACGCGATGCTTGCCACGCGCATCAGCTTCATGAATCAGATCGCGGCTCTCTGTGAGGCGGCGGGAGCGGACATCAACATGGTGCGCCGTGGAGTCGGTTCCGACCCCCGCATCGGTGCTTCCTTCTTGTACGCCGGAGCCGGATACGGAGGAAGCTGCTTTCCGAAGGATGTGCGCGCCCTGATCCGGACGGGCGAGGAGATGAACGTCGACCTCTCGATCCTCAAGGAGGTCCACGAGACCAACGCGCGGCAAAAGCGGGTCCTGGGCCAGAAGATTCGAGCCCGATTCGGAGACGACCTGTCCGGGCGCAGCTTTGCGGTGTGGGGGCTGGCGTTCAAGCCGGAGACCGACGACATGCGAGAGGCGGCGTCCGTGACGCTGATCGAGGAGCTTCTCGAGGGCGGAGCCACCGTCACCGCGCACGACCCCGTGGCCACGGACGTGGCTCGCGAGTGGTATCTGGGCGACCGGATCGACTACGCGGGTGACGAGTACGCGGCGCTCGCCGGTGCGGATGCGCTGATCGTCATCACGGAGTGGCTCCAGTACCGGCGTCCCGATTGGCAGCGAATCAAGATGGCGCTCGCGGCCCCGATCGTGTTCGACGGCCGGAATCTCTACGATCCGGCGCGGATGAGACGGCACGGATTCGAGTACTATCCGATCGGCCGGGAGCAGGTGCGATGAGGATCCTGCTGACCGGCGCCGCCGGTTTTCTGGGCTCTCACCTGGTAGACCGGTTCCTCGCCGACGGCCATGAGGTGATCGGGATGGACAACCTGATCACCGGGAGCCTGGACAACATCTCGCACCTCGAGAGTGAGCCCAGGTTTGTTTTCGTCGAGCACGACGTGACGCAGTTCATCGACATCACCGGGGACATCGACGGCGTTCTGCATTTCGCGTCGCCTGCGAGCCCCGTGGACTACCTGGAGCTGCCGATCCAGACTCTCAAGGTCGGGAGCCTCGGTACGCACAACGCACTCGGACTCTCCCTCGCCAAGGGCGCCACGTTCCTGCTTGCGTCCACGTCGGAAGTGTACGGGGACCCTCTGGTTCACCCGCAGCCCGAGAGCTACTGGGGCAACGTGAACCCGATCGGTCCGCGCGGCGTGTACGACGAAGCAAAGAGGTTCGCCGAAGCGATGACGACGGCGTACCGCCGCTACCACGGGGTGGATACGCGAATCGTGAGGATCTTCAATACGTATGGGTCGCGCATGAGGCCGGGCGACGGCCGGGTGGTATCCAATTTCATCGTGCAGGCACTGCTCGGCAGGGGTCTTACAGTGTACGGCGACGGTTCGCAGTCGCGCAGCTTCTGCTACGTCTCCGACGAAGTGGAAGGCATCTTCCGGCTCTTCTTCTCGTCCGAGCGCGATCCGGTGAACATCGGCAACCCGGACGAGTACACGGTGGGACAGCTGGCGGAGCACATCCAGGCGCTCGTGGACCCGGGGGTGGGCGTGCGATACCTGCCGCTGCCGACGGACGACCCGAAGGTGAGAAAGCCAGACATCACCCGGGCGAGGGCGATCCTGGACTGGGAGCCCGCCGTGTCGCTGGAGGAGGGGCTGGTGAGCACGGTCGCTTATTTTCGCTCGCTGCAGGAGCAAGGCGAGCTGAGGCCGCCGCCCGTTCTCACGGAAGCCTCCGAGGAACAGGCCCAATGACCGAGACTTCCGGACAGGTCCTGTCAGTCGTGATGCCGGTATACAATGAGCAGGATACGCTCGAGGCGATCGTTCGTCGCGTGCGTGAAGTGCCGCTCAAGATTGAGCTGCTGTGCGTGGACGATGGATCGACGGATCGATCGAGGGAGATCCTGGCACGGCTGAAGGCGGAAGGTCTCGTGGATCAGGTCATTCTGCACGAGCGCAACCAGGGCAAGGGAAGGGCACTCGCCACGGGTTTCGCGGCTGCCAGCGGCAGCGTTGTGATCATCCAGGACGCGGACCTGGAGTACAATCCGGACGAGTATCGCAAGCTGCTCGAGCCGATCCTCGACAATCGGGCCGACGTCGTCTACGGCTCGCGATTCCTGGGCGGGGAACCGCACCGCGTGCTGTACTTCTGGCACTACGTCGGGAACCGTTTCCTCACACTGATGTCCAACATGGTGACGAACCTGAACCTGACGGACATGGAGACCTGCTATAAGTGCTTCCGCAAGGAAGTGCTCGAGGGTCTCGAGATCGAGGAGCGTGGGTTCGGGGTCGAGCCGGAGATCACGGCGAAGATAGCTCGTGGCGGCTGGCGGGTATACGAAATAGGGGTGTCCTACAGTGGCAGGACGTACGCTGAGGGGAAGAAGATCAACTGGAAGGACGGAATTCGGGCTCTGCAGTGCATCGTGAAGTACGGAATCGTACGTCGGGCGATATCACGCCCGCAGATTCCGGCACCGTCCGCCGAGGGCTGAGGTAGCAGGTCGTGCCGCACACCGGTTCCAGGGCAAGACACTCCCGGACGAGCATGGCGCTCGTCGTTCTCTTCGTCCTTCCGGCGGCCTGCGGCGGCTCGCCGGACGACGCCGTGGAGCGCGGAGATCGTCTGTACGGAGCCGGCCAGGTGAACGCGGCGATCGCCGAGTATCGGCTGGCCCTTCGGCAGCGTGGCGATGAGCCCGAAGTGCTTCTACGACTGGGGGACGCGTACGGAAAGCGCGGAGAGGTGGAGGCGGGTCTCAGGTATGTGAGACGTCTGCTGGCGCAGGATTCCACGTATCGCTACCAGGCGGCGGCGGTTCTTTCGAGCGCGGCCCGGGTAGCCCTGGAACGCGGTGCTCCCGACAACATGGCCCGGGCACTCGGGCCGGTTGAGAGGATGGGGATTGGACTCATCCCGCCGGACCTGAGACTGTCGCTCGCGCGGTACTACTCCGGGCTGTCGGATCACGGACGCGCCCTCCCGCTGTACCTGGCGGCGGCGGAAAGCGAATCGCTTCCGGCCGCGGTGGAGCTGGAGACGGCTCGCACGTTTCAGGAGCTCGGAGGATGCCGCGAGGCGCTGGGCTACTTCGAGCGCTACCTGGAGCGCGGCGGCGCGGCGGGAACCGACCGGTCGGGCGCACGGTGGCAGTACGGGAACTGCCTGTTCAGCGTAGCGGAAGAGGAGCTGCGTGAGGGCGACCACAGGACGGCGCGGGAGTACCTCGACCAGCTGATCGACCAGGGAGTGCCCCGGACACTTCTGGACCGGGCCCACTTCGAACGCGGAGAGATCCTGCTGGCCCGGGGGGCGTACGAGGAAGCCGAGATCGACTTCCTGGCGGTGCTGGAATTGAATCCTGCGCGGAGTGGCCCTCTTGTGGGAATGGCCGAAGAGAGGATACGAGAGATCCGATACGGATACTTGAGATAATGGGACGACGGGGAGTCGGACGGAATCCGGGTGGCGCGAGCTTCGCCTGGGGCGCGTGCGTGTGGGTCATCTTACTCGCGGCGTGCGCCCCGGCCATGCCGCCGGCAACCGCGACGCCGCGGGGGCGATTCGAGTGGTCGCTGGACCGGTACGAGCGAGGGAAATACCATGATGCGATCCGCGGTTTCCGCGATCACCTGTTGCGGGAGCCCCTGCATCCAACGGCCGACAGCAGCCGACTTCTTCTGGCGGAGTCGTACCTCGAGACCGATCAGGAGCTCCTCGCGGCGAACGAGTTCCGGCAGATGACGACATCCCGGCCGAACAGTCCACTGGCCGATGACGCGCAATTCGGCATATGCCGGTCCTATTGGGTCGTGTCACCAGATCTCCCGCGCGATCAGGAGTTCACTGAGAAGACGATCGAGGAGTGTACGCGATTGCTAGAGTTCTTCCCGCGGAGTCCGCTGGTGGGAGAAGCTCGCGACCTGGTGGCACAGGCCCGGCAGAAGGTGGCTGCCAAGGAGCTCAGGGTCGGGAAGTATTACTACGATCGAGGGATCTACGAATCGGCGATCATCTACCTGGAGAACATTCTGCAGACCTATCCGGAGGCCGACGTGGTGCCGGAGACCCTGCTGGTCCTGCAGGATAGCTACTATAGAGTCGGTTTCCGGATGGAAGCGGATGCTGTGAGGCAGCGTCTCCTGGAGCTGTTCCCGGACTCGCGCGCGGCCAAGGCGCTGCCTGAGAGAGACGAGGGCTGAGGTGTCCGGGCGCATCGGGGTTCTGGGCGGGACGTTCGATCCCCCTCACATCGGACACCTGGTCGTGGCCCAGGACGCCATCGAGCTCCTGAAGCTGTACCGATTGATCGTGATTCCGGCGGCCCGTCCCCCACACAGGGAGGCCGTGCTGGACGCGTCCACCAGGCTGGATCTCGTGTTGGAGGCGTTCCGCGGCGACGAGCGCGTCGAGGTGAGCGATGTCGAGCTCAGACGCGATGGGCCGTCCTGGACGGTCGATACGCTGGAGTGGGTCCGGCGGGAGCTGGACCCCGAGGTACTGTACCTCATCATAGGAGCCGACCAGCTCCGTTCGTTCGCCGGCTGGCGGGAGCCCCGGCGCATCCTGGAGCTGGCACGGCTCGCGGTGATGACGCGACCGGGAGAGGAAACACCGGTCACGGACGTTCCGTACGACCGAATCGATGTCACACGGGTGGACCTGTCGAGCACGCGGATTCGCCGCCGGCTCGACGAGGGCCGGTCCATCCGCTACATGGTGCCGGAGCGCATCCGTCCCGCGGTAGAGCAGGCGTGGGCGGTGCGCCGGGTGGTGTCGCGCTCCCTGGGGTAGCTCGGCGGAATAAAGGAAGATCGCAGCACATGTTGAAGGTACTCGTACAGAAAGTCGTGGGCACCCGCTTCCAGCGCGAGATGAAGCGGATGCAGCCCATCGTCGATGAGATCAAACGGCACGAAGAACTGCTGACTGACGTTTCGGAAGACGAGCTGAAGGCCCGGACCGGGCAGTTCCGGGCTCGGATTCGCGAACGGACGCAGCAGCTCGAGGACGAAATTGAGAGTCTACGCGAAGAGCGCCGGCACACCCAGGACAGCTCGAAGAGGGCCGACCTGTCCGAGCGGATCCACCAGGCGGAGGAGGAGTTTCAGGAAGCCACGGACGAAGTGCTGGACGAGCTTCTCCCCGAGGCCTTCGCGACCGTGCGCGAAGCCTGCCGTCGCATGCTCGGACGCGAGATCGATGTTACCGGGCACAATATGACCTGGGACATGGTCCCGTACGATGTGCAGCTGATCGGTGGCATCGTTCTTCACCAGGGTAAGATCGCCGAGATGGCCACCGGTGAAGGAAAGACGCTCGTTGCCACCATGCCGCTCTATCTCAACGCGCTGTCTGGAAAGGGCGCCCACCTGGTCACGGTGAACAACTACCTGGCCCGGCGGGATTCCCAATGGATGGGCACGGTCTTCCGTTACCTCGGGCTCACCGTGGGCTGTATCGACGACACCCAGCCCGGCAGCGAGGTGCGCCGCGGCATGTACGGCTGCGACATCACCTACGGTACAAACAACGAATTCGGTTTCGATTACCTGCGCGACAACATGGTGGTGCGCCAGGAAGACCGGGTGCAGCGGGCCCACAACTACGCGATCATCGACGAAGTCGACTCCGTCCTGATCGATGAGGCCCGGACGCCGCTCATCATCAGCGGTCCTGTAGGACAGGCGCAGGACCAGCAGATTTACAAGAAGTACAACGCTCAGGTAGCCGGCCTCGTTCGCAAGCAGACCGCGATCACGAGCGAGCTGGTCGCCGAGGCGGAGAAGGAGCTCGCGAAGCTCGACGAGGAAGCGGAGGACGCGAGCGATTTCCACGTGGGCAAGCTGCTTCTCGCCGCACAGCGCGGCGCGCCCAAGAACCGCCGTCTGATGAAGTTACTGAGTGAGACGGGCGTGAAGCAGCTGATGCAGCGGACCGAGGCGGGGGTCATGCGCGAGAAGGCCATGACCGAGATCGATGAGATGCTGTTGTTCACGACCGACGAGAAGGGTCACACGATCCAGATCAGCGATCGGGGACAGGACATCCTGAGCCCGGGCGATCCGGACGCGTTCGTTGTGCCCGACATCTCGGAGGACGTGAAGAAGGTCGAGGACGACGAGAAGCTGGGGCCGGATGAGAAGCGGGACCGC
>Ga0255057_10000017_pt1 | contig 87654 bp, 87 predicted proteins | sample Cases_109_6_MG_FD_189022 | JGI IMG/M metagenome (GOLD analysis project Ga0255057, IMG submission 189022) | Seawater microbial communities from Amundsen Gulf, Northwest Territories, Canada - Cases_109_6 | ecosystem: Environmental > Aquatic > Marine > Gulf | place: Canada: Northwest Territories... | reverse complement strand
TGGGCGACCGACGCTACGGCCGGAGTGTTGCTCGGCACCGTTCTTGTGGTCGGCACCTATCACGCCTTCCTGCGGTTCCAGAGGGCAGCCCAACGAGTTAGGTAATGAGAAATGCCCCGGGTCCGCGCCGGGGCATTTTCTCGCTGGTTGTTTAGAGGAAACCGTTGCTGGTCAGCCAATCCTTGGCGACGGCGTCGGGATCCAATCCTTCGTTTTCAACTTTCCCGTTGAGCTCGAGGAGCACGTCGGTCGTGATCTTCGCGGTGACCGAGTCGATCAGGCTCGTCAGGTCGCTTCCGTACTCATCAGCGATGGAAAGGTTGAGGACCGGAACAATGTTTTCTGCTCGAATCAGGACCTTGTCGTCCTCCAACGCCACGAAACCTTTCTCAACGATGACCGGTTGGGTGGAAAAAAGAAGACCGACGTCGATCAGTTCGTCTACCCGCTGCCGGATTCGCTCCTTGCTCCAGCCGACCAGTTGGGGGACGGTGGCGATGTTTTCGGCAACCCGGCGATGTGGAAAGAGGCCGATTCTTTGAATGACGTAACCCATGCCCTGGCGAAGGACGTGGGGCTCGACCTGGGTGATGTCGACACCCTCCACCTCTATTGTCCCCGAGGTGGCTTCCACCAGCCGGTTGATCATCTTCAGAGTTGTGGTCTTGCCACATCCGGATGGCCCCACCAGCACCACGATCTCGCCTTCGTTGATGTCAAGGCTGAGCTCGCTCACGGCCGGACTGGTTTGGCCGGGGAAGGTCTTGGAGACGCCCAGAAGGCGAATCATTGGTCGCGACATGCCGGGAGCCTATTACGCGCATGACGGTTGTTTCTGGGCGAAGGGTCGGCTCAGTAGAGGTCGTAGTAGCCGGCGATGAGCCGATCTTTCACTCCGTTCCAATCGCGCAGGCAGTCCTCTGTGATCTGTCGGAGAGCAGCCGGCGCCGCATCGCCCGCGACGTCGATATGCACCATTTGCGGCTCGGTCACGGGGCTGCCGATTCGACTGAGCAGCTTGACGGTGGCCCCCGTTGCATCCGTCTCGGCCAGCACCCGGCTGCAGATGTCGTAGGCAACGGCGTGATAGGTCTTGCCGACGTGGGCTGCCGGGTTCTTTCCACAAGTCGCTTCCAGACTCATTGGGCGATACGGCGTGATGAGGCCCCCGAAACGATTCCCCCGGCCTACCTGACCGTCATCTCCGGCCTCTGCCGAGCTCCCGGTAAGGCTGAGGTACGCTGACTCACCGGTATCGGCCTGATTGACGGCGACCTGGGGAGGCTCCCCGAGAATTGCCGCAGCCGTAGCGGAAACCTGTCGCTCCACCTCAACGATGGCGTCATCGTATTCGGACCTTCCTCCGACTCTTGCGGCCAATATCGGGGAGGCCACGACGATGCTGGCGACCTCTCCAATAGCTCCCATCACCTTGGTATCTCGACCGATCGGAACCCGGGCCCGAAAGTCGTCAGAATTGAGAGTTCGCTCTATCTGGAGCACCGTCTCCTCGAGCGGCGAGCGAGGCAGCGAGGCCACTGCAAAGCTTGTGTCATTTGCTAGCGGAACCTGCATATCGTCCTCGCGCCCCGACACCACGAGGGATAAGTCGGAGCTCGATTGGGTAAGCCAAACATCGACGTCGAAGGCTGCATCAATGTCGGCATCCGGGAGCAACGTGGCGAGGTGGGCACCAACGGATGCGCGTAGCTCGTCGATATCCGGCTGCCAGCGGCGCTGATCGGCTTTACCGACCACGATGAGGCGAGCCTTCTTCAGATGAATACCGCCCCCGAACCCGACTTCGACCGAGCCCGCGGCCAGTATTGCTTTGTCGACATTGAATGCCTGGACCGAGCCGGTGTGTTTGATGTACCCCAGCGCAAGCTCGCGGCTCAGGTCCTCGGCGACGGCATCACAGATCGTGTCCGGGTGTCCGAGACCTTTACGCTCGACGAACTCGACGTGGGGGGCGTAGGGCGCCCGCTCGGTGAAAGAGAGGATCATGTTTCTCAGCCTGAGGCAGAGGCCAGCCTAACTTCTCAAGGAAAGCAATACCTACCGCGCAGGCTGCTCTTGCTACTTCTTCCCTCGCCAATAGAAATAAATGAGAAAGCGGCTACCCAATATGAAGAGAAGCCACCGAAGCCAAGTTGGGGAGAACCGTTCCCCCCTTCGTCACCGGCCCTCAGGGAGGGGCCACCCCCAGGGAAGAAGAATCTCTCTGTCCTCCTGGGGGAGGACCGCCTGAGCAAAGCGAAGGCGAGGAGGGGGAGGCTCAAAGCCTCTCGAGTTCGGTTCCCACCTTCTACCACCTTTCCCAATGGATCACGTCTTCGAGCGGGATTCTGCCGCGTTTGAGCGATCCTGAGTGCCGGTCGGGCGCGCCCCAGCCGATGGTGACCAGGCCGATGGGTGTTACGTCCTGGGGGATGCCGAGGAGCTCACCGATCGCACCGAGGTTATGGGACCCGGCGAATCCGGCGGCCAGGCCCTGGTCCACGACGGCCAACAACAAGAGCATGAGGACGGCGCCGGCGTCGACGTGCCAGTAGGGGACCGGCCATTGTTCTGCTTTAGAGGAGCCGGCCTTGTCCGGCTCGGCGTATCGGGCCCGGTAGGCGGCCTCGCTGGTACAAACAACCACTAGCACCGGCGCCGACGAGATCCAGGGATCGAATCCCTCGGCAACGTACTCGTCCTCATGGGCCAGATCGGCGATTGCCCGTCGGGTAACGGGGTCGGTGATTACGACGAAGCTCTGGCCTTGTGTGAACCCGGCACTCGGAGCCCTGCGGGCATTGTCGAGGATCTTTTCCACCACTGCCGCGGGTACCGGGTCGGATCGGTAGTTTCGCACCATCCGGCGTTTTTGGATGATTTGGGAGAGATCCATAACCTGGTTTCTAGCGACTGCCCCATTGTTGCTCACGGAGCACCCGCAGCTCGCATCGCAAGAGCAGAAAAGGCCGCCAGGCCCGTCTGCTGCCGGTGCGGCTAGTGAGGCTTTGGAGTATCTTTGGGTTGAGGGTACGTCAGCGACGGCTGATTTGGGAGTAAATGGGTGAGAAGATTATGGCTGCCTATCGGCGTGTTAGTTGCGTTCGCCTTCGTGGCGGCCCCTTCCGCCCCGGCAGCCACCTCAGACGACGAGGTCGGTCTCGTTAATACCGCCAGTGGACAATGGCACTTGCGTGAACCGGATGGTGGCGTTCGGACTTTCTTCTTCGGCGATCCTGGCGACACACCCTTGCTGGGCGACTGGAACTGTGACGGCGTTGACACCCCGGGGATGTTCCGGCCCGGGTCCGGCCTGGTCTACCTCACCAACTCCAACCCGGCTGAAGGTAGCGCTCCCTTGGCCGACGTCTCCTACTTCGTCGGAGGGGCCGGGGATCGACCGATCGCCGGCGACTTCAACGGCGATGGTTGCGACACGGTCGCCATCTACCGTTTCGGCAAAGTTTTTATTCGCAATAGCCTCACCACCGGGCCGGCCCACTGGGTCTATTTCTTCGGCCGGAACTCGGATGAGCCCTTCGCGGGCGATTTCGACGGCGACGGTGTAGATACGATCGGAGTGTTTCGAACCAGCACCGGCCTCGTTTACTACACGAACGAAAACCCTCCCAGTCCGCAAAATGCCCCGCTCGTCGCTTCCACCGCCAACCTGTTCTTTTTTGGTGTCGGCTCTGACAAGTTCTTTCCGGGGGATTGGGACGGTGATGGAACCGATACGGTCGCAATATTCCGGCCGAGCAACACCACGGTTTTTCTCCGCAACTCCAACACCACAGGCCCGGCCGACAACTCGTTTTCCTTCGGACAGGCCGGATGGATGCCGGTGTCGGGAGATTTTGAGCTTCGCAAAGCCAGCCTCACTCCCAGTACATCTGAGCTCGATGTTGGTCCGGCCGGGCTCCGGGCCTCGTCGAGGGCGAACATCGTCCTGAGTTACGTGTCGGGGGGAGGCGACGCCCCACTTTTCATAACCGATGTAGAGGTAGGCGGCCGACATTCCGGCCAGTTCATCGTGACGCCGCCCGCGGATCCCAACATCGGGCCGGGTGAGACGAGGAAAGTTTTTGTTCGGCTGGCACCAACCTCGGTAGGAGTGAAGCGAGCCTTCGTCCGTATTCATCACACGGGCGTCAACTCTCCGCTGATTGTGGATATCACCGGCCAGGCTGGCTACCGGGTCAACGCCGGCGGAGAAGCGGTGGGGAGTTGGGAAGCGGACAATCCCGTCTATACCCCCGGCGGCTTCGTCGGGCCTCAGTCGACGCAAGACGTGTCGGGCCCCACAACCCCGGGCCAGGTTTTCGAGCAGTACCGCTTCGGTGCTCAAGCTTGGGATTTTCCTGTGGTCCCCGGCGCCTACAGGGTGAATCTCTACTTCGCGGAAACCTTTCCCGGCACTCAATTCGCCGGCGCACGCCGTTTCGATGTCGCCATCGAGGGCGAGACAGTCCTTCCCGAGTTCGATATATTCGCCGCGGCTGGTGGAGGCTATGCGGGGATCGTTCGCAGTTTCGATCTCGTTAGTGACGCCAATCTCGACATTGATTTCTCGGTCCTGGTCAATAGTCCGGCAATTCAGGCCATCGAGATCATCCCCACCCCGGCCTGGCGGCGTCTCGGGGCCAGCCCCGGAGAAGCGCAGTTCGGCTCGATTGCCGTCGGGGGAACGCAGCGTAGGACCATCAAAGTGGTTCATCTCGGTGAGCCGGGCACCGCCTCAATCACGACTCTGCCTATGCGTTTGTTGGGAACCGATGCCGACCAATTCAGGTTCATCTCGGGCGGCGGGGCCCAGACGCTGGCGCCAGGAGGGGTGGCGGAGGTCGTAGTGGAGTACGCCCCCAATCGGGCCGGCACAGCCTCGGCTTTGCTCGATGTCCGTCACGATGGGGTTCAGTCCCCATTGCAGGTTGATCTACTGGGCGCAGCTGATGACGTCACGGTATATCGAATCAATAACGGCGGCGACCGGCTCGGTGGTGCCGAGCCGTGGATTCCGGATGAGCCTTTCGTCGTTGCCGGCTCGCCTCGTGGCGAGACGTCCACCGCGACTGCGATCGACACGTCGGATCCGTCAATCCCGAGCGGGACGAGGGTGGCTATGTTGCGAACGGAGGCCTTTGGGTCCAGCTCGGCGCCGTTGTCGTATGACTTACCGATTGCCAACGGGCCGTATGAGGTCAGGTTCTACTTCGCTGAGATTGTCCAGAGCGGGCCCAACCAGCGCTTCTTCGATGTGAGGGTCGAGGGCGCCCTAGCGGTGAACAACCTCGATGTCTTCGCCACCGCCGGTGGCAAGTTCAAGGCAATCATGGTCCCGGTCCAGACAAATGTTGCGGGGGGAGTGCTCGACATTGGCTTCGTCCCCCAATCGGGGGGGAACCTTCCGATTATCCATGGGATTGAGGTGGTCAACAAGGTGGGGCCGCCGGTGATTGAAGCAAGCCCGGTGAGTCTCACGTTCGGTCCCGTGGCTACTAATGGGGTCCAGACCAGCGAGGTCGCGATTGTCAATGCCGGCGCAGCAGCCAGCCCCAGCCTGGTAATCGAGGCGGCCAGCATTACCGGTCCCAACAAGAACCGGTTCCAGCTGCTAACCGACCTGGTGGGCGCGATACCGCCCGGCAACCAGGCTGCAGCGTCGATCCGGTTCACTTCGTCGGGGCCGCTCGACAAGGTCGCCACGCTGGTGATCACCTACAACAACGGTAAGACCTTCCGCGTGGAGCTCACGGGCCTGGTCAATGATCCGCCCATGCTCGGGAACATCCCCAACCGGACGGTGGCCGAAGGTACCGCGATGGTCCCCCTCAACCCGTCGACGTTCGACGCCAATCTCGACAGCGTGAGCTATTCGGTCACTGGACTGCCCGTTTGGGCGACATTCGTTGACAACGGAGATGGGACGGCCCAGATCACAGGAACCCCGGGCTTCGCCGACAGTGGCTTCAGTGTGGTCACCGTTACCGTGACGGATGAAGGCGGCCTTACCGACTCGGACGTTTTCACAATCTCGGTGGTCAACACCAACCGGCCTCCCGTTTTTAGCCAGAACCTTGTGGGTCGCACTGACGGCGAAGGCGACACAATAAGCATTTCCGCCGAAGCGACGGATCCCGATGGCGACACGCTGACCTGGAGCGCGACGGGGCTTCCTCCGGGCATAACCATCGCCCCCGGCAGTGGGTTGATTTCCGGAGTTCTGTCCTCAACAGCGGCCGCCGGCAGCCCTTACTCAACTCAAATAACGGTGTCCGATGGCTTGGGAGGCGCCGACCTCGATGCCTTCGCCTGGACCGTGACCGAGGCGTTCTCGTTGTCGGTGGCGAAGGATGGGACGGGTTCGGGAACTGTGTCTTCTGCGCCGGCAGGGATTAGTTGTGGTGCGACTTGTGATGCAGATTTTGTCGCGGGGTCGTCTGTCACCCTGACGGCTTCTCCTGCGGCTGGTTCGTCGTTTACTGGTTGGAATGGTGCCGGGTGTGCTTCGGCTGGTACTGGCCCGTGTGTGGTGTTGATGAATGCTGCCAAGTCGACCACGGCGACGTTCACCTTGGATACGTTCTTGTTGTCAGTGTCGAAGGATGGGACGGGTGTGGGGACGGTTACGTCTTCGCCGGCGGGGATCAATTGTGGGGGGGATTGTTCCGAGGTGTATGGCTTCAACCAGTCGGTGACGTTGACGGCGGTGGCTGATGCTGGTTCGTCGTTTGCTGGTTGGTCGGGTAGTTCGGGTTGTGCTGGTACTGATACGTGTGTGGTGACGATGGATGCCGCTAAGGAAGCGATCGCCACTTACACGTTGGATCCGGTGTTCTTTACGTTGACGGTTACGCCGGCGGGTGCTGGGTCGGGGGATGTGACGGCTGATTCCGGGTCGATCGATTGTCCGGATGTGGATTGTACGGATGATTACTTGGATGGGACCGTGGTGACGTTGACGGCGGTGGCTGATGCTGGTTCGTCGTTTGCTGGTTGGTCGGGTAGTTCGGGTTGTGCTGGTATTAATACGTGTGTGGTGACGATGGATGCCGCTAAGGAAGCGATCGCCACTTACACGTCTCCATGATGAACCCACTTCGCTCACGACGCACACTGTGGTCGACAACTACTTTCTGTGCACAAAGCGGAACCGTAATACACTGCTAACCAGGCAGAGAGAACCAGTGAGAGGGAAAACAGGTCAATGGGAGTAATGCGACGGCTAGCACGCGAGCGAGCAGGTGACGACCTGCGAGTTGTGCTGATCGGCGCCGGGTTCGTCGGTCGCAACCTCGTGTATCAACTCGACTTCACGCCGGGCATGCGTCCTGCTCTTATCGTTAACCGCACGCCGGCCAACGCTGTAGACGCTTATCGCCGCGCCGGCTACTCGCTAGACGACATCGTGGTGAGTGACGACGTCAAAGTGCTTTCAGACGCCATTCAGGCCGGTAAGCCAACCGTCACCTACTCGCTCGAGGCGATGTGTCAGCTCGAAGACGTCGAGATCGTCATGGAAGTGACGGGCTCGAACGAATATGGGGCCGTTGCCATCCGGGCGGCATTGGAGGCCGGCAAGGACGTAGTGTCGATGAACGCCGAGTCCGACGCCACGGTGGGCTATCTCCTCAAAGACATTGCCGAGAAGAATGGGGCCGTCTACACGATCGCCGACGGTGATCAGCCCGGAGTGCTGGCCCGTCTCATCGAATTTGTGGAAGGGGCCGGCTTCGAGCTCGTGACTGCGGTGAATTGCAAGGGGTTCATGGACGTTCACGCCACTCCGGAAAGTATCAAGGAATGGTCCGTCAGCCAGGGGACCTCACTGGCTATGACTACGTCCTTTACCGACGGCACCAAGATGAATATCGAAAATGCCGTCGTCGCCAACGCCTTCCATCTGCTTCCCGAGAAAAGAGGCATGCATGGGGTCAGGACCGAGCTGGCCACCGTCACCGCCGACATGACGGCGGCTCTCAATGGGCATGGCTCCGTCGATTACACACTCGGAGGCGACTTTGCGGGCGGCGTGTTTGTCATCGGATATAACGAGAGCCCCGACCTCGTGCAACCGGCATTGAAGTTTCTGAAGATGGGCGATGGGCCGTACTACACGTTCTACCGGCCCTATCACCTGGTTCACATCGAGGTGCCGGTCTCAATCGCTGAGGTGTACCTCTACCGCGAGCCGACTATTGTGACGGCCGGCCCGTTTGTCGCCGACACGGTGGCCCTCGCCAAGAAGGACCTGGAACCGGGAGATGTGCTTGATGGGTTTGGTGGCTGGACCGTCTACGGCGAGATCGACAGGATCGAGAACACCGAAGGGCTGCTGCCAATCGGCCTGGCCGAGCACGCCCGGATCGTCAAGCCGGTCGCGATGGATGCGCCGATCACTCTCGATGATGTCGAGCTTGACGAGGAGCGACCTCTGGTCAAGATGCGTCGCGAGCAGGACGCTCTTTCCTAAGAGGCTGCTCGGCAATCCATACCTCTCTACGTCACCACAGCACCGGGGTCAGCAGCACCGTCACTGCCACGACGGTTGCCGTCAGTGGCACTCCAAGCCGGGAGTAGTCGCTGAAGCGATAGCCGCCGGGGCCGTACACCATTGTGTTGGTCTGATATCCAATCGGTGAGAGGAAGGATGCCGACGCGGCAATGGCGATGGCAATTGCAAAGCCACGGGGATCTTCCCCCACCTGTTGAGCTGTTGCCAGCGCGATCGGCACCATGATGGCTGCCGCGGCAGCGTTGCTGACCAGCTCGGTCAGCACGATGGTGGCCAATACCAGTCCCAGCAAAGTCCCGGCGTCCCCCCAGCCTCCGAACGCATCGACCATTAGGTCGGCGATCTTGTTGGCCAGCCCCGACTCGGTGGCCGCCCGGCCGAGCCCGAGGGCGGCAGCTATCAGCAGAACCACGTCGAGGTTCACCGCCCGTCGGGCTTCACCCAGAGTCAGCACCTGGCCGATGACCAGAAGGAAAGAGCCCACGAGTGAAGCTTCCAACAGCGTTACTACTCCGGTAGTCGCACTCACGACGATCCCGGCGATCACCAGCCCCACCCAGACGGCCCGATTGCTGCTCACGGGCGGGGTGCTGTCCAGGGGTGAGACCAGCAAGAAGTCGTTACGGTCGTACCATCGGGAACGGAAGTCCCGGTCGGCCAAAATCAACAGGGTGTCGCCGACGCGGACCGGGACCTGACCCAACTTGCCCTCCACCCTGTGGCCGGCCCGATGGATCGCGACAACCGCAGCTTGATATCGGCTGCGGAACCCGGCTTCTCGCAAAGTGCTGCCCACCAGGGGCGAGGAGGCGCCCACCACCACTTCGAAGAAGGCGCTCTGCCCGCTGTCGAATCCACCGTCTTGATGGGCTGCCGGGACCAGGCCCCGAGTGGCCTGAAGGTCGACGACATTGTCCGCCTTGCCGACGAACCGAAGCCGGTCGCCGCCATGCAGAACCAGTGTCGGGCTGGCCGGCGCTATCAGGTCGCCGAACCGCTCCACCTGCACCAGGAAAACGCCTGCCAGATGTCGCAAGCCTCCACCTTCAACCGTGGCGCCGTCGATGGGGCCTCCCGGCTCGACCTCCATGTCCACGACGAACTCGCGCACGGTGTCTTGCAAATCGCTTCGGGCTGGCGGTCGGGATGGGAGCAGGCGCGGAGCCAGGGTTATCAGAACCAGCAGACCTCCTATGGCAACCGGGACGCCCAGCTTCGAGATCTCGAAAACCCCTATGGGCTCAAGCGAGCCTTCTTCCAGGATGCCGGAGACGACAAGGTTGGTCGAGGTGCCGATCACCGTTATCAATCCTCCGAGGATGGCCGCGAAAGAAAGCGGCATGAGAAAACGAGCCGGCGAACGCTGGCGCCGCTCAGCCCAGGCACTCACCTGGGGGACGAGCATCGCCACAATTGGGGTGTTGTTGAGAAACGCCGACGATGCCGCCACTGGAACCACCAGGCGTCCCAGGGCCCGTCGCGGCCCGGCTTCGCTGGTGAGCATGGACGAGACCAGCGGTTGTAGGGCGCCGGTTTTCTCCACTGCCCGCGCCACTATGAAGAGCGCTGCCACCGTCAAAGGAGCCGGGTTGGAGAAGCCGGACAGGGCCTGGTCGGTATCGACCACTCCGGCCAGGAGGAGGGCGACCACCGCCGCCATCAAGGTTGCTGCCGGCGCCAGCCAATCCCTAACCATCACCAGGATGGCAACCAGGATGACGCCGAGAGTCAGCCAGCCTTCCCAAGCCATGGGGCCCTCGTTTCGTTAGGGGTTCTGGTCGGCTCCGATGTAGCCCTCGGCCTCCAGGTGGAGGATGATCTGCTGGGCGGCCTCCGAGGGACGCATTTGCGTGGTGTCGATGGTGATCTCGGCATCAGCCGGCTCCTCGTAGGGGTCTGAGATTCCAGTGAACTCCTTGATGATGCCCTCCCGGGCCTTGGCATAGAGGCCTTTCCGGTCCCTGGCCTCGCACACCTCGAGGGGAGTGGCGACATGTACGAGGTTGAATCCACCGACCGGATCAATCATTTCCCGCACCTGCATGCGTGTGTGGTCGTAGGGAGCGATGGGGGCGCATATAGCGATGCCGCCGTTTTTGGTGATCTCTGAAGCCACCCAGCCGATGCGGCGAATGTTGATGTCACGGTGCTCTTTGGAGAAGCCAAGCTCGGAGGAGAGATTCTGGCGGACGAGATCTCCGTCGAGCAGGGTGACGGGCCGCCCGCCCATCTCCAGGAGCCTCACCATCAGCGCGTTGGCGATGGTGGACTTGCCCGAGCCCGAGAGTCCGGTCATGAACACGGTGAACCCTTGCTTGTCGCGGGGGCGGTGGGTCTTGCGCAGCTCCTCAACCACATCGGGGTAGGAGAACCACTCGGGAATGTCTCTGCCGTCGGCCAATCGCTCCCGCAGTTCGGTGCCCGAGATGGAGAGGGTCCGTACGTCGTCGGGTATCTCGTCGATCGGCTGATAGGAATCGTCGTCCGGGATGTAGACCATCATCCGGAACGGCACCATCTCTACACCGATCTCTTCCTCGTGCCGGCGGAGGAGCTCCTGAGCATCGTACGGCCCGTAGAACGGCTCACCAGAGGCATCGGATCCCGGCCCGGCGTGATCGCGGCCGACGATGAAATGTGTGCAACCGTAGTTCTTGCGGATGATCGCGTGCCACACCGCCTCGCGCGGCCCGCCCATCCGCATGGCCAGCGGCAGCAGTGCCAGCTTGGCGGTGTATTGCGGGTAATGATCGAGTGTCGATTGGTAGCAGCGCACCCGTGTGTAGTGATCGATGTCGCCCGGTTTGGTCATTCCCACGACCGGGTGGATCAAGAGGTTGGCTTCGACGTCTTTGGCAGCCCGCAACGTGATTTCCTGGTGAGCTCGATGCATGGGATTACGCGTCTGGAACGCGACAACCCGGCGCCAGCCGGCTCTGGCGAACTCGGCCCGCAGGTCGGCGGGCGAGGCACGCAAAGCTCGGAAGTCGTAGTGCACCGGCAGTTGGAGACCTTCGAGGCGACCGCCGACGTAATACGGGTGGGAATTCCGTTCCAGATAGCCGGCGCCGGGATGGTCCGGATCGGTGGTGCCGAACACTGCCGCCGCCTCGGCCTTCCGATCAGGCTGCCATACGTCCTCGACCTGAAGGACGGCGATAAGAACCCCCTCGGGATCCCGGAGCTCCAGCTCACCGCCGGAACCCACCTCCTTAGCGGTCTCCTCGTCAACGTCCAGAGTTACGGGAATCGGCCAGAGAGTCCCGCCTGCCAGCCTCATTTCGTTGGTGACGGACACGTAATCAGCCTGATTCATGAAACCGGTCAGCGGTGAGAACCCGCCGTTGAGCAGCAGCTCGATGTCGTTCATTTGCCGGGAGGTCAGGCTCCACTCCGGTGCCGAGCGGCCGGGGGCCTTCAGCTCATCAGCGCGGGCTTCATCCACCAGGAGGTCGATCAATTGCCCGCCGTGAGGTGCGATGAGGTTGTCGGGCATGGATTCTCCTTCGGTGTCAGTGGGGGAGGGTAGGCCGCAGTGCCGGAGGCCTGGCCCTTTGGCGGGTGGTTTCTACGGCAGCGGGTTGGGAGGTGGTGGGTCGTTCCACTCGCCCTCTGTTGGGCGCGGCCCCGGGATCACTGTGATCCGTCCCGAAAAGCGCCTCCCGATCCATTTCCTCATCACCTCGCGAAATGGTGGGAACAGCAGGGCAAACCCGATTCCGTCTGTGATAAACCCCGGCGTTATGAGCAAGGATCCGGCGACAACGATCATGGCCCCGTGCGCTAATTCCTTGGCGGGGAACCGGGCCTGGAAAAAGGACGAACGCACTTGTTCGAGGGCTGCCGCGCCCTGGCGGGCCACGAGTGCTGATCCAATCACCGCCGTCGCCACGATTAAAACCAGCGTTTGCAGAATCCCGATACTGCCGCCAACCCAGAACAGCACATAGATCTCGGCGATCGGAATTGTCAGAAAAGTCAGTAGTAGCCAACCCATTAGAGCCTGAGCATATCGACCCGTTCTGGCAAACGGGTACCCTCCAGCCTCGTGAAGGCCAACATCGTTGTGCTACCCGGTGACGGGATCGGCCCTGAGGTGCTTGCCCAGGCGACCGCGGTGTTATCGGCTGTTGGTGAGGCGGCCGGCCACGAGTTCACCTCGCAAGAACACCTGATCGGGGGAGCCGCCATCGATGCAACCGGCAAGGCTCTTCCTGAGGCAACCCTGACAGCATGTCGGACGGCCGATGCGGTGTTCCTGGGAGCTGTGGGCGGGCCTGCCTGGGACGGAGCGGCAGAGCGACCCGAGCAAGGATTGCTGGCCATTCGACACCAGCTTGGCCTGTATGCCAACCTGCGGCCAATCAGTGTCTTCCCCGAGCTGGTCGACCTGTCCCCGCTGCGGGCCCGGGCAGTGACCGGCGTCGATATTCTGTTTGTGCGCGAGCTCACCGGGGGCATTTACTTCGGCGATTCGGGAACGTCCGGGGGAGAGGCCTATCAGGTGATGAAGTATTCGGTCGAGGAGGTCGCACGCGTTGTTCGAGTTGCCGGCGAACAGGCCCGGGCCAGGCGCAACAAGCTGACCAGCGTTGACAAGGCCAATGTGCTCGAGCCCTCCCGTTTGTGGCGGGCTGAGACGGCACGCATCATGGCCGACGAGTTTCCCGACGTTGAGTTCGAAGAAGTCCTGGTCGATGCCATGGCGATGTTTCTGCTCTCACGACCAGCCGATTTTGACGTGGTCGTGACTTCCAATCTTTTCGGTGACATCCTCACCGATGAAGCAGCCATGCTCACCGGATCGCTGGGAATGCTCCCCTCCGCGTCGATTGGAGAGTCGGGCCCCGGGCTTTACGAGCCAGTCCACGGATCGGCGCCGGACATCAGCGGCCAGGATGTCGCCAACCCGGTGGGGGCGATCCTGGCAGCTGCGATGGCCCTTCGGCTCTCGCTGGGCCTCGAGAAGGAGGCTTCCGCCGTTGAAGCTGCTGTGACAAGTGTCCTTGCCAAAGGCGTGCGCACGGCCGACATTGCCGGCGGAGGCCCCGTGGTCGGCACGGCCGAGCTGGGCCGAGCCGTCGTGGCCGCACTCGTTCTCTAGGATCCTTGTCTGTTCTCCTCTCCCACGGAGTGGGGGAGGTTGGGAGGGGGTGGTTTCCAGCAACGGCACCCTGCGCGAAGCGACGTTGAGGCCCGAGGGTTGAACCAAGAGCCGGTCGGGAGCGCACCGAACTCAGCAGTTGATTGTTGGGCACCGCCTTGTGCAGGGTCACCTGGAAGCAACAATTCCTGGGGGAGTCAAGCTGGCGGCATTCCTGCTGTTGGTGGGCACCACCCTCCCCCAGCCCCTCCCACTGCGCTGCGATGACTCCGCTCCGCATGAGGGGAAGGTTCCTCTCCTGCTGACTGCTGACTGCTGACTGCTTACTTCTTGTAGGCGCTGTCTCGGGCCGCCTTGTTGAGGGCGCCGTTGAAGGCGCGAGCTGAGGCCTCCACGATGTCGGTCGAGGTGCCGGTGCCCGTAAAAGTCTTTTCCCGAAGCTGGACGAGGACCTTCACTTCCGCCATAGCGTCGGCTCCCAGGCTCACCGGATCCACCCGATAGTCGATCAAACGGGCACGGGGTAGATCGAACGCCACGGAGAGGGCACCGAATATGGCATCGACCATGCCGTCGCCGCTCGCCTCGTGCGATTCCTTCTTGCCGTCCCGTTCTACGAGGACGGTCGCCTCCGGAGCCTGGCTGTCGCCGCCTGAAGCCATCCAGCCCAGGAAATGGACCTCGTCCAGATGATCGACTTGATCGTGGACGATCGCCAGTAGGCCTTCTTCGCCGATCTCGCCCTTGCGGTCGGCCAGTTGTTTGAAGCGGACAAATGCTGCCTCGAAGTCCTCGTCCTCGAGGTTGATGTTGATGTGTTTGAGGGCATCTCCAAATGCGGCCCGCCCCGAATGTTTGCCGAGGACGAGCTTGGTGTCTTCCTGGCCCACCGCGTTGGGGTCCATGATTTCGTAGGTGGTGCGTTCCCGCAGAACACCGTGCTGGTGGATTCCGGACTCATGAGCGAACGCATTCCGGCCGACAACGGCCTTGTTGTATTGAACGGGATATCCGGTCAATCGCGATACCAGGCGGCTGGTCTCAAGAAGCTGGGTGGTGTCGATTGCCGTTTCAACCTGATAGTGGTCGGCCCGAGTGTTGAGCGCCATGACCACCTCTTCCAGGGCGGCGTTGCCTGCCCGCTCACCGATACCGTTCACCGCGACCTCGACCTGTCTGGCACCGTTTTCCACCGCAGCCAACGCGTTGGCAACGGCCAACCCGAGGTCGTTATGGCAATGGGTGGAGATGATGACGTCCTCGCGGATGGCGGTTAGCTCATCCACGACTTTCTTGATGCGGGCCCCGTAATCAGATGGCGTGGCGAAACCGACCGTATCGGGAATGTTGATTGTGCCGACACCGGCTTCCACCGCTGTCCGGCAGACCCGCAACATGAAGTCCATATCCGAGCGGCTGCCATCTTCAGGTGAGAATTCGATGTCGTCGCACAGCGATCGGGCGTGGGCGACGGCAGCAGCGGCGGCTTGCACAACATCCTCTTCTGTCATCCGCAGCTTGTGCTCCATATGGATGGCTGAAGTGGCGAGGAACACATGGATGCGGGGTCGTTCCGCATCCTTGATGGACTCCCACGCCCTGTCGATGTCCTCGGGTATGGCCCGGGCGAGGGCGGCGATAACGGGTCCCTTGACCTCCCGGGCTACGCGTTGTACTGCGAGGAAGTCTCCGTCGGAGGCAATGGGGAACCCGGCTTCGATGACGTCGGCGCCAAGACGGGCGAGCTGGTTGGCGATGGCGACCTTGTCGTCGGCATCGAGGGCGATTCCCGGCGACTGCTCGCCGTCTCGCAGTGTTGTGTCGAAGATGATTACGCGGTTCTGCATGGGTTGCTCCTGGATCGAGTCGGATGTTGCGTCGGGGGCCGGGTCAGCTTGGGCTGCCCGGCCTGGCAAGCGCCAGGTGCACCTTGCCCAATTCAAGCAAGCTGCTCACGAGATCGCTCGCAATGCGCGGCCTTTTGAGTCGCGGGCGAGGGCGATCCACCCCGACTTGGCAAGTTCAATGAGCCCGTACGGTCGCAACAACTCGAGGAAGTCGTTGACCTTGTCCGGTGGGCCGGTGATTTCGAAGGTGATCGAATTGGTGCCCACGTCGACCGCTCGGGCCTTGAAAACACCGGCGGCTTCCAACAATTCGCCTCGCTGAGAAGCGTCGGCCGCAACCCGCACCAGCATGACCTCCCGCTCGATGCTGTCTTGGGGGTTGAGCTCCGTCACCTTGATCGTGTTGACCAGCTTGCGGAGCTGCTTGAGCACCTGTTCCAGGTTCTCGTCTTCAACCACCACGGTCATCATCGAAAACTCGGGATCGGCCGCCGGCCCCACCGCCAGGGAGTGAATGTTGAAACCGCGCCGAGCGAACATTGAGGAGACGCGCGCCAGCACACCAGGCTTGTTTTCCACCAGCACGGAGAGGATCTGCTTAGGCATTCAGGTCCTCCGGGCTCAATGCGACGTTGTCGTTAGAACCACCGGCCGGAATCATGGGAAATACCATCTCGTCGGGATCAACCCGGAATTCGACCACGACGGGAACATCGTTGATGGCGAGCGACTTCTCGATGACGGGCCCGACCTCGGAGGGCTTTTCTGCCCTCAGCCCGACGCAACCGAGAGACTCAGCGAGCTGTACGTAGTCGGGGGTCGTGTCTCCCAGCTCAGTGCCGGAGAACCGTTCGTTGTAGAACAGCCGTTGCCATTGCCGCACCATGCCCAGATTGTTGTTGTTGATCACACCAATCTTGACCGGGATCTTCTCGGTGCTGGCAGTGATCAACTCTTGCATCGTCATTTGGAAGCATCCATCGCCGTCTATGGCGTAGACCAGCTCGTCGGGTCGTCCCATCTTGGCCCCGATCGCGGCCGGTATGGCATAGCCCATGGTGCCGAGACCGCCCGAGTTGATCCAGGAGCGGGGCCTGTCGAACTTCCAGAGCTGAGATGCCCACATCTGATGTTGGCCGACACCCGCCACCACGATCGCCTCGCCCTGGGTGATTCGATAAAGCTCCTCGACTACATACTGGGGCTTGATCGGTCCGGACGGATCTTGCTCGTACCCCACGGCGAAATCCCGCTGCCAGGATTGGATGGTCTGCAGCCACGCCGAGCGATCGATCGGGGTGGCATCCTGTTTGACACGCCGTTCCACCCTGTCGAGTAGCTGGTTGAGAACGATCTTGGCGTCGCCCACAATTGGCACGTCGGCCTTGCGGATTTTGCTGATTTCGGAGGGGTCGATGTCAATGTGTATCACCTTGGCGTGGGGGGCAAAGGCCTTGGGATCTCCGGTCACGCGGTCATCGAATCGGACCCCAACCGCCAGGATCACATCTGCTTTCTGCAGCGCGGTGATGGCGGCATAGAGGCCGTGCATCCCTGGCATGCCCAAGGCCAGCGGGTGGTTGTCGGGAAAGGCCCCCCGGGCCATGAGAGTGGTCGTGACCGGGGCCTGGGCGACTTCTGCCAGCCGGAGCAGCTCGGGCGAAGCTCCGGCGGCAATGATCCCACCGCCGGCGTAGATCACGGGCTTTTCCGCAGCCCAGAACAGATCGACGGCTGTCCGCACTTGCAACGGGTGGCCTTCGGTGTTGGGCTTGTAGCCGGGGAGGTCCACTTTGCCGGTCGGGTTGTGCCACTCGATTTCCATGTTGAGAATGTCCTTGGGCAGATCAACCAAAACCGGTCCAGGCCGGCCGGTACGGGCCAGATGGAACGCTTCGTGGATCACATCGGGAATCTCGCCAGGGTCGGTCACCAGATAGTTGTGTTTTGTCGCCGGCATGCTGATGCCCCATGTATGAGCCTCTTGAAAGGCGTCGTTTCCAATGGCATGTGTCGGAACCTGGCCGGTGATGGCGACCATGGGGACAGAATCCATGTAGGCGTTGGTCAGCGAGGTGATGAGGTTGGTGGCACCGGGACCCGACGTCGCGATCGCAACTCCCACGCGGCCGGTCGCCTGGGCATAGCCCTCAGCCATGTGTCCTGCACCCTGCTCGTGACGGGCCAGGATGTGGCGAATGCTGCTGTCGTATAGCGGGTCGTATGCTGGGAGGATGGCGCCGCCTGGATGTCCGAACACCACCTCAACACCCTCGAATTCGAGGGCTTTGATCACAGCTTCGGCGATGCTCACCTTCATGGTTGGTTCTTTCTGGTCCTGTTACGAAAAAACCCTCCGGCCTATGGCAGCGGAGGGTGCACACTCACCAATATGTGGCGGTGTGCTATCTGATTACGAGATTTCCATAAAGACAGTTTTTCATTGTGGCCCAATAGTATGTCGGCCCGGAACTTAATGTCAACGAGCCGATGATAGAAGGACTCCCCGTCGAGTTGCTGACCCCGGCTCTCGAAGCAGGTCGGACCGCGCTGCGCCGCCTCGACGAGGACGAGGTTCCCGCCAAGCTGCGCAAAGTGAGCGCCTATCAGGGTGGTCGATTGCCGGCGCCGCTGGTCCGGAGCCTCTTGACGTTTCTTGACGATGAGGCCTGGCTGAGAGAAAAGGCTCAGGATGAGCTGGGGGCATACGAGCCAGACTCGACCGGTCCCCGTCGTGCTTCGGGCTTGTTCCTTCATCGGCCTCCGGGATGGGAATTCGAGCTGGGCCGTTCGGTGGGGGGCTCATTGCAGACCGCGGCCGAAAGGAGGGTCAGCGAACTCGATTCACTCGTAGGCGATGTCGAGGCCCGGGAAGCTGAAACCAAACGGCGGCTGACGGAGGTTCAGGCTCAACTCGATGAGGCCCATGCGAGTTCCGACGAGGAAGTCGAATCGGTACGTATCCAGCTGCGACAGGTTCGGGAAGGGGATCGGCGGGAAGCCGGGATCTTAGAAAAGAAGATCGCCGAGTTAGAGGCAGAAAAGCTCTCGGACGAGGATGCCCTGGCCGAGCTCGGGCAGATAGTGGACTCACTGAAAGAGCGCCTCCATCGGGCAGAGGTGCAAAGGGCATCGACCGAGCAGCGTTTTCAGTCGGGAGCGGGCCAAGCCTGGGCGGCCGGGGACCCGGTGGCCCTGGCCCGCCATCTCGACATGTTGATCCGAACCGTCGAAGCGGATCCGGAGCTCCTGGCGTTCCTCGATCCGGTCGCCGACCGCGAGTTCCGGTTGCCACCCGGGGCTCGACCAGACGAACGCAACGCAGTCGAATGGCTGCTACGCCAGCCGCAACCGTTCACGATGGTTGTGGATGGCTACAACGTCGCCTTTCAGCTCGTTGGCGAATCCACCAGGGCGGCCCGCGATCGTGTCAACGAGGAACTGAGCCGCCTCAGGCTGAGGACCATGACACCGACGCAGGTAACTGTGGTGTATGACTCTTCCCTCAATTCCGAGGTGGAGACTGCGCCCGGCCCGGGTGGCATCCGGGTCCGCTTTACCCGCGAGGGCCACATCGCCGACGAAGAGATTGCCGAGATCGTATCCGCGTTGGAGGGTCCAGTGGTTGTGGTGAGCAGTGATCGCGAGGTGAGGGAGGGGACCGCCGAGCTTGGTGCGGTCGTCCTATGGTCTGAGGCGCTCATCGAATGGATCAAGGCTCGCTGAGGCCAGCCAGCTCTACAGTTGTCCTGATGGACGTGACAGTTCAGTTCTTCAAGTACCCGGGCGATCTGCACTGGCGGCACGACCTCACGATGCTTGGTAAGGATGAGCACGGAGTTTGGCTTGGTGGGCCGGCCGGGAGCATCGTCCAGCGGGGCCGGGAACCGGCTAAAGAGTGGCCTGTGCCGTTCGTCCAACTCATAGCGCCCGGCCGGTGGTGGACGCTCCTCTACAACGGACAGGAGGCCTCGAATTTCCGCATATATGTCGACGTGGTCACTCAGCCGTGCTGGGTGAGTGAGAGCAGAGTGGAGATGGTCGACCTCGACCTCGACGTCGTTCTCGACGTTGACGGTCGGGTGAAGGTACTGGACGAGGACGAGTTCGAGGAGCATCGCGTGAAGTTCCAATATCCCGAATCATTAGTGGATCGAGCCCGTGCGACAGCAGCAGACGTTGCGCTCAAACTGGAGCGGCGCCAAGAGCCCTTCGGTAACGCCGGCGCGGCCTGGCTCGACCAGGTGCTCTGAGTCCCCTCGGGAGTGGCGGAGCTGTCAAGGCCGGGGGTCTCCCCACCGTAGGGAGGCGCGTGGGGGAGGTGACTGTGGGCCGAAGGGCCGGAAAAAATGTCACACCCACTCGATACGGTGGGTGCAGACAAGGAGAAGCCAATGCTGATCGATTGCAACGAGTGCGTGATGCAACATACAGACGTCTGTAAGGGCTGCATCGTGACCGCTCTATTGGATGGCCCTGCCGGTCATCACGTTGAGCTTGATGAAGGCGAGAAGCAAGCCCTAGGCAATCTGGCTGCGGCTGGTCTGGTCCCCGAGCTGCGTCTCCTCAAAAAGACGGGAAGCAATTGAGGCTGGTGGCGACGGGCTGATGTCCGGGGTCACTCATCGGTCACGCACCCTTCGGCAGCCGATTTGACCGAGCGGATGTACTTGAAAAGCGTCCCGCTCGTTACCTTCAGCGGGGGTGCCGTCCAATGGCCCTGCCTACGGGCCAGTTCGTCGGCGCTTACGTCAAGCTCGATGGTCCGAGCAGCGGCATCGATCGTGATCGTGTCGCCGTCCTCTACGAGAGCGATCGGGCCTCCCTCCTGAGCCTCGGGAGTGACGTGGCCAATCAAGAAGCCATGCGACCCGCCCGAGAATCGCCCGTCGGTGATCAAGGCGACCTCGCCGCCGAGGCCGGCACCGACAATGGCCGATGTCGGGGTCAGCATTTCCGGCATGCCCGGACCTCCTTTGGGTCCTTCGTATCGAATGACCACCACATCGCCCGGCCCGATCCGGTCGTTTTCCAAAGCCGTGAGCATGGACTCTTCGCTATCGAACGCCTTGGCGGGGCCACTGAATAAATGCCCTTCCTTGCCGGTGATCTTGGCCACGGCACCCTCCGGCGCCAGCGTCCCCCGCAATATCTGAATATGCCCCGAGTCCTTGATCGGCTTGGCCCAGGGTTGGATGACCTCCTGACCCTTTTCCAGAGCAGGTACGTCGGCGAGGTTCTGAGCCAGGGTCCGCCCGGTAACCGTGAGACAGTCCCCATGGAGGGCATCGTTTTCGAGCAGGAGTTTAAGGACCGCCGGCGTCCCTCCCACTTTGTGCAGATCCTCCATGACGTACTTACCGCTCGGTTTGAGGTCGGCGAGGAAGGGGACCCGGTCGCTGACCGTCTGAAAGTCGTCAATCGTGAGCGGAACCTTCACCCCCCGGGCCATGGCGATCAAGTGAAGTACGGCGTTGGTCGAGCCGCCGAGAGCCATGGTCAGGGCAATCGCATTCTCGAATGCCTCACGCGTCATGATGTTCGAAGGGAGGACCTCGTTTTCGAGGAGATTGCGAATGGCCGTTCCGGCCCGGAAGCATTCATCGAGTTTCTCCGGGGCCGTGGCCGGGGTGGAAGAGCTGTAGGGGAGGGTCATTCCCAGCGCCTCGATAGCCGACGCCATAGTGTTCGCCGTGTACATGCCGCCGCAGGCGCCCGCGCCGGGACAGGCGTTACGGATGACGTCGAAATGTTCTTCTTCGGTTATCCGCTCGGCAATGAGCTCGCCATAGGACTGAAAGGCTGAAACGATGTCAAGGGGGTTCCCGGCGGCTCCCACCCCAGCGCGGATCGTTCCGCCGTAGATCATGAGCGACGGCCGGTCGACCCGGGCCATCGCCATCAACGAGCCGGGCATGTTCTTGTCGCAGCCGGGGATCGAAATATTGGCGTCATACCACTGGGCGCGCATGACGGTTTCGATCGAGTCGGCGATGAGGTCTCGGGAGGGGAGGGAATAGCTCATCCCTTCCGTGCCCATTGTCATCCCGTCCGAGACGCCGATGGTGTTGAAGCGCATGCCGACCAGCCCGGCCTCCACCACGCCTTCCTTTACCCGGGCTGCCAGCTGGTCGAGGTGCATGTTGCAGGAGTTGCCTTCGTACCACATGCTGGCGATGCCAACCTGAGCCTTGTTCATGTCATCCGCGGTGAGCCCGGTCGCATACAGCATCGCTTGGGAGCCCCCCTGAGAAGCGGGTCCGGTGATTCGGCTGCTGGTCTTATTTAGTCGAGCGGGCATCCGGGAATGTTAGAGGTATGCACGAGGAAGCCCCGGGGATAGATTGCCCCAATGGACCATTTGTGGGAAACCCTGCAGCTCGTGGCCGCCGAGCATGGACTGGTGGGCCTCGGAGTTGGGAATGCTGAGCCCTTTCTCGAGGTGCGGGACGAGATGCGGCGCCGCAAGGACACGGGTTTGAGCGGAAGGTTGAAGTTCACCTACACGGACCCGGGTGTGGCGACTGATGTTCGCGCCTCGTACCCCTGGGCCGAGCGCCTTGTGGTGGGGGCCTCCACGTATCTTCCTGCCGCCGGCGATCCCGGGCCTGCCCGGCCCGGAACGGGCCGGGTTGCGCGGTTCGCAACTGAGGACCACTACCAGGAACTTCGGGCCGGGATGGAGGCTGTGGCCGAGACGCTGGCGGCCGGCGGGGGAAGGGCCGAGGTGCTGATCGACGACAATCGACTCGTCGACCGTGCCGCCGCAGTCAGGTCTGGCGTCGGCTGGTGGGGCAAGAACACAATGGTGCTGGCGCCCAAGTATGGGCCGTGGCTATTGCTCGGCACGGCAGTCACCGACGTCGAGCTGGAGACAACCCCGGCCATGGCCCGCGATTGTGGCAACTGCACGGCATGCGTCCCGGCGTGCCCGACCGGAGCTCTCGACCAACCGGGGGTTCTCGACGCCACCCGGTGCATTTCCTACTGGGCTCAAACGCCGGGGATCATTCCGCAGGAGCTGCGGATCCCGTGGGGAGATCGGGTCTACGGATGTGACGACTGCCTGGAAGCCTGCCCTCCGGGTCGACGGTGGATGGAAGAGGCGATTTCGGAAGCGCCGGGACGGGTGAACCTTGCCGAGCTACTCACGGCCACAGACCAGGAGCTGCTCGATAGCTACGGCCACTTCTACATTCCACGTCGCAATCCGGCCTTCCTGCGTCGTAACGCCCTTGTTGCATTAGGTAACAGTGGTGGGCCCGAGGCCGTGGCACTTGCCATTCGTTACTTGCAGGACCCGGATCCGGTTTTGCGAGCCCACGCCGCCTGGGCTCTTGGGCGGCTCGGTGGTGAGAACGCCAACCGGGCCCTGGCGATGGCACTCCCCGGAGAGGCCAACACGGATGTTCGGGCCGAGATCGAAAGCGCTGCGTTGACCCTCCAGGCCTGAAACGAGGCCGGCCTCTAGTGCTTTGTCCAGTGACGTTGGTGATGTTGAGGGCGAATCCAGCGGCGTCACTGGCCGTCCTGAACGCGGCAAGCGTCACTGGTCGGGGCACTGGCCCGTGGGTACTCTGTTGGCGATGACTGGTGGTATGAATGCAATGAGGCGGGAGCGCCCTTGAGCCTGATCAAGGTGGACGATCTCAACGCTGCCACACCGTTGAATGCTTTGACGTCGGCGGCTACTCCCAACGAGCTTTTCTACCTGCGCAGCCACTCCTCGCCGCCGACTCTCGACGCCCGCACGTGGCGTCTGACCGTGAAGGGAGTCTCCGAGCTGGCGCTGTCGCTAGCGGATCTGCAGGCGATGACCGACGTATCGGTGAAGGTGACCATGGAATGTGCCGGGAATGGTCGTTCTGGAATGAATCCCCATCCAGGCGGAACCCCCTGGGACCTGGGGGCGGCGAGCACTACTGAGGTCACCGGGGTGCCTCTGGCCATGGTGCTGGCGGCCGTGGGGGTCTACGACAGCACGGTCGAGGTTCTGTTCACCGGAGCCGACAGTGGCGAGGTGGAGCCGGGGCGATTCGAGACCTATCGGCGCAGCCTTCCGGTGGGCGCGGCCCTCGATCCCCGGGTCCTGATCGCCTGGGCCATGGGCGGTGAGCCCCTGGTCCCCGCCCACGGCGCCCCCGTCCGCCTGGTCGTACCTGGTTGGTATGGCATGGCCTCAGTGAAATGGCTAACGGAGATCGAGACCATCGCTGAGCCTTTCAGTGGCTACTACCAGGACGTCAAATACGTCTACGACGGCGAGGACGGCTTAGCCGACGGTACTCCGGTCACGACGGCCCGGGTTCGTTCTCTCGTCACGGCCCCGGCGGACGGAGATCTCATCTCGGGGGAAGTGGAGGTCCTTGGGGCGGCATGGTCGGGGGAAGGGGCGATTAGCTCAGTGGAGGTCAGCGTCGATGGGGGCGCATCGTGGCAGCATGCCGAGTTGACATCTCCGAGATCTCCCGATGCCGCCACCTTGTGGAAGTTGGCGTGGGCACCGGGAGTGGGCACCCATGAGTTGGTCGCCAGGGCAACCGATGCCGCTGGAAACGTGCAGCCGCTCGAGCCGGTGTGGAATGCGCACGGCTACGGCAACAACGCCGTCCACAGGGTCACGGTTGAGCGTCCCTAAACAAGGGCCGCGGCTCCAAATGCGACGCTGAAACGGACGCACCATATGAAAACGGTTGTGTATCGGTCAAGATCGACCTCAGGGTCGAGCTCGTAGTTCTGATCGCCGATGTTGCCCTTGAGGTTGCCTAGATCGATGGGGTCGTCGCCGACCCCGCCGTCCGGCCCGGTGGTGGTCAGATAGACGTTCAGGTCGGGTCCGTTGTCGGTTTCGAAATCTTCGAAGCGTAGAAAGCGCCGGTTTCCATCTGTGATGATCTTGGCCACACCCGTGGTCGGGTGCGCCCGGCCGATGAACATTCCCTGTCCGAGCGTGTCGATCATCTCCTCGACCATCGGCTCCTCTGCCTCGGAGTTCCCTGTTATGCCTTCTTCTGCCATAGCGTCATTCATGGCATCCGCCTGTTCCTGGGTGGTGGCGTCTATCTCGATACCCGACACACCCGGGCTGGCCGCAAACGGATTCGCCTCGTCCACCTTCTCATCGAAAAACAGCGTATGGAACCCGAAGAAACCGAAGAACAGCCAGGCCCCGATTCCCGACAGCACGGCCGCGCTGATGCCCGACGCAAGTGGACGGCGCCGCACAAAGCCCGTCAACCGCTTGATGATTCCCTGCCGATCGGTCTCCGACTCTGCCACTCCGCTCTCCTTACCCGTACCGGGGGTGTCAACGTCGGCAGTTGGGGACTGGTTCCCTTCGGTCACCGGCTACGTCGGTGCCACCTTTCCCCAGAGAATCCTATGTCCTCCTGGTTAGAACCGCGCCACCCCTGCGACGAAGTCATCCGGTATTCACCGCTCTCGGGGTAGGTTCCGAGTCACGACTCGAGCGGGAAACGGTTGATGGCAGAGAAAGTGTTTCTGGTCGATATCGCCAACTCTTCGGACCTTCTCAGTACCCTGGCGCCATGCTGAGGTGGCGGCCATGAGGGCGGTTTATGGGATAGCGTTGGCGGTGGGGTTTGTGGCCCTGTTGACGTGGATAGTCGCGGTGTTTGCTGCCGGTTCGGTCGACGGCTGGGAGAGCTTCGACCTCGAGGAACGCTTCGGGGCCAGTGGCCGGCGGGTGGTAGCCGCGGTCCTCGGCTTCGGCATGGCCGGGCTCTCGGCTTCTTACGCCGGGTGGAATACCGCGCTGGCTGTGGCTGCAGCTGTGGCGGGGGCCGCGGTTGGAGTCGCCCTGGCCGGGCCCACCAGCGTACGGGATTAGATGATCCTCATCGCCGACGTTCACGGCGCGGTCACCAAGTTGCGAGCTCTCGTGGCTGCCACCGATGAACAACTCGTCGTGCTGGGCGACCTGATCAACTTTGTCGATTACCGGACCATGGATGGCATTCTTGCCGAGCTGGCAGGCCGCGACTGGGTACGTCGATTGATTCAGCTTCGAACCGAGGGCCGCATCGATGAGGCCCGGGCTCTCTGGAGCAAAGTGCGAGAGGGGGATGCAAATGACCTGCAGCAGCGGACCGCCGACCTGATCGAGGCTGCCTACGAGGAGATCTGTGGTGCTCTCGAGGGAGCCGATGCAGTGGTCACATTTGGCAATGTTGATCGTCTCGAGGTCCTCCAGCGTTACCTGCCGGAGGGCAACACCTTCATCGAAGCGGGCCTGCTCGAAATCGAGGGGTGGGCCGTAGGGGTGGTTGGGGGAGGGGTGCCGTCCGGGCTTCGGGTACCGGGAGAGTTGTCTGACGATGAAATGGCGAGAAGGTTGTCAGCCCTCGGGCCTGTGGAGATACTCTGCACGCACGTGCCACCTGCCGTGCCTCAGCTACAGCGCGACGTGGTTGGTGGAACTCAGAAGGGATCGCAGGCCGTCCTCGAATATGTGCTCGAGCACCGCCCCCAATTCCACTACTTCGGGGACATTCATCAGCCGCAGGCCATCAACTGGGTTGTAGGGGACACCCTGTGCAAGAACGCCGGTTACTTCCGAGCGACCGGGCGCGGAGTCCACCATCCTGCGGCGTGATTTCCGTGCTTGTCGCTAACCTGGGGCCATAGATCGCTCCCGAAAGTGAGATATGGCCGAAGGCACGGTCAAGACAATGGAGATCGACGCTCCGGCCGAAGTCATCTTTGACGTCGCCGCCGATGTGGCCCGTTTTCCTGAATGGGCTACCGGGGTTCGAGAGACGGAGGTGTTAGAGGTCAACGAGGATGGCTACCCGATCCGGGCCCGCCTGGTGGTAGACGCCATCATCCGCACTATCAGCTACATCCTCAATTACACGTACGACGGTATCGCCAAGATCGAGTGGGTGGCCGACCCGGGTGAGGACATTGTCGAGATGGCGGGTCGCTACGAGTTCTACGAGCTCGACGAGGGTGGCGTCGAGGTGGTCTACGCGCTGAAGGTGGCCCCCAACTTCAAAGTGCCGGGCATGCTCCGGCGCCAGGCGGAGAAGCAGATCGTCTCCACGGCCTTGCGAGGGCTGCGCGACCGCGCTGAGGAATTGGCCGCGGCTGAGGAGTGATGCGGGTACTCCTGGTTACGGGGAAGGGTGGCGTCGGTAAGACGACGGTAGCCGCCGCTACTGCCCTCAAAGCAGCAGAGCTGGGCCACCGGACCCTGGTTATGTCGACCGATCCTGCCCACAGCCTGGCAGACGCTTACGACCTGCCCCTGGGGGATCAGCCCCAGGAGGTGACGAAGAACCTGCAAGCTCAGCAGATCGATTCCCAGCGCCGCCTCGAGCAGTACTGGGGTGAGGTACGGGCATACCTGACGGACCTCTTCGACTGGAGTGGCCTCCGCGGCATTGAGGCCGAGGAGCTGTCGGTCTTCCCGGGCATGGATGAGCTTTTTGCCCTCTCCGATATCAAGGACCACGCCGCCTCGGGGGAACACGACCTTCTGGTAGTCGACTGCGCTCCGACCGCCGAAACCCTGCGGCTCCTGTCTCTGCCGGAGATCCTCGGCTGGTATATGGACAAGATCTTCCCGGTCGAGCGCAAGGTGGTTAGGGCCATGCGGCCGGTTCTGAGCAGGGTGGTTTCGATGCCAATTGCCGGCGAAGAGGTGTTCGACGCGGCGGAGGGGTTCTATGGACGCATTCAAGGCGTGCGTGACATCCTCACCAACCCGTTCGTCACCAGTGCCCGCCTGGTTTTGACCCCCGAGAAGATGGTCATCAACGAGGCCCGGCGAACGTACACCTATCTGGGACTTTTCGGATATGCCGTCGACGCCGTGATCGTCAACCGAGTCCTGCCGGAGGAGATCACCGACCCTTACTTCAAGCGATGGCATGAGGTTCAGGAAGAACATATGCAATCCATCGAGGAGGGTTTCGCCGACGTTGCGATCCGACAACTGCGTTTGTTCGATGAAGAAATGGTCGGCGTGCCCAAGTTGCGCCTCCTTGCAGACGAGTTGTACGGCGACCTCGACCCCGTCGACCGGATGTCGGAATCTGAGCCGTTTCAAGTGCACGAGGACGGCAGCGATGTGGTTCTGGCGATCGCCGTGCCATTCGCGGAACGAGGCGAGGTGGACGTAATGCGCCACGGCGAGGAGCTGATCATCACCGTTGGTAGTTATCGGCGAGCCTTCATACTTCCCGATTCATTGAAGCGGCGCGAGGTCCGCCGGGCTCAATTGGAGGAAGGCTCGCTCCGGGTGACGTTTGGAGAATCGGCATGAGTGCCGAACAAGAAGAGGAAGAACGGATCAAACGGGCAGCTCAAAGGGCTGGCTACCACCTCGTTAAGGCAGCATCTGAGGTCCTGGCCGCGATCAGTGCCGCGCTGGAGGAGTTGCGGGGAGATTCTGACGAAGATGAAGGCGACCGCGCCGTTCACATCGAGGTGGAGTGATGGCGGACGACATTGTTGAGGTCGCCAAGTTCTTCAACCGGATGGAGGCGGAAGTCGCCTGTGCCAGGTTACGGGCAGACGACGTCGCTGCTTATCTGAAGACTGACGATGCGGGCGGAATTCATCCCGAGCTGGACTTCACAAGGGGAATTCGAGTGATGGTGCTGGCAGGCGACGAAGAGCTCGCTCGAGAACTCCTGACTGCCAACGCAACGGATTAACGTACCGTCGCCATGTCAGAAACCAGCCTCTCCTCGTTCGCTTCCAACCCGGTAGTGCGAAAGGCGATTTCCGCGGTGCCCAACATGATCAAGTTGGGGTGGCGCCTCATGACGGACCCCAGGATTCCGGTTAAACACCGGGCAATGATGGCCGCTGCCCTCGGCTACGCCGCGTCCCCGATCGACCTCATACCCGACTCCATTCCTCTCCTCGGCCAGGTAGACGACTTGCTGGTACTGGCTCTTGCTCTCAACCATCTCTTCAATGCTGCGGGTGAAACCATTGTTCGTGAGCACTGGGACGGCACCGGTGACGTTCTGGAGATCGTCCAGGGCGTCGTCGATTGGGCCGCCGGGCTCGTGCCCTGGCCCATCCGGCGGGCCGTGAAGCGGTATCTTGCCGCCGGCTAATAGCACCAAGACCCATCGACTTTCTCTCTAACGCCACTACCGTCGTCGATATGCGTTTCCGCCGGATCGATGATTTGCCGCCTTATGTCTTTGCCGAGGTCAACGAGCTGAAATCGGCGGCTCGCAGAGCCGGCGATGACATCGTCGACCTCGGCTTCGGCAACCCCGACATCGCCTCGCCCCCCGCCGTGGTCGACAAGCTCATCGAGGCTGCCCGCCAGAAGAAGAACCACCGTTATTCGGCATCACGGGGTATTCCCAACCTGCGCAAAGCCGTGGCCGACCGTTACCAGCGACGCTTCGGAGTTACGGTGGATCCGGAGACTGAGGTCATAACCACCATCGGCGCCAAAGAGGGCCTGGCCCACCTGATGTGGACATTGGTCGGGCCGGGCGACGTGGCACTGGTCCCGGAACCCTCCTATCCGATACACATTTACGCTCCGGCCCTGGCAGGGGCAGAGGTGCGCAGGGTCCACCTGACAGTGGATGTTGATTTCTTCGAACGCCTCCGCGAGGAGTTTGCTCGAGCCGATCCGGCACCGCGGGTAATCCTCACGTCGTTCCCACATAACCCGACCACCGCTTGCGTCGATATCGAGTTCTTCGAGCAGTTAGTCGATTTTGCTCGAGCCAACGACGTTTTCCTGGTCAATGACTTTGCCTACGCAGATGTGTATTTCGACGACTACGTGCCTCCATCGATGCTCCAGGTTCCCGGTGCCAGGGAGGTCGGCGTTGAGCTGTATACATTGACGAAAGGCCATTCGATGGCCGGGTGGCGGGTCGGTTTCGTTGTCGGCAACTCCGACGCTGTCTCGGCCCTCGCCAAGCTCAAGTCCTACCTCGACTACGGGACCTTTCAGCCAATACAGATTGCTTCGATCATTGCCCTCAATGAGGAGGACCAGTATCCGAGGATGGTGTCCGAGATCTATATGCGGCGGCGTGATGTCCTGGTAGACGGCCTCAACCGGGCAGGTTGGAAGATGGACAAGCCGGCGGCGACGATGTTCGTCTGGACAGAGATCCCCGGGCCGTATTCCGAAATGGGCTCCCTGGAGTTCACCAAGTTTCTACTGCAAACCGCCAAGGTCGCCGTCAGCCCCGGGATCGGTTTCGGCCCGTCGGGTGAGGGCCACGTGCGCTTCGCTCTGGTTGAGAATGAGCAGCGGATCGCCCAGGCGGTCAAGAACATTCGCCGGGCGCTCGACAAGCTCTAGTGCACCGCCGCACAAATCCTGCGACAGAGCACGAGGTCACGTGCCGTCGGGGAAGGCGCTCGCCGAGTAGTTGCCGGGGGCGTTCCAGATCATCCAGCCCACGCCGCGTTTCTCGGCTTCTTCGATGCTGGCCTTGATTTGGGCGTTGGTCCACCAGAATCCCTGCAGCCAGGGTCGCATGAGGGAAGGCTTGGTGAGGCGGGGTGTGCCGTCATCCAGGGCGCCGGCCGTGACCTCGGCCGGGTAGTCGTTGGGGTCCGGAAAACCGAGCCAGCCGTCGCTGTAGTGGCTCGGGTAGACCATGGGGCTCACCGCATCCACCACCTGCGATAGCTCCTCCGGTCGTTGCCCGATTCCCTGGTCGTCCGGTGCCGACACGACGATTCCGAAAACATCGGCGGAGAGAGCGCACCCGAGAGGGTGGAGCAGGGAGCGGGCTTCAGCCAGGAAGGATTGAATGGTTCCGACCCGCGTGGCCTCGTCCGTCTCCTCTCGAGCGTTGAAGGCCGCTCCGGTTTTGCCGGCCGGAAAGCGCACGTAGTCGAATTGGATCTCATCGAATCCCAGCTCGCAAGCCTCGACTGCCAGTGCCAGTGGGTACTCCCAGTTGGCAACGTCACGCATATCGACCCAGCTCCCCAACAACTTGGCAGCAGGGTTCTGTCTCACCCAGATGTCGTCCTCAAAACTCACCACCCTGGTGATGGTGTAGAGCCCATGTTCCCTGGCAGCTGCCAGGAGCTCCAACGGGTCGTACATCGGCCGGATGGCCCCGTACTCCCGGGCGGCCGCCACGTTGGATTCGTAGAGCACCGCGCCCGACTCGTCCTTGGTGTCGAAAACCAGGGTGTCAACGATCGTGGTGTCGGCCAGGTCGAGCAGCCTGGCAAAGGCCTCGGGGTCGCCGGCTACGTATTTGCTGACGCGTACTGCACGGACGATGCGGGGCTCCAACGTGATCGTGATATTCGGTTCGCCGACCCACTCGACATCGACGGAGTGCCAGGCCGGCCGGGTGATGGAGATAGTGCCGGTGGGTACGGTCAGTGAGAAGGTGCCGTCGGCGCCGGTCATCATCTCTTCGCCGGCGATCGAGATCACGGAGGATGACAGGGGGCTGCCGTCGGCAGCCTGGACGACTCCGCTCAAGGGAAATCGGGGGATTGTGGTAGTGGTAGTTGGAGGAAGGGTGGTGGTTGTGGTGGTCGTGGTGGTGGTCGTGGTTGTGGTTGTGGCGCTGGTCGAAGCAGCCTGTTCCAGCGCGGTGCTTCCGTCCGATGAGGTACAGGCAGCCGCAACGAGGGCAAGCGCCAGCAGGTAAGGGGGAAGTCTGAGCATGGCGGCGATGGTACCGATATCCGGAGGACAAAGCTGCTTTCTGGGCCACCAGAGTGGCTACCAGGGCTAACAGAGAAAACTCTTCGGTACTGTTGTACGCTGAACCTCATGACCACAGAAGGTGGTTATGGGGGCCAAATCGGAGAAAACGTGAAACGGAAGCTGCGCGTGGTTGTCACAGTGGCGTGGACGCTGGCGACGTCTTTGCTTGCCGGAGTGTCACTGTCGGCGGCGGGAGCTGCCGAGGCTGCCCCGATCAGGATCATGCTGGTGGGGGATTCCATCACCGCCGGTCTCGCTGGTGTGGACACGGCCTACCGCTGCGAGCTCTGGCTGCGTCTCGCCGGGCGCAACGCTGACTTCGTTGGATTGCAATCCTCTAGTCCGGGATGCGGAGCCCCCGGATTCGATCCGGACCACGAGGGCCACGGTGGGCTCACCACCGCCGCGCTTATCTCGGAAATGGAGAACAGCAACAGCTTCGTTCTTTCTTACGATGCCGCCCTGGTTCACATCGGCACCAACGATAAGAACGGGGTCAACGGGAACTGGAATCAGGCCTATATCGACGCGGAAATAGAGCTCAACTTTCGATCGATTGTGGCAAAACTCCGCGAGTTCAACCCCGGGGTGACGATTTACCTGGGCCAACTCATCCCCTGCGGCATGGGGCCCAATCCGGCCGATGGCTTCCTCGGCTGCACCGTCACGCATGATGGCGGGCTCGACAACGAAGGAAACTCGGTCGAGGGAATGAACGATGTCTGGGCCCGCATCGCCGCCGACTCGTCGACCCCGCAGTCTCCGATTGTTCTTGTCGACCATCGGGTGGGCTTCTCGACGGCCGACGATCTGCTGCCGGACGGCGTTCATCCCAACGGGTCCGGTCAAGCGAAGATGGCCGACAACTGGGCAATGGCCCTTGAGCCACTACTTGTCGACGAGCCGGATGGGGTCCTGTTGATCGAGCCGAATGGGCGCTGGCATATCCGCCGGCCCGGTGAGTTGGACTACACGTTTTGGTACGGAAACCCGGCTGATGTGCCGCTATTCGGCGATTGGGATGGCGACGGCACCGAGACACCCGGTATGTACCGGCCGGGTACCGGGTTCGCATACCTGACGAACGTCCTGCCTGCAGAAGGGACTGTTGGATATGGCGAACTGGAGTTCTTCTTTGGGCTTTCCGGTGACCAGGTGTTCTCGGGGGACTGGGACGGCGATGGCACCGACACGCTCGGTATCGCCCGCAACGGCAAGATGTTTCTTCGCAATACCAACGACACCGGCAAGGCCGACGTCGAGTTCTGGTTTGGCAACCCTACCGACATTGCCTTCGGTGGAGACCCCAACGGGGATGGGTTCGATGGCATCTTCCTTTACCGACCCAACGGCTTCACCTACTTCACGAACGACGCTCCAGCTGGTGACGTGGCCCCCACCGATGGCTCCCTGTTCTTCGGCCAGGCGTCCGACCGCTTCGTCATCGGCGACTGGGACGGTGACAAGGTTGACACTGTTGGAGTCTTTCGTCCTAGCAATACCACGGTGTACCTCCGTAACAGCAACACGACTGGTGAAGCAGATGAGTCCTACCAATGGGGCGTCGCCTCCTGGTTGCCGACGGCAGGTTGCCCTTCCTAGACAGAAGGGCAACTCAACCCGCTGATGCCCGCCTCGGGGACGATATTTGCCCGATCGATACCGCCAGGCCTTATCGTTGCCGGGTGGCTTTATTGGCAAACCAGTTCAGTGCTTCATTTGGTGCCCTGGCCGATATTGGGCGCACCCCCGGCGGTGGTTACGTGCGTTCGACATGGACTCCGGCCTACCTCGAGGCCCGGACGTGGTTCGCTCTGGAAGCCACCCGCCTCGGCCTCGAGGTTGAAACCGATCGCAATGGCAACGAGTGGGCCTGGTGGGGTGAATCCCGGACCGACGTTGTGGCAACGGGAAGCCACCTCGACACTGTTGTCACCGGCGGTGCCTACGACGGCGCCCTTGGCGTCGTAAGCGGATTCTTAGCCGTCGAGCTTCTGCAGCAGGACCACTCCGAGCCTCCTCGCCCGATCGCAGTGGTGGCTTTCGTAGAGGAAGAAGGAGCCCGCTTCGGCCTTCCCACCCTGGGGTCGAGGCTGATGACGGGCAACGCCGAGGCCGGGCCAGCGCGCAGGTTGGTCGACCGCGAAGGCATCACTTATGAACGGGCCATGAGCGATGCCGGCCTGGATCCGGCATTGATCGGCGCCGATCCTGAGCGAGTCGCCGCCTTGCGATGCCTGGTCGAATTGCACATTGAGCAGGGGATCGGCCTGGCCGACCACGAGCAGCCGGTTGGAATCATTTCCGGGATTTGGCCGCACGGCAGATGGCGCCTCGAGTTGTTGGGCGCTGCCGATCATGCCGGAACAGCCCGGCTCGGTGATCGACGCGACCCGGCAATGGCTCTCGCTACAGCCATCAGGGCGGCCCGGGAACAGGCCGCAGCCCGCGGCGCCCGCGCCACCATCGGTCGCATCGAGGTCACTCCCAATGTCACTAACACGGTTCCGTCCCGGGTGCGAGCCTGGCTCGACGCCCGGGCTTCAAGCCAGGAAGCACTGGAGAGCCTGGTTTCCGATTGGCGAGACGAGGTCGAATACGAAGCCGCACTGCATGAGGTCTCCTTCATGCTGGAGACCGAATCCCTCACTCCGGCAATCGTCTTCGATGCCGAGTTACGCCGACGGCTGGCAGAATCCTTGCAGGGACTGGGGATAGCGCCCGGCGAACTGTCGACTGCGGCCGGCCATGATGCCGCCGTCCTCGCCGAGCATGTGCCTGCGGTGATGCTCCACGTTCGCAATCCGACCGGCGTGAGCCACAGCCCGCAAGAAGCGGCTTCGGTGGAGGATTGTGTGCGCGGGGTCGAAGCGCTGGCAGCTGCACTGGAGGACCTGGCGTGGCCGTGAACCGCTGGCACTGTGACCAGGCGTGGGTTGGGGGGGTCGCCAAGAACGTGGTCATCGAGGAGGAGAATGGACAGATCGTGCGGGTCACCCCCGACGCTCCGGTCGATCCCGATGCGATGCCCCTTGCCGGGCTCACCGTGCCCGGTTTGGCCAACACCCACTCCCACGCCTTCCATCGAGCTCTTCGCGGGAGTGCCCAGCAGGGCGCGGCGACTTTCTGGTCATGGCGCGACGAGATGTATCGCCTTGCCGATCGCCTCGACCCCGAGTCCTACTTCCGCCTGGCCAGGGCCGTCTACGGCGAGATGGTGCTGGCCGGAATAACTGCAGTGGGGGAGTTCCACTACCTCCACCATCAGGCAGGAGGGACGCCCTACGCCGACCCCAACGAAATGGGCATGGCGCTGGTCGCGGCCGCCGCTGAAGCCGGGATTCGCCTCACCCTCCTCGACACGTGCTACCTACGGGCGAGCTTCGACAAACCATCCCGGGGGACTCAAAGCCGCTTTTCTGATGGTTCGGTCGAGGCCTGGGCCGAGCGGGTGACGGATCTGGGCACCCACCCCTCGGTGGTAGTTGGGGCTGCCGTCCACAGCGTGCGAGCGGTGGACGTCGCTTCCGCCAGGGTGGTCGCCGGCTGGGCCGGGGCGAGCAACGTTCCCCTCCATTTCCATCTTTCCGAGCAGCCGGCCGAAAACGAAGCCGCCCTGGGCGCGACCGGTATGACACCAACTGCCTTGCTCGCCGAGGCCGGTGCTCTGGGGCCGCTGAGCACCGCAGTCCATGGAACTCACCTATCACCCGACGACATTGCCCGGCTTGGCCAGAGTGGTACGACGGTCTGCTTCTGCCCAACAACGGAAAGAGAACTCGGCGACGGCATTGGCCCTGCCACCAGGCTGCAGGACGCCGGAGCCCGGCTCGCGGTCGGAAGCGACGGCCAATCTGTGATCGATATTCTGGAGGAGGCTCGATTGGTCGAGCTACACAATCGGTTGGCACATCGGGCTCGCGGCTCACACAGCGGCTCCGACCTGTTGTCGATTGCTTCCGGCAACGGCATGAAGAGCCTGGGCTGGAGGGGAGGGAGACTCGAGGTCGGTTACCAGGCCGACCTCACAACTGTCGGCCTCGACACGGTGCGAACTGCTGGCATTGACGATCCGCTGGCGGCGGTCATGTTCGCCGCCAACCGGGATGACGTGACCGACGTGGTAGTCGGTGGGAGGCACGTAGTCCAGGCCGGGAGGCACCTGCTGCTGGGCGACGTCGCGTCACAGCTAAAGGCGGCGATCGGCGGCCTTGTTGGTTGACGCCTTGTTGCTCGAAGAAGGAGCGGGTTACAGTGGGTTCGACTCAGAGAGGACCGGTAGTGGGCATATTCGACAAGTTCAAGAAGAAGACGGTCGACGTGGCTGAGGAGCACGGCGACAACATCGAGGCTGGTATCGACAAGGCCGCTGAAGTTGCCGACGATAAGACCGATGGCAAGTACACCGACAAGATCGAGAGCGGCTCCGAGAAGGCTAAGGATCTCGTGGAAGGGCTCGACGAGGGCGGAGAGTAGCCGGCTTCCTCTCCGGGATGGCGTCGAGCGGTTGATTCATCCGGTCCGCCCCCGCGAGTCATGACCGGGTCGATAGTTGTCATCAACCCCAATAGCACCGAGCGAATAACACGGCAGATTCGTGATGCGGTGTCCGTGCTTGGTGGCAACGTCACTGTGGTGACCTCGCCGGGCGGGCCCCCTGCCATCGAGAGCGATGCCGAGGCGGCCGCGAGTGTCCTACCTCTGCTTGCTACCGCCGAAGCCCATGGTGGGGCGGCCGCCTACGTGGTTGCCTGCTTTTCCGACCCAGGTCTCGACGAGCTGCGCAGAAGTGACGATGCCCCTTCGTTCGGCATTGCCGAAAGCGCTCTCCGGGCCGCAATCTCGATTTCCGAGCAGGTCGGAATCGTCTCCAGCGTCGAGGACTCGGTTCCACGCCATCAGCGTTACTGGAAGCGCCTGGGGATCGAGGAGCGAGTTGTTGCCGACATGGCGGTGGGCCTCGGTGTGCTCGACCTCGAAACTGAGGATGCTTACGAGAGGGTCGAGGCGGCGGGAGAATCCCTGGTGAGGGCCGCTGCCGGGGTAGTGGTGCTCGGCTGCACGGGGATGACCCACATGGCGGAGCGCCTCCAAGCCCGGCTGGGCGTGCCGGTCATCGATCCGTGCCGGGCCGCCGTTTGTGCCGCAATGCGAGCCGTTAGCGACCCAAACGCCAAGGGGCCCTGAAATGACGAGCCCGGCCTTGCCGACCGGCGGCCTGGTGGCAGTGGCCGTCACCCCGCTTGTGGACACCGGTGCGGTGGATGTTCCAAGCATCACCACGCTCATGGAGTTCTACCTGGCCTGCGGGGCGAGCGGGGTTGCCTTGTTGGGAGTCATGGGTGAGGCCAACCGCATGACCGACGCCGAAGCCGAGACGGTAGTGGGCCAAGCCGCCGGGGCCATCGGGGGTCGGAAACCGATCATCGTGGGGGTATCCAGTAGCTCCCTGGCCCGGGTTGAAGCGCTCAGCCACTTCGCGATGGAGCAGGGCTGTGCAGGGGTCATGTTGCAACCGTTGGCGGGGCTGCGAGGTGATCGTGCCGTGGCCTCTTACTTCAAGGCCGCAGCCCGGGCGCTGGGCGCTGAGGTGCCGATTTGTGTTCAGGACTTCCCGAAGGCCAATGGGGTGCACATTTCCGTCGATTGCTGGCGCATGATCGTAGAGGACTGTCCCTCGGTGGTAGCCCTCAAGCATGAGGACGAGCCGGGGCTCGCCAAACTTTCGGCGTTGCGGGCCGCCGAGGAGGATGGAGTCCGTCCTGTCACGATCTTCACCGGCAACAACGGGATTCATCTGCCCCAGGAGCTGGCCAGGGGCGGTGACGGGGCCATGACCGGCTTCGCCTTCCCGGACGTACTCGCCACCGTGATCGCACTATCGGAAGAGGGCAGCACGGACCAGGCGGAGGACCTTTTCGACCAGTACCTGCCCGTCAATCGCCACGAGCTCCGGTTGGGAATAGCGGTGCGCAAGGAGATCCTTCGGCGGCGGGGAGCCATTGCCGGCGCCGCAGCCCGCTATCCCTCCACCGCGCTCGACCCGATCGCGACAGAAGAACTCGATCGGTTACTGGAACGCCTCGAGCATTCGACGGGCACGCCCATAATCGATATCCGCGCACCCCGGTGAGGTTCGACCTTGTTGTGCGCAACGGCCGGGTGGTGGACGGTGATGAAGTGCTCGAAGCCGACGTGGGGCTTAGCGAGGGAGTGGTGGCGGCGCTGGGACCCGGTCTGGGCCCCGGTGAGGCCGAAATCGAAGCGGGTGGGCGCTTCGTAATTCCCGGCGGGGTGGATAGCCACGTTCATCTCGGGCAGGTGTCATCCATGGGCGACGTAACTGCTGATGACTTCTGGACAGGATCTCGTTCCGCAGTGCACGGCGGGACCACGACCATCGTTCCCTTCGCCGCCCAGCATCGGGGCCTTTCGGGACTGGAAGTCTTGCATGATGCCCTGGAGCGGGCCCGGCAACAGGCGACCATTGACTTCGCATTCCACGTCATCATCACCGACTGGGCCCGGGCCGAGCCGGAGTTGCCGCAGGCAGCCGGCCTGGGGATTGTCGGGGTCAAGGTCTATCTCACCTACGACCGACTCAAGCTCGATGGGTCTCAGATCCTGGCGGTCATGGCTGCGGCTCGAGATCTGGGTTTGACCGTGATGATTCATGCCGAGGATGATGCGATGGTGACCGCCGGCAGGGAGCGGGCGATTGCCGCCGGTGAGTTAGGGGCTAGGGGCCATGCCGCCTCGCACAGCCCATCGGCCGAGCTGGCAGGCGTCACGGCGGCCATTGCGCTGGCGGAGGAGGCAGGGACCGCACTCTATCTAGCCCATATATCCACTCCCGAGGCAATTGCGGTGGCCACCGGGGGCCGGGCTCGAGGTCTGGATGTCACTGTCGAGACCTGCCCCCATTACTTGCTGCTCGATGAGGCCCTGCTGGATCAGCCCATCGAAACCGCCGCACCATTCATGTCCAGCCCACCCGTGCGGGGCTCGTCTGAGCGGGCGGGGCTGCTGGCGGCCCTGGCCAGAGGAGAGATCGACGTAGTGGCTTCAGATCATTCGCCATACACGATGGAGCAGAAGTTGCCGGATGGGGCGGCGACTTCATTTACCAGAGTCGCCAATGGCCTGCCGGGAGTGGAGTTACGTCTTCCGCTCTTGTATTCGGCATGTGTGGCCACGTCCGTCTTGCCGATCACGGATTTTGTGAGGCTGATTTCCACCAACCCGGCCAAGGCATGTGGCCTCTATCCGCGGAAAGGCTCTTTGGCCCCGGGGGCCGACGCTGATCTGGTGGTCTGGAGCGAAGAAGCCAGGACTGTCCATTACGACGCCTTGCACGATGCCGTGGGGTACACGCCGTACGAGGGCATGGAATTGACCGGCTGGCCGGAAGTGGTGATTGCAAGGGGCGAGGTGCTAGTGGCTGAGGGGAGTGACGCGACTAGCCGGGGCCGGGGCAAGTTCGTTGCCCGTCTTGCCCCGGCTGGTGAGCGGGGTTAGTCGTCGTTCTCGTCATCAGCCTCGGTGCTCACCACGTTGAACGCTTCATCGAGCTGAACGTCCACCTGTGAGCCGTCGTCTTTTGTGACCTCCACCTCGTACTTGCTCTCCTCGTCATCAATCTCGGTCCCGGTGACCGTACCCTCGCCCAGGTGGGCCAGGGCGGCGTTTGTAGCTTGCTGGTAGGCCGGGCCGGTTATCGGCCGGTCGGTGGCGTCGTCATCGTTAGTGCTCAATGCGACGCCCGTGCCCGCCGCGGTCAGTCCCACGATGGTTATGGAGGCGATGAGGAGCTTGGTCCGTTTTTTCATGAGTTCCTCTCTGTCGTGGAACCAACGTACGGCAAAGAACCTGAAGAGATCCTGAGATTCCTGAAACTCACCTGAAGATTCTGAGGGAGTCAGCCCCGTAGTCGCTGCTGGGTTCTCTCTGCGAGTCGTGAGAGCTCTTCCGATATCACGACCTTATAGGGAGGTTCGGGTCCCACGAGGCTGTGAAGCCGGGACGGCAATGCCGCCACGCTCTCCGCCCGTCGCTCTCTAATATCGGTGAGGAGTTCAGGGTCAAGCGTCCGGGTCCCGCCGGCCATCACTTCCGCCAGCAGCGGGCGCCCATCTTGGGTTCCCTCACTTTCCAGCGCCAGCAGATCATGATCCCGGCGGCGCCAAACCTGCTTGCGGCCGGGAACGGTCACCTTGCCAGATGACAGCTTCATCACAGGGCCGCCGTCGTCCTCGACGAGCTTGTAAACCACTCCCAGGCTGGGGGCGTCTCTAGAGGTGCCGAGGCGGGTACCAACCCCGAACGAGTCAATCGGGCACCCGGAAGCAACGATCTCGGCGATGCGCCACTCGTCGAGGTCTCCCGAGGCGAAGATCTCTATCGCCGATTGGCCGGCGTGGTCGAGGATCCGCCTCACGGACATCCCCAGCCGAACCAGGTCTCCCGAATCAATCCGCACTCCATGGATGACTATGCCCTCAGCAGTGAGCTCGTTGGCCACCTCGGCCGCCACTCGGGCGCCCTTCTCGGTGTCATACGTGTCGATCAGGAGCACTGCGTCATGTGGGTGAGCCCTGGCAAACTGTCGAAAAGCCTCGGCCTCGGAGTCGTAGGAAAGCACGAAAGAATGAGCCATCGTGCCTGCCACCGGGACCCCGTACAAGTGCCCGGCCAGCGAGGTCGAGGTGGCCGCCGCTCCGCCGATGAAGCTGGCGCGAGCGGCTTTGAGGGCAGCATCGGCACCGTGGACACGGCGGGCTGAGAAGTCGACAAAGGAGCGATCCCCACAGGCGATGGCGACCCGTGCTGCCTTACTGGCGATCATCGATTGGAACCCGATCGTGTTCAGAAGGAACGTTTCCACTACCTGAGCCTCCGGGAGTGGCGCCGTCAGCCGTATCACCGGCTCACCCTGAAAGAACACTTCACCTTCCGGGATGGCTGCCACATCACCGGAAAAGCGGAAGCTCGACAGGTATTGGAGAAACTCAGGTGTGAACCGATCAAGCGAGGCCAGGTAATCGACCGCAGCTGGTTGAAATCGGAAATGCTCGAGGCCGCTCAGAGCATCCTCGAGGCCTGCTGCCACCAGGAAACGCCGATTGGGTGGCAGATTGCGCACGAAGAGATCAAAGGTGGCGGGGTCACTCGCCCCGGTGGCGTGGTACGCCTGGGCCATAGTGAACTCGTAGAAATCAGTGAGCAATGCCAGGTTGTCGTTCCCGACCCATGCTGTCACTCGATTCCCCCCGGAGCAGGTTGGTAATCGTCCATTCGGTGTCTCACAGCATAAGACGGGAGATCCGGCTGTCGCTTTCCCGCCAAAGCCCTATCGACCTGCTTGGGCGCCGGCCTCAGCCAACGGGAAATAGGCCTGGCCCGCGTACTGCATGAGCATACGATGTGAGGAGAAGGGGAACGCCGAGGACACGATGGCTTCTTTCATCATCGCTACCCATGCCTTGGGGATGTTGTCTCCATCTCGCGTGTAGTAGAGCGGGACTATTTCTTGTTCGAGGAGGGCGTAGAGCGAGTCGGCATCCTCGCCGTCCGGCCTGCTCTCGAGGCCTGGAGGCCCAAAGGACCACCCATTCTCGCCATGGCGGGCTGCTTCATCCCACCACCCGTCTGGCACACTGAGGTTGAGGGCTCCATTCATCGCCGCCTTCATGCCGGAAGTGCCGCTGGCCTCCTTCGGGGGTGTCGGGCTGTTGAGCCAAACATCGCTGCCACCCGTGAGAAGCTGGCCGAGGGCCATGTCATAATTCTCGACGAAGAAGAGGTGGCCGCGAAATTCAGGACGCTGGGACAGCTCCACCACGCGGCGAATGAGTTCCTGGCCCTCCTGGTCCGCGGGATGAGCTTTACCGGCGAACACAACCTGCACCGGCTTCTCCGGGTTGGTGAGGATGGCCTGGAGGCGGGGAAGGTCGTGAAGGAGGAGGGTGGCTCGCTTATAGGTCGCGAAGCGGCGGGCGAAGCCAATGATGAGCCGATCGAGCGGCAGCATCTCACCAATTTCCTTGAGCCGATCGGGTCCCAGTCCGTGGCGGCTCGCCTGGGAACGAATCCGCCGGCGGATTTGGCGGGTCATGACATCCTTCTGAGCCTGGTGGGCATGCCACAGCTCATCGTCGGGGATTGCCCGAATCTTTTCATCCCAGGCGGCTGAATCCGCCAGCCGGACAGGCCAATCGGACCCGAGGGCGTCACTGAATACTCGATGTATCGAATGCCCGACCCAGGTGGCGACGTGGACACCGTTAGTGATCGCCGAGGCGGGGCCTCCAATCAGGTGGTTCCATTGCTGGCTCGCCACCTGGCCATGGCGCTGGCTGACACCGTTAACAAACGAAGAAAACCTGATGGCGAGCGCTCCCAGGTCGAAACCCTCGTCGTGCTCCCTTGTTTTGCCCATGTCGGCGATGGTGCCCGGCTCAATCCCGGGGAAGAGATAGTCGGCGTAGCGCTGCACTTCGCCAGGGTCGAAGCGCTCGTTCCCGGCGGGAACTGGAGTGTGCAGAGTGAAAAGTGTCTTGGCCCGGATACCGATCCGTGCCTTGTCGAAACTGGCGCCTTCCTCCATTCGCCTTACAGTCCGCGCCAGGAGACTGAAGGCGGAGTGCCCCTCATTGACGTGCCACACTGCCGGGGCGATGCCGAGCTTCCTGAGGACCTTGACGCCTCCAACACCGAGAACCAACTCCTGGGCGAGGCGCATGTCCCGGCCCCGCACATAGAGGAGGTGTGTAATGGTGCGGTCGGAAGGATCGTTTTCCGGGAGGTCGGTGTCCAGAAGAATCAGCGGCACCCGGCCTACTTGAAGTTTCCAGGCTGCCACTCGCACGGTCCTTCCCGGAAAGTCGAGGTCGACTTTCAGGTGCCCGCCGCCGGGAGATCTGACCGGATCCACCGGCAAGCGCGAAATATCCATAGCCGGGTAGTAGTGCTGCTGATCTCCGTCCGGGTCAACCGCCTGCCGGAAATAGCCCAGGTGGAAAAGCACCCCGATCGCCACCATCGGGATACCCAGGTCGGAGGCCGATTTCAGGTGGTCACCAGCCAGCACTCCGAGACCACCGGAATAGAAAGGAAGCTCGTGATGGAGGCCATATTCGGTGCACATATATGTCACCGGGCCGTTCAGCGGTGGGACCTGCTTCGATGACCACGTGTCGTCCTCCGTGAGGTAGGCATCGAATCGACGAACGACGTCCTTGTAAGCGTGCACGAAGCGGCTGTCGTTATGGAGGCGATCCCAGGTTGCCATGTCGGTTCCCTGCAGGAGTGATATGGGGTTCTCGGCCTCGGCCCAGCGTGTCGGATCTACATGCCCCCACATGGCCGTAGCAGTGTCGTCCCACGACCACCAGAGGTTGTGAGCGAGGTCGTAGAGCCGATCGAACTCGTCGGGCAGTGCGATCTGGGCACCGGGAATGGTTTGAATGTCGACCTGCATCAAAGAAATCTCGGTTAGGGGGGATGGCGACTTTAGGCGGCCCGGGGGTCAGGGGCCAGCGCACCCTAAACTTGGTGGCCGTGCCGACTCCTACCTCAATCGTCGACTTCCGGTCAGATACAGTCACTCTTCCAACCGACGAGATGCGCCAGGCCATGGCTGGTGCCGAGGTCGGGGACGCTGTATACGGCGAGGATCCCACGGCTCGCGCCCTGGAGGAGACAAGCGCCTCCATCGTGGCGACGGAGGCAGCCGTCTTTGTGCCCTCCGGGATCATGGCCAATCAGCTGGCGATATCCCTGCTGACGGAACCCGGCGACGAGATCTTGTGCGACGAGTGGGCCCACATTCGCAACTACGAGCTGGGAGCTGCCAGCTACTTCTCCGGGGTTTCTTTCCGCACGGTTGACAATGACGACGGCTCGGTGCGGCCCGGTGATGTCGAGCGCCTATTGGGCGGGCCGGCCTCGAGGCCATCGGCAGTGAAGATGGTGTGCATCGAGAACACTCAACGCCTCGGGGGGCAACGTTGCCCCCCTCGAGGAGATACTCGAGTCCGCAGGCGCCGCTCATGGCCTCGGAGCCTCAGTCCACCTCGACGGCGCTCGCTTGTGGAACGCGGCGGTAGCGGCGGGGGAGCTGCCCCGCTCGTTCGCAGCCGGTGCCGACACCATCAGCGTGTGCTTCTCCAAGGGTCTGGGGCCCCGGTGGGTTCGGCGTTGTGCGGGTCGGCTGATCTCATTACCGGGGCCCGGTCCGCCCAGCGCCGATTTGGCGGCGGCATGCGCCAGGCCGGCGTCCTGGCTGCAGCCGCTCTGATCGGGTTGCGAGACCGCGACCGGCTGTTTGAGGATCACGCCAGGGCTGGAGACCTACGATAAGCAATCGGGGGAGGCCCTACCAACATGGTGACCCTGAACGATGACGCTTTGCCGATGACTGGAGAAGAGTTTGTGGACCGGATGCGTGAACAGGATGTGCTGGTCAGCTTGATAAGGCCGGGAGTGGTCAGGTTCGTAACTCACCGCGACGCGGCTGTCGCCCAGGCTTTGTCCGCAACTAGTGGTCTGGCGGGGAAATAGCGTCGTGTTTTTTGTGCGAAGGACAAACGGGGAACTCGGTGCCGGCGGCCGGTAACCGCTGCTTCCGCCTCCGAGTCACATAGGCCATGGGCTACGCCATTCTTTTTCCAGGTCAGGGAAGCCAGTTCGTCGGCATGGGCGCCGATCTGTTCGATCTCAGCCCGGCGTTTCTGGGAGAGGCCGCCGACGAGGTGCTGGGATGGTCGTTGCGCTCTATTTGCCTCGTGGGACCCGAGGAGGCTCTCACGAGCACGGACAAGGCCCAGCCTGCCCTTTATGCAGTGGCATACGCTCTTTGGGCTGAGCTCTCTGCACTTGTTACCGAAGACCCGCGAGCGGCCGCCGGCCATTCCCTCGGCGAATACACCGCCCTGGCTGCAGCCGGTGTATTCGACTACCAAACCGGTCTCGGGCTGGTGGCGGCGCGGGGCCTGGCAATGGCCCGGGCGGCCGAGCAGGAGTCGAGCGGAATGGTGGCCGTCCTGGGCGTTGATCAAGACCGGGCTGAGGAGGCTGCTGCCACACGGCGCGATCACGAGGGCAGACTGTGGGTGGCCAATCTCAATGCGCCGGGCCAGATCGTGATGGCCGGTGGCCTGGATGATCTGGAGTGGTTTGCCGAGCACGGAGGTGAGTATGGGGCGCGACGGGTGGTGCCGCTCAAGGTAGCGGGAGGCTTTCATTCCCCCTTCATGGAGCCGGCCGTCGAGCTTCTGGCTGAGGCTGTCGACGGTGTCAGCTTTAGTGCGCCCCGGTTTCCGGTATGGGCCAACCTGACGGCAGCTCCGGTCGATGATGTGCGCACATCCCTTCTGCAACAGGTGGTTTCACCTGTCAGGTTTGGTCAGAGTCTTCAGGCGATGGCCGGCGCCGGGATCGACACGTTCGTCCATGTTGGGCCGGGGGATGTCACTGCCAGCATGGCCAAGAGGACGGTTACCGACGCCCGGATAATCACGGTTCGCAGCGTCGAGGACCTGGAAGAGGCCGCTAGCCAATTGAATTCACCATAAGATGACCGCTCCGGAGGTACGAGTGCGGAATGCGTCAATTACAGGATGGGGCAAGTGTTTGCCTCCCACGCTTCTCACCAATCACGATCTCGAATCGATCGTCGACACCGACGACGAGTGGATAACCACCAGAACCGGCATCAAAGAGCGCCGGATCAGCCACGTTCCTCTTTCGGATCTGGCTGCATTGGCCGGGAAACGAGCCTTAGCTGCCGCCGGCGTCGAACCGGAGGACGTTGATCTGGTCATGGTCGCGACCTGCACCCCCGACACGGTTATGCCTTCCACTGCCGGCATGGTCCAGAGCAAGCTGGGCGCAACCACTGCCGGGGCTTTTGACCAAAATGCCGCCTGCTCCGGCTTCCTGTACAGCTTGATCTCGGCTTCGGGCATGGTGGCGTCCGGTGTCATAGACACCGCGCTGGTGATCGGAGCAGATGTCCTCACCCATCTGCTTGATTTCACGGATCGGAGCACTGCAGTTCTCTTCGGCGACGGAGCCGGCGCAGTGGTGGTCCAGGCCACGGAAGAAGATGCCGGCATCGTTGCTTCCAGGATGGGCTCCGACGGATCCGTCGCTGAGATACTGTGGGTCGAGGGGAGCGGTTCAGCCACCGGCCACACTGAGGTCGAGCGTAACCATCGTCTTGGCGCCATCTCGATGAACGGTCCCGAGGTGTTCAAGCGGGCAGTGAAGGCGATGGGTGACGCATCGTCCGCGGTGATCGAAGAAGCGGGCTGGAGCGTCGATGACGTCGACCTGCTTGTTCCTCACCAGGCCAATGTGCGGATCATCGACGCTACCGCCCGGCGGCTCAAGCTGGACTCATCGAAGGTGTTCGTCAACATCGCCTCGTACGGCAATACCTCGGCTGCGACAATTCCCATCGCTCTTACCGAAGCCCTGGAGAATGGACGAGTGCAGCCAGGATCCAAGCTGGTTTTCGCCGCCTTTGGCGCCGGTCTGAGCTGGGCCGCCATCGCTCTCAAGTTTGGTTCGAGGGTTACACCGATTTCCGAAATCGATGAGGAGCTTCCGGCCACAGACGCCACGGTTTTTGACCTGCTGGCAGATAACTTCGCCTACTTCGGAGGCGGTCCGCGGGGATGACCTCACGGGTTGCCCTGGTCACTGGAGCCTCGCGGGGCATCGGCCGTGCTATTGCCGAACAACTGGCAGCCGATGGTCACCGGGTGGCCGTTAACTACATTCGCTCCCGGGACGAAGCCGAGGCAGTCGCGGAAGAGATCCGCGCGAGGGGGGGAGAGGCGAAGTCCGTTGGTGCCGACGTCGGCTCCGACGATGCTGTTGCTGGTTTGTTCCAGGAAGTGGAGTCATCGCTCGGACCGGTGGAGATCCTCATCAACAGCGCAGGAATCACCCGCGACGGGCTGTTGTTGCGCATGAAGGTCACCGATTGGGATGACGTCCTCGCAACTAACTTGCGCTCGGTCTTCTTGTGCACCAAGGCGGCGCTGCGCCCGATGGTCAAGGCCCGCTGGGGCCGGGTGATTTCAGTTACGTCGGTTGCCGGCATCAGCGGAAACGCCGGCCAGGCCAACTACTCGGCCGCTAAGGCGGGGATTATCGGCTTCACTAAGGCTGTTGCCAAAGAAGTTGGGTCGCGAGGCATCACGGTAAACGCCATCGCCCCCGGTTTTATCGAAACCGATATGACCGCGGAGCTCGATGACGCGACCCGGGCGGAGGTGCAGCGGCGAGTAAGTGTTGGGCGCTTTGGCACCCCGCAAGAGATTGCGTCTGCTGTTGGCTATCTTGCCGGTGAGCAGGCGGGATATGTGAACGGCCAGGTTGTCGTCGTCGACGGCGGACTGGCGATTTAGGAGGAGGAAAAGAGTGGACCGTGCAGAAGTCGAGAGCAAACTGACCGGCCTTTTGGTCGACGAGCTGGGAATCGATCGTGACAAGATCACGATGGATGCCCGCTTTGAGGAGGATCTCGAGATCGACTCGTTGGGGGTTGTCGAGCTCCTGATGGCTCTGGAGGACAACTTCAGCGTGAAGATCCCCGACGAAGAGGCTGAGAAGATCGGCAACGTTGGTGAGGCCGTCGATCTCGTAATCAACAAGCTCGGCTGACATGGCAGGCCGGCGCGTAGTCGTCACCGGGCTGGGAACCGTCAATCCGATTGGCGGAGATGTCGACGGGTTCTGGAAGCAGGCGCAAAGCGGCGTCTCCGGCGTCGGGACGATCTCGGCCTTCGATGCCTCCCACCTCAAGGTGAGCATTGCCGCCGAAGTCGCCGATTTCGATCCCGAGCGTTATCTCGACAAGAAGGAAGCCCGGCGTATGGATCGCTACGCCCAATTCTTCTGGGCCGCCACCTCCCAGGCCATGTCCGACAGCGGTCTCGACTTCACCGGAGATGATGAAGGGGCCACCAGGGCCGGCGTAGCCGTGGGCTCCGGCATCGGGGGCGTTATCTCCTTTCAGGACAATCTCGACGTAATGCGACAACGGGGTCCCGATCGAATAAGTCCCTTTGCCATCCCCCAAATCATTTCGAACATGGCGGCGGGTCTGGCTTCGATTTCATTCAATCTCCTCGGCCCCAACACGGCCACTGTCACCGCCTGCGCCGCTTCTGCCAACGCCATCGGCGACGGAGCCGAGATCATCCGCCGTGGTGATGCCGACGTCATGGTCGTCGGAGGAGCCGAAGCTCCGGTGTGCGAGTTTGCCGTGGCGGGATTCGCCCAAACGCGAGCTTTGAGCACCCGCAACGACGACCCCGCGGGTGCCTCGCGACCGTTCGACGCGGACCGCGACGGTTTCGTAATAGGTGAAGGCGCCGCCGTATTGATCCTGGAAGAGCGCGAGCGAGCTCTCGCCAGGGGGGTGAGGATTTACGGAGAGTTCCTTGGCTACGGGATGTCGGCAGACGCCTATCACATGACCTTGCCGCGGCCCGGCGGCATGGGAGCTGCCCGAGCCATGCAAAACGCGCTTGACGATGGCGGTTTGGACGCCACCGACATCGGTTACATCAACGCCCACGGCACATCAACCCCCGCCAACGACTCAACCGAGACGGCGGCTATCAAGTTGGTTTTCGGAGACCACGCCGCCCGGATACCGATTTCGTCTACCAAGTCCATGACAGGGCACCTGCTTGGTGGGGCCGGTGCTTTGGAGTCGCTGGTGTGTCTACTGGCGATCCGGGACGGCGTGCTGCCGCCGACCATCAATTACACGACGCCGGATCCCGAGTGTGATTTGGACTACGTGCCAAACGAGGCCCGGAACGTTGAGATCAGCCGCGCCATGACCAACAGCTTCGGATTCGGGGGGCATAACGTCGCCCTGGTATTCGGAGCCCACGACTAGTCCGAACTCCGCGACCCCGCTATGCCCGTTCATCTTGTGCGCCACGGTGAGGTTAATAACCCCGGTCGAGTGGTTTATGCCGATCTACCCGGCTTCGGCCTGAGCGATCGGGGTAGATCCGAAGCCCGGGCGGCCGCCGGGCACCTGGCGGGGATAGGGGTGGATCACATTTGCACTTCGCCGCTGCAGAGGGCCCGGGAGACTGCCGCGGTGATCTCCGAAGCGACCGGCGCCGGGGTCGAGCGCCGCGACGACCTGGTGGAGTGGCATCTGGGGAGGCGTTGGGCCGGGGTGGCCTGGGAGGACTTGCCCGCGCGGTTCCCCGGTGAGCTGGAGGCCTACCTGGAGGCGCCTACCGAGCTGGATTTCAGTCCCGAGTCGCTGCAAGAGCTTGCCGAACGAATCGCCGGGGCGGTGCGAGAAGTGGCTGCTGTTCGCGGGGCAGGAGAATCGGTCGTGATTGTCAGCCACCAGGATCCGATTCAGGCGGGGCGCCTGGCCCTTTTGGAACAGCCGCTCAATACCTTGCAGGCCGACAAGCCGGGACATTGTGATGTAATCACCCTCGAACCGGGGAGCCCGTGGCGTGAAATAGCGCACTGGCAGCCTCGGGTTCCGGGCCCGCGACCCACCGCCTGGCCCCCGGTCACCAATCCGGACTGACCCAACTCGTGCCGCGCACCATAATTCCCCCTATGGGTTTTCTAATCGCTGGAGCCCTGGTTGGTTCCGGTGCTGTTTGGGCCTTGCGGCTGATCGTGGAGCCCGATCTGTTCGCAGACAGTTCGGGGGCCGTGCTCGGCCTCGAGTTGCTCATCGTCTCGGCGACGGCCGGCGTAGGCATGGTCGTGTCTCGTGGTCGGTGGGCGCGCAACCTCGGCTGGTTGGTGATAGGGGCGGAGCTAGCTCTGGCGGCGGTTATGGCTTTCGACAACTGGGGCTGGGTGGCATTGGCGGCGACTCTGGGCACACTTGTGCTTCTTTCCGGGCCGTGGCTGGAGGGTTTCCTCCGCCGGCTCCCCCCCGCTGAAGCTCCCGCAAACGTTGCTGTCTACCTGGCCCTGGGGCTGCTGCTGTTGCCGGGCCTGGTGGCGGTGTCGGCCCCGGCGGGACTTGAACCGCTTCACTGGATCGCAGCGGGAACGGCTGCGATCGGCACGTGGTCCTACTCCCGGGCAATGCCGGTCGGCTTGTGGGGGGCGCGAACTCTGATTCCCGTCTTGCTGATGGTTGCTGCATTATTTTCCCCACCGGTGGGGGGGCTGTTAATGGGAATCGCCGCGATCGCTGTGTTGGTATCGGCCTGGTCAAAGCCGGCCGCCCTTGCGGTCTACTCGCTGGTGCCGACTGCGACCGGCGTGGCCGTGCCGCCCGAGCTGGTGCCTGCCGAGCTGCTGGCCGCAGCGGGATACGATGACCGGGGCCGCAAGCAGGAGGAGATCAAGTGACCAGGCCCGAACGTCGTTATCCCAACCCGTGGGTAGCCGTGCCGGTGCTGGCGGCGACTGCCATCGGTTGGTTCATTGGGGCCCGCGTCGCCCGCGTGACCTGCCAGGCGGCCTCCTGCACGGGTGATGAAATCGTCTGGGGCCTGGTGGGGGCCGTTGTCGGGTTCGTTGGCGTTCTTGTCGTCTCGATATTGGTTGTCCGGTCCCTGGCAGAGTGGGCCGAGCTGAGTGAGGAGCAGCGGCGTCCTCGCCAACCCCAGGGTCCACCTACCTGCTGAGCACCCCGCCCTTTCGGCGGGCGCCCGAGACGGGCCGGCGAGAACCGCGCCCGGTCTCGCTACCGTGAGAGCCCATGCCCGACTCACCGTTTTCCGAGCCGATCCTCCACGTCGACATGGACGCCTTCTTCGTCGAGGTGGAGAGGCTGTGGCGGCCTGAATTGATCGGGGTACCCGTCATCGTTGGCGGCCTCGGCAATCGGGGAGTGGTTGCCGCAGCCAGCTATGAGGCCCGTCGGTTCGGTGTTCAATCTGCCATGCCGATTGTTCATGCCCGCCGCCTCTGCCCGCGGGCGAAATTCGTTCCGCCTGATCACGCCCGTTATCGCCAGGCTTCAGTGGAGGTGTTCCGGATCTTCCGCTCCTTCACTCCACTTGTCGAGGGCCTTTCGGTAGATGAGGCGTTTCTGGATGTGAGCGGGCTCCGTCTGCACTACCGGAGTGCGGAAGAGGTGGGTCAGGCCATTCGCGCGGCCATGAAGAACCAACTACTCCTTCCGGCGTCGGTGGGAGGCGCCACCAACAAGTTCCTCGCCAAGTTGGCCTCGGAGGCAGCCAAGCCCGACGGGCTCCTGGTGATTCCAGCAGGCCGCGAGCTGGACTTCCTTCATCCTTTGGAGGTCCGAAAGATGTGGGGAGTGGGGGAGGCCACTTATGCGAGTCTCGAAGCTCTCGGGATCAGAACCATCGGCGAGCTGGCCGGCACGCCTCTCGAAGTGCTCGAGCGGCGGCTGGGGCCTTCGCTCAGTAATCACCTTCACCGCCTTGCCAAAGGTGAGGACTCGCGGGAGGTGGAGCCCGACTCGAAAACCAAATCGATTTCGATCGAGCAGACGTTTGATCGTGACCTGACCGGCGGGGACCAGGTGGAGGCGGAGCTCGTCCGCCAATGCGATCGGCTCGGCGCCCGATTGCGCCGGGCCGGCCTGGCTGCAGGCACCGTGACCTTGAAGGTGCGCTACCGGGACTTCACCACCCTCACCCGCAGCCAGGCCACCGAAACGCCTATAGATGTGACGCACGACCTGCTCATGTCGGTCCGGCATCTTGCCTCTCGTGTCGACCTGGCTCAACCTATACGCCTCCTCGGTGTTGGCGCCTCGTCCTTGCAACCAGCCGGGGCGCCGCGCCAGCTCGGGCTCCAGCGCCCGGCTGCGTGGGATGACGTAGCGAAAGTGGTCGATGCGATTCGCATCCGGTTCGGCGATTCGGCCGTCACGCCGGCGCGACTGGTCGAACCTCCCGAATAACCATGGAGTTCAAAACGTTGGTCACGGTATACTGAAGTGCTGCTGGTTATCCATGGAGTCGCAAGTGCCGCTTGACGACAAAGAACAAGAGATTCTCGACGAGATCGAACGTCAGTTCATGCAGGACGACCCCAAGCTCGCCAAGGCCGTCTTGCGAGTTTTGAGCGTCGACGTTTTTCGCCGTACATCGCAACGGGCTGCCATCGGGTTCATTTTGGGTCTCGTGATGATGCTGGTCTTCTTCCTGATATCCACCTGGGTGGCGATGGTCGGCTTTGGAATCATGGTGGTGTCGGCCTCTTTTTTCGTTGTCGCCTTCCGTCGCAAAACCACCGGCCAGGGCCTATCCAGTCTGGGATGGGATCGGTGGGTTGGCGGCTTCCGTTCCAAGTGGCGGCGCTAGGTCGCGTGTAGCTAGAGTGACTATCCCGCAGGCGCGGGGACAAATGGCGGGCGACAGCGGTCAACCGTTACTACATCAGGGCAACGCGGAGGAATGGGTTGGAAGGGTTCACGGCGCAGCAGGCGATCAATTTCACGAGTTGCACTGCACACCAAATTCGCTATTGGGATCGGGTCAGCCTTGTCGTCCCCTCCCTACAAACCACCGGTGGGCGCCCCGGCAAGCGGCGCCTCTACTCCTTCCGAGACCTGGTGGCCCTGCGGGTCGTCAAGAGTCTCCTTGACAACGGAATGTCGTTGCAAAGAGTGCGGCGGGCGTGGAATTACCTGCGCCGGACCGGCAACATGGAGCAACATCTCTCTGAGGTTTCTCTAGTAACCGACGGCGCCACAATTTACTCGGTCGACGACGAGACTCTGCTCGACGCCCTCCGGGAAGGGCAGATGGCTTTCTTCGGTGCCATCGACAAGATCGCCCGCTCGGTCGCAGAAGACGTCACTCGCTTCGAGCTGGATCGGGAGAAGTTCCTCGAGACCTTGCATGAGGTCGAAGACGACATCATGCAGGAAGCTTCCGGCAACTAGTCCCGGCGTCGGCGCTGCTGGGCCCGCTTGACCCAGCCGGGGAGCAGCGACTTCATCCGATAGATCCGCCGGGTCCTCTCCCAGCGACTCATGCGGCTTCGCATGCGGTTGACGGTGGCGTGCAGGCTGGCGGCGGCGGTTTCCACCGCTTCGGTCGGCATCTCGGACTCGGGCCCGTAGGTCGACTCGCTGTACACAGACGCCAGCGGCCTCATTGCCACATCGGTGACGGCGGCCACTTCGGAGGGCGTTGAGGCCGGGTCTACCGCGAAGCCGGAATCGAGCAGATGGTCGACCATCTCGGCCCAGGCCGCTTCCACGTCGCCATCGTCGAGTCGCCGCAAGCGGTAGCGGCGGCGGCGACGTTTGAGGAACGGAACGACACCGGCTGCGAGGCCAATAACCAGAGTCCAAATGATGCTGGGGACAAGCCAGCTCGGAAGCTGGAATCCGCCCACCGAGTCGAGGAAGCCGGAGGAGACGAATATCTCATTTCCAGGATCCAGCTCGCGTGGTGGCACCGCTGGAGGCACCGCGACGTTGTCGAGGCGGGCCTGTTCATCAGCCGCCACCTGGTCCAGGTACCTGTCCAGATCAAAGCCGAGATCGGCCGAGGTGGAGGGATTGACGCCGTCCCCTCGAGGCGTCGGGTCGAAACGTACCCAGCCCTGGGAGGGCATCCACAGCTCAACCCAGGCATGGGCGTTGCGGTCCCGGATCACGGTGGTGGTGCCGTTGGAACGCAACTCGCCGGGGGTGAAGCCGAGGACCGTTCGGGTGGGTATGCCGAGGCTGCGGGCCATGACACCCATTGAAGCTGAGAACTGCTCGCAGTATCCGGTTCGCGATCCGGGTGAATCTCCGAGCAGCCACTCTTCCAGGCCGCTGTTGCGCTCATTGGGCGGGATGTCGATCGAGTAGGTGAAAATGTTGCCGGGGCCCCGGAAATAGTTTTCAAGCGCCAGGCCTTTTTCGTAGTCGGTCTTGAGGCCGAAGGTCAGGTCCCGGGCCAGCTTGGAGATGGCGGGCGGGAAGTCCCTGGGAAGGTCTGTGTACCGATCGTGGTCGGCGGTGGGGAGCTCGAGGCTGGCTCCGGGAACGGGCACAGGTGGGAACCGGCTCTCCTGGGCCGCCGCCTCGAAGAGGGGAGACAGAGAACCGTCCCGGCCTCCCGCCAGAATCCGGACGTCCGGCTGAGGGATGTCGGCAGTCAGCTGATACACCATTCCGCTCCTGGTGACACCCTCGATGTGGATTGAGGCATCATCGGGCCTGATGCGCGTCGTGGTGTCGATCAGCCTCGCTTTTGACTCTACGCTGGTGGGCGAGTACGGGGCAGGCAACCACTGGGTTTGAAGTTTGAGAATGGTCACTTCGGCGGAAATCGACTCGGTGCGACCGCGGAACGCAAAGTCATCCCTCTCCCACTGGGTGCCCTGGATGCTCTCCAGCTCGGCCGCGGAGGCATACCACCAGTCGCCGTTGAAGGTGTCCATGGTCAGCAATCGCCAGTAGACGTCGTCGGTGTTTTCACCCTCCAACTTCGCCGTGAAGATGTGCGTTGGGCTGTTAGACACCAACGAGCGCTGGATGTCAATGAACGGGTTGTACGAGATGCTTCCGTAACCGGCGCCAAGCCCGGCCTGGGTCCGCCAATCGAAGACGCCGCTCTCTGGTACCTGATCACCCAGGGCCGACGTTGCCGCCAGTGAGCCGGCGGCGACCACCGCGACCGACAGCAACGGAACTGCAACACTTCGCACACGCGCCGCCTGAAACCCGCTGCCGGCATGGCTCCCGCCCGATCGCTGGTCGGCGGCGATCGCCACCAGACCAAGGCCGACCAGGACCAGGAAAGCCAACATCCAACCCCAGGCAGCGTCCTGGCGATCGATGACGGCCAGCTGAAGATATAGCACCACCGACGGCACCACTGCCAGGTAAGGGTTGTTTCGCAGCACTCCCCACACTGCCAGCCCCGTCAGGGCCCACAAAAGCACTCCAATCAGGGCCACGAGCCCGACAAGCGGAACCACCGGTGGAGCCGAGAACCGGAAAACGGTCAGAGCGTCGCCCATTTCGTGTCTGACGTCGTCGATAACGTCGAGCGGCGGAATGGCCGACTCCGCAATGTCACCTCCGACGTAGATAAACAGAAAGAGCCCGAACAGGACGACGTTGATCAGCACCACCCAGCCGGCGCCGAGGCGAGCCTGAGTGGCGGCCCAGGTAACGATCCCTCCCAACGCAGCCGCCATGATCAATACGACAGGCCAGGGAAGCCCCGACTCAGTTGGCAGGAGCAGCCGGCTGAGACGGGCAATCACCAGGCCGAGTAGCCCGACGCCGGCTATCCAAGTGAGGCGATAGGCCATCTCATCCTCATTGCTTCGGACCAGGCCGGAGCCCAGTCGCCATCTGCAGGTACCACGACCGTCGCCGCTCCACCGAGCTTGAAGGGCCCGATCGATTCCGGCTCGTCGTCGGCAACCACCATAAGCACAGTTCGGGCATAGTCGCGCTTGAGTGTCTGAAATATGGCCAAGTTCTGCTCATCCGGTGTCCCGGTTATCAGCATCAGTGCCCCACCGCTGAGGCCGTGTTGGCGCATCCGGAATACTGCGCTGGTGAGGTCGAGTGCCTTCGTGAGCTGCACGGCAGCCAGGCGCTCCATGGCCATTTCGTACGGCACGGGAGCCGGCGGCCGGGTGGTGTCGCCGAGCCAAAGCTGGGGAACGAAACCGCCACTGTGGAAGTGGTGAAGGACTGAAGCTGCGCCTCTTACCGCTTGTTCGAAGCCTGCCTCGGTGTGTACCGAAGCCCTGGGGTCGACGAGGATCATTGCGCGGGACTGCCACGGTATTTCGAGCTGCTGGATCATGAGCTCGTCGCGTTTGGCGGTTGAAGGCCAGTGAACCCGGCGGAGGTCGTCCCCAACCCGGTACTCGCGCAGAGTGAAAAAGTCATCCCCTCCGTGGGGGGCGTGAGAAGGGTGGGCAGACTGGACCGACGGATCGTTACTGCGTACCACCGGAAATTCTTCCAGAGGCTCGACGGTGGGGAAAACAACGAGCCGGTCGATGTGGCCGGCGGTGGCCCGCACTGCCGCCAAACCGAACGGGTCCGAGATCACCAACTCCGCCGGCCCGATTTGATACACACCGCGGGGGCGGCAGAGGATCTCGTAGTGGGCGGTCACGGTGCTGTTGCGGCCTGCCCTGGCCGTGGCAAAGCGGGCTCGGCCCAAGCGGGAAACCTCGTCTTCGATAATCAGAGGTCGCAGCGGACGGCGGGCAAAGACGCTTATCTCCACCCGGGCGCGGTCACCCTCATACAGGTTGACCGGGGTTATGTGGCGTGTGAGGACGGCATCGGGCCGAGAGCGGCGAACGATCAAGCTTCCGATGGCGATCGCGCCTACCAGGAAGGCACCCCCGGCAAGCAGCTCGTCCTCTCCGAATGCCACCCAGAGGAGGCCCAGCGCGGCGGCGGCTCCCAGAGCTGCCCAGCCGCGGACGGTGATCATTGGACGGTGACGGTTCCCGGGACCGGGACGCTGGCCGCGATCCGATCGAGGACGTCGCTGATCGAGGCGGCGCGCATTTGAGCTTCGGGACGCAAGATCATCCGATGGCTCAGCATCGGACGCAGCAAAGCCTTGACGTCATCCGGGGAGGTGTAGCCTCGCCCGGCGGCGGCCGCCCGGACACGGGCCGCCCGCTGCATGTAGAGCGTGGCGCGGGGCGACGCTCCGAGCAGCAGGTCGGGATCGCGGCGGGTGGCTTCGGAGATGTCGACCAGGTAACCCTTCAACTCGGGAGACACATGGACGGTCTCGGCGTATTCCGTCATCCTGACTACATCCTCGCCGTTCAACACCGGGGTCAAGTCTTCGAAAACCGACCGGACACCGTGTGCATCAAGCATCTCCAGTTCCTTATTGCGTGCCGGGTAGCCGAGGGTGATCCGCGTCATGAAGCGGTCGAGCTGAGCCTCGGGGAGGGGGTAGGTGCCTTCGTGCTCGATCGGGTTCTGGGTGGCGATCACCATGAACGGCGGCGGGAGCTCACGGGTGAGACCGTCGACTGTGACCTGGCGTTCCTCCATAGCCTCCAGCAATGCCGATTGCGTCTTCGGGCTGGCACGGTTGATCTCGTCGCCGAGCACGATGTTGGAGAAGACGGGCCCCCGGCGGAACACGAACTTGCCTCGATCCCGGTCCCATACGGAAACGCCTGTGAGGTCAGAGGGAAGCAGGTCCGGTGTGAATTGGATGCGGTGAAAACTGCAGTCGATTGATCGCGCGAGCGACTTGGCGAGAAGCGTCTTTCCGACCCCGGGAACATCCTCCACCAGCGCATGGCCGCCCGCGAGCATGGTTTGGACGACCAGCCCGATCTCGTCGCGTTTGCCCTGGATGACCCGCTCGATGTTGGTGACGATCGATTGAAATCGCTCGATAAACCATGCGGCGTCGTCGGGCGTCGGTTCCGCAGTCAACAATCCTCCTCGCAGGCTGAACTGGATCAGCCTATCAAGCCTGGGGGGCAATTAGAGTTGGGGTCTCGATGTTTGCAAGCTCTTTACTGCGGGAGCTGATCCGCCGGCCTGGGCTCTGGCCCGAGGCTCTGCGCACCTGGGTGGCTTTCACGCCGCGCAAGTGGTGGTCTCAGCGTCCTTTTCTGCCGATGCCGCGCCGCGCGTACATTCGATGGCGCCTGCAAACCGCATACGGTTCTGCCGATGCCAGGCCTAGTAGGTCAGACTTCGTGGAATTTCTCGAGTGGCGCCGGGAGCAGAGATGACAGAAGATTCTGCCGACCTCAAAGCCGCCCTGCGAGCGATTCCCGGAGTGGCCGACGCGGAGGTGTCGGACGGGTTTGCCGATGGAGTGCGAATCAGGCTGGAAGCCGATGCCGATGCGACAGAAGTGTCGGGCATGGTGCGTGATGTCCTGGCCGGGCGCGGCCTCAGGGGGAAGATGGCCCCACCGCAGGATCATGTAGAGCCAAGCGGTCCACCCCCACCCCCGGCTGAATCCGCCAAGATTCTGGCGGGGCCCGGCCTGGTACCCACCACACTCATATCGGCAGCTGCCGAACTAGCTGAGGCTCCGCCGCGTCCGGACGTCGACGTCTTCATCCGCTCTCCCGAGCAGGTCCCGGTCACAATGTCGCCCGATCCAATACCGAGACTGGAAACTGAGGAATCCACCCTCATGCCCGGGCTACCCGGTGAATTGTTGGCGCAGGTGCGTGTCCAGGAGGACCGTGACGGGGTCGCGGTCACCATCGAAACCGATGGTGGGCGGAGCGTGACCCGGCGAGGGCGGCCCAGCGACGCCGGCGTTCAGGAAGCGGTGGTCGCGGCTGTTGGAGAGCTTTCGGGAGACCAGCCGCCGCCGGTTCTGATCGAAGTCGCGGAGCATGCCATGGGGGAGCGAGCAGTGGTGACGGTGTTGGTGCAACGCCACGATGGGAGCTTTCATGTTGGCTCTGCCATGATCGGCGCCGAGAAGGCCTTTGCCCTTGCCAGGGCTGCCTGGGCGGCTTTGTCCCAAGCGGGATAGACGCGAGTCACCACCCAGGGTCCACGGCCTGATACGCTACGTGACGCTGGTGCCGATCGAGGTGAGATGCGAGTCGCTGGATACTTGAGGGAGGGCTCTGGCCCTGAAGAGGGCGATCCGGCTTTTGTCCAGGGCGAGACGTTGCGCAGATGGGTGAGGACTACCGGGCACAACCTGGTCTCCGTCTGCCAGGACCTACGCCAGGAGGGCCATGCCCTCGAGAGAGACGGCTACCAGGCTCTCCTGGGGGTGGTCTCGAGTGGCCGGGCCGACGGCGTTGTGATGTCATCGCTCGAGGCGCTCTCGTCCGATCTCATGATTCAAGAGATCATGATCTGGGACCTGCGCCGCCGCGGAGTAACAGTTCTTTCAATCGACGAGGCGGACCATAAGCTTCTGCTGCAGCCGAGCAAGGAGCGCATGTTGATGCGTGACCTGCTTGCCCGACTCGAGGATTACTACGAATGGGCCTATCCGGCCGGCGCGGAGGACTCCGACGATGAGGAGCTCGATGACGAGGACGAGGTCATCGTTCAGCTGATCCCGGCCAGCGAGCAATAGGCGGCAGCCAAGGAACCGGCATCGGCCACAGTTAGAACGAGCCTGCCAGGTATGGCTGCCAGCTGGGGTGGGGAGGCGCTCCCAGGTTCACCAGCACCCAGCCATGGCGGCGCGGTGCCTGTGGCGAAACCTGCAGGCGCATGCCGGCTTCTCTGGGTGTGCGATTTCCCTTGTGGAGATTGCATCTTCGACACGACGCGACCACATTCTCCCACGAGTGCGTGCCGCCCCGGGACCGGGGCACAACATGGTCGATGTTCTCGGCCGCGGTACCGCAGTACTGGCAAGAGTGGCGGTCACGCGCAAAGACCGCTCGTCGGTTGAGGGCGACCCGTCTGGCGTACGGGACCTTGACGAAGGTCCGCAACCTTATGACTGTGGGCAGCAGATGGGTGGCACGCTCCGAATGCCAAACGTCGCCGCTGTCCTCGACGACCACTGCTTTCTGGCGTAACACGAGGACGACGGCCCGCCGCGCTGAAACAATTGAAAGTGGCTCGTAAGTTGCGTTGAGGATCAAGGCCCGCATGAGAGCGAGATTAGTTGCTGGTCGGTGTAGGGAGTGGGTTCGGAGTTACGACCGGACAAGGAGGACCGAACAGGGCGCATGCCGTGTCACCTTCGTGCCGACGGCCCCGAGCAGGCCTTCGAACAGTCCGAGCCCGTGAGTACCCAGCACCGCCAGGTCGGCCTTGGACTCCTTGAGGGAGGTGATAATCGTACGAGCCGTGTTTTCGCTCTCGAGAATCTCCACGGTGACAGGCACACCGGCAGCCTCGAGGGCTGCGACTACGGGGCCGGTTCTTTCGGCGCGCTGGTTGGCGAGGTACTGATCGATGATGCTGTCTTCGCCCGGGAAATCCCTTCCCACGTCGGGCTCGGCCGGGGCAATGCCCACATATTCGGCGTCGGCATCCACGGCAGGGCTCGACCGCTCTCCATAGACCGTCCGCAAATCGGAAAGCAAGCGGCGGGGGACTTCGACCACCGTCAGCACCGTGACTGTGCCGCCGGCTGCCAGCGATGCCACCATTTCCGCGGTGGTGGCAGCGTCGAGCGCTCCATCAGTGGCAATGACGATGTTCACATGCCCTCCTTTTCGCGGTCAGCCTACCTGGGTGTCGTGATCCTTTGCCACCGGTGCCCAGGGATCGGTACCAACGAAATCGCGGGCGTTGAGCTTGGCGCCTGAATCCTCGCTGGCATGCTCGGCAGCCAACCGCAAGAAGATCGGTGAAATGTCGGCCGGGGTGGGGATGGTGGTCGGGTCCTCCTCCGGCATGGCTTCGGCCCGCATCGGGGTGGCAGTCCCGCCCGGGTTGACCGAGTAGACCTTTCCGTCCCACTCGTCTGCCAATACCTCCAGCCACCCGTCGAGCGCAGCCTTGGACACGGCATACGCGCCCCAGCCCCGGCGCCCCTTGCGGCCGACAGAGCTGGCAAGGCCGATGATGGTTGCGGTGGGCACAAGCAGCGGCACCAGCTCCTGGTGCAGCAGGTGGATGGATGTGAGGTTCATGTGGAGTACCTCATGCCAGGCATCTTCCGGATAGCTGCCTAGCGGCGCCTTCGGTCCTAGAGCGCCGGCGGCGTGGACCACCACATCGATGGGAGCCAGGCGCATCGCCTCAGTTGCGACTACGTGGCGACCCTTGGCGCTGCCGAGATCGGCCGGGACGACAAACACGTGTTGTCGGTCGAGTCCCGCGATTGTCTTCAGCAGCTCGGCTTCGCGGCGAGCGACCGTCATCACTTTTGCTCCGTGGGCGACGTACCGGCGCACGAGCTCGCGTCCGATGCCGGAAGAGCCTCCGGTGACCAGGATGGAGCGATTCGAGAGCATCAGACGACGAGCCTACCGTCGATCGTTTTGGTAGATCATGATGTCCTCTGGGCTCGGTTGGGCAGGTCCACTCGGCCGGCATCACCTCGCTCGGCTCAGGGGCGCAGCTTTCCCTACTCCACCAGTGGAGCCCCATGCCTAAGTACCATCTCGAGGCTGGCTAAACGACCGGGGAATCAATGGGCGGGCAAGGACGGTGACACAATCTCGAGGACGCTGAGGTGACGGACGCCGGGTTTGAAGCGCGAGCCGGGCATCTGGCCCACGATCTAATAATCGTTGACACTCACGTCGACCTGCCCGATCGCCTTTCCAAAAAGCCGGCCGATGTGTCTCGATCCACCAGCGACGGCGAGTTCGACTACCCACGGGCAATGCAAGGAGGCCTCAATGCTCCTTTCATGTCGATCTACGTTCCCGCTAGCTACCAAAAAGGCGGTGCCACCGAGAAGGCCCACTCTCTGATCGACATCGTGGAGGGATTGGCCCACCAGTCACCAGATAAATTCGCCATCCCGCACTCGATGGGGGACGTTCTGGACCATACCGCCGCCGGGCTCATCTCACTCCCGCTGGGCATGGAAAATGGCGCGGCGCTCGAGGGCTCATTGTCCAATCTCGAGGTCTTTCATGCCCGGGGGATCAGATACATAACTCTGACCCATTCCCGCAACAACGACATATGCGACTCGTCGTATGACCGGTCCTCACAGTGGGGAGGTTTGAGCCCCTTCGGAACACAGCTGGTTCCCGCCATGAACCGGCTGGGGGTGATGGTCGACATCTCCCATGTGTCGGACGAGACGTTCTTTCATGTGATGGAGCTGGCGGAAGCCCCGGCGATTGCTTCGCATTCATCGTGCCGCCGATTCACGCCGGGCTGGGAGCGCAACATCAGCGACGAAATGATCGAGGTTCTCGCAGCCCGAGGAGGTGTCGTCGGCATCAACTTCGGATCGGCCTTCCTCACCGAGGAGGCCAACCTCGTGATGGAGGGGATCATGGATGCCCATCACCAGTTCATGGCGGGCCGTAGCCTCGAGGATGGCGAGCCTGAGGCCGACGCTCACTTTGATCAACTCAAGGAAGCGAGCCCGCTACCGGCAACGAACCTCACGGACGTGGCGGATCACGTCGATCACGTCGTCGAGCTGGTTGGTGACGAGCATGTTGGGATCGGGTCGGATTTCGAAGGGGTCGATGGCGAGCTGCCGGACGGGCTGAGTGACGTCGGCCAATACCCCAACCTGTTGGCCGAGCTGATGCGACGGGGATACTCGGACGAAAGCCTGGCCCGGATCTGCGGCCAAAACATGCTCCGGGTCTGGTCCCGGGTGGAGCAGATCGCCGGAAGCAAGCGGAACTAATGCGCCGTGCTTCAAGTCGGGTGGCAGCGGCAATACAGTTAGCGACATGGAACCGGTCGTGACCGTACCTATAGATGTGCCGCTGGTTGGAGATGAGCGTCGCAAGAACTGGGCCAAGGTGGTGGAGCACGTCGATACCGACAAGTCGTCGGGATGGGCCTACCACGGGGAGTTCGTCGCGACCGGCGGCATTCAGGACATTGGAGCTCCTTGCGTGTTGCTCGTCTACGGCGAAAAGGGATCCAAGGCCAACCCGCAAATGGAGGCTCGGGCCTACGTGGTGAACACCGACGGCACCCTCAGCCTGCACCAGACCGCCACCGGTCGAGCCTGGGCCCGCACCCTGCGGGATACGGTGGAGGATCTGCTCGGCAGCGACACTCCGGTCTCAATTCCGTCTCAGGATTGGAGCCCCGATTTGATGTCGTACTCCGACGACGCCCTTCGCACCGAGCTGAAGCGCCGCCAGGCGTAGCCCTCAGGGCCGGGCTGCAGCGGCCGCCTGTTGCGACGATCCCGGCCGCGGGGTCGGGCCGGGTCAGAAGCCGCGACGAAGTAGCAGGGCTGAGAAGTGACGGGAAAACAATGTGGTTGTTGCTGGGGCTGGCCGCTTCGCGGCCGCCCGTCCGGAGTCCTGGGTTGCGGCGGTAGCAGTCGACTTCTCGGCCCTAGACGCAAGGGTGCGTGGAGCGCGGCCGAGAAGTGACAGATGATGTTGCGGCGCCGACCGTCCTATGTCTCGGGTTGCGGCGGCAGCAGTCGACCTCTCGGCCCGTGAGGCAGAGGTGCCTGGGGCGGGGCCGAGTAATCCACAGGGGGCAATGTGGTCCGTCCTGGGCCTGGCGCCTGCGGCGCCGGCCGTCCTATGTCTCGGGTTGCGGCGGCAGCAGTCGACTTGTCGGCCCTTGACGCAAATGTGCTCGGAGCGCGGCCGAGAAGTGACGGGAGGAGTGGTACATAAAGTTGACATGTGGGGGGGAAGGGACCATAGTGGTGCGAAGTGGAGGACCAACCACGGGCCGGTGAGGCCCACCGAGGACTGACGGACAGGATGGACGCACAGTGTTTTTGGGTGAATACCAACACACGATTGACCCTAAAGGACGCGTTGTTCTGCCGAGCCGCTTCCGAGACGAACTGGCCAAGGGTTGTGTCATCACCAAGGGACAGGAGCGCTGCCTCTTTGTTTTCACGCTCGAACAGTGGGAGCAGGAAGTCGAGCGCATCAGGTCACTACCTCGCACGGATCGCAAGTTCCGCAACTATGCTCGTGCTTTCTTCGCCGGAGCTATGGACCAGCGTCCCGACAAACAGGGCCGCATTCAGGTTCCTACGAACCTTCGTTCCTACGCAGCGCTCGATAAGGAGATCGCTGTTGTCGGAGTGGGGGAGCGAGTTGAGCTATGGGATAGCTCGAAGTGGCAGGAAATCACTTCGAGTGCGGACGACTACTACGCAGACATCGAAGAAGCGCTCAGCGAGCACGGTATTTGAGATGTCAATGGAGGACGTAAAGCAAGATCGAGGGCAGGGTTCATCGCCAGCCCCCCGGATGCCAAATGGAAGGCCCCTTACTCCGCCCGCTTCCATGTTGGCGCCAGCGCTCCGGGGGGCTGACAATGCACCAGGCTCCGCTTCACCGGCCCGTCATGGTCGAGCAAGTGGCCGATCTCTTCCGTCCCATCAGCTCCGGGGTGATCATCGACGCCACATTCGGCGGAGGGGGACACACCCGGCGGCTCCTGGACGTCCTCGACCCGAACGTCCGAATTTTGGCGCTCGACCGGGACCCGGAAGCGGCCGGCCGCGCCGCGATGCTCGGCCCCAGGGTTACCTTCGTGACATCCGATTTCCGACTGCTCTCCGAAGTTACTGAGGAGGCCGGTTTCGATGCGATCACGGGTGTCTTCTTTGATCTTGGACTTTCCTCTCTACAGATTGACGACGCCGCGCGAGGTTTTGGCTTTCGTCGAAGCGGCCCTCTTGATATGCGCATGGGTGCTGGCGACCTCAGGGCAGAGCAGCTTGTCAACGAATGGCCTCAGGAAGAGCTTGCCCGGGTTATTGCCCGGTACGGAGAAGAGCGATTTGCCCGGCGTATCGCCCGTGCCATTGTCCGGGCCCGCCCGATCACCGACACCGCCCAATTGGCCGAAATTGTCAAGGTTGCCATCCCGGCCGCGACGCGTCGTCGGGGGGGCCACCCGGCCCGGAGGACGTTCCAAGCTCTCAGGATCGCCGTCAACGACGAGCTCGACGCCCTGGCGGAGGGCCTTGATGCCGCACTCGAGATCCTTGTCCCCGCGGGGCGGGTCGTGGTGATCTCCTACCACTCTCTCGAAGATCGAACAGTCAAGCGGCGGCTGGTATCGGCCGCTTCCTCATCGGATGGTGCCTCCTCACCCATGCCGGTGCCGGCCGTCGCTCCCAGTTTCCGTCTCCTCAACCGCAAGGTGGTACGTCCCACGGAGGAGGAAATAGCCGAGAACCCCCGGGCTAGAAGCGCCAAGTTGCGAGCTGCGGAGAAGATCGCCTGATGGCTTCCCGCCTTGCGCCGGCTCCTGCGATTCGGCCGGGGCTTCGTGTCATTAGCGGGTCGGTGAGGGTCCGTGTCCAGGTTCGTCAGCTTGGCTGGCTCTTGTTGGCAGTGGCTCTATTTTTTGCCTTGATCTACTCGAGGGTTCACCTCGACAGGGCTGCTTTCCAGCTCACCACCCTCGAGACCTCCATTGAGCAGCAGGAGGCAGAGTTCGATGAGCTTCGCCTGCAGGTTGCCCAGCTGGAATCGCCGGAGCGGATCTACGCCGAGGCGGAAACCATGGGCATGATTCTGCCGCCAACGGGGCGCACCCTGTTTGCGCCGATGCCGGTGCCTACCGACGAAATCGGGGATCTGGCTGGTGTCGACGCACCGACCGTGCTTGCCACGCTGGGGGAACAGTGACGGCCGGGCTGAGCGCTGCAGTCCTTAGCGGCGACTCGGGCCGGCCCGGGGAGTAGAGGTGGGGCGCAGCAGGTGGCGCCCCCAGCACGTCCGACTCTTCCTTGTCGGTGGCCTGTTCCTAGGTGCCTGGCTTCTGCTGGGGGCCAGATTGATACTGGTGCAAGGAGTCCAGGCGGCCGAGCTCGAGGATCAGGCACTCGACCAGCGCTTACGACGGATCACCCTCGACGCCGATCGGGGCACGATCTACGACCGCGATGGCCGAGAGCTCGCACTCACTATTGAAGCCACCACGGTCTACGCCAATCCGCAGGAGGTCACCGATCCACTGGCGACCGCTACTGCCTTGTCGCCGGTGGTTGGTCGACCGATTGTCGACCTCCTGGGCGTTCTCGAGAAAGATGGCAGCTTCTCATACATTGCCCGCAAGCTGCGGCGGGAAACCGCCCAAGCCGTGGTGGACCTCGACCTCGACGGGATCCACCTGATTCCCGAACCCAAGCGCGTCTACCCCTCGGGTACCCTGGCAGCCCAGGTCCTGGGTTTCGTCGGCCTTGACAACGAAGGCCTGGAAGGCATTGAGGCCTCATATGACGATGTTCTGACGGGCGAACCAGGGGAGTTGCTCTTTGAACGGTCGGGCCGGGGTCGGGTGATACCGCAAGGCCAGTATGAGGTGAAGCAGTCGCGGCCAGGGCGAGATGTGGTTCTTACTATCGACGGAGAGCTGCAGTTCATGGCCGAACTAGTGGCGGCTGAAACCGCGGATAAGACGGGAGCCAAAGGCGTCCACATTGTCGTCCTAGACGTGACCAACGGCGATGTGCTTTCCATGGCGAGTTATCCAACTTTTGATCCCAATGACATCGGAGATGACCCCGAGGTGTTCCGTAATCGGATTGTTACCGACGTCTATGAGCCAGGCTCAACCCAAAAGCTGATCACTATTGCGGCTGCCATCGAGGAGGGGGTTGTTACACCCGATCGAGTGTTTGAAGTCCCGGACTTCATTGAGGTGTTTGACCGCGAGTACCGCGACTTCAGTGAGCACGAGACGCAGGAATGGACCGTTTCGGACATTGTTGCCAAGTCCTCCAACGTAGGGACGATTCTGGTCCAGCAGGAGCTGGGCGACGCGCTCCTCTATCGATATCTGCAGGGTTTCGGGCTCGGGGCTCCCACCGGCATCGATTTTCCCGGAGAGGCCCCCGGCCTGCTGCGCGAGGCCCAGCAATGGTGCGACTCGTGTGGGGCGTCGACCGCAATCGGTTACTTCGTCGACGTAACCCGCCTCCAGATGACGGCTGTGTTTGCCACGGTAGGAAACGACGGCGTGTGGATCCAGCCGAGACTCGTGAAAGAAGTGATCGATGCCAACGGGGGCAGCATTGTCGATCCTCAGCAACGCCAGAGGGTCCTTTCGGTGGAGACCGCGCAGGTCATGCGCCGGATGCTGGCCGGTGTGGTCGAGGTCGGCACCGGCACCAGGGCCAGGGTCGAGGGTTACTCGGTTGCCGGCAAGACCGGGACGACTGTGAAGTTCGAGCCACACCTGGCCTGCCCGGGGACGGAGGTTATCGGCTGCTACGGCGACGACGTGGTCGCCAGTTTCATCGGCATTGGCCCCACAGCCCGGCCCCGGTTGGCGATCGGGGTGTTCATTGACTCGCCAACTGTTCGTCGCCAGCGCACCGGCGGTTCGGCGGCCGCTCCGGCTTTCGCACAGATTATGCAGTTCGCACTTCACCAGCTCGGGGTACCGCAGGATGGGGGCTGAGCAGGTGACTCTTGGGCGTCTCGCAACCGTGACCGCAGGCCAGTTGGTCGGGCCGGCCGATGTTGAGATCAATGACGTTACCCACGACAGTCGGTCGGCCGGGCCCGGCGACCTTTTTGTTGCTATTCGGGGCTCGAATCGCGATGGCCATGACTTCATTGCCGGCGCCAACGCCTCTGCGGCGTGCGTCGAAGACCTGGCGGACGTCGCGTTACCGCAAATCGTGGTGGCCGACACCAGGCGAGTTCTTCCGCTACTGGCTGCCGAGGTGCATGGTCACCCCTCCCGGCGCCTGGATGTAGTCGGTGTAACCGGAACCAATGGCAAAACGACCGTGACTCACATGTTGGCTTCCGTGGTGTCAGCCTCCGGGCGCCTGCCGGGCGTCGTCGGGACGGTCGGGGCACGAATTGGTGATGACCGCGTGGACATCGAGCGCACCTCTCCTGAGGCGACGGACTTCCAGCGCCTGCTCGCCAGGATGGTTGCCAAGAAGGTTCAGGTCGCAGCCGTTGAGGTGTCGTCCCACGCCGTCGTGCTCGGGCGAGTGGATGCGACGGAATTCCGTGTCGTGGCCTTCACCAACCTCTCGCAGGATCACCTCGACTTTCACACCGACATGGAGGAGTACTTTGCAGCCAAGGCCCGGCTCTTCACCGACGGGGCCGGTTCGGCGGTGATATGTGTGGATGAGGTCTGGGGCCGCAGGCTGGTCGAGCTCACCGACCGGGATGTCATCACGACTGGCAGCCGGGGGATCATCCGCGCCAGGAGCCTCGTCGACGGGCTTGAAATGTCGCGGTTCGACCTTGTTACCCCGGAGGGCGCCGTACCCATCGAACTCCCGATCGGTGGATCCTTCAACGTATCCAACGCTTTGGTGGCAGCCGGCTGTGCCCGGGTGCTTGGTCTCTCCCTCGAAGCGATTGGGACCGGGCTCATGAACATGGAGCCGATTCCCGGTCGCATGGAGGTAATAGATGCCGGGCAGGAGTTCCGGATTCTGGTCGACTACGCCCACACGCCTGATGGGATCAATGAAGTCTTGGACACGGTCAGGCCGCTGGTTGCCGGCCGAACCCTGGTGGTCGTCGGGGCGGGGGGAGACCGCGACCAGGCCAAGCGACCTGCCATGGGCGAGGCTGTCTCACGGGCCGATGTTGCCTTCATTACGTCCGACAACCCCCGCACCGAGGACCCGGCTGAGATCGTGGCTCAGGTGGCCGCGGGTGCCGGCGAAGCTGCCGAGTTGGTGCTGGAGCCAAACCGCAGGACGGCAATCGAGATGGCCATATCGATCGCCGAGGCGGGAGACGTGGTCCTGATACTCGGAAAAGGCCATGAGCCGGGACAAGAGATCGGCGGACGGGTTATTCCCTTCGACGACCGGGTCGTAGCCAGAGAGGCGGTGATCGGCGCGTGAAATGGTCGCTCGACGATGTCGCCGCCACGGTCAGGGGAACTGCATTCGGGCAGGCAACAATCACCGCGGTCACCACCGACTCGCGTCACGTGCCGCCGGCGTCGCTGTTTGTTGCTTTGCGGGGCGAATTTTTTGACGGGCATGACTTCGCAATCCAAGCCCTCAACGACGGCGCTGCAGCGATTCTTGTTGAGGCGGGGTCTCAGCTCGAACCACGGGTGGAGGCCACCGACACGCTGCAGGCTCTCGGCGCCCTCGGAGCCCAGCGGCGCCGGGAGCTGAACGCCCAATCAGTCGGAATCACAGGCAGCACTGGAAAGACCTCCACCAAAGACTTGCTGGCTTCAGCCCTGGGGGTTGGTACCTGGGCATCCCCCAAGTCGTTCAATAACGAAGTGGGTGTGCCCCTCACAGTGCTCATGGCTCCAGACGACACGGAGGTGCTCGTCCTCGAGGTCGGAAGCCGCGGCATCGGTCACATTCGCAACCTGATGCCGATTATCGAGCCGGATGTGGCGGTGATCACCGGTATCGGCCTCAGCCACATCGCCACCCTGGGAGACGTGGACAATGTGCGTCAGGCCAAGTGGGAACTGGTCGAGGGCTTGGACGGCGGGGTGGCAGTGCTACCGGCGGCACAAGAGCAGCTGATCGACTGGGCCTTTCAGGGTGGGATAGAAGTGGTGACATTCGGTGGTCGGGGAGCCGATGTCGAGATCGGTGCGCTTGAGCTTGACGAGATCGGGAGGCCAAGATTTACGCTGAGGTCACAAGGCGAGCAGGCCCGGGTGGGTTTGCAACTCGCCGGGGCCCATCAGGCGAGCAACGCGGCCGCGGCCGCGGCCGCGGCCCTGATTCTGGGCCGAGCCTTGCCTGATGTCGCCGCCGGTCTGGCGCTGGCGAGACCTTCCTTGTGGCGAATGGAGGTCCACCCTGGCCGTTTCACAGTGGTCAACGATGCGTATAACGCCAATCCCGACTCCATGGAGGCCGCTTTGCGAACTGTGGCAGCCATGCCGGGCCGGCACCTGGCGATTCTCGGTTTGATGGCCGAGCTAGGTCCGGCTGCTCCCGAGGCTCACGTTGCGATGGGCTCGTTGGCTAAGGAACTCGGCTTTGAGGTTCTGGTTGTGGTCGGTGAGGATCCGGGCCTGGCGACCGGGGCCGGCAAGATCGCCGAGCCTGTCGCAACGCCCGCCGAGGCCAAAGATGCCATCGAGGGCGTGGTTCGCGACGGAGATGTTGTGCTGGTCAAGGCATCGCGGGCGGTTGGCCTCGAGGGCCTCGCGCAGGAGCTGGCGCAGTGATTGGACTCCTTGTTGCCGTCGTCATTAGCTTCGGTCTCGCCTTCGTGACCATGCCGTGGGCCATCAAGTTTCTACGCGAGCGCGACGTTGGGCAGTTCATCCAGGATGACGTCGCCGAGCATTCCCACAAGCGGGGTACCCCAACGATGGGCGGCTCGGTGCTGATCATCGCAGCCGTGGTCGGCTACGCCCTGGCCCATTTACGGTTCTGGTCACCAGATGATGGTTTCGGATTCGACCTGCGGCCATTCAGTTTCGAGGCGCTCCTGGCTGTTGGTGCATTTGTCGGCATGGGTGTCATCGGCTTCATCGACGACTATCAAAAATACGCGAGAGAACAGAACCTCGGATTGAGCAAACGCTGGAAGCTCGGCGGCCAGCTGCTGGTGGCAGGTCTCTTTGCGTGGGGGGCGGTTGCTGCCGGTGTGTCGACGGAGATCTCCTTTACCAGGGAACTGGGTCTCGATTTGAACTGGATTTATGTCCTGTGGGTCCTGTTGCTGCTGACGGCGACCGCCAACGCCGTGAACCTCACAGACGGGCTCGATGGCCTCGCCGCCGGTTCGGGGGCGCTGGTGTTCGGCGCCTATGTGATCATTGGTTTCTGGCAGTTCCGTAATCCGTCGGTATACGCCGTCGACGGTGCGCTCGACCTGGGGATTTTCGCTGCCGCCCTCCTGGGGGCTGCCATGGCGTTCCTCTGGTACAACGCGGCTCCTGCCGAGCTCTTCATGGGAGACGTCGGTTCCCAGGCCCTTGGCGGGGCGATGGCAGCTCTCGCCCTCCTCACGAACACTCATCTCCTCCTGGCGGTGCTGGGTGGGCTGTATCTGCTGGAGACGATGTCGGTGATCATCCAGGTGGCGTCGTTTCGGATGTTCGGAAGGCGAGTCTTCCGGATGGCTCCTTTCCACCATCACTTTGAGCTGCGAGGCTGGCCGGAGACGACGGTCATCGTGCGCTTCTGGATCATCGCGGGAATCTGTGTTGCCCTCGGCCTCGGAATCTTCTATGGAGACTTCATCTCGATGGAAGGGGGCTTGTCGTGAAGACTCTGGTCGTCGGGGCCGGGGTGAGCGGTCGGGCCGCGGCAGCTTTGGCTCGTTCGCTGGGTGATGACGTCACCATCTATGACCGCGACCCGGCTGCGATCGGAGACCTGGCCGCCGCTTACCCAACTGCCGCCGGTGAATGGTCGGCCGACCTGCTCGACCGGGTCGACCGGGTGGTCGTCAGTCCGGGAGTGCCCGAGCACTCGCTCGAGGTGCGCGATGCCCTCGCAGCCGGATTCCCCGTGATATCCGAAGTGGAGTTGGCTGCGTCTGTGCTCGACAGCACCCTGGTGGCGGTCACCGGCACCAATGGCAAATCGACCGTCACCGGTCTTATCACCGATATGCTGCAAGCCGATGGGTGCAAGGCGGTTGCCGCCGGGAACATCGGCACTGCGCTCAGTTCGGTTGTGGTTGAGCCGTGGGATGTCGTGGTCGCCGAGGTGTCGAGTTTTCAATTGCGTTTCATCGAGCGCTTCCATCCCCGGGTAGCTGTTTTGCTCAACATTGCTCCCGATCATCTCGATTGGCACGGAGGCTTCGAGCCATACGCCGCTGCTAAGGCCAAGATTTTCCAAAACCAGAACGCAGAAGATGCGCTGGTTTATGACATCGATGATGCCGAGGCCAGTTCCCGGGTTGCCGTCGCCAGGTCCCGGCTGGTCCCGGTTTCGGGTCATCGGGTACCGGAGGGCGGTGGAGGGCCCATCAGCGATCGGCTGGTCCTCCCGGCGGGTGAAGTCACGTTGGGGTCGATCTCGGATCCGGCCTACCTGGTCGATCTGGCTGCCGCCGGCGTGGCCGCGGGGTTACTGGACGTCTCCCTCGGTGCGGTAGAGAGAACAGTGATGGGCTTCAGTCCCGGGCCCCACCGTCGGACTCTGGTCGGGACCTGGGACGGAGTGGCGTGGGTCAACGACTCGAAAGCCACCAACCCGCACGCTGCGCTGGCGTCCATCCAGGCATACCCGTCAGTGGTGCTGATAGCCGGTGGCCGCAATAAGGGCCTCGATCTGACTCCGATGGTTTCGGCCGCCAACTTGCGGGGCATCGTAGCAATCGGGGAGGCAGCAGCCGAGCTCTCGGGGTCGAACACCGTGATGGCCCCCGATCTGGGGGAGGCGGTCGAGATGGCCTCCGAGCTTGCCAAGGACGGAGACACAGTTCTGCTGGCTCCCGGCTGCGCCAGTTTTGACATGTTCGACTCCTATATGGCCCGTGGCGATACATTTGAGGCTTCAGTTGCAGCTAAGTTTCCGGCCCCGGAGGTGGACGGTGGCTAGCCGGGTGACGTCGATAGTTGGAGTCAGGCAGGGGGCGAGGCGCCGGGCCCACGAAGAGGTCGTCAGTCGCCGAATCGTGACCCTTCTCGTGCTGCCGATGGTTGCCCTCATCATTGTTGGTCTGGGAGCGATTCTCTCCGCGTCTTCGGTGCCTGCCCTTTCCGAGTTTGACGACTCGCTTTACTACTTCCGCCGGCAGTTTCTTTGGGTGGTTGCCGGCTCTGTGGCGTTGGCCGTCACCTCGCGAGTCCCCTACGACTTGTACCGCAGAGCGGCCACTCCGATTCTGGGGATCTCGGCTCTCTCCCTTGTGGCCGTTCTGTTGTTTGGAGTAGTCCGCGGAGGAAGTCGCTCCTGGCTCCAGGTCGGGCCCTTGACGGTTCAGCCATCCGAGTTCGCCAAGTTCGCGGTTGTGGTGTTTCTGTCCATGGTCATGGCCCGCAAGCGCGATCTGCTCACCGATTTCGCTCACTTCTTCTGGCCGGTGGCGGCCAGTCTCGGACTCATGGGTGGACTGATAATCGCCCAGCCCGACCTTGGCACCACCATCATCGTGGGCGCCGGCGCATTGGCCGTGCTGGTGGCTTCTGAGGCACCGTTCCGGTTTGTCGCAGTGAGCGCGGCCGGAGGAGGGATGGCGGCGCTGGTGCTGGCAATGGCTGCCGATTACCGCTGGGACCGGATAACCGGTTTTCTTGACCCATTCAGCGACCCGCTCGGCACCGGCTTCCAGGGGGTCCAGTCGCTGTTTGCTTTGGGCACAGGCGGTGTCTTCGGAGTCGGGCTTGGCGCCAGCCGAGCTCGCTGGGAGTTCCTTCCGAATGCCCATACCGACTTCATATACGCCATCATCGGGGAGGAGACGGGCCTGATTGGTGCCGGGGCGGTCTTGATCTTGCTGGCGGCCTTCTCGCTCGCTGGAGTTGCGGTCGCCATCCGCGCTCGTGACGACTTCGGCCGGATGCTTGCCGCCGGCATTGTCACCTGGCTGGCGATCCAGGCCATTGTCAATATTGGAGGAGTCACCTCCACCCTCCCGATAACAGGCCTGCCGCTCCCGTTTGTCTCCTTTGGAGGCAGCGCTTTGCTTGTGGAGATGGCGGCGGTGGGGATCCTCATCAACATTGCCCGACGGGCCCAACCCGGGCGGGGATCATGAAACTGGCCGTCGCCGCCGCCGGCACGGGAGGACATATCTTCCCGGCACTCGCCGTTGCCGAGCAGCTAGTGGCCCATGGCACGGCGCCTGAAGACATCATCTTCTTTGGCGGAGACCGTCTTGAGGCCTCAGTGGTGCCTGAGGCGGGTTTTGATCTGGTGCAGGTTGAGATCCAGGGCCTGCGCCGGAGGGTTTCCCTCGACAACATCCGGCTTCTTCGACAGGTCGCCTCGGCTCAGCAGCGCTTTCGGAGCGTGATCAAGGAGCGGGAAATCCGAGCAGTCCTGACGATGGGTGGCTATGTAACCGGTCCGGCCGCTCTGGCCGCTCGCAGAGCTCGCATCCCATTGGTTTTGCACGAACAGAACGCTGTTCCCGGCCTGGCCAACCGGCTCGCAGCGCGTTTTGCCACAAGGATCCTCGTCGGCTTTCCCGCAGCGGTGAGCAGGCTGCCGGGCGCCAAGGTGGTGGGAAACCCCATCCGGGAGGCATTCGGGGCTCATCTGCCGAGCGCCCCTACCGCCAGAACCGCATACGGGCTTGACCCATCCCGGCCGGTGGTCGGCATCATGGGCGGCAGCCAGGGTGCCGACGCCCTCAACCATGCGGCAGCAGTGCTTGCCGGCTTCCCCGAGTTTCAGTTGCTCCATCTGGCCGGCCCGGATCAGGCCGGGGAGTGGATCGAGGCGAGCGAGCACCGCGAGGACTGGGTCGTGATCGCGTTCGAGAGCCGTATGGAGCGTTTCTACGCTGCGGCCGATGTCGTGGTAGCTCGAGCCGGCGCACTCACAGTTAGCGAGCTGGCGGCGACCGGCACCCCCTCGGTGCTGGTCCCGCTACAGGGGCCCGCTGCACATCAGGGGGCCAACGCGAAGTTTCTCGTGGAGGCAGGGGCCGGGGAGTTACTTGACCAACACGACCTGGCGATGCTGCCGGAAGTGATCATGAAGATCCTGACTCCTTCTGAGCTGCGAAGGCGAGCGGCGGCGGCCGCTGCCCTGGGACGACCGGGGGCAGCCGCAGAAGTGGCCCGGCAGTTGATCGAGGTGGCACGTGGCTGAGCTCCCCTCCCGGATTCACATTGTCGGGGTTGGTGGATCGGGTATGAGCGGCCTTGCCAAGCTTCTCGCCCAATCTGGTCGCATTGTGACGGGCTCTGACTTGCGTCCAAGTCCCGGGTTTGCCGAGCTGGCCGATCTAGGGGTGGAGGTCTGGACGGGACATCGTCCCGAGGCTATGGGCGCTGCCCAGCTGGTAGTGGCTTCTTCGGCCATCCCCGCCAAGGACCCTGAAGTGGTGAGCGCGGCGGAGCGGGGGATTCCGGTGTGGCGTCGTCCCGATCTTCTCGATGCCCTAACCGACGAGATGCCTGCCATCGGGATCACCGGCACTCACGGCAAAACCACGAGCACCGCGCTGGCTGTGACCGGCGTCAAGGCCACCGGGCGTGATCCGAGTTTTCTTCTTGGGGGACGAATGCTCGCTCTGAGGACGGGAGCACACCTCGGCGAGCGCGACCTCTTCATTCTCGAAGCCGACGAGGCTTTCGGGACCTTCCTGCGGTTGAATTTGCGGGCGTTGCTGGTTACCAACATCGAAGCCGACCACCTCGACCACTACGGCAGCTTCGAGGCTTTGAGCGCGGCTTTCGTCGAAGTAGCCGAAGGCACCAGAGGGCCGGTCATTGCCTGCGCCGACGATCCCGGCTCCCGTGCCCTGGCCGACACAGTTGGGGCGATCACGTATGGGACCGACCCGGATTCTGAGTGGGTACTGAGCGGTGTGCAGACTCAGGGTCCCGAAGTCCGATTCCGACTCAGGGGCCATGGTCACGATTGCGAAGTTCGGGTGCCGACTCCCGGAGCCCATGTAGCCCTCAATGCAGCCGGCGTGGTGGCGATCCTGGCCGAATTGGGATTCGATCCGGGTGAGATCTCCGCTGGCCTGGCTGATTTCGCCGGCCTGCGGCGGCGGTTCGAGGTGAGGGGAACCATCGGGGGCGTTGATGTCATCGACGACTACGCCCATCATCCGACCGAGATTGCCGCAACCGTTGCCGCGGCCCGCAGCCAGCACAGCGGCCGGGTGGTGGCGGCGTTCCAACCGCACCGTTACAGCCGCACCGCCGAGCACGGAGCGACCTTCGGAGAGGCTCTGGCCACCGCCGACCTCGTGCTGGTCACCGACGTCTATGCCGCGGGGGAGGCGCCGATCCCGGGGGTCACCGGAGCATTGGTGGCGGATGCGGTGAGGGCCTCCGGAACTGAGGTCCACTACGTTGCTCACCGCTCAGATTTGGCGGTGGTGGTGGCGTCGACCATCGCTCCCGGCGACCTGCTGCTGACGCTTGGAGCCGGCGACATAACCGGCCTTGCCACCGAGCTGGTGGAGCTGGGGGAGCGGTGAGCCAGACACTGTCGGAATTGGCCGAAGAGGGAATGGTGGAAACTGGCGTTGTTCTTGGCTCCCTCACCACTTACAAGCTCGGAGGTCCGGCCCGTTTCTACCTCGAGCTGAAGGATGAGAACGCTCTGGTGAGGATCGCCCTGGCGCTTGGTGAGGAGCCGGTCGAAGTTCTGATCATTGGCAGAGGCAGCAATCTCGTGATCTCCGATGCAGGCTGGCCGGGTCTCGCGATCAGGTTTGGAACGGAGTTCTCCCACATGGAGTTCGGTGCCGATGGCGTCGTGTCTGCCGGTACTGCGGTTCCGCTACCGCGGCTGGCCCGGGAATCGGTAAAACAGGAACGGGGTGGTTTGGAATTCTTCGTAGGCATCCCCGGGTCGGTGGGTGGGGCAGTGCGCATGAACGCAGGCGGGCACGGCAGCGAAACGGCCGAGTGGTTGATTCGGGCAAGGGTGTTCGATCTGAGTGCCGCCGAGTCCCGAGAAGTAACCGCGGCCGACCTGGACATGTCGTACCGCAGCAGCAGTTTGACTGCCGACCAGCTCGTGCTGTCCGCCGATTTCCGGACCGAGCCGATCAGCAGGGCTGCCGGCGAAGGCCTGCTCCGGGAGATAACTCAGTGGCGGAGAGCTCATCAGCCTGGCGGGACCCACAATGCCGGGAGCGTCTTTCGCAACCCCCCGGGCGACGCCGCAGGGCGGATTATCGACGAGCTCGGCCTCAAGGGGTTTCGGGTGGGCGCCGCCGCCGTCTCCAAGAAGCACGCCAATTTCTTTGAGGCCGACCCCGGAGCCAAGGCGCAAGACGTGTACGAACTCGTCGCAGAGGTGCGGCGGCGGGTGGAAGATAAGACCGGGATCGCTTTGCAGCTGGAACTACAGTTCGCCGGAATCTTCGAATGAGCGTCCGCGTCCACCCTCGAATAATGCGCCGTCGCGCCCAGGTACGAGAGTTTGGCGCTCGATCCCAGCTTCGTCGTCTCTTGAGGCTCCTGGTTGCCGTCGCCCTCGCGGCGGCACTGCTCTGGTTAGCGCAGTCGCCGGTGTTTTCGGTCGCAGAGGTGAGCATCAGCGGATCGGTGGAGGCTGATGTCGACCAGATACTGGCCGGAGCCGAGGTCTACGTGGGGCGGCCGCTGATCCTTATCCGGACCGACAGGGTCGAGGATGCCCTGGAAGCGGACCTGTGGATCAGGTCGGCCGAGGTTCACCGCCGCTTTCCAAATGGGGTCGAGGTGGAGATCGTGGAGCGGGTGGAAGTAGCCGCCGCTGCCGTGGGCGGCTCGTGGGTGACGCTCTCCGATGACGGTTTCATTATCGGGACTGTCGCTGAGCCCGAGCCGGACCTGGCAGCTGTTCTCTCGAGCTTGAGACCGGGAGCAGTGGGGTCCCCGGGGGACCCGGTGACAACCCGGGCGCTGGCTGCGGCAATCGAATTCGCGACGGCTTTGCCGCCCGAGCTGCGAGCCATAACCGAGCTCTCAACCCGCTTTGATCAACTCTGGGCCTCAGTAGGCGACCATGAGGTGCGTCTCGGGGCATTCACCGACATGGAAGCTAAGGGTTTGGCTTTGGCGGCGCTCTTACACGATGGCGAACTACTTCCCAATGCCACCATCGATCTCATTGCGCCGTCGCGCCCCGCCGTAGGGCAGCCGACCACCGGCCGGGAAGCGGGCCCTGACTCCGATTAGCTGAAGTCTCTACCTCTACTTGAGGTGTAGAGGTGCCCTTTGAGCGCCTGTGAAAGCCTGAGTAGAGTGGCGGTGACGCTGGGAGGTTTCCGGGAATGACAACTAAATCGAGTCCACACAATTACTTGGCTGTTATCAAAGTGGTCGGCGTGGGCGGGGGCGGCGTAAACGCCATCAACCGCATGATCGATGCCGGCTTGCGAGGTGTCGAGTTCATCGCAATCAACACCGACGCCCAGGCTCTGCTGATGTCCGACGCCGACATCAAGCTCGACATCGGCCGGGATATCACCCGCGGCCTCGGTTCCGGTGCCAACCCGGAGATCGGGCGGGCCTCGGCCGATGCTCACCGCGACGATATCGAAGATGCGCTCAAAGGCGCAGACATGGTCTTCATCACTGCGGGAGAAGGCGGAGGCACCGGCACCGGTGGGGCTCCCATCGTTGCCGAGACGGCGCGCAACCTCGGCGCCCTCACCGTTGGGGTCGTCACCCGTCCGTTCGGATTCGAAGGACGACGCCGCTCGGTGCAAGCCGAGCAGGGAATTCAGGATCTCAAAGAAGCCGTCGACACGTTGATCATCATCCCCAATGAGCGTCTGATCGAGGTTTCGGACGACAAGACGACGGTTCTCGAGGCTTTCCGAATGGCAGACGACGTACTGCTGCAGGGTGTGGCCGGCATAACTGAGCTCATCACCACTCCGGGCCTCATCAATGTGGACTTCGCCGACGTAAAGACCGTCATGCAAGATGCCGGGTCGGCAGTGATGGGGATAGGAGCATCAGCGGGCGAGGGCAGGGCCGAGAAGGCTGCCAGCCGAGCGGTAGAGAGCCCTTTGCTCGAGACTTCTATGGACGGAGCTACCGCAGTTCTGATGTCAATCGCCGGGCCTGCCGATATGACCCTCTACGAGGTCAACAGCTCGGCGGACGTCATCGCCAGCCGGTGCGCGGCGGACGCGAACATCATTTTTGGAGCCGTGGTGGATGATTCTCTCGGCGATGAGATCCGGGTGACGGTGGTGGCTGCCGGGTTCGAGGCGGAGAGACGCTCGTACCAGATGGAAAGCCCGGAAATGGGCGTTGATGACGGGGACGACTCACTCATCCCCGGCTTTGTCCAGGGTTAGGTCTGATCACCTCGCCGGCCTACGTGGGTGCCGCCTTCGGGACGGCAGATGATGGTGACCTTTTCGCCGACGCCGCTGCTCGCCGGCGGGCAGCCTCCGATCTGAATGTCTCGCCGGAGTGGGCGTGGGCCCGGCAGGTACACGGAGCAGCGGTGATGCGGGCGTCGACTCCCGGGGTGCAGGGGAAGGGTGACGCCCTCATCACGAGCGAGCGGGGCCTCCCGGTGGCGGTTCGCACCGCCGACTGCGTCCCGGTCGCGATACACGCCGATGACGCAGTCGCCATCGTGCACGCCGGGTGGCGAGGCCTTGAAGCCGGGGCGATCGGCCAGGCCCGCGTCGCTCTCGAAGACTCAGGACACAGGCCACGCCGCGCCGCGATCGGCCCCGCCATCGGTCCGTGTTGTTACGAGGTGGGGGATGAGCTTCGGGAGTTGTTTCCCCAGAGCCAGTCGATGACGAGCTGGGGGACACCCAGTATCGATCTCTGGACCGAAGCTGCCCGCCAGCTCGAGCCTCTGAATGTTTGGCAGGCCGACCTCTGCACGCACTGCGAGCCCCATTTCCACAGCTTCAGGGCCGACGGCACCTCGCTTCGACAGATCTCGGTGGCCTGGCAGTGAGCCTCCAGGCGGTGCAGGAGCGGATGGCAGCTGCGTGTGCAGCCGCCGACCGGGATGTCGGTGAAGTGTCGCTCGTGGTGGTCACCAAAGGGCGTTCGGTGGAAGCGGTCGCCGACCTGTACGACCGCGGTCAGCGGGACTTCGGAGAGAATCGTGCCCAGGAGTTGCTCGACAAGGTTCCTCAGCTCCCGGGCGATATCCGCTGGCACTTTGTCGGGCCACTTCAGCGCAACAAAGTCAAAGCCGTGCGGCCTGTGGTGAGCAAGCTCCACTCGTTGGACCGTATCAAGCTGGCGGCGGCATGGGCCGGTGAGGGCGAAGCTCCGCCGGCTCTCCTGGAGATCAACCTCGGCGAGGAGCCCCAAAAGCACGGGTTCGCACCATCCGCAGCCTCGGCTGCGGCTCAGGAGGTCATCGACCTGGGCGTGGCCCTGACGGGAGTGATGGCGATTCCCCCGGCAAGCGAGCCGGCGGCTGGGCATTTTGAGCGGTTGGTGGGGATTCGCGACGAGCTGGCCCTGGGTCACCCTCAGGTGAGGGAGGTTTCGGCCGGGATGACAGATGATTTTGAGAAGGCAATACGGGCGGGCGCGACCACGATTCGAGTGGGACGGGCTATCTTTGAGTAACGGAGGCTGGACATAATGAGTTCGATCTGGCAAAAAGCAATGTATTTCCTGGGGCTCGATGACGAATCGCGGGAATTGGACGAGCGCGAAGTGAGTGCTCAGGCAGATCCGATCGGCGCGGTGGATACGGGACCGCGGGGACGAAGAGTCGAGCCTCCGGCTAACGGCCCGTGGCGTCCGGCGAACGCTGAGGCCCATATGGAGCGGGTTGGTGCAGTAACAACCGTTCACCCCGTGCCCGGATCCGACGCGGAGGCGGAGGTCATCGTTGCCGATTCTTTTGCCGACGCCCAGCAGCTGGCCGATCACTTGCGAGTGCGACGTCCGGTAGTCCTCGACCTTCGTGACACCGAGCCGGACACCGTCCGCCGCCTCGTCGACTTCGCAAGCGGCATCACCTACGCCCTTGACGGAACGATGCAGAAGATTGCCCAGGGTGTGATCCTGGTTGCGCCCAGCCGGGTGGTCCTCGGGGAGGGCGAACGCCAGCGCTTAGCTGAGCTCGGCCTGTTTCAGCTAGAGCTTTGACCGGCATTCTCTGCCTCCTGATTTACGCGTTCATCGCCGCGCTCATCATTCGGATAATTCTCGATTGGGTGCAGGTGCCGGCATCGCACCCGGTGGGCCGGGCCCGCTCCGGTCTGGCCGCGGTAACCGATCCCGTTCTCTTGCCGTTGCGGCGGGTTATCCCCCCGATCCGTATGGGGGCGGTAGCGTTGGACGTCTCAGTAATCGTGCTCATCATCGGGCTGCAGATAGTGGCGGGCATCATCTGCTAAGTCACAGGACGAGTTCCTGGGGCGTGACTAAGCTGAGCGACATGGATTTAACCGCTATAGACGTGCAGCAAAAGACTTTTCGAGAGCGATTTCGAGGCTTCGACCCCGATGAGGTTGAAGATTTTCTTGAACGAGTGGTGGAGACTCTACGCGGCTATGAGTTGAAGCTCCGGGAACAGAACGATTCGCTTGAAGCTCTCAGGCAGGATCTGGCGGGGACAAAGGAAGCCGAGGAGGCCATCAAGCGCACCTACATCACGGCGCAAAGAACATCGAAAGAGATGGTGGCTGAAGCGCAGGAGAAGGCGAGCCGCGTGCTCGATAAGGCCAAAGGCGAAGCCGAAGGGATGGTTTCCGCGGCCCGGGCCGACGTCAAGCGGACTCGCGACGACGCTGCCACTGAACACGAGAGCCTCCAACGCCGTGTAGCTCAACTCCGCACCGCCGTCAGCGATCTGCAGGGTCGTCTGAAGCAATTCGCCGACGGAGCTGCAGTCGAGCTGGAGGGCCTGGGAGCATCGATTGATCTCGAGACTCACTCGATTTCGGAAATCCTCGAGGCGGTCGACCGGAAGTCCGAGACGGGTTCGGGTTCCGGGCAAGCCAAGGTCCAGGAACCGACCCAACCGCAGGCCGAGCCCGAACAGGCTGAGGCCGAACCCGACACGGCGGTGGAGGCTCCCAAAGCAGAGGGCCACGACGCCGCCTACCTGCAACAGCCCCGGGGCCAGCGGCCCTGGGAACGCGCCTAGCGTCCCGCGTCGCAAGTCCTGCACAGAATCTCGCCGGGCCTCGACGCCCCTGGCTGCGTCCTCGTCCTCGACGTAGCCCCACTATGCCTTCGTCCTGCGTCCTTGCCATGAACGCCGAGTCCTCGGCGATATCAGCACAAACTTACGACGCAGGACGCTAGGAGCTAGCTTCTCTCCGGCGCAACCACCATCCCGATCAGCAAGCCGGCACCACCTATGTCAACATCGTGCTGCGTGTCCGTGCCCTGCTGCAATGAGGTTGCCAGTACTTCCTCGCGGATGTACTCGGCGTGAGTGACTAGAGCTTCCGCGAGCTCCTCGGTGTCGGTGTCCCATTGCACGTGAATCCGGTCCGTTACGTCTAGTTCCATTTCTCGCCGCAAGGCCTGGATCCGATTTACTACCTCGCGGGCAAGACCCTCGACCGTCAGCTCGGGGGTCAGCTCGCAGTCCAGCACCACCGAGACCGTGCCCTCGGCGGCCACCACGAGCCCGGGTCGGGGCCGACGATCGATGATGACATCCTCAGACGTGATCTGGACACCGGCAACGTCCAGAGAGTTTCCGGCGACCAACTGCTGGATGGAGTCGTCACCGAGGTCCTCAATAGCTTGCGCCACGTTCTTCATCCTGGCGCCAAGCCTGGGGCCGAGCGCTTTGAAATTGGCGCGAGGATGGAAGGTCACCAGCGCTGCCTCGTCGGTGGAAGTGTCGACTCGCTTCACGTTGAGCTCCTCGATGATCAGCTCGGTGTGAGTCTTAACCGCCGTTGCCACTTGCGGGTCGCTGGTAACCACCGTCAGGGAAGACAACGGCTGGCGGATCTTGAGGTCATTGGCCACCCGCAACGAGCGGCCCATCCTCACCACCTGGCGCACGATCCTCATGGCCTGTTCCAGGCTCTCGTCGATTAGCTCGGATTGGGCCGTGGGGTAGTCCCCCAGGTGGATGCTGGCAGGCCCCGACCCTTCTGGGCGATGGGCAACAACCAGTTCGCGGTAGATCTCCTCGGTAACGAAGGGCAGCACCGGTGCCACCGTCGTGCCCAGAGTCACCAGAACGTCGTGCAGCGTCGCGAACGCTGCCAGCTTGTCGAGATCGCCGGTCGACTGACGCCGACGCCAAAACCGACGCCGGGAGCGGCGGATATACCAGTTGGTGACGTCGTCGATGAAACTGATCATCGCCGGGATCACGTCATAGAGGTAGTAGCCCTCCATGCGATCGTTGACCTGGCGGATCAGGCTCTGCAGGACAGACAGAATCCATCGATCGATTTCGGGTCGCTCGCCGGGAGGTGGCGCCGCCTCGAGGTCGCTCATCGTGATCCCATCGGCCTCGGCGTAGGTGGTGAAGAACGAATAAGCGTTCCAGTACGGGAGCATCACCGTCCGCACGACTTCGCGCACCCCGGCCTCACTGAAGCGCAGCGTTTCGGCCCGTAGAACAGGGGAGTTGAGCATGTAAGCCCGGAGGGCATCGGCTCCGAACTCGTCGAGGATTCCATTGGCGTCCGGGTAATTCTTCAGGCTCTTCGACATCTTGCGCCCGTCTTCGGCAAGGACCATTCCATTGACCACCGAGTTACGGAAAGGGACCTCATCGAACAGCGCAGCAGCCAGTACGACAAGCGTGTAGAACCAACCCCGGGTCTGATCCAGGCCCTCGGCAATGAAATCAGCCGGGAACCGGCGTTCGAAAGTCTCGGCATTCTCGAACGGGTGGTGGTTCTCGGCATACGGCATCGAACCGGACTCGAACCAGCAGTCGAGCACCTCGGGAACCCGGGTCATCGTGCCGTCGCATTGGGTGCACTTGAAAGTGATGGGGTCGACGTTGTGCTTGTGCAAGTCGGTGAGCTCCACTCCCGACCGCTCCGTCAGGTCGGCAATTGACCCGATGCATTCCTTCTCATCGCAGGAATCACAACTCCACACCGGGATGCAGCTCCCCCAGTACCGATTGCGGCTGATCGCCCAGTCGCGGGCATCGGCCAACCAGTTGCCGAATCTTCCGACCCCGACGTGTTCGGGAACCCAGTGAATGGTTTTGTTGAGCTCCACCATCCGGTCTTTGATTGACTCGACGCGCACGAACCAGGTGGGAATGGCCTTGTAGATGAGGGGGGTCCCGGTCCGCCAACAGAACGGATAAGCGTGACGAATTTGCTCGTGCCGCACCACGAGCCCGCGGGCCTTGAGCAAACGAATGAGTTTGGCGTCGGCATCCTTGACGTTCTCGCCGGCGACGTCGGGGACGGCTTCGGTGAATCGGGCTTCGGCGTCTACCGGGTCAACGAGAACGTCAAGGCCTGCTGCCTGGAGCGCATAGAAGTCCGCTTCCCCATAAGCCGGGGCCATGTGGACCAGGCCGGTGCCTTCTTCGATGTTGACGTCGGGGCTGGAGATCAGCCGGAACGCTCCCCGGTCCCTTTCCTCTCCGAAGTAGTCGAAAGGGGGCTCATAGGAGGCTCCAACCAGATCCCGGCCCGGCACCGTGGCCAGCACCGGTGGGCGGCCCTCAGGCCAGTAGGCGTCGATCAGGTTCTCGGAAATCCAGTAGTCGCCCCTGAGATCATTGAGCTTTCCGGTTACTTTGGCGTAGTTGACGTCCTCGCCCACGGCGATGGCAAGGTTGCCGGGGAGGGTCCACGGGGTCGTAGTCCAGATCAAGAAGTAGTCGTCTTCGGCGATCGGCCCGTGGGCAGATCCGGCACGCAACCGTACGGTGATTGAGGGGTCGTCGACGTCGCGATAGTCCATGTTGGCTTCGAAGTTGGAAAGGGGAGTTGTCGCCCCGTAGGAGTACGGCAGCACCTTGAAGTCCTGATAAATCAGGCCCTTGTCCCACAAGGACTTGAATACCCACCACACGGATTCCATGAACTCAACGTCCATGGTGCGGTAGTCGTCTTCGAAGTCCACCCATCGCCCGATCCGACGGATGATCTGCTCCCACTGCTCAGTGTTGGCTTGCACCAGAGATCGACAAGCCTCGTTGAATCGGCCAACGCCGTATTCGGCAATGGCCCGTGGCCCGGAGACTCCGAGCTCCTTCTCGACCTCCATCTCGATGGGCAGGCCGTGGGTATCCCAACCGAAACGCCGCTTGACCCGGTACCCCCGCATCGTCCAGTAGCGAGGGACCACATCCTTGATCACGCTGGCGAGCAAGTTCCCGTAATGAGGACTGCCGGTGGGGAACGGGGGGCCGTCGTAGAACGTATATGAGTTTTCGGGAGACCGTTGCTCTACTGATTGGGCGAAGGCATCGATCTCGTCCCAGAACTTCAATATCCGGGCGTCGACTTCGGGGAAGTGCACCTTAGGAGGCACCCGGCTAAAGCCTTCTCTCATCGTTCTCCTCGTCTCGGTCATTCGGCCGGGACGAGTGAGACCCGCGGTACCACCCGGCTTGCACGGCTCACCGTGCCGCTCAGTTCAGCGCCGTGTCGTGGCGCAGTCGGCGGGCTCTACTACCTCCGGGGAGGGTTCTTCCCACAGCTCCGGGGCGATGCCGGCCTGGTGCCGTCCCCATCATTGCTCGGCTGGAGTGTAATCCCCTCCTGCGGAGTGGAGTCTTCGGAGCGGAGTGGGAGGAGAAGCGGGCGAAGCGGGCCGGGGTGGGGATCAAACCACCGACGGCACGCTGCGGAAAGCAAGCGTGGCGTCAGATGGTTGACACACGATAAGGTCACACAGGCACCGAACCGCCAACGCACACGAGGCCCGACGTGGCGGGCTTGCTGGGCACCACGCGAACCGCGCTCATCGCCAAGCAACTATCTCACCGCGAGACCCGCCCCCTCACGACCGCCGTTGTTGGGAACACGCCCCTCCCGGCCTCCCCCACTTCGTGGGGAGGTGACGGCAAGCGATCGCCTCGTCGGATCGTTGAGCGGCCGAGGCTGGTTCAGCGACCTTCTAGCTCATCCAGTATTCGGTGCACTTGAGATCTATCGAGTCCTGCGAGTAGAAACAGCTTGCGCCGGCTCGATCCTCCCTTAGCCAGGCGTGCTGAAACCCCAAAAAGCTCCGTCAGCAAGACCGCTACTTCCTTATTGGCGCGGCCCTTCTCGGGCGGAGCCGTAACTCGCACCCTGAGACGATCACCGTGCACCCCTACCACTTCACGCCGCGAGGCGCCCGGCACCACAAGCACAGGAATCGTTACTCCGTCGGGGTTATCGCCTAGTGGAATAGGAAACATACTTCTTCTGTTCTCGTGCTACTGTTCCGGCCGATCTGGGATGGATGGGACCGTAAAACGCCCCCCGATAACTCGGATTGACGTCAAGAGAGATGATCATGGCGCGAAAGCTTGCGAAATCAACCGTCAACCGGTTCAAGGACCAGCTCAAGGCTGAGCGGGAGCGGTTGTCCGCCATGATTGCAGAGCTGGAGGAGGAAAGGGAGCAGGCTCGCCTCAACGAGACGGCGTCTGAGCGCAATCCTGATGCTGATTCTGTGGACGGCGGAACAATGGCCTTCGAGTACGAGAAAGAGCTGGCACTCGTTGAGAACGCTCGCGACCTGCTTCGCAAAGTGGAGCACGCCGAGGAGCGCATCAGGAAGGGCAGGTATGGGAAGTGCGAGGTGTGCGGAGCCGTCATTCCCGTCGCCAGGCTCTCAGTGCTTCCTTACGCGACCACGTGCGTGAGCTGCTCGTCCCGGCGGTGACCAACCGCAAACTGGCGGTTGCGGTTGCGGCAACCGTCCTCGTAGCTGACCAGCTAACCAAGTGGTGGGCGTTGGAAGCGCTGGCCGATGGGCCGATCAGTGTCTTCGGGGATTTCTGGCGATTCCGCGTGGTTCGCAATTCGGGAGCTGCCTTCGGAACGCTCCAGAATGCCGGTGTGCTGCTGGCAATCATCGCCGTAGTGGCCATCCTTCTGCTCCTGCGGGTCAGTGCCTCGACCGAGCATCGCTCTGAAGCAGTCATCTTTGGCCTGGTGCTTGGCGGGGCGGCCGGGAACCTCGTCGACCGGGTGTTTCGCGGCGACGGCTTTTTCGACGGGCGAGTGGTCGACTGGATCGACTTCAGCTTCTGGCCGACCTTCAATGTGGCGGACAGTGCCATCACCGTCGCCGTTTTGATGGCTGTGGCAACAGCGTTTCGAGCGAAGTGATCTTCACCGTCCCCGCCGATCTCGACGGGGAGCGCCTCGACCGGGCTGTTGCGCAACTGGCGGTGATAAGCCGCGGGCAAGCGCATGCCCTGGTTCAAGCGGGCAGCGTGTGGCTCAATCAGGCGATCGCCATGGTGCCGTCAACCCGGGTGGGAGTGGGCGCCACCCTCGAATTCGAGCTCCCGCCAGCCCAGCCTGCCCTGGTTCCTGAGCCAATCGACTTCGAGGTTGTCTGGGAGGATGAGCATCTGGCCGTAGTCAACAAGCCGGCCGGAATAGTGGTCCACCCTGGGGCCGGCCACGCCGGGGCCACTCTGGCGGCCGGTTTTCTCCATAGGTGGCCGCAGGTAGAGAGTGTGGGCGAGGAGGGCCGCTGGGGGATTGTGCATCGGCTTGATAAAGGCACTTCCGGCCTCCTGGTGATGGCCAAAACCAGCGAGTCGTACGCGGCCCTCAAGAGCCTCGTTGCTGCGAGAAAGCTCGAGCGGCGCTATCTGGCGATGGTGGATGGGGTCGTCGAGGTCGGGACCGGAACCATTGAAGCTCCCATCGAGCGTGATCCATCCCAACCCATGCGTCGCCGGGTATCCGCGAGCGGAAAGCCGGCCCGGACCCATTACCGCAGGCTGGCCTCCTGGGAAGTTCAGACGTTGCTCGAGCTGACTTTGGAAACCGGTCGGACTCACCAGATTCGGGTCCACCTGGCAGCCATCGATTACCCGGTGGTGGGGGACAGGACCTACGGTGGGCCGGTTGCCGACGTCGCCCGGCCCTGGCTCCATTCATGGCGGCTCTCGTTTCTACATCCGCTCTCCAGGGAGATGGTGGAGACGGTGGCACCGCTACCTGCCGACCTAGCCGCCTCACTTGCCGAGCTTGGAAAGCCGGCGGTCGGATCCTTGGACGAACTCGCCGAGATATCGAATGGTGGTGGGTAGATCCACGTCCGGCAAACGCATCTTCGTGGGAGCACGACGCGGCTCCACAAATCGGTAGTGTCGAATCGAAGGTCGAATCCAACAGGAGGAGTGAAAGCGATGGCAGAAGTTGCCGCGTCAATACAGATCGCCACCGGACCCGAGGCCATCTGGGCCCTCATGTCGGATCCAAGTCGATACCCCGACTTCGTCGACGCGACGGAGCGCATGGTTGATGTGGGCAGCGGGGAGTTCGGCGTCGGTTACGTGTACAAGGAGTATGGCGGCATCAAACCCTTCCTCGGGAAGAGCGAATGGCGGGTGACGGAATTCGAGCCGACGCGACGTCAGGCACACGTGGGTGATGACGGCAAGATGAAGCTTCATCTCGGGATCGAGCTCACCCCCACCGACGATGAGACTCAACTGACAATCTCGATGACCGTGCAGCCGCGTTGGTTCCTCGCGCCCGTCAACGCCATTCTGTGGCCCTTGATGATGCGGAAGCGGGCACAAGCGGTGCTGGACAAGACGGTTGCCAACGCCAAGCGAATCGTCGAGTCATCCGGCTGACCAGCACCCGAAGTAACAACTTACGATTGCCCTACGGAAGAGCACATCCCCGAGCGGTTTAGGGCTTCCGTTCGCGGTAGGCCGCCATCAGCGCCTCGGCCTGTTCGGTAGGCAGTGGCTTCACGGCCTCGCGCATTGTTACGCCCGAGGCTCGACTCGTCCGCGGCACCAGCCACTCGTACACAAGGTCGGGCTGTTTCTTGGCCGTTTCTCGAAGCACCCAGCCGATCGCTTTGCGGATGAAGAATTCCTTTTCCTCCAGCATGGCGTCGGCGTAGCCGGCGAAACGCTCGAAGTCGCCCTCTCCCCGGCGTAGCGGTTTGAGCAGGGCCAACATCGCCGAGCGGCGGATCCAGAAATCGTCATCGCGGGCCCAACGATCGAGGACGCTTCCGAGCTGCGGGTAGCGCTCCACCAGATCTCCCGTGACGTTGACCGCCAGGCTGTCGACCAGCGCCCAGGTCTTTGACTCCCGCAACAGTTTCTCTAGCAACGCCATATCGGTTGGGCCGAGTTCGTCGCGATAGAGCCACAACAACTCAACGCACCCGACCCGACACTCATGAATGGGCCGCTTCCACAAGGTCCGGACGAGCTCGACGACTTGAGCGTGGCTCAGGTCGGGGGCTGAGCGATGAAGGTCCTTAGCGGCGGCCCTAATTTGGGGCACCGACGCCCCGAGGGTG
>Ga0255057_10000016_pt1 | contig 88841 bp, 83 predicted proteins | sample Cases_109_6_MG_FD_189022 | JGI IMG/M metagenome (GOLD analysis project Ga0255057, IMG submission 189022) | Seawater microbial communities from Amundsen Gulf, Northwest Territories, Canada - Cases_109_6 | ecosystem: Environmental > Aquatic > Marine > Gulf | place: Canada: Northwest Territories... | reverse complement strand
CCTGCCGCCAGGCGTGGAGGGGGGTCAAGCCGTGGTCGCGACAACGCCTTGACCCCCTCCGCCTCGCTGAGCTCGGCACCTCGCCCCGAGGGGGGAGGGCCAAGATTCGTGCACTGCTGCAACCCCGGGGCATGGGGCGCCTCGTTCCTGGCTCAGCGAGATCCCGGCTCACCGATTCCGGCGCCACCGGGATCGCGTGGCCCGACCGGCCTTCTGCTGCAACTCGAGCACCACGAATTCGGCGGGTTTCAGCGGTGCGAATCCCACAACAACCTTCACCATCCCGTCGGCGATGTCTTGTTCGGTCGTCGTCTCCGCGTCGCACTTGACGAAGTACGCCTCCTTCGGTGTTGGACCGGCGAAGGCACCCTGTCGGAACAGCGAGTCCATGAATGCCTCGACGCTATCCCGGATCTGTGACCAGGTGGCTTCGCCGTTCCGCTCCGAAGCCACCCATCGGGTACCTCGTTGCAGCGACGTTTCGATGAATAGCGCAGTCCTGCGCACCTGGAGGTACTTCCATTCCGAATCGAGTCGGTCTGCACCCTCGCGGGTCCGTGCCCCCCAAATGACGTGTCCGGCGGCGGGAATGGCGTTGAAGCAGTTGACCCCGAGCTGGCTGAGCTCGTCGATCTCGTCGGCGCTGAGCTGCGCCGAAAGCTCGGATACACCATCCAGGCTGGCGGCGACACCTGCGGGTGCCTTCCATACCCCGCGCAAGATGTCGGTTCTGGCGATCACCCCGGCAACAGCTCCCGACGGAGCAAAGGTGACCAATGCGTCGCCGCCGGTCGGGTCCGTTTGGCGGATCCGGGGGTAATAGACCGCGGCGTGACTGCTGACCGGAAACGCCGGCGCCGCAGCGCCGTCGATCGCTTCTGCCGGTCCGGTCCACGACGAAGGCGGATCCATGATCAGGATGGCACCCCGTCTGGTCGCATATTCGATGGTGTCGGCGATCACCTGATCCTCGACGTCGCCGCGCCCCGTGTACGGCGGGATGACAATGAGGTTGATCGAACCGGCCCGGTCGAGTGCGTATAGGCCTCTCCCCTGGGCGGCCAGGCCGGCACCGGTGGTGAAATTGATCGCACCCAGCGGAGCGCCGTCGTTTCCGTCGCTGGCAGCGGCTCGCAGCGGGAGCTGGCCGAACGCCGACGGCAAGGCCCCCGGTATTCGCACCAGGCTCGATTGTTGCTCCACGATCGCGTCGACCCGTCGCCGGCTGCCGGGCGCAATGCTCACCTCGCGGTAGATCTCCACCTTGTGGGTGGCGTCATCGACCACCGTGAGATTGAACAGTGTCGAATCGTTCGGGTTGACCTCGTCGTCGTCGATGACTGCCGAGAGCTGGGAGCCCCATGCACCGGGAGAGGCGGCCTCGAGGGTCAGCTGGGTGGCTCCGGCGCCAACGACCAGGGAGGCAACGTCGGCCGGGGCCTCCTGGTGGACGCGGACGATGATGGCGGCCGATCCCCCGAGTCGGAAGAAGTCGCGGACGGAATATCCCAGGTGGCTGCCGCTCCACAGGCCGCCAAAAATCCTTTCGAAGTCGACGGAGGAGCTGATGGTGACCGGTTCGTCGATGGGGCCGCGCAGCGCCCGCCCGACAAAGGCAGTGTTCGACGTGGCCACTCCACCGATGATCCGCTCGGCAGCCGGTTCCTGCACCTTTGGTCGCTCGCGTTGTCGCGCCACGGCTGGCCTCTCCTGTTTTCCTCGTCGCCGGGGTACCGATGAAAACAGCGCTGAGAGCAATTCGCGCTCACTGTTCGGATTGCACGCAGCGTCGCGCAAGTAGTCTCGCGCCGTGACCTCGCCACGGACCCGGGCGAGCCGGCTGTTCGCCCCCTTGCCTCACGACTACGAGCGCTGGGCCGCGGTGCTCTCGATGGGACAGGACCGGCGCTGGAGAGACCGCATGGTCGAGGGTGTCTCGGTCGGCGCCGGTGACCGGGTGCTCGACGTCGCGGCGGGCACCGGGTTGATCACGAGGCGGCTCGCCGCGGTTGGAGCAGACGTCGTCTCGCTCGACCAGAGCCATGAGATGCTTGCTCGCGCCGTGGAACGCGGTGCCATCGGCATCGTCGCCACCGCCGAAGAGCTGCCGTTCGTCGACGACGTATTCGATGCGGCCACGTTCGGCTACCTGCTCCGCTACGTCGACAGCGTGCCGGGGGTGATGGCCGAGATGGCGCGGGTGGTCCGGCCCGGCGGGCGGATCGGCATGGTCGAGTTTGGACGCCCGGCGGGGATGTGGCGACCATTGTGGTGGGCGTACACCCGGATCATCCTCCCGTCTGCCGGTGTGCTGATATCCCGTCCCTGGCACGAAGTCGGATCCTTCCTCGGCCCGAGCATCGATGCCTTTGCCGACGCCTGGCCGCTACCGCGCCTCACCGAGGCCTGGCAGGAGGCGGGCCTCATCGAGGTCACGGTGGTCCGCATATCGCTCGGGGGCGGGTTGGTGATGACGGCGAGGAAACCATGACCGAGAGACCCGCGTTCTATGCGCGAACCGGGTCCGCGGCGGCCGATCTCGTTGCGATCCTCCATCCTCCGTACACCGCGTGGCATCTTTCCTATGTCGTGATCGGCGCCTCGCTCGCTGCATCCGTCTCGCTCTCTCGTCTGGGCTGGACGCTGGTGGTGTTCTTCCTTGCGGTGGGGATCGCCGCCCACTCCCTTGACGAGGTCAGTTCCCGTCCCCTGAAAACCGGGCTCGGCGACGCCGCGCTGTGGGCGATGGCGATCACTGCGCTGGGAGCCGCCGCCGTCGTCGTTGCCTTGGGGTCGGTGCTGGTATCGCCATGGATCTGGGCGTGGGCGGTGGCCGGGTTGTTCTTCGCGGTGGGGTACCCGCTGGAGTGGCCCGCCTTCCTGCACACCGACCTGGGGTTCGCCGTCGCCTGGGGTGCCTTCCCGGTTCTCGTTGGATACTGGGTGCAAACCGAGAGCGTCTCACTGGGCGCGGTGATCGTTGCCGGCTTCGCCACCCTGCTGTCCCTTGCTCAGCGCTCGTTGTCGACCCCGGCACGCTTCGTTCGGCGGGAGACCACCGCGGCCGACGCCCGGTTCGACACCGCCGCCTGGGACCGAACCAGGCTCCTCGCCACCTGGGAGGTGCCACTGCGCTGGCTCGCCTGGGCCGTCGTCGCCCTCGCCGCGGGACTACTCGTCGCCCGAATCTAGATCGGGTGTTACGCAATCCTGCAGCGGGCCGTCACGGCCGAGACAAGCCGAGTCACCGCACATCTTGAGCGAGCGGCGCGCGGCACTCGTCATTGTTCAGCACCCTCCTCGGTTGGCCATGTCCACTGGTCGATCGGCCGCGGCGCGGCTCGAGGCCGTTGTCAGGGGTTCCCGGTCGCCCGTCTCCGGCCTCGCAATGTGGTCGGCGTTGATCGATCTCCGAGTCCGGTTTCTGTCGGTGGTGACCCGTATGTTGGGCAGACAGACCTTCCAGGAGGTAGGAAAGAACATGGATGCAGCCGAACAGGCCTGGATCGACCAGCACGACGCCCACATCAGCGCCATGGTTCGTCGCTACGGCTGGTATATCGCATACATCGGTGGCGGGTCCTGTGACTGTCCCGGGTGCGACGACGAGGATACCGATAGCCCACCGTTCGCCTACACCGTTGGGCTCTTTGGGTTGGCCCATCCCGAGTTGCTCATCTTCGGGGTGGGTCGCGAGACCGCAGCGAATGTCCTCAACGGTCTCGGGAGCGAGGTGCGGGCGGGCGAACCGGTCCTGGCGGGACAGATGCTGGGGTTTGAGGAGTGGCAGCACCGCTTCGTTCCCGAGACGGTGCCCAACCCCGGCGAGATCGTTTTCGACGCAAACCGGTACTACCAGCGGCCCAATGAATTCTCGGTCCCGGTGCTCCAACTCAGCTACGACGACGCCGAGGGTCGATTTCCGTGGGAAGAGGACTATGCCGACCCGGAGCTGCAGCCAAGACCGGGCATGTTCAAGGCATAACGGACAGCATCGTGGGATCAGTAGGCGCTATGTCGGTCGCCGGGTTGGCGCTCATGGGACGCTCACCCAAAGAAACCGATCGTCGACCGGGCAATGCCAGCCGCCCTCTCGAGGGATACGTTCTCGAGGGATACGTTCTCGATGGATACGTTGTTGGGTGGCCCGTTCCGAAAGATCTGTCACGGCCGATCCGTACGATCCGGCAGCGATGACCAACTTCGACCCAACTGCTCTCCATCTGCTGCGGGTGCTGACGGGCAACAGCAAGGCCGACTTCCGGCCCGGACAGCTCGAGGCGATACAGGCCGTCGCACGAGATCGGGACCGCGCCCTCGTTGTACAGCGAACCGGGTGGGGCAAATCCGCCGTCTACTTCATCTCGACCCGCATGCTCCGCGACCAGGGCCTCGGGCCCACCGTGATCGTCTCACCGCTGCTCGCACTCATGCGCAACCAGCTCGAGATGGCGGATCGGCTCGGACTCAACGCCCACACCATCAACTCGACCAACCGCGACTCCTGGGAGCCGATCTTTTCCCAGATCCACGCCGGCGAGATCGATCTTCTCCTCATCTCCCCGGAGCGGCTGAACAACCCGGAGTTCCGCACCGAAATCCTTACGTCCCTCCTCAGCGACATCGGGTTGCTGGTCATCGACGAGGTTCACTGCATCAGCGACTGGGGCCACGACTTCCGCCCCGACTACCGGAGACTGCAGCAGGTCGTTGCCTCGCTCACCCCAAACATCCCGGTACTCGGGACGACGGCAACCGCCAACGATCGAGTCGTTGCCGATGTTGTGGAACAGCTGGGTGAACAGATCAAGCTCTTCCGCGGGACCCTCGAGCGTGACTCTCTGGCCCTCCACGTTCTCCCCATGCCGAGCAAGGCCGAGCGATTGGCCTGGCTCGCCGAGAACATCCCCAACATGTCCGGTGTGGGCATCGTGTACACATTGACGATCAAGGATGCCGAACAGGTCGGCGCATGGCTTCGGTCGCGCGGAATCGACGCTGCGTCGTATACCGGGCCCATGGATTCGGACGAGCGGATCGAGATCGAGCACCGCCTCACCGACGGTGCGCTGAAAGTGGTGGTCGCCACCTCCGCCCTGGCCATGGGGTACGACAACCCGCGGATCGAATTCGTCATCCACTACCAGACGCCCGGATCGCCGATCGCGTACTACCAGCAGGTGGGGCGGGCGGGTCGGGCGGTCGACGAGGCCTATGGCATCGCCATGGCCGGTTCCGAGGATGAGGACATTCAAGACTGGTTCATCGACACCGCGTTCCCCAGCGAGTCCGACACGAACGACGCACTCAGCGCCCTCGCCGCCGCCGAGGGGATGCGCGTCGGAGAGCTCGAAGCCGTGGTCAACCTGAAGCGCGGCCGTCTCCTCTCGATGCTGAAGATCCTGGAAGTCGAAGGCGCCGCATACCGGGATGGGTCATTGTGGTTCCGATCCGCCGAGCCCTGGGTTTACCCCGCCAGGCGGATCGCCGACGTCACCGCTGCTCGACGCGAAGAACAGGAGACGATGCGCCGGTACCTCGGTTCGGACGACTGCTTGATGCAGCAGCTGCGCGCCGCGCTCAACGATCCGGCACCGGAGCGTTGCGGGCGCTGTATGAACGACACTGGTCCGTTGGCAAGGACCGGCGTCGAACGAGAGACCATCGAAGCAGCGCTGGCGTTCCTGCGCGGTGAGGTGATCTCGATCGAGCCACGCAAGGTGCGGCCGCCCGGTCTGACCGTCGACCTGAACCTACGCGAGCACAACATCGAGCCGGGCCGCGCCCTCAGCCGGTGGGGCGAACCAGGTTTCGCCGAGCAGGTTCGGGACGACAAGTACGACAACGGTCGGTTCTCTGAAGAACTCGTCGACGCCATCGTGAGAATGGTGAGGACCTGGGGACCCGATCCAGCGCCCGAGTGGGTGACCAGTGTCCCCTCCAATCCGGTCGAAGACTTTGCCCAGCGCGTCGCGACCGGTTTGGGACTCCCGTACGTCGAGTCCCTCCACCGCGTCGCAACTCGGCGTCCACAAAAGACGATGCACAACAGCAGCCAGCAGGCTCGCAACGTGCTTGGGGCGTTCGATGTTGTGGCGACCAGGTCGGAGCCCGTCCTGCTCATCGACGACATGGTGGACTCCCGTTGGACGATGACCGTCGCCGGAGCACAGCTGCGGGCTGCCGGATCTGGCCCGGTATACCCTGTTGCCCTGAGCGACACCTCGGGAAGCGGGTCGTGATGTTCACCGATGACGCCAAAGCCGTAATCGCCCTCACCACCAGGCTTGGCGACAGCCATCGCCCATCGCTCCCACCCACCATGTGGCACCGCCTGGCGACGGCGCTCAACGACGCCGGGCTCACCCCCGCCACCGTATTCGACCCCAACACCGACCTCGCATCGATTCCGGGGATCCCGGGCGACCTTGCCGAGACCGTCACCGAACTGATCAAGGACGCGTCGATCACCACCGTTGCTGCCACCGAACTCGATCGGCAGGGGATCTGGACGCTCACCCTCGTTGATGACACATACCCGCCCACGATGCGTGACCGCCTCGGAAAGGGCGCCCCTCCGGTCATCTTCGGCGTCGGCGATCCCGTCCTGCTCGACGGGGATGGGATAGGCATCGTGGGATCGCGCAACGTCGACGAGGCCGGAGCTGAGATCGCAAAAGACCTAGCCGTGCGGGCTACGACGCTCGGGAGGGCCGTCGTATCCGGAGGTGCGAGAGGCGTCGACCAGTTGGCGATGAACGCCGCATATCAGGCCGACGGCGTCGTGATCGGTGCACTGGCGGATTCGCTGCAGTCTCGAATCCAGAAATCCGACGTCCTCGCTGCCCTCGATCGTGGCCGGACCTGTCTGTTGACCCAACAGGCACCCGCAACCGGGTTCAGCGCAGGTGCTGCAATGTCACGGAACAAACTCATCTACGCCCTATCGGCCGTGACGGTCGTCGTGGCCTCTGACGCGAACACCGGTGGCACCTGGGCGGGAGCCTCAGAAGCGCTGAACAAGGCCATCTCGGTAGTAAGTGTCTGGCGGGGCGAGGGTGAAGGACCGGGAAACCCGGCGCTCGAAGGTGCTGGGGCGATACCGATTCAGGCTTTGGACGACTTGAGCGATCTGGTGGAATCGCCGCCAGCAAGCGAGCCCGAGCAGCTAGCAATCACTGAACTCGGTGCGTAGCCGCGACCCGGGCGTGGGTCCATCTCAAACGCAACCCGTGGCGGTGACACGCCCGCAAAACCAGACCTTCCATAGCATTGCCAGCGTCCCGAAGGAGGAAGGTCTGACTCGACCGTCGACTTGGTCTGCTGGTGTCGCTGCGCTCGCAATCATCATCGCGATCGCCTTGCCGGCAGCCGCCACCGATGGCGGTGTGTACGAGCAGGGTACGAGCTTCGTCGCCTCGACCTACCCGTTCCACGGGCGGCCGAACGAGATCGCTCCCCATGCCTGGGGCCCGTCCATCGACATCAACGTTCAATTCGACGACGGCAGCGGTCTTGACTGCGATCGCCCGGTCTTCGCCCCGGAGTCGGGGACCGTCAGACAAGTCACCTCCGATTTCGGGGGCGGATGGGGCAATGCCATCGTGTGGACCAACGAGGCCGGTACCGAACAGCTCTTCATGGCTCACCTCAGCTCGGTCCTGAAAGCCGGCCCGGTCCTCGCCGGGGACACGATCGCCCTCGCCGGCGCCACCGGCCTCTCGATCGGTTTCGACGACTTCTGCCACGGCGCCGGTGGTGCGCACCTCCACCTCAACCGCACGGTCATGAGCAACGGCGCCTGGACCGCGGCCCCGGTAGTGCTCAACGACCTCGTCGTTCAGGCCGGCGGGGCCTATCAGTCCACCGGCACCCCCGCGGCGATCGTGAGCGATAACGAAGCCACGCGTCGCAAGGATCTGCGGTGGAACATCACGGCGCTGGCCAACGCAACGTTGTCCTGCGTCCTGGCGCCGTGCCCGGCCTAGGAGGGTGGTGAGCAATCCTCCAGCGGGCCGCTGCGGTGGGGAGAAACCGAGTCACCGGATCATCCGAGCAAGCGGCGGCACGTAGCACTCGTCATTGTTCACCACCGTCCTGATGACGGCCGACCGGTCGACCTGCACTAGGGGGCGGCGACCCGGCCGAGCAGCCGGTTCCGCAGGAACAGCGTGACCGCCACTCCGAAGATGAAGCCTCCGGCATGGGCTTCCCATGCCACCCCGGTTCCTCCGAGGCCGAACTGCGCCGCGAACCAGATGACCAGGAAGATGGCGGCAGGGAGCGGGAGGATGAACCAACCCACCAGCGATGTCACCCGGTGCTTGGGAAACAGCACGAGATAGGCGCCCATGACCGCGGCGATCGCACCCGAGGCGCCAACGAGCGGGATCGTGGTGCCCGCGTTGACGCCGATAAAAGCGACGGTTGCCACCAAACCGCCAAGCAGATAGAACACGGCGTAGCCAACGTGCCCGTAGGCCTCCTCGATGTTGTTACCGAATATCCACAGGAACCACATGTTGAACAGCACGTGGCCAACCGATCCGTGGAGGAACATCGAGGTGAGCAGCGCGAGGTAGACGTTCTTTTCCGGGAACAACACCCCCCGTCCGACCGCACCGCAGCGGCCGGTGATGATCTCTTCGACTTCGAGTGGGTCACCGGTCGTCACCTCGCAGGCGATCACCGCCCGCTCATACACGAATTCCTGCTGCTCGGCGGGGGTCCCGCGAAACTGGAAGATGAAGAACACCAGCAGGTTGGCGGCGATCAACACCAGCGTCACCCACGGTGTGATCGATGTCGGGTTGGCGTCGCGTAGCGGGAGCATGCGCCGCGATCCTACGCGGCGGGCAGGTTGACCCGGACCGTGGTGCCGACCCCCGGTTCGCTCACCATCGAGATCTCGCCGCCGTGGGCCTCGACGAGATCGCGGCTGATGGTGAGCCCGAGCCCGGTGCCCGCGGAAGCCTCGCCCTTCTGGAAGCGATCGAACACCGTGGGAAGCGCCTCGGGGTCGATGCCCACCCCGGTGTCGCGCACGTCGAGCACGGCCTCGCCGACGATCAGTTCGGTGGTCATGGTCAGGGTGCCGCCGTCGGGCATGGCGTCGAGGGCGTTGACGACCAGGTTGGTCACGATCTCGCGCATCCGCACCGGATCGAGGTCGAGCTCCCCCACCGCCGGGTCCAGCCCCGTTTGGATGACCACACCTGCCGCTTCGGCAGTCCGGCGCTGGGCGTCGGCGACGTCGGACACGAGGCTCCCGAGATCGGTCGGTTCGCGGTACAGGGCGAGTACACCCGCCTCGGCCAGGCTCAACGTTCGCAAATCCTCGAGCAGGCGCTCCATGACCGCAACCTCGCCGAGAACCAGGTCGAGATGCTCGGGGTCCGCCCGATGAACGCCGTCGAGCATCGCCTCCACCTCGCCGCGCACGACGGTGAGCGGAGTGCGCATCTCGTGGCCGAGGTCGGCAAGCAGCTGTCGGCGCTGGGCGTCTGCCTCCTCGAGCCGGGTGGCCATCTTGTTGAAGGACTCCACCGCCGGTCGCATCGTCGGCGACGCCGGGGTGTCCGCCCGGGCCGTGTAGTCGCCGTCAGCGAGCGCGCCCGCGGCACCGATCAACTCCCGCGCTGGGGCAAAGGTTCTGCGGATGCCGCGCCCAATGAACATCAGCAGGAGCCACACCAGCGCCACGGCGAACAACGCCGCACGCACATCGACCGAGCCGATCACCACAGCAAGCAGCGCCCCGAGCGCTACCAGCCCGGTGGCGACCAGCAGCAGGACGCGGCCGAACATCCGGCGCCCGAACCGGTTCCAGGCCTCCTGGCCCTCGCCTCCCCCCGACCGCGGCCCATGAGCCCGGTAGCCCTCAGGCATCGGCGAACTTGTAGCCGACGCCGTAGACGGTGAGCACCAGCTCGGGTCGGCGGGGATCGGTTTCGATCTTGCGCCTGATGTTCTTGACGTGGGCGTCGATCGAGCGTTCATAGGATTCGAACGACACGCCATGGACCTGGTCGAGGAGCTGCGCTCTGGTGTAGATCCGGCCGGGCTGTCGGGCCAGGGTCAGCAGCACATCGAACTCGGTGGCGGTCAGCGCAACGTGCTCTCCTGCCACGGTGATCCGCCGCTTCGGGATGTCGATCGTGACCGTCCCGGCTCGCACCATCTCACCGCCGCCGAGGGTGGCGTCGGCGCGTCTGAGCACGGCACGGATTCGAGCAACGAGCTCTTTCGGACTGAACGGTTTGGTGACGTAGTCGTCGGCCCCGAGCTCAAGACCGACGATGCGATCTGTCTCCTCGATGCGCGCGGTGAGCATGATGATCGGAACCGACGACGTCTGGCGGAGCCGGCGGGTCACGTCGAGCCCATCCATGCCCGGAAGGCTCAGGTCGAGCACGATCATGTCCGGGCGCTCGGCACGGGCGATCGACAGCGCTGCCTGCCCGTCGGCCGCCTCGAGGACGGCGAAACCCGCCTGCTCCAGGTAGTCCCGGACCAGGCGGGTGATTTTGAGCTCGTCTTCGACGATGAGAACCGTCGTCACGCCGCCCATTGTCGCGTGTGCTCACTCGTCGTTGTCGTCGGGGACCCAGCTGTCGACTTCGTCTTTGGCGTGGGCCACTCGATGCCAGTCTTCGAACTGCTCATCCCGGCTCTTGCCGGACGGCCGCTGGTTCCGGCCTTGTGGGCGCTGCCAGCCCCACGGCGGCCGGCCGCCGGAGCTGCGGAAGAAGAGCCCGGCCAGGAGGCCGAAGATCACCAGGAAGAACAGCAACTTGCCCACAAAGAACACGCCGCCGACCATCCAAGCGCCGGCCGATCCAAGACCGCCGGCCAACAGTGCGCCGATCCCGATCAGGCCGAGCGCCAACAGTGCAAATCGCAACATCGTCTTCTCCTTGTGTCGATGTCTGATCCCAGTGTGCGACGGGATTGTGAAGAGGATGTGAAGACGCCACGGAGACATCTGGCATCACGCCGGCGCAGGCGTCGCTCCCTCGGCGAGCTTGAGGCGGGTCCACACGTTCATGTTGATGACGATCGCCGCGATCTCGACGACCTCGGCGTCGGTGAAGTGCTCGACGAGCCCGTCGTGGGATCGCTGGAAGGAGTCGGCAACGGTCGTGTCGGCGATCCGGGTCAGCGTCTCGGCGTAATCGAGTGCAGCCTGCTCGGCCGGGGTGAACAGCGCCGTCTCCCACCAGGCGCTCAGCGTGTCGATCTTCGCCCGCGCGATGTCGAGAGCGCGGGCCGCGTCGTAGTGCAAGTTCATGCAGTATGTGCAATTGTTGATCTGCGACACCCGAAGACGCAGCATCTGGGCCAGCCCGGCGTCGACGCTGAGCTCGGCGGTGTAGCCGAAGGCCGCGGCGAACTGGCGCGAGATATCTAGCAGGGCCTCGTTGTCGGCGGAATCGAATCGACGGTTCTCGATGACGACCTTCTCGCTGCTCACGATCAACCTCCGTAGGGTGGCGCAGTCGAGTCTACGGCGAGGCGGAATGTCGGCATGGCCCAGGAAACATCCGAGGTACTCGCCACCGGTGTCATCACGGGACCCGAGGCCCGAGGGAAGGTGATGATCAACCGGCGCCCCTCGGGCGAGGTGGTCGCACGCCTGTCCCAGCTGTGGGTCGCCCCCGGTGCTCCCGACGTTCGGGTCTATCTCTCCTCGAATACCGACGGCGACGTGACGGCTGGCGTGACCGTCGAGCTGGGCAAACTGACGTCGCTCAGCGGCGACTTCGCATTCGCCGTGCCCGGTGACGCCGAGCTCTCTTTGGCGCGTACCCTGGTCGTCTACTGCTCGGTGTATTCGGTGACCTTCGGCGTGGCCAGCCTCGAGCACCAGGCGGCTTGAAGGGAAACGTCGGCCGACGATGCGATCGCTGTGCAGTCGGCAGGGCGTTTATGGGTTGAAGTAGTCCTCGTTCTCGAAGTCCTGCTGCAGATCCTCGGTGAAGTCCTTGCCCGGTGGATCCTGAGCGATACAGCCGGTCGACACCGCGAGTGCGATCAATGCGGCGGCCACCAATCGCCGTACGCCGGCGAGCTTCGACCCGAGCTGCTTCCTCATGGAGTAGGTATCGGCCGAACTCCAATCTCGTTGAGTGCTCCCGCTGCCAAATCGCTTCAGCGCAGAGAACGGGCCATTCGACACCAGGCAAGCCTATTCACGTGGCACAAAGCGTGGTACTCTTATGCCATGAAATCTACCATAGATCGGGCAGGGCGGGTCGTGATCCCTCGCCCTCTTCGAGAAGAGCTCGGATGGCTTGGCGGTGAAGAGATCGAAATCGAGGTGGTAGATGGGACGGTCTCGATCAGCCCGGTGACCATGAAGATGACCTTGACCGAGACCGACGATGGGGTGGTCGCGGTACCCGAAGCCGAGCTACCGCCGCTCACGGAAGATGTGGTGCGCAAGACTCGAGACTCGGTTCGCAGATGATCGCTGTTGACACCAGCGTCATCGTCGCCGGCTTCGCCAGTTGGCACGATCAGCATCTCCCGGCGCTGAAAGCGCTCGGCGCCGATCGACTCGTGCCCGGTCACGTCTTACTCGAGACCTATTCGGTCCTCACTCGACTTCCGTCTCCGCACCGGGTGCCGAGCGGCATCGCGATGACCTATCTGGAGATGATGTTTCCCAAGAACCACATCATCCTTCCTTCGCCCGACACGGTCGCCGCCCTCCCCCGTTTGTGCCATGAGGCGGGACTCTTCGGGGGGGCGACCTACGACGCGGTCGTCGGGGTGACGTGTCTCGAGCACAACGCCGAATTGGTCACGCTCGACCGACGCGCTCTGCGGAATCATCAGGCGCTTGGAGTCACCGCCCGTCTCGCCGCCTGACGGCGGAGTCGGCGCGCAAATAGTCAGCCGCCGACCAGCGCGGCGACCCGATCTCCCACCTGGGATGTGGTGATCCCCATCTCGCCGGCTCTGAGTGAAGGAAGGGACCCGGCGACCTCGGCAACGGCACCTTCCACCGCCTCCCCGGCGCCGGCGGCACCGAGCTCGTTCAACAACATGGAGGCGGCGCCGATGGCGGCAAGAGGGTTGATCTGACCGGTCCCCTCGAAACCCGGTGCGGTACCACCGATCGGCTCGAACATGGAGACCCCGTCGGGGTTGATGTTGCCCCCCGACGCGATGCCAAGGCCGCCCTGGATGGCAGCGCCGAGATCCGTGATGATGTCGCCGAACATGTTGTCGGTGACGATGACATCGAAACGTCCGGGATCTTCGACCAGCCACAGGCAGGCGGCGTCGACGTGGGCGTAGTCGAGGCTCACCGCCGGGTACTCGGCAGCGATCTCGTCGGTGACGCGCTCCCACAAGCCCCAGGCGTAGGTGAGCACGTTGGTCTTGCCAATCAGGGTGAGACTTTGCCGCGGGCGGCGCTGTGCAAGCTCGAATGCGTAGCGGACGCAGCGCTCGATGGCGGGGCGGGTGTTGACGGACTCCTGGATCGCCACCTCGTTCGGTGTGCCCGCCGCTTCGGTGCGACCCGACCCGGCGTAGAGGCCTTCCGAGTTCTCCCTCACCACCACGATGTCCACGTCCCGCGGCCCCAATCCCGCCACCGGGCTTGTCACCCCCGGATACAGCTTGATCGGCCGCAGGTTGATGTACTGGTTGAGCTCGCCCCTGATCCGCAGCAGCACCCCCCGCTCCAGCACGCCGGGAGCCACATCCGGGTGACCAATGGCGCCGAACAGGATGGCGTCGACCGCGTTGAGTTGCTCCAGGTCCTCATCGGTCAAGACCTCGCCGGTACGCAGGTACCGGGAACCGCTCAGGTCCATCGGGACATAGTCGACGTCGAGCCCGAACCGGCCCGCCGCCGCATCAAGCACCTTCTGTGCCTCGGCGACGACCTCCGGGCCGGTCCCGTCTCCGCCGACCACGGCAAGCTTCATTTGGATGCTGCTGCGGCCACTTCCTTGGCGACGCTGGCAGCAGCCGCCCGGTTGAGGGCCGCCATGAACGCCCTCGCCGACCCTTCGACCACGTCCGTCGAGACTCCAACGCCGCTGTAGACGCCGCCGCTGATCCGGATGGTGACCTCGATCTCGGCGATCGCATCCGAACCCGCCGTCAACGGACGCACGTTGTAGCCGAGCAGCGTGGCGTCTACGCCGAACGCCGCGGTGGACGCTTCGAAGATGGCGTCGATCATGCCGTCGCCCTCGGTGTCGTACTCGAACTGCATGCCGCGCGATTGCACCTGCATCTTCGCCCGCGGCGTCATTGCCGTGCCACCGGACACCTGGACACCGAGCAGCTCGATCAGGTCCTCTGCGGTGGACTGCTCGTCGACGATGGCCCGCAGGTCACGGTCGGTGAACTCCACCTTGAGGTCGGCGAGTTGCTTGAAGCGGACGAAGGCGTCCTCGAGTGCATCGCCGTCCACCGCGACACCGATCTTCTCCAAGGCGGCGCGGAAGGCGGCCCGGCCCGAGTGTTTGCCCAGAGCGAGCACCGTGCCGGCCTGGCCGACCCCCTCGGGCTCCATGATCTCGTAGGTGGTTCGATCGCGCAGCATGCCGTGCTGATGGATTCCCGACTCGTGGGCGAAGGCGTTGCGCCCGACTACCGCCTTGTTGAACTGGACCGGGTAGCCGGTGAGCTCCGCCACCAGTTGCGACGTCGGGTACAGCTCGGCGGTATGGACCCCCGTCGTCACGGAGTATGCGTCGGATCGGACCTCGAGCGCCATCACGATCTCCTCGATCGAGGTGTTACCGGCCCGCTCCCCGATCCCGTTGATGGCACCCTCCACCTGGCGAGCCCCGTTTTCAACCGCAGCCAGCGCGTTGGCCACGGCCAGCCCGAGGTCGTTGTGGCAATGCGAGGAGATCACGACGTCGTCGCGATCGCCCTTGACCTCGGCCACCACCCTGGCGATGAGCTCCCCGTAGTCGCCGGGCGTGGCATAGCCGACGGTGTCGGGGATGTTGATCGTCGTCGCCCCTGCCTCCACGGCGGCATTGCACACCTCGATCATGAAATCGGGATCAGACCGAGTGCCGTCCTCTGGAGAGAATTCGACATCACGGCACAGGCCCCTGGCCAAGGTCACCGCGGTAATCACTGCTTCCTTGACCTCGGCGGGCTCCATCCGCAGCTTGTGCTCCATATGGATCGGGGAGGTGGCGATGAACACATGGATTCGGGGACGCGTGGCGTCCTCCACCGCCTTCCATGCCGCCTCGACGTCGGTGGCGTTGGCCCTCGCCAACGCTGCGATCACCGGTCCCTCGACCTCTCGGGCTACCGCCTGGACGGCGGCGAAGTCGCCGTCCGAAGCCGCGGGAAACCCGGCCTCGATCACATCGACGCCGAGCCGGGCGAGCTGGCCGGCGATTTCGAGCTTCTCCTCGGTGTTGAGGGCGATGCCGGGGGATTGTTCCCCGTCGCGCAGGGTGGTGTCGAAAATTGTTACTCGCTCGGTCATGGGCTCACTTCCTTGGTGTCGATGATGCTGGCTTGGTGCGGGAGGCCGGGTCAGCGGTGCTGGCTGCCCGGCCGCGTAAGCGCCAGCAATCCGGCGCCGGTCGGTGTGCGTTCGAAGGAAGTGGGACGCCTCATGATGGGGGCTGCTGCTCGTCGAGGAAGGGCATCATCTCGCGCAGCCCGGCCCCGACCTCCTCGATCGGATGGGCTCGCTCTTGTTCGCGTCGTTCGAGGAGGGTCTCTGCACCCTCGGCGTACTCCGCCATCCACTCGGCGGCAAACTCTCCGGACTGGATCTCGCCGAGGATCTCCCGCATCGCCTTGCGGGTGTCGTCGGTGACGATTCGCTTGCCGCGGGTGTAGTCGCCGTACTCGGCGGTATCGGAGATCGAGTAGCGCATCCAGCTCAGACCACCCTCGAAGAGCAGGTCGACGATGAGCTTGAGCTCGTGGAGCACCTCGAAGTATGCGGACTCTTCGCCATAGCCGGCATCCACCAGGGTCTCGAACGAGGCCTTGATGAGCTCAGACACGCCGCCGCACAGGATGACCTGCTCGCCGAAGAGGTCGGTCTCGGTCTCCTCGCGGAAGGTAGTCTCGAGGACCCCGGCCCTCGTCGCCCCTATGCCGTGGGCGTAAGAGAGGGCGATCGCCATTGCCTTGCCGGTGGCGTCCTGGGCGACGGCGACCAGTGCGGGAACGCCACTCTCCTGCTCGAAGGTGCGTCGAACCAGATGACCCGGACCCTTGGGCGCGATCATGGCAACGTCCACTCCTTCCGGGGCCTCGATATATCCGTAGTGAATGTTGAAGCCGTGGGCGAAGAGCAGCGCATCGCCGGGATGCAGATGATCCTTGATCTGCTCGTACACCTTCGGCTGGTCGGGATCCGGGATGAGCATCATGATCACATCCGCCGACTCGGCAGCCTCGGCCGGCGTGGCAACCGAAAGCCCCACTTTTTCGGCAGCAGACCACGAGTCCGAATCCCGGCGAAGACCAACGACGACGTCGACACCGGAGTCCGCCAGATTCCTGGCGTGAGCGTGGCCCTGGCTCCCGTACCCGATCACGGCGACCCGCCGAGCCTTGATCAGACCGGGATCGGCGTCCGCGTCGTAGTAGATGGTGGCAGTCACGGGGCTCCTCTCATCTCGCGGCGCGCGCCGCGGCACGTGTGCGTTCTTTCGCAATGGCGACCCGGCCGGACTTGACCAGCTCGACGATGCCGAAGGGCTGCATCACCTCAAGGAACGTGGCGAGCTTGGCCGGGTCACCCGCGACCTGGAAGGTGACCGAGGTCGGCCCGAGGTCCAACAGGGTGGCCTCGAGCATCGACGCCGTCTCCACCACGGTTCCCCTCGTGTCCGGGCTTGCGGCGACCCGCACCAGCATGATCTCGCTTTCCACACCCTCATCAGGCGCAAGCTCGGTGACCTTGAGGACGTTGACCAGCTTGTACAGCTGCTTGGAAAGCTGCTCGACGTCGGGGGCATCGACAACGAGCGTGATCCGCGACCGGCCCTCCTCGTGGGTCGGGCCAACCGCAAGCGAGTGGATGTTGAAGGCGCGCTGGGCGAACATCGACGCCACCCGCGCCAGGACACCGGACTGGTCTTCGACAATGACCGAGAGCGTGTGGCGCATCAGAGATCCTCCGCGGCCATCACGACCTGGTCGCACGACCCTCCCGCGACCACCATGGGAAAGACCATCTCGTCGGGGTCGACCACGACCTCGATCACCACGGGGCGATCGTTGATCGCCAATGCCTTGTCGATGACCGGCCCAACCTCATCCGGCCTCTCGACGCGCAGGCCCACGCAACCCATGGCCTCGGCCAGGGCCGGGTAGTCGGGGGCGATGTCGCCCAGGTCGCTTCCCGAAAACCGTCCCCCATAGAAGAGCCGCTGCCATTGGCGGACCATTCCGTGGCCGTGATTGTTGAACACGGCGATCTTGATCGGGACTCCCTCGGTCGCTGCGGTGATCAGCTCCTGACAGGTCATCTGGAAGCACCCGTCGCCATCGAGAGCGAAGACGAGCTCGTCCGGTCGTGCCACCTTGGCCCCGATCGCGGCGGGGATGGCAAACCCCATGGTCCCCAATCCACCCGAGTTGATCCACGATCGGGGTTTGCTGAACCGCCAGAACTGCGACACCCACATCTGGTGCTGGCCAACCCCGGCAACCACCACCGCCTCTCCCCCGGTGGCGTCCTGGAGCTGGTCGACGAAGTACTGCACCTTGATCGGCCCGTCGGGGTCCTGGTCGTACTCCAACGGATACCGCTCCTGCCAGCCGGCCAATGTCTCGAACCAATCGGTGCGAGCGGGAGCCGCCTCATCTCCACGGACCTTCTCGAGATTTCTGAGCAGCTGTTTGAGCACCACCCTGGCGTCGCCGACGATCGGGACCTCGGCGTGGCGAACCTTGCCGATCTCGGCAGGGTCGATGTCGATGTGGACCACCCTTGCGCTTGGGGCGAAGGTGGCGGGGTCGCCGGTGACCCGGTCGTCGAAGCGGGCACCGATGTTGAACAACACGTCAGATTTCTGCAATGCGGTGGTGGCGGTGTAGCTGCCGTGCATGCCGGACATGCCGAGGGCAAGGCGGTGCTCGTCGGGAAAGGCACCCCTCGCCATCAGCGTGGTGACTACCGGGGCGTCGGCGGCCTCGGCGAAGGCGAGCAGCTCGCGGTGCCCGCCGGCCTTGATCACTCCCCCGCCGACGAAGAGCACGGGGCGCTCGGCCTGTTCAAGCAGCTCGATGGCGGCTCGCACCTGCCTGCCGTTGCCCTCGGTGGTCGGGTTGTACCCGTCCATCACGACGGGCTGCTGGTCGCGGAGCTCGGTCATCCCGTTGAGGACGTCCTTTGGCAGGTCGACCAGCACCGGGCCCGGGCGGCCGGTTCCCGCCAAATGAAACGCCTCGTGGATTACCGGGCCGATGTCGTCCGGGTCGGTGACCAGATACGAATGCTTGGTGCAGTGCATCGCAAGGCCGGTCGTGTAGGCCTCCTGGAAAGCGTCGGTTCCCATCGACCCCGAGGGCACTTGTCCGGTGATGGCCACGATCGGCGTCGAGTCCATCAGCGCGTTCTGCAGCGGCGTGATCAGGTTGGTCGCTCCCGGGCCTGAGGTCGCGATCACGACCCCAACCCGACCGGTAGCCTGGGCGTAGCCCTCGGCCATATGGCCGGCACCTTGCTCGTGCCTGGCCAGGATGTGGCGCATCGACCCGTCGATCAGCGGGTCGTAGGCAGGGAGAATGGCGCCGCCGGGTACTCCGAAGACGACCTCGACGCCCTCGCGCTCGAGCGCCGCGATAAGCGCCTGTGCCCCGCTGATGTGGTTGTCGTTGGTCATGTGGGCCTCGGTCGTAATCGAGAAAACCCTCCGGCCGGAGCGGGAGGGTCAAGGCGCACGCGTCGAAACGCGTGCGCTACATGATAAGAAGTACGGTGTTCAGATTGTTATTGGTCATGTGAGCTCTGGCAGTATTGCTTTTGGCTTCTTGCGTGTCAATATCCATCGACCATAGCGCTCCGATTCCTTTAGCCGACAGATAGGATCCGATCCACGTGGTGCACAAGATCAGATCCCAGGACGTGACCGAAGGGCCGACCAAGGCCGGGTCGCGAGCCATGCTGCGGGCCGTCGGGCTCACCGACGCCGACTTCGCCAAACCGCAGGTCGGCGTCGTCTCAGCCGGCAACGAGGTGACCCCGTGCAATCTCAGCGGGCCGCGCCTGGCAAAGGCGGCCAAACGTGGCGTCAGCGCCACCGGCGGGGTCGGCCTCGAGTTCACCACGATCGCCGTCTCCGACGGCATCTCGATGGGGCACGAAGGGATGCGGGCATCGCTGGTATCGCGCGAGGTCATCGCCGATTCGGTCGAGCTGGTGATGCACGCGGAGCGATTCGACGGCCTCGTCGCCGTGGCCGGCTGCGACAAATCGCTGCCCGGGATGCTGATGGCGGCGGCCCGCCTCGACCTCCCCGCCGTGTTCCTGTATGGAGGGACCAGCCTGCCGGGCCGGTGGCGCGGCCAAGACATCTCGATCGTCACGGTCTTCGAGGGAATCGGCTCATTCACCCAAGGCAACCTGAGCGAGGCGGATCTCGTCGATCTGGAGAAGTCGGCATGCCCAGGCGCAGGGTCATGCGCGGGCATGTTCACCGCCAACACGATGGCCGCCGTCGGTGAGGCTCTCGGGATGTCGCTGCCGGGCAGCGCCGCGGTCCCGGCGATCGACGACCGTCTCGACGAATACGCCGAGCAATCCGGCGAAGCGGTGATGCGCCTCATGGAGGCTGGCATTACCCCAAGGGACATCATGACCCACGGTGCCTTCGAGAATGCGATCAGCCTGGTGATGGCGCTTGGCGGGTCCACCAACGCCGTCCTCCATCTGCTTGCCATCGCCGCCGAGGCACGCGTCGAAATCGGCCTCGAGGACTTCGACCGCATCAGCCGACGCGTCCCCCACCTCAGTGATCTCAGCCCGTTCGGGCGCTACCACATGGTGGACCTCGACCGCATCGGCGGTGTGCCCGTGGTCATGGCCACCCTGCTCGAGGCCGGACTCCTCGACGGGGATGCGCTCACCGTCACCGGAGCCACCGTCGCCGAAAACCTGCAGGGGGTCGTCCTGCCCTCCGATCAGGACGTGATCCGGCCGGTGTCGGAGCCGATGGCTCACGAGGGCGGCATTGCCGTGCTGCGCGGCTCCCTGGTACCGGGAGGGGCGGTGCTCAAGATTGCCGGGATCGAAGAGGTCGTTTTCGAGGGCAGGGCCCGGGTGTTCGACGACGAGCGGGATGCGCTCGAGGCTCTCTACAGGCACGACCTTCATCCGGGAGACGTTGTCGTGATCCGCTACGAGGGGCCAAACGGCGGTCCCGGCATGCGGGAGATGCTGGCGATTACCGCTGCGATCAAGGGGGCGGGACTCGGCAAGGACGTTGCGCTGATCACCGACGGGCGCTTCTCCGGGGGGACTACCGGCCTGTGCGTTGGACACGTTGCGCCGGAGGCGGCCCGCGGCGGCCCGATCGCTTTCGTCGCCGAAGGCGATCCGATACGGATCGACGTTCCCAATCGGCTCGCCGATCTCCTCGTCGATGAATCCGAGCTCGAGACCCGTCGCCGCAAGTGGCAGCCGCCCGAGCCGCGGTATACGACCGGTGCCCTCGCCAAATACGCGGCGCTGGTCGGCTCTGCCGAGACCGGGGCGGTGTTGGCCGGCAGCACTGAGAGCGTGCCCCCGGTAGCGAGTCGCGAGCCCGACTGAATTGCTTTCGACTAGCTCTGTCGCGATCACGCAGTCAGGCGGCGAGCCGCCCAACAAACATGGCGCAGGCCGCTCGGGCCCCGGCTCAGCAATTGGCATCCGGTGTCGGCAGACACCGGATCGCGCCAACTCGCAGAGCCCCCTAGCTCGCCGGCCGGTCGGGGATGGCCTCAACTCCTGCGTTGAGGAGCCCGACCACGATCCCGTCGTGGAGTGCCTGCCATGAGGCTTCGATAACGTTGTGGTGGATGCCGACCGACCCCCAATCCCGCTCGCCGTTCGTGGTCGTGATCAGGACCCGCACTCTGGCCGCGGTTCCATCCGCGGAGTCGAGGTCACGCACCTTGTAATCGGTGAGGTGCACGCCCTCGAGCTCGGGATAGACCGGCTCGAGTGCGACCCGAAGCGCCTGGTCGAGGGCGTGCAGCGGGCCGTCACCGCCGCTCGAGACCTCGAGCTCCTCATCGCCGAGGCCGATCCGGAGCGTGGCTACGGCCGTTGGCTCGCCTCGCTCATCGCCGTGCAGGGTCACCACCCGTGACAGGACGGTGAAGAATCGCTGCTCCCATCCCATCGCATCGCGCACGAGCAGCTCGAATGACCCATCGGCGGCCTCGAACTGGTAGCCGGCGTGCTCGAGCTCCTTGACCCGGTCGACCACGACCTGCGCCGTCTCGACATCGAGATCCCATCCTCGGTCGCCGGCCGCACTCAGCAATGTGGAACGACCCATCAGCTCGCTGAAGAGCAGCTTCGGCGAGTTGCCAACCAGCTTCGGCTCGATGTGCTCGTAGGCACCGTCGAGGCGAGCCAGCCCGGAGGTGTGCAGCCCTGCCTTGTGGGCGAAGGCCGATGACCCCACGTAGGGATGGCGCGGGTCGATGGGCGAGTTCATCACCTCGGCGATCTCGTGTGCCACCGGGTACAGCAGCTCGATATTCGCCGCGGGCACCGTTTCGCGGCCCAGTTTGAGCGAGAGGTTGGGGATCAGGGAACACAGATCGGCGTTGCCGGTGCGCTCGCCGTATCCGTTGACACACCCTTGCACCTGGAAGGCTCCAGCCCCAACCGCAGCCAGGGAGTTGGCGACGGCGCACCCACCGTCGTTGTGGAAATGCACTCCGAGCGGGACCGCGAATTCGTCGAGGACGGCACCGACCACCTGCTCGGCCTCGGCCGGCAGCGTCCCGCCGTTGGTGTCACACAGGACAAGGCGCTCGGCACCGGCCTCCGCTGCCGCAGCGAGGATCGCGAGGGCGAAGTCGGGCTCATTGCGGTAGCCGTCGAAGAAATGCTCGGCGTCGAAGAAGACCCGTCGGCCCTGCCCGAGGAGATGTTCGATCGATTCGCGCACCATGGCGATTCCTTCTTCGCGAGATGCCCGCAGGGCGTGGGTGACGTGGCGAAGCCAGCTCTTGCCCACGATGCACACCACTTCGGTGCCGGCGTCGGCGAGGAGCCGCAGCTGCTCGTCATCCTCAGCAACGGCCCCGGGGCGGCGGGTCGACCCGAAGGCAACGAGGGTCGCGCTTGCCAGATCGAGCTCATTACGGGCCCGGTCGAAGAACTCGTCGTCCTTCGGGTTGGCCCCCGGCCAGCCGCCCTCGATGAAGTGCACGCCAAGGCGATCCAGCAGGGCGGCCACCCGCAGCTTGTCACCGACCGTTGGTGAAAGCCCGGCCGCTTGCGTGCCGTCGCGCAGCGTGGTGTCGTAGATCTCGACGAGGTCTGACATGGGTACTCCCTTGGGATACGAAAGACCTCCGCCGCAGCGGAGGTCGAAGTCGGGGTTCCGGCTGGTGTCGCCGGCCCCTCAGCAGATAATGATCGTTGCTTGCAACGTGCTCTCGGTCATGAGTGGATCGAGTATGCAACACCGCAGATGCTGCGTCAACCGTTTGACACCAACCGGGATCGGGTCATAATCCCTGCACTGATGACGGACTCCACGCCCAGCCACCGGCACAGCCGGCGTTTCTTCGCCTCCGGCTTCTTCGGCGCGTAGCGCGCCTCACACCCCCTCCCCCCGATTCTCCGACCGTTCCCGAGGCACCGGCCGCGCCCCGTCAAGACAGGACGTACCCATGACCGATCAACCAGACGACATCAATGAGCTGAGACAGGACGTAGACCGCATCGATGAAGCCATCATCGAGCTCCTGGCGGAGCGTCGCGCAGTCAGCGTCGACATGGCGAAGGCGAAGCAACGCGCCGGGCGCCCCTTCCACGATCAGGAGCGGGAACAGACCCTCTCCGCCGAGCGGCGGCGCGCCGCCCAGGAGCTCGACCTCGACGGCAGCCTGGTCGCCAGGCTGTGGCGCGAGATCATCGACGACTCGCTTCGGTTGCAGCACGAGTACCTCCAGCACGAGCTCAACGAGGGCGCCGAGTCGCTGATCGCCGCCTTCCAGGGCGTCGAAGGGGCGTACAGCCACCTGGCGGCCCAGGAGTTCTTCGAGTCCAAACCGGTTGCCGTCTCCTGGCTCGAGTGCACGCAATTCAAGGACGTGGTCGCCGCCGTCGAGGAGGGTCGGGCCGACATCGGCGTCCTGCCCACCGAAAACACGACGAGCGGAGCAATCTCAGAGGTCTACGACCTGCTGATGCACAGCCGGCTGGCCCTGGTAGGTGAGACCAAATTCCGGGTCAGGCACTGCCTCCTCGGGCTGGAGGCGATCGATCCCTCTGCGATCAGGACCGTGTTCGCCCATCCCCAGGCCGTGCTGCAATGCTCGGAGTTCCTCACCGAACTCGATGACGTTCAGATCGTCTACTTCGGCGACACCGCCGAGTCCGGTCGCTGGATCAGGGATCTCGCCGACCCCGCCACCGCGGCGATCGCCAGCGAGGAGGCCGCCCGCCTCTTCGACCTGACCATCCTGCGCCGAGATATCGCCAACTACGAGGTCAACCACACCAGGTTCTTGTTCACGGCAAGGAATCCGATCACCGTCGATCAACAGATCCCGACCAAGACGTCGCTCGTCATGTCGGTGGGCAACCAGCCCGGTGCCCTCCTCGATGCCCTGGTGTGCTTCCGCGATGAAGGAATCAATCTGGTCAAGCTGGAGTCGCGGCCGATACCTCGCAACCCGGGGGAGGAGCTGTTCTACGTCGACCTCGACGGCAACCAGACCGACCCCGGAGTTGGGCGCGCCCTCGAGGCGCTCGCCGCGGCGGCCCGCTTCGTCAAGGTTCTCGGCAGCTACCCGTCACGCGACTTGCGGCCGCATGGGGAGCTCCCGGCGAGCTGATCAGTTTGGCCTCAACCAGAAGTATGTGCATATGCATATACTGACTGGATGTCCAACGCTCGCCACCGGACGATTCGACGCCTGCTCACCGAGGAGAATATGTCCACCCAGGCGGAACTCGTTCGACGGCTCGCTGCCGAGCAGATCTATGTCACCCAGGGCACGGTGTCCCGCGACCTCAAGGCCATCGGCGCGGTGAGACGGCACGGCGCCGACGGATCGGTGCGGTACCGGCTCGAGACCGGCGCCTCACCGAACGGCGCAGACAGCGGGCTTACCCGTGCTTTCGACGAGTACGTGTTGCGGATCACCCCCACCGCCGGACTCGTCGTGGTGGTCACCGTTCCCGGTGCCGCCCATGTCGTTGGCAAGGCCATCGACGAGAGCGGCGTCGGCGGCGTCGCCGGCACGGTCGCCGGTGACGACACCGTCCTGATCGTTGGAGCGGCGGGCGTCGAGGGTGAGACGATCGCAGGCCGACTCGAGACCGCAGGAGGATCCAGATGAAACGCGTGATGCTCGCCTACTCCGGTGGCCTCGACACCTCGGTGATCGTGCCCTGGCTCAAGGAGCACTACGGCGCCGACGTCATCACCTACACCGCCGACGTCGGTCAAGGTGAGGAGGTGGAGGAAGCGCGTTCCAAGGCCATCGAGACGGGCGCCGTCGAAGCCATCGTCGATGATCTGCGCGCCGAGTTCGTCGAGGACTACGTGTTCCCCGCGCTGCGGGCCAACGCCGTCTACGAGGGGTATTACCTCCTCGGGACGTCACTAGCCCGTCCGGTGATCACCGCCGGTCTGGTACGAGCGGCCGCCGACGTCGGCGCCGAAGCCATCGCTCACGGTGCCACCGGCAAGGGCAACGACCAGGTGCGATTCGAATTGTCCGCGTATGCCCTCCAGCCCGACATCGCCGTGATCGCACCCTGGCGGGAATGGGATTTGAAGGGCAGGGCCGATCTGGTCGCCTACGCCGCCGAGCGAGGAATCCCGGTCCCCATCACCCCGGAAATGCCTTTTTCCATGGACGCCAACGTGCTGCACATCTCCTATGAGGGCGGGGTGCTCGAAGACCCGTGGGCGGCACCGCCACGCGGCATGTTCCGCATGACCACCGACCCCGAGGTCGCTCCGGACGAACCCGAGGAGGTGACCGTCGCCTTCGAGAACGGGTCCCCGGTTGCGGTCAACGACACGCCGCTCGAACCCCTTGCGCTGCTGGAGTTGCTCAACGAGATCGCGGGCCGCCACGGGATCGGGAGAGTCGACATCGTAGAGAACCGCTTTATCGGGATGAAGAGCCGGGGCGTCTATGAGACCCCGGGGGGCACGCTGCTCCACCACGCCCACCGGGCCGTCGAATCGCTGACCCTCGACCGTGAGGTGGTTCACCTCAGGGATGAGCTGGTGCCTCGATACGCCGAGATGGTGTACAACGGGTTCTGGTTCTCTCCGGAGCGCGAGGCGCTGCAAGCGTTCATGGACCGCATCCAGGACCGGGTCAACGGTGAAGCGCGGCTGAAGCTGTACAAGGGAAACCCGACCGTCGTCGGCCGTAGATCCGACTTGCACGACCTATACGACACGGCGACGGTCACCTTCGAGGCCGACGACGTCTATCAGCAGGCCGACGCCGGCGGCTTCATCCGGCTCAACGCCCTGCGGCTGCGCCGACTCGCCGAGGCCCGTATGGGAGAGGGCGAATGACGCTGTGGGGCGGGCGCTTCACCGACCCCCTCGACCCGGCGGTGTTCGACTTCACCGCCGACCCCGTCGACCGGCGCCTGCTGCTCGTGGACATCGAGGGCTCGTCCGCCCACGTACACGCCCTCGAGGCCGCAGGCCTGCTCACCCAGGTCGAGCGCCGCGATCTGGTCGCCGGCCTCGAGCAGATTCGTGAGGAGGCCGCCGAGGACAGCTTTGTCTTCGCGCCGACCGACGAGGACGTGCACACCGCAGTGGAGCGCAGGCTGGTCGAGCTCGTCGGGGACGTTGGGAAGAAAGTGCACACCGGGCGAAGCCGCAACGACCAGATCGCCTTCGACCTGCGCCTCTACCTGTACCGGGCGGCAGCCGAACGAACGGACGACATCAATCGCCTGATCACGGTCCTGGCCGAACGAGCCGAGGAGGTCGCCGAGGTCGTGGTTCCCTCCTACACCCACCTGCAGCAAGCCCAGCCCGTCTCGCTCGGGCACCCGCTGCTGGCGTATGCCTGGATGTTGGGTCGCGATCGAGACCGGTTCGCCGATGCCGCCGTCCGGATCGGCACATCCCCCCTTGGCGCCGGCGCCGGCGGTGGGAGCAGCCTGCCGCTTCGGCCCGACGTTGCCGCCGCCCATGCCGGGCTCGCCGCGGTGTTCGACAACTCCCTCGATGCGGTGGCGAGCCGAGACTTCGTCGCCGAGTACGCCTTCGCCTGCGCCCAGCTCATGGCGCACCTCTCGAGGCTGGCCGAGGACCTCGTGCTGTGGGCCAGCGTCGAGTTTGGATGGATCACTTTCCCGGACCGCATTGCCACCGGCTCATCGGCGATGCCCCACAAGAGGAACCCCGACGTCGCCGAGCTGGTTCGGTCGCGGGCCGCCGTCGTCCTCGGCGACGTCACCGCCCTGCTCGCCATGCAGAAGGGCCTCCCCCTGGCCTACAACCGGGACCTTCAGGAGGACAAGCGCGCCGTCTTCCACGCCGACGACACCGCAGCGGGGTCCGTGGCAGTGTTCACCGACCTGCTGCACAGCGTCGAGTTCCATCCGCCGGGCCCTGCCCCCGAGACGGTCGCCATGGTGCTGGCCGAGCGCCTGGTGTTGCGCGGTATCCCGTTCCGGGAGGCTCACGAAGCGGTGGGAGCGCTGCTCAGCAAGCTCGACGCCGAGGGACGCAGCCTCAGCAGCGCCGCCGAGCCCGACCTCGAGGCCAGCGCGATCGCCCTCACCGACCTCGAGCCGAGGGATCCCGCAGAGGTGGCCCGCAGCATGCAGAGCCCGGGCAGCGGCAGTCCGGCGAGCGTCCTGGAACAAGTGACTGAGCTGCGCCGCCGCGTCGGTGCCGAGCAGGCTGGCTAGCCGAGGGTGGGCCTCAGGCGAGGACGCGCCGCCTCGTAGGCATCGATGTCGGCCTCGGACTGGAGCGTGATATCGATCTGATCCCAGCCGTTGATCAGGCGCTCTTTGACGTGAGGGTCGATGTCGAAGGTGGCAGTGAAGTCGCCCGATGTCACCTGCTGGGTCGGGAGGTCGATCGTGACCGAGTTGGCGGGGTCGGCGGCCAGCTCGGCGAAGATTCCCGCGTCTTCGGTTCGGAGGACCACGGGCAACAGGCCGTTCTGGTAGCAGTTGTTCTCCAGGATCGGCCCGAATGAGGACGCCAGGATGGCCTCGAACCCGGCCTCGAACAGCGACCACACCGCATGCTCCCGGGAGGAGCCGCAGCCGAAGTTGGGCCCGGCCACCAGCACGCTTGCTTCTGCATACTCCGGCCGGTTGAGCACGAAGTCGGGCTCTCGTTCGCCCTCGACGTCGTACGCCCAGTTGTAGAACAGGTTCGGCCCAAGGCCGGTGCGGGTGACTCCCTTGAGGAACTGCTTGGGGATGATCTGGTCGGTATCGATGTTGGCCTGTGGCAGCGGGGCCATCTGACCTTCGATGATGGAAACCGGTCTCATTGCCACTCCCGAATGTCGACAAAGCGCCCTTCGATTGCGGCGGCGACCGCCATCTCAGGACTTACCAGATGGGTCCTCCCACCGCGACCCTGGCGCCCTTCGAAGTTGCGGTTCGAGGTAGAGGCGCATCGTTCTCCGGGCAACAGGATGTCTTCGTTCATGGCCAGGCACATCGAGCATCCGGCATCGCGCCACTCGAACCCGGCCTCCTTGTAGATCAGGTCGAGTCCCTCCTCCTCGGCCTCGAGTTTCACGAGGCCGGAGCCCGGCACGACCATCGCCCCCACATCGGGGTGGACGGTTCTTCCTTGAATGACCCCGGCGCCGGCGCGGAGGTCTTCGATCCTGGCGTTCGTGCAGGACCCGAAGAACACGCGGTCGATGCGGATGTCGGTGATGGCCGTCCCCGGCTCGAGGTCCATGTATTCGAGGGCGCGGGCGGCGCTGTCGCGCTCCAGCAGATTCTCGAAGCTGTCCGGCGAGGGAACCCGCCCGGTTACTTCGACGACCTGGGAGGGATTGATGCCCCATGAGACGAACGGCGCCAGGTCGGCCGCGTCCAGCACGACTTCACGGTCGAAGACGGCGCCGGCATCGGACGGAATCGTCTCCCAGTAGGCCACCATCTCTTCCCAGGGAGCTCCTCCCGGAACATACGGCCGGCCCTCCAGATAGGCGTAGGTCGTCTCGTCCGGCGCGATCATCCCGGCTACCGCCCCGGCCTCGATCGACATGTTGCACACCGTCATCCGCCCCTCCATGGAGAGGCCGGTGACGGCGCTGCCGCGATACTCGATGACGGTCTCGTAGCCGCCGTTGACGCCGATCTCTCGAATGATCCCGAGGATGACGTCCTTTGCCGTCACCCCGAGGGGCAGGTCACCATCGACGGTGATCGCGAGTGAGCCCGGCTTGGTCCGCGGCAGCGTCTGTGTGGCCAGCACATGCTCGACCTCAGACGTGCCGATGCCGATGGCCAGCGCACCAAAGGCACCGTGCGTCGAGGTATGCGAGTCGCCGCACACGATGAACATCCCGGGCTGCGTGATGCCCTGCTCGGGGCCAATGATGTGCACGATGCCCTGACGGATATCGTTGACCCCGAACACGGTGATCCCTTGCTCCTTGCAGTGCTGCTCGAGCGCCTCGATCTGGATCTTCGACAGCGGGTCGTTGATGCCGAGCTCGCGGCCCACCGTCGGGATGCCGTGGTCGACGGTCGCCATGCTGAGGTCGGGTCTGCGCACCCGACGTCCGGACAACGCCAGGCCCTCGAAGGCCTGCGGCGACGTCACCTCGTGGATGAGGTGCATGTCGACGTAGAGCAGGTCGGGCTCGCCGGAGGCATGGCGAACGACATGGTCGTCCCATACCTTGTCGAGCATCGTCTGTGGCTGGGTCATCAGGGCCGCGCAGCCTAGAGGCTCCGCAGAATAGGGCGCTCCGATCTGTGTGGGCCGAGGCCGTTTGCGGAGCCGGGGCCCGAGCGGCCCGCCGCCGAAGGCGGCAGGAGCGGGAAAAACTGCTCCACTTCTATCGAGACGACCGGTTACCGATCGGTGCGTACTGTGAGGTCGGCCAGAGACTGCGAAGTGGATTGAACCGACACGCCGATACGCCGGCTCGCCGAAGCTGTTCCGTAGGCCGTTCCGCGGGCTGACAGCGTCATATAGCCGCTCCTGAACCCTGGGTTCGCGTCGGTTGCCTGGTGATCATGGTGCCGAGAGCCTGGTCGGTGAAGAGCTCGACCAACAGGGCATGGGGCGCCAGGGCATTGACGATGTGTGCCGATTCGACACCGCCGCGCACCGCATTCAGGGACCCCTCCAGCTTGGGCAACATCCCATCGTGGATCGAACCTTTCGCGATCAGTCCCTCGATCTGGGCATCGGTCGCTTCCGGGGTCAACGAATCGGGGTCGGAGACGTCCTCGAGGAGGCCGTCCACGTCGGTCAGGTAGATCAGCCTGACTGCGCCGACGGCGGCGGCGATCGCACCGGCGACGATGTCGGCGTTGATGTTGTAGGCCTGGCCGGCTCCGTCGGATCCGATCGTCGAGATCACCGGTACCAGTTGCTCCGCTAGCAGGCGCTCGATGATGTAGGGATTCACCGCCTTGACGTTGCCGACGAACCCCAGGTCGGGATGCCGCTGCTCCGCGATGATGAGCCCGACGTCCTCGCCGGATACCCCGAGGGCAATCGGCCCGTGCCGATTGATCGCTGAGACGATGTCGCGATTCACCTTCCCGACCAGGACCATACGGGTGATCTCGAGCGCCTCGGCGTCGGTGACGCGGTGTCCCTCGCTGAACTCGCTGGCTTTGCCGAGCCGGTCGAGCAACTCGGAGATCTGCGGCCCGCCACCATGAACCACGATGCAGCGGATCCCCTCCGAGTGCATCAACACGACGTCGGTGGCAATCCGCCGAGCCAGCTCCTGATCGGCGAGTGCGCTGCCCCCCGCCTTGACGACGATGGTTTGGCCGCGGAGACGCTGGATGTGTGGGAGCGCCCGGCTCAGGATTTGCGCCGCGCTTGGGGGCGTCTCGATCATGGATAGACCCCGGCCCGGGCCAGCCCGGCGCCCTCGTCGATGCCGATCGCCAGGTTTGCGCACTGGATTGCCTGCCCGCTTGCGCCCTTGACCAGATTGTCGAGGGCGGCGATGACGATGACCCAGCCGGTACGTGGATCTTGCCGCGCCGTCATGTGAATGGCGTTTGATCCAAGCGTCGCTTTGGTGGTGGGGATGCCCGGGATCACGGAAACGAACTGCTCGCCGGCGTACTGCGAGGACATCGCCTCCAGCAGGTCCTCGGTGTCGGCGTCGGCGCTTGGTCGTGCGTAGCAGGTGGCGAGGATGCCTCGGGTCATTGGCGCTAGGTGCGGGGTGAAGAGCACCTCGACCGGCTCTCCGGCGGCTCGGCCCAGGATGAGCTGCATCTCGGGGGTGTGGCGGTGGGTGAGCAGCCCGTACGGGGCGAAGGTCTCGTTGACCGCTGAGAACGACGTCCCTGCGGTGGCGCCACGACCGGCGCCGGATACGCCGCTGACTCCATTTACGACGATCCCATCCGGTTTGATGAGCCCACCGGTCAACAGGGGGGCTAGCGCCAGCGTTGCCGTGGTTACGTAGCAGCCGGGGACCGCGGTCGCCGGCGCTTGGCGCAAGTCGTCGCGAAACAGCTCGGGCAGGCCGAGAACAAAGTCGGCGAGCATCGCCGGGACCGGATGCTCCCATCCGTACCACGCCGAGTAGAGCGCGGGGTCATCCAGTCTGAAGTCCGCACCGAGGTCGATGATGTGGCCGGCGGTGAGCTTGGGGATCACCCGTTGCGACACGCCGTGGGACAGGGCGACGAATACAACGTCCAGCCCATCGGGAACCTGCTCCCAAGGCTCGAACACCAGGTGTGGGTATTCGGCAGCGAGGCTGGGGTACAGCGAACCGACCTCGGCGCCCGCATGACTCTCGGCCGATGCGAAGGCCACCTCGAACCACGGGTGCCGGGCGCAGAGCCGCAACAACTCGGCGCCGGCAAAGCCCGATGCTCCGAGAATCCCAACCTGGTGGCGGTCTGTCGCCTTCACATTGCTCCCGTCGCCGTTCTGACTGCCGTCCGGATGTGTGGTCGCTGGATATGCATGTTATTCTAGAAGCTCACATAATATCCAATTCGTGATAGCTCCATTCCCTAGCCAGCACGAGATGCACATGGAGGAACGGTGACCGTAACTGCACCACGGGGATTCGTCGCCGGAGGCGTGCCGTCCGGGATTCGCAGAAACGGCCGCAAGGATCTTGCGATCGTCCGCTCCGTGACCCGGGCAACCGGAGCCGCAATGTTCACCACCAACCAGGTGCAGGCAGCGCCGATCCGGGTATCGAAGTCGCATCTGCGAAGCGCCCAGCCACAAGCAGTAGTGATCAATTCGGGTGTCGCCAATGCCGTCACCGGAGCGCAGGGTGAGTCAGACGCCATTGCGACCGCAGCGGAGACCGCGGCGCTGCTGAACCTCTCCGTCGAAGAGGTCCTGGTGCTTTCCACCGGGCTCATCGGTGTGCCGCTTCCGCTGGACAAGATCTCCAGGGGGCTGCCGGCGGTCGTGGCCACCCTCAGCGACGAAGGTGGGATCGATGCGGCCGAAGCGATCATGACGACGGACAAACGGCCCAAGCACTCGGTGGCCGGCAACGGCTCCTTCACCGTGGGGGGGATCGCCAAAGGCTCCGGGATGATTCATCCTCTCCTGGCCACCATGCTGGCGATCGTGACGACCGACTACGCCCTCGCCCCCGACCAGGCATCGGACTATTTGCATGCTGCGGTCGAGTCGACCTTCAATCGGATCTCGGTCGATGGGGACCAATCGACGAATGACGCGGTCATCTTGCTTGCCAATGGCGCCGCCGGAGCGCCTCGTGCCGACACCGATCTCGAGTCAGCCCTCCAACAGGTTTGTGAAGATCTGGCACGCCAGATCGTGGCGGACGGCGAGGGGGCCTCCGTGTTGATCGAGATCCGGGTGACCAATGCCGCCAGCGAGAACGACGCTGTTGCGATCGCTCGGCACATCGCAACGTCGAGTCTGGTGAAGACCGCTGCGTTCGGCCGAGATCCAAACTGGGGTCGAGTGATCGCTGCCGCTGGCGCGGCGAGCACCGACCTGGGCCCGGCAAAGGTCGACGTCGATCAGCTGGCGCTGAGCTTCAACGGCACGCCGCTCTTTTCCGGCGGCCGGCCCACCGGTGCCGAGCCGGTTATGGACACGCCGGTGTTGAAGATCGACCTCGATCTTGGGATCGGGCACGCCGGTGCGGGCTATCTGTCGACCGATCTCAGCAAGGAGTACGTGAGGATCAATGCCGACTACACGACCTGAGCTCGGTCTGGATCAGCGATGAGCAAGCGGTCGCGCCAGGCGGAGATTCTGCTCCTGATCGAGCAACAAGACGTCTCCACCCAGGCCGAGATGGTGGCTGCGCTGCTTGAGGCTGGAATCGAAGCTGCCCAGGCCACCGTCTCGAGAGATATTGGTGAGTTGGGCTTGGTGAAAGTCCGGGGCGACGGTGGGCGGATGATCTATGCCACACCCGGCGCCAAGGACAACGACCGGATCCTGGCGCTCTCCCGGGCCTTGCGGCGCTGGGCGTCCGCCATACGGGGAAACAGCAATCTCGTGCTCATCGAGACTCCCGCCGGATACGCCTCTGCGCTTGCCCAGGTCATCGACGAGGCGGGGCATCCCGACGTTCTTGGGACGGTTGCCGGGGACAACACCGTTCTCGTCGTCGCCGATGACCGTTTGACCGGTGCCGACCTCGCCGACGAGCTGATGCTCCTCTCATAGCCGACCCTCCCGGCCCGCCGACCCACCCGGCCCGCCGACCCGCCAACCCGCCGAAGCTGTTCCGCGGGCTGACAGCGTCATATAGCCGCTCTCGAACCCTGGGTTCGCGTCTAGGGGGACTCCGTTGCCTGGCCGAGGTCCTGCCATGCGTTGGTCCCACCGGTGATGCTTCGGGCGTTCCCGTAGCCAAGGCTGTTCAAGAACAACACGCCGGGGAGCGAAATGTTGCCTCGCTGGCACACGGTGAGCACCGGGGTGCTCAGATCTTCGGGAAGCTCCGACGCACGATCGGGAAGCTCGGCAAGCGGGATGTTGACTGCATCCTGGATGTGCCCGGCGCGGTACTCGTCGTGGCTTCGCACGTCGATCACGAGCGCGTCTTCGTTCTTCCACAGTTCGTGGGCGGCGGCAACGTCGATGGTCAAGTCCGGGTTGGCCCTGGCGTTCTCGATCATTCCCTCATACAGCGGATCGCGCCTCGTCCCGGAGGTCGATTGCTCTGCACTCAGTCCCGTCAGATGCTTGACCAGCGACGATGCGTATTTGAAGGCGCTGTCGGGGAACAGCACCACCACACGGTTGCCGGGCTCGTCGTCGACCAACTCGAGCGCCCCAGCCAGGGCCAATCCAGAGCTCGGCCCCGCGGTGACGCTGTCTTCCCGGTTCAGGCGCAGGCAGAGCTGGAAAGCCTCATCGTTGCCGATCTCCGCCAGCCCGTCGTACTCGTCGGGGTGGAAGAATTCGGTCTGCTCCAGCTGGCGGATGCTGCGGACGCCGGGGATGTCGTGCCCCTCGCTCGGGTGCACGCCGAGTATCTGCACACCGGGATCGTGCTCCTTGAGGAATCGGCCCACGCCGCTGATGGTGCCGCAGGTGCCGAGGCCGGCGACAAAATGCGTGACGGTGCCTTCCGTCTGATGCCAGATCTCCGGTCCGGTGGTCCGGTAGTGGGCGTCGGGATTGGCCTGGTTGCTGTACTGGTCGAGCATGTGAAAGTCCTGCTGTTCGGCAATCTCCTTCGCTCTGGCGATGGCGCCCTCGGGCGCCCACGGCGCCGGGCACAGATCGTCGTCCAGCTCCACCACGCCCGCTCCGAAAAAGCGAAGCATGGTTCGCTTTTCGATCGGAATCTGGTTGGACATGGTTGTGGTGACGGAGTAGCCGTTGGCATTGGCCAACATCGCCAGACCGAGCCCGGTGTTGCCAGAAGTGGGCTCCACCAGGTCGAGGCCCGGGGCGATCACGCCGCGCTCCTCGGCGTCGCGCACCATGTTCATGGCAACGCGGTCCTTCACCGCCCCGAACGGGTTGTACCACTCCAGCTTGGCGTACACCTCGGTGTGCTCGAACGGGATGACCCGGTTGAGACGCACCAGCGGTGTGGGGTTGTCGACGCTCGGGAGCAGGCCCACGATCGAGTCGTAGACCCTCAGCGAGTCGTTGTTCACGGGGAATCCTCCATTTCTGCGAGCGATCGGTCAGCCGGCGAGCCTGGCGGTCACCCCGCTTGCCCCTACCTCGACTGCCGTCGGAACCACCGCGATGCCGTACTTGCGGGCGAGATCGGGGCGCTCCTTGACGTCGACCATGGCCAAGCGTCGGCCTTCCGCAACCAGCCGACTTTCCAGGTCGTGACAGTCGGTGCACAGCGGATGGGTGAACAGCACGACCACTTCACTGCCCTCCTCGACCCCCACATCCGAGAGGTCGACGTGATCGAGCCGGTGTCCGTAGATGCCCCGTATCCGTGCACCGAGCCGATACAGCTCGCAACCGACGCAGAACCCGGTTGTTGCGGCCAGCAGCGCCAGCGCCGCGACAAGAAGCCCAAGAGCCCAGCCCAGGGCGTCGAGGCCGACGACGTGTGCCAGCGAGGCAGCGCCGAGAACGACCAGCCCGACCTGGTTGGCGAACTTGGGGGGTCGAGCATCCTCGATCGGCCCCTCCCCGAAGCGAGGCTGGATCAGCTCGAAGTAGACGAGGCAGGGAAGGCAATAGCGGCGGCCAAACCGCAAACCAACGAAGAGCTGGAGGGCAAGGATTGCCAACAGCGGCCACCAGTCGATGACGTAGGCGAGCAAGGCAAGCGAACCGATGGTCACCTGGTTGACCCGGGGTGCCCAGGCGTCGATGACCTTCAGGTCGCGGTAGGGATCCGCGGTTCGCTCGGTCATGACCCAGCCACCGAGCCACGCTCGACCGGCACGTCGACCAATGAGCCGTATTCGGTCCACGATCCGTCGTAGTTCTTGGCGTTCGAGTGGCCGAGCAGCTCATGCAGCACAAACCAGGTGTGCGAGGAGCGCTCTCCGATGCGGCAGTACGCGATCACCTCGTCTTCGAGGACGCCCTCACCCTCATACAGAGCGCGTAGCTCCGCCTCGGACTTGAAGGTCCCGTCTTCGTTGGCTGCTCGGCTCCACGGGATGTTCTTGGCCCCCGGCACGTGGCCTCCCACATATGGTTGCTCCTGGGGCAGATGGTCTGGTGCGAGCTTCTCGCCCGAGAATTCCTCTGGAGACCGAACGTCGACGAACGTGACGCCATCTTTCTTGGCGAGCACCTCATCACGCAGAACCCGAAGCTCAGGTCGTAGGGCTCCGCTGATCTGGAAGTCGCTCTTCTCGATCGCCGGGACCGCATCGACGACTTTTCTGTCCTCGAGCTCCCACTTTTGACGGCCACCATCGAGGAGCCTGACGTTGTCGAAGCCTCGGTACTTGAGCAGCCAGTAGGCGTAGGCAGCGAACCAGTTGTTGTTGGCGCCGTAGAGCACCACCGTGATGTCGTCATCTACTCCGGCCTCGGCAAGCAGTCGCGAAAAGCCGTCCTGGTCGATGTAGTCGCGCCGTATTGGATGGTGGAGGTCCGTCGCCCAGTTCCAGGCGTGGGCTCCGGGAATGTGATCTTTCTCGTAGGTAGTGGTGTTCTCGTCCACCTCGATGATCCGCACCGCCGGATCATCCAGGTGCTCGACCAGCCAATCGGTAGAGACGAGGGCGTCGGGGTTTGCGTAATCGGACATGGTGAATAGCTCCTTTTCAGCCTGTGGAACGAAGGACGACGCCGAAAGAGGAAGAGACTCTCAGGTGGTGGCGTCTAGGAGCGCTCGGGGCGAGCGGCACTCGGGTCCACCCGAGAGCCGATACAGATGCTCCACCCCGACATGCCGATTGCCTGCCTTCCGATTTCACCTATGCAGATAGTGTAAACCTACGCCTGCTGCTGGCTTCCGTCAAGAGGCAAAACCCGCCCGACCGGTCGCGGTTGCCCGGCCACTATGGCGGCATCGAGCCCGGTGCGAGGACGCCGAGCCTCGACCGGGAAGCACAATATTGGCCGTTGACGTTTCCCCGGCTCGAAGGCATACTGCCCGAACACACACGCGCTCATCAAGAGCGGCTGAGGGACAGGCCCGATGAAGCCGCGGCAACCGGCGTGACCAGCACGGTGCCAATGCCTGAACGATGAGCCGCCAACGGCGGACCTTCCGCCCGAGGCGCTCGAAGAGCGCGTCGGATCGAGGAGGACATGCCGTGGCATTTGTTGAATCGCTGATCTGCAGGGAGTGCTCGCGCACCTACGAAGTCGCCCCCAGCTACTTCTGTGAGTGGTGTTTTGGCCCGCTCGAGGTGCTCTATGACTACGACGCGATCGCCGACACCATCTCAAGGGAGAAGATCGCCGAGGGCCCGCCAACACTATGGAGATACGCCGATCTCCTGCCGGTGGAGGCGTCGGCTGCGGCCGATCTCGGCGCCGGGTTCACTCCGCTGGTCAGGGCAGATCGTCTCGCCGAGGTGCTCGGGCTCGGCGAGCTGTGGGTGAAGAACGACACCCTCAATCCAACGAACTCGTTCAAGGACCGGCCGGTCACCGTTGCGGTGACCAAGGCACTTGAGTTCGGGATCAAGACCGTGGCTTGCGCATCGACCGGCAATCTCGCCAACGCGGTTGCCGCCCACGCCGCCAGGGCCGGCCTCGACTCCTATGTGTTCGTTCCCCACGACATCGAGCGCTCAAAGATCGTGGCCACCGCTGCCCTCGGAACCGTCGTCGCCGTCCAAGGGAACTATGACGACGTCAACCGGCTGTGCGTCCAGCTCAACGAGGAATACCCCTGGGGCCTTGTCAACATCAATCTCCGTCCCTACTACGCCGAGGGGTCGAAGACCCTCGCGTTCGAAACCGCCGAACAGCTTGGCTGGCAGCTCCCCGATCACGTGGTGGTACCGGTCGCCAGCGGAGCGCTCCTGACCAAGATCGCCAGGGGTTTCGACGAGCTGGTTCGGGTCGGTCTCGTCGATGCCAACGAGGTGCGGATCTCGGGTGCACAGGCGGAGGGATGCTCGCCGGTCGCCACCGCCTTCCTGGAGGGAAGCGACGACGTTCGGCCTCAGAAGCCGAACACGATCGCCAAATCGCTGGCGATCGGGGATCCGGCCGACGGGTACTACGCACTGCGCGAGGTGAGGCGCAGCGGCGGAGCTGTAGCTGCGGTCACCGACGATGAGATCGTCGAAGCCATTCACCTCCTCGCCCGAACCGAGGGCATCCTCACCGAGCCTGCCGGAGGGGTAACGGTTGCCACGCTGGCCAAGTTGGCTCGCGAAGGGCAGGTGACCGAATCGGAGCGGGTAGTCATCTACATCACCGGCCACGGGTTGAAGGCAACGGAAGTCATCGCCGCCGATGACCCGGTTGCCATCCCGGCCACGATCGACGGCTTTCGGTCCGAATTCGAGATCAAGGAGTACGCATGACGGCGACCGTCCGAATCCCAACGTCCCTGAGAGGCCTGACCAAAGGATCATCCGAGGTGGAGGTTCCTCCTGGCCGGGTAGGAACGGCCCTCGATGACCTCATCACTAAATACCCTGATCTCAGGGAGCGGCTGATCGGTGAGGACGGAAAGCCGCGGCGCTTCGTCAACATCTTCGTGGCCGAAGACGACATCCGCTTCCTGGACGGGCTGGAAACCGCGGTGACCGATGGCCAGGTGGTCACCATCCTGCCTGCCGTGGCGGGTGGGTAAGCCATGAGCGTGAGCTTTCAGGACCTGGTCAACCAGGCAAAGGAGCAGATCAGGGAGGTCGATCCGGTCGAGCTCGAGCGACGCCTCACCCGGGTCACCGTCCTCGACATCAGAGAAGCCGGGGAATTCGACCAGGGCGCGATCGGTGGAGCGCACCTGGCTCCGCGGGGGATTCTCGAATCGGTGATCGGCGTCCTTGCCTCTGACTTCGACCAGGCGGTGGTGGTCTACTGCGCCGGCGGGGCACGCTCGGCGCTGGCCGCCCAGACCCTGCAGCAGATGGGCTACACCGATGTGTGGTCCCTGGCAGGCGGATTCGACCGCTGGAAGAACGAAGGCCTCCCCTGGGGTGCGCCGGAGAGTCTGACCGCCGATCAGCGCGTCCGATACAGCCGCCACATCCTCCTCCCCGAAGTCGGTGAGCAAGGCCAAATCAAGCTGCTCGAATCTCGGGTGCTCCTGGTCGGTGCCGGCGGACTCGGATCACCCGCCGCCCTGTACCTGGCTGCGGCCGGTGTGGGCACGATTGGAGTCGTTGACTTCGACGTCGTCGACGCGTCCAACCTGCAACGACAGGTCCTCCACAACGTCGATCGCATCGGGCAACCGAAGGTCGATTCGGCCAGGGAGACACTGACCGCACTCAACCCGGATGTGAAGGTGGTGACCTACAACGAGCGGCTCACCGCCGACAACGTGCTCGACATCTTTGTCGAGTACGACGTCATCGTCGACGGCGGCGACAACTTCCCAACGCGGTATCTGGTGAACGACGCAGCGTTGCACCTGCGAAAACCGGTGGTGCACGGATCGGTCTTTCGATTCGAGGGCCAGGTGACCGTCTTCGATCCCTATGTCGGCCCGTGCTACCGATGCCAGTTCCCGGAGCCGCCCCCACCCGAGCTTGCCCCGTCGTGCGCAGAGGCGGGGGTGCTCGGAGTGCTCACCGGGATCATCGGCTCCATCCAGGCGATCGAGGCGGCCAAGATCCTGCTCGATATCGGGGAGGGTCTGACGGGACGGCTCCTCACCTACGACGGGCTCACCCAGGAGTTCCGCACGCTTCGAGTCCGGCGCGACCCGGGGTGCCCTGCCTGCGGCGACGAGAACCAGCCGCCCCGGCTCGTCGAGTACGACATCGCCTGCGCTCACCCCGGGTCGGTGGCCAGGATCGCCTGACTCCCGGATTGCACCGACGTAGCCGGCGGTCGAGCTGCCGGTGATTCTGGCCGATGGGCGCGACCTCAGACCGGCGGTGTGCCCGGCACGTCGATCAGACGCTGCTGATCGAAGTCGGAGTCGGCGCCGTCGGCAGCGTCGACGTGGTCGCGCCGCACCCCCATGAGAAACAGGATGGCGTCGAGGTATGGGACGGTCAGCGCCGCATCTGCCGAGTCGCTGACCAGCGGCTTGGCATTGAAGGCAATGCCAAGCCCCGCGGCGGCCAGCATCTCGAGATCGTTGGCCCCGTCTCCCACCGCAACGACCTGACTGAGCGGCACTCCCTCGGCCTCGGCGACCGACCTCAGAAACCGCGCCTTTCCGGCTCCGTCGACGATCGCTTCGGTCAGGCGTCCGGTGAGACGCCCCTCCTCGACTGCAAGGGTGTTGGAAAGCGAGTACTGGATGCCGAGCTCCTTCACCACTGCATCGGTGACCCGCGAGAACCCGGATGAGACGATCGCGGTGACCAGGCCAAGACGTTTCACGGTGCGAATGAAGGTGCGGGCTCCCTTGGTGAGGCTGATCTTGTCCGCCACCCGAGCCATTGCCTCCTCCTCGAGCCCTGCGAGCAGTTCGACCCGTTTGCGTAGTGAGTGCTCGAAGTCGATCTCACCCGCCATGGCGGCTGTGGTGAGCGTCGCCACCTCATCTCCGACGCCTGCCTCCTCGGCGAGCAGGTCGATGACCTCGTCTTCAATCAGCGTGGAATCGACGTCCATCACGATGATGCGCTTGGCCCGGCGGAGGAGGCCGTCTGGTTGGATGGCGATATCGATGGGCAGACGAGCGGCAGCCTCGACCAGGCCGGCACGCATCTGGTCGACGTCGCCCGACGATACAACGAGCTCGTAGCTGACCACCGGGTACCGGGAGAGGCGATAGATGCGCTCGATGTTGCCGCCGCCCGAAGCGATCGCCACCGCCACCGCGCCGAACTCGCCCGGTCCAACCGTCACTCCGATGATGGTCACAATGGCCATCGGTCGAGCCGGGGTCGGCGCCTCGTCCAGAACTTCGAATTCCAGGTGAAGGTCGTTGTCCCAACCAAAGAGCAGCAGGTCGCGGATCGTCGCCCGCTCTCCCGGCACCCCGACGAGCACATTCAGGGTGAGCCGGCCGCGGACCACGATCTGTTCAACGTCGTGGATGTCGGCGCCGGTGGCGCTGAGCACCTCCATGAGCGATGCGGTGATGCCGGGCCGGTCGGCGCCGTGCACAGCCACGAGGACGGTAGATCGATCGGTCATGGCGCCGCATGCTATCGCCCCGCCGGCGGGCACCGTATCCAGGCGCCTTGGCAGGGCAGCGGCCCAGCATGGGGAGTACGACGTCGCTGCGCTCACCCGGGTCGGCCGCCCGGATGGCCTATTTCACAGGTTCGCTCCGAGGTAGTTGGCGAGTCGCAGCAGGTCGGCGAACACCCCGCCGGCGGTGACCTCGGGCCCTGCGCCCGGGCCCTGTACGACCAGCGGGTTTTCCCGGTACCGATCCGTCTGGAACTCGACGATGTTGTCGGTGAGGCGGATCCTGGCGAAGTGATGATCCGCCTCGTAGGAGCGCAGGCGGACGCTGCAGCCTTGCGTGGGATCGATGATCCCCACGAAGCGCAGCACCTGGCTGCGGGATCGACTCTCCTCGACCAGGCGGAGCATCTCGTCGTCGTAGTCCCGCAGCTGGATCAGGAAATCGTCGGGCGAGCCCGCCTCGAGACCGGCCGGCACCAGGCTCTCGACGTCAACGTCGGCAAGCTCGATGTCGAGGCCCATTTCGCGGGCGAGGATCACCAGTTTTCGAGCGACGTCCATCCCGGAGAGATCTTCGCGGGGATCGGGCTCGGTGTAGCCCTTCGCTCGTGCCGCAGCCACAATCTCGGAGAAGGGGACCGATCCATCGAAGCTGTTGAACAGGTAGGAAAGCGTGCCGGAAAAGATGCCCTCGATGCGACGGATTTCATCACCGGTCTGCACCAGGTCGCGAAGCGTTTGCACGATGGGAAGCGCCGCTCCGACCGTGGTCTCGTAGAAGTAGTGGGCATCGGCACGCCTGGCGCCCTCTCGCAGCGATCGATAGAAGTCGAGCGGCCCAGTGCTCGCCCGCTTGTTCGGGGTGATCACATGGATGCCCTGAGACAGCCAGTCCACATAGCGCATCGCCACGTCCTCACTGGCCGTGCAGTCGATGATGACGGCATGGGGAACGGTCTCGGTGTGGACGTAGTCTGCGAGCCGATCCAGGTCCACAGGGACGGCGTTTGCATCGTCCTCGTCGAGGCGCTGACGCCACTCGTCGAGATCGATGCGGTGCTCGTCGAGCGCCATCGTCGAGCTGTTGCAGATCGCCCGTACGCGCAGGTCGACCCCGAACTCGTCCCGCAGCCAGTCGAGCCGCCTTGCCATCTGATCGAGCAGCGTTGAGCCCACGTGGCCAGGCCCGACCAGGCCGATCGACAGCGTCTGCTTGGAGAGATAGAACCCGGAGTGCGCGGCCCGAACCGCCTTGGTGGCATCGGCGCTATCGATGACGACCGAGATGTTTCGCTCGGATGATCCCTGTGCGATCGCCCGGACGTTGACCCCGGCACGGGCAAGCGCTCCAAAGAAGTTGGCCGCAATACCCGGGGTGCCGGCCATCCCGTCTCCCACAACCGCCAGGATCGTGCAGTTCTCGGTGATGCGGGGTGATTGGATCTGCCCGTATCGAGTCTCCGACTCGAACGCTCGCTCGATCGCCCGGCTTGCAGTCTCGGCCTCGGATTGGAGCGTGGCGAAACAGATCGAATGCTCCGAGCTGCCCTGGGAGATCATAACCACAGATACGCCGGCGTGGCGGAGGGCGCCAAAGACTCGTTCCGAGATGCCGGGGACCCCGATCATCGCCGTACCCTCGAGATTAATCAGCGCCATGTCGCCGATCGAAGCAAAGCCCTTGACCGGCGACGTCGATTTGGTGCCGACATGAATTCGCGTGCCGGGCGCAGACAGATTGAACGCATTTCTGATGTAGATCGGGATTTCGCGCTCGATCGCCGGGCCCATGGTCGCGGGATGGATCACCTCGGCACCGAAGTAGGCCAGTTCGATCGCCTCGTTGAAGGAGAGCTCCTCGAGAACCCGGGTCTGAGGGACCAGGCGGGGGTCGGCGCTGAGCACCCCGTCGACGTCGGTCCAGATGACGATCTTTCGTGCCCCGAGCAATGAGGCAAAGATCGAGGCCGAGTAGTCACTGCCGTTTCGCCCGAGCGTGGTGGGGGCACCCGCCGGATCCGAAGCGATGAACCCGGTGATCACCGTCGTATCCGCTTCATTTGCATCGAGCCAGTCGGCGAGTCGCGATCGAGAGGCGTCCCAGTCCACCGAGGGCAGCAGCTCGCCCGGGCGCACGATCAAGACTTCCCGTGCATCGAGCCAGGTGGCGCTGGCCCCCTGGTTCTCGAGGTAGGCAGCCAGCAGGCGGGCCGACCACACCTCGCCGAAGCCGGCGACAACGCCAACGGCGCTCTCCGAAACAGCGTGCATGACCCACGAGGCTCGCAGCACATCCCCGATGTCGACCCAATCCTTCTCGATCTGTGCGATCAGCTCGTGACCACCGTCCATCAGGTCCTGCGCCACAGTGGTCTGGCGGTCCCGCAGTTGATCGGCAAGCTCCTCGTAGCGCGGCTCGCGACGACCGGCCCGCTCGACCACCTCGATGAGACCATCGGTCATTCCCGCCATGGCGGACACGACCACTGCCCGTCTGGCATCGGTCGATGCTCCCAGGTTGGATGCAGCAGCCCGGTAGGCCGATGCGTCGGCCAGGCTGCTGCCGCCGAACTTGTGCGTTACCCATTGCTCAGCCACGGGGCGTTCTCACGCGCTGGCCGACGACTCGGTATCTGCGGTAATGCTGAGGGAACGCAGTGGCTGGGGGCGAACGACCCAGAACTGCTCCCGACTCTCGGACCATCGCTCGAGAATCGCCTCCGCTCGGGTCGAGCCGGTCCGATTGAGGTGCTCTTCGACAAGACCCTTGACTCGGAGGGCATCGTCGTCGGTGAGCCGCGACGACGGGGGTGCGGTCTCGGCGAAGTGGGCCTTTGCGGTCAGATCCGGATCCCACACGAACAGCTCGCCTCCGGTCATGCCGGCGCCGGTGTTCCTCCCCAACGCACCGAGCACGACCACCGCGCCCCCGGTCATGTACTCGCAGCAGTGGTCGCTCGTCCCCTCAACCACAGCAGTAGCCCCGGAGTTGCGCACCGCAAATCGCTGGCCGACGGCGCCCGCCACGTACAGCGTCCCTCCTGTTGCGCCGTACAGGCAGGCGTTCCCTGCGCCGTGGGGGTGGACTTCTTTGGTGTGGCGCGGATTCACCACGATCGTCCCTCCACCCATGCCCTTGCCTACATAGTCGTTGGCCGGGCCGCTGAGCTCGATGGTCAGGCCGCTAGTCATGAAGGCGCCGAGGCTCTGGCCGGCTGCTCCCGAGAGATGCAGCAGGACGGAGCCGTCCGGGAGCCCGTCGTCCCCGTACATCTCAGCGATCGCACCGGACAGCCTGGTGCCGACCGCTCGATCACGGTTGCCAATCGGATAGGACACGTCGACGACGGATCCTCGCGATGCCAACCGTGGAGCCTCCGCCCCGAGTACCTCACTGAGGGGTGAGCGCACGAACTCGCGGAAGCGGCGATCCTCGCTCTGTCGTGCATCCACGAGCATGTCGGCGAAGTCCGCGGCGAGCGGATTCCGCTCATCAGAGGCGACGAGCAGGTCGCCTCTGCCCACGATTTCGTCGAAGGTCCTCGCCCCCATCGCTGCCAGATGGCGGCGCACGTCGGCGGCAAGATGCATGAATAGTGAGATCACCTGGTCGACCGATCCGGTGTACTTGGCGCGGAGATCGATGTCTTGGGTGGTGATCCCGACCGGACACGTGTTCTCATGGCACTGTCTCACCATCTTGCAGCCGAGGGCGAGCAAGGGCAGTGTCCCGAAGCCGAAGCGGTCGGCGCCCAACATCCCCGCAATGACGACGTCCCTCCCCGTGTGGAGACCCCCATCGGACTCGAGGGTCACCGCCCCCCTGAGTCCATTAGCCACAAGCGCCTGATGTGCTTCGGCCAGGCCGATCTCCCACGGCGACCCCGCATGCTTGATGCTCACCAGCGGCGACGCTCCGGTTCCGCCGGCATGGCCGGAAACCGTGATGACATCGGCGTGTGCCTTGGCGACGCCTACCGCAATCGTCCCGACGCCAGGCCCAGAAACGAGTTTCACCGCCACCCGAACCTGCGGCTTGAAAGTCTTGAGGTCGAAGATCAGCTGGGCAAGATCCTCGATCGAATAGATGTCGTGGTGCGGCGGAGGAGAAATCAGCTCAACACCGGGCTCGGTGTGCCGGAGCGCTGCGATCTCTTCGGTGACCTTGTACCCCGGGAGCTGACCCCCCTCCCCCGGCTTTGACCCCTGGGCCATCTTGATCTGCAGCTCCTGAGCCGAGGCCAGATAGCCGGGGGTGACCCCGAACCGGCCGGAAGCCACCTGCTTGATCGCGGAGTTGTAGGAGGTGCCAAATCGAGCGGGGTCCTCTCCGCCCTCTCCGGAGTTGGACAATCCTCCGAGGTAGTTCATCGCCTCGGCCAGGGTTTCGTGCGCTTCCCTGGACAGGGCGCCGAGAGACATCGCCGCCGTGGTGAATCTTCTGGCGATCCGTTCCACCGACTCGACCTCAACGAGGTCCACCGGTGAGCCAATGGCATCGATCTTCAAGAGATCGCGCAGCTCCATCGCCGGTCTCGTCGCCTCAACGACCGACAGGTAGTCCTCGTATTGGGCCCATTCCCCGCTTCTCACCGCCTTCTGCAGCGCCAGGCCGGTGCGGGGGGCGTCGATGTGCGGAAGGCCGGTTCGACCGCGGTGCTTGTAGAAGCCTTCAACCTCCTGCGCTTCGGGGTCGGTGTAACGAGCGTGGCGGACCAGGGCGTCGGCCGTGAGTTTGGCGAACCCCCAGCCCCCGAGTCGCCGTGACACAAAGCGGAATGACCGCGCGCAGACTTCCTCGTCGAGGCCGATGGCTTCGAACAGCTCGCTTCCGCGATAGGCCGAGATCGTGCAGATGCCCATCTTCGACATGATCTTGAGCAGCCCGTTCTCGAGGCTCCTCCGATAGTTTTCCTGGGCTTCGATGACCCCGGCGTCAACGTCTCCCGCCACCGCGAGCGCCCTGACCTGCTCGATCGCCATATACGCGTTGACCGCCGAGGCGCCGAAACCGATAAGGCAAGCGAGGTCATGGGCGTCCCGTGGCTCTCCAGATACCGCGACGATCGATGCGTGCATGCGAAGCCCGGAGGTGATGAGCCGGTGATGCACGGCACCGACGGCGAGGATGATGGGTATCGGGGCTCGTTGCTCGTCGAGCGCCCGATCCGAGATGATGAGGATGGTGGCTCCGTCGCGGACTGCACGCTCTGCGCGTTCGCACAGTTCGTCCAGGCTGGCACGAAGTGCTGCCTCTTCGCCAGAAGCCGGGAACAACGCGTCCAGCCACACCGAGCGGAACGCCGGATCGGTCGAACCTCGCAGGTCCTCGACCTCGGCATCGCTGAGCACGGGTGAGGCCAGCTCCATGAGGTGAGCCTGCTGCGGTGTCTCCTCCAGAAGCGACCCTCGCCGACCCAGATAGCTCCGCAGCGACATGACCAATCGCTCGCGAATCGGATCCATTGGCGGATTCGTCACCTGGGCGAAGGCCTGGTGAAAGTACCGCGACATGCGCTGCGGCTCTTGGGAAAGGGCGGCGAGGCCCGTGTCGTGGCCCATGGAGAGCACGGGCTCGCGACCTTCGGCCATCGGCTCGAGGATCAGGAGACGCTCCTCTGCGGTGTAGCCAAAGACTCGCGCCAGCGCCTCGGCGTCGAACCGGTCATCCTGGAGGTCGTCGAAGGGGTCCTGGACGTAGAGCGTCTGGTGGCGGATCCAGTCTCGATAGGGCGCCTGCGAGGCCAACCAACGTTTGACCGAAGCGCTGAAATGGTGCTTGCCCGACTCGAGGTCGACCTGCAGCACCTCGCCCGGGCCGAGCTGCCCGGTGGCGATTGCGTGTCGCTCCTCGCTCGGCGCAACTCCGACCTCGGAAGCCAGGATCAGCACGTCAGGGGTGAGCGTCCAGCGGGCCGGTCGAAGGCCGTTCCTGTCGAGGCCGGCGACGAGCTGGCGGCCGTCGGAGGCGACGATGGCTGCAGGGCCGTCCCATGGCTCGGTGAGGAAAGCGTGATATTCGTGGAATGCCTTCAGCTCGTCATCGAGGTCGGTGACGTTCTCCCAAGCCTCCGGTATCAGCATCTCCTTCACATGGCTGACCGATCGCCCCGATCGCACCAGCACGTCGAAGGCTTCGTCAAGGCTCGCCGAGTCTGAGCCTTCGATCGATACCAGGGGACGCAGGTCGTTGGTGCGATCCGCCCACAGATTGCTTCTGAGATCGTTGCTCCGTGCCGCCATCCATGAGCGGTTGGCGCGTACCGTGTTGATCTCGCCGTTGTGCGCCAGCATCCGGAAGGGCTGTGCCAGGGGCCAGGCCGGCATGGTGTTGGTCGAGTATCTCTGGTGGAAGATCACGAAGTCGCTCTCAAAGAGTGGATCCTTCAGGTCCCAGTAGAAGTCCTCGATGCGCGACGCCGTGAACAGCCCCTTGTAGACCACCGTTCTCGCCGACGCCGAGGAGATGGAAAGGCCATCCACGGCGGCGCGTTCAATCGTCCTGCGTGCGAGATAGAGGCGCCGCTCGAACACCTCGGTGTCCTCCACCGCAAGCGGTGCACGGACGATGGCCTGTTCGATCCTCGGCATCGACGCTCGCGCGGAAGGGCTCAGCGCCATGGGTCCCACCGGTACCGGTCGCCACATCAACACTTCGATGCCCTCGGCGATCAGGGCATCCTGGACGACGAGGCGAGCGCGGTCGGCGTCGCCAGCGGGGAGGAAGGTCATCACGACACCCATCGCCAGCCGCGGCACCTCACCGACTCCGATAGCTCGCAAATCGCGTTCGACGATCTCGTAGGGAATGCGCGTCATCACCCCGGCGCCGTCACCAGTACCGTCAGCGGACTTGGCACCTCGATGGTCCAGGCTGTGGATGCACTCGATCCCGAGGCGGACAATGTGGTGGCTCGCCGCACCATCGCGCGCACTGACAAAGCCGACACCGCATGCGTCGCGCACATCGGAGGGGTCGTACAGCGGGAAGGAATCGCGCGCTGTGTGGTGGAGCGATTGATCAGGGTATTTGATCGGTCACAGGGTACTCGGGGTCGAATCGCTCGGTCGCCGACGCCAACATTTGCTCCTAGCGAATGAGAAGCCAAAGGGAGACCACCTCGCCGACAAGCGCGAACGCGATGATCAGTACTCCCGACACCAACTCAGCCTGCACGAGAGTAGCGTCGCACCATGGTCGACCTGCTGATCGTGCACGGCTGCTGCAAGGCGGAAGATCCGGAGCGCAATGCCCGAGCGAAAATCGAGGCCGAGAACGCTGCCGCTGCGTCCTGGCTGGAAGGATCGTTTGGTGACCTCTACAGCGCCTACTACACGTGCACGCTGAACCAGGAGGTCCGACGCCTGGGCCATCAGCTCGGCGGCCAGCGATTCCCCCTTCCCGGGGACTGCGAGCCGCCGCCGCGGATCGTGGAGGATGCCGACCACGCCGAATTTTCCGCCTGGCTCAACGGTCTCGACCAAGGTATGGCGATGCTGCGCGGCGACGAGGCCGATCAACCGCCGGCGCGGGATCGGGGCGTCCAGGAGGGGTGGGCGGACGTGCACACCTACCTCCACGCGCATGAACAGGGAGCCCTCGGTCCGAGGGTTCCCTTCAGGGCGCCGGTGTGGGAGGCCGTCGCCGCCAACATCCCGCCAGAGCCCTATGTGGTGATTGCCCACTCGCTCGGATCGCTCATTGCCGTCGACATGGCAAGGGAAGGGTTGTTGCAACCCGAAGCCCTGGTCACGATCGGCTCCCCGCTCGGCATTCCCCTGGTGAGCGGATCGATTGAGGGATTCTCCTTCGATCGACCCTGGCTCAATCTGTACGACCTGCGTGATGCGGCCACCGCCTTCGGCAAGCTGTCGCCATTCGACTCCGGGTTCGGCGGATCGCCGGCCGCCCACGCTCGGGTTGCCGGTACCGGTGTCGGAGATGGCCACGACCTGTCCGGGTACGTGCAAGCGTCGGCGGACCAACTTCGTCATCTACTCGACACCGGGCACTTGCCGCCAAGCTGACCTGCAATCGCTGCGACCCCTGCATCAGCGCGCGACTCTTTACCTCCCCCTCAGCCTCAGGGGGAGGCGCCAAGCGAAGCGAGGCGACTTCTTTGCGTCCCCCTCAGGAGGAGGTGCCGAGCGCCAGCGAGGCGGAAGGGGTCTAGCCGTTGTCGCGACCACAGCCTTGACCCCCCTCCCCGCCCTGCGGTCGGGACTCCACCCTGAGGGGGGAGCAAAGCGAAGGCCGCTGCGCCACGGCTCGACCCCCCTCCCCGCCCTGCGGTCGGGACTCCACCCTGAGGGGGGAGCAAAGAGAGGGCCGCTGCGCCATGGCTCGACCCCTGTCGCCGCCTGTTTCTTCCCTTCTCGGGTGAACGGTCGGGATGGTGTGTGACCCACACCACAGCGAGGCGACTTCTTTGCCTCCCCCTCAGGGGGAGGTGCCGAGCGCCAGCGAGGCGGAGGGGGTCAAAATGTTGTCGCGACCACGGCCTTGACTCCCCCCAAAGCGGGGAGAACGAACAGCCCACGCGGCGACATTCGCTGTGCTCGCTCGCTACCGCTCGGCGTCCTCCAGGGTGGCGAGGAGCCGGCGCAGGGTTGGCAGTGCCTGACGGTCTCGCTCCCGGCCCGCCGCCTCCTTGGAGCGAATGATGTCGCGCAGCGACGCGCTCGGGACCTCGAGGTCGCCGAGCTCAAAACGAACCGCATCCCGAATCAGGTCGTCGTAACCGTTGGTTCCGGCGGGCCGAAAGGCCAGGTCCAGACGCCCATGGTCGGTGAGCAGATTCCAAATTTCGGCCTTGGCGAGGAAGGCGGCGTCGGGGACGAACGGAACGCCGTCCGGTTCTCGACTCGAGTAGATGGCGACATTCAGCTCTCGCAGCGCGGCAGCCAACCGCTCCAGGTTCGCCGGGTCATCGTCGGGACAGATATCGAGGTCGCCGGTGGTGAGCGGTGAGCCGTGCAGCGTCGCCGCCAGCCCGCCGATCGCGACATACGCCACCTCGTGCTCGTTCAGGGTCCGGAAAATGGCGAGAGGATCAAAGCCGGTCATGACACCACAACCGCACCGTGGAGCAGCTTCTCCGTTTCGAGGCGCCCCAAGAGGTCGTCGATACGCTCTTCGGGACTACGGCGCAGCGCATCATCAATGAGCCGGTCGTGATCGTCGTCTGCCGGCGTCACCGACACGTTGAGATCGAACCCGGCAGCCCGCAGCGCACGGCGAACCGTGGCGAGGGCGGGCTCCCGCACCCCGGTTTCCCAGCGGGCCACCACCGACTGCTTCGTTCGCAATCGTGTAGCCAGCTCGGCCTGGGTCATGCCGGACCGCAGCCGCGCTTCTCTGATCAGCGCTCCGCCGTTCATCATCACATGATATAGCAGATCGGCTATATGGGCAATAGCTATACAGCTATGTCTCCGGCTAGCTATGTCATTGGCTACCCGGAGGGCACGTCGGGCACGGCCGAAACCTGCTCCACGGTGAGCGTCTCCCGCCGGCCTTGATCCTTCCAGCACCCCACGCCCCAATCACCCTCAGAGATAGGGCGGGCAAAGAACGCCGTCCCGCCCGCCGGTGCTTCCCGCCACCGGTACAGGCCGCTCCCATCGAAGTCGGGCGGAGCATTGGGGTCGTCACCGGGCTCCAAACGCCAGTTGTACACGCCGCCGAGAACGGCGGACTCGTTGAGGATCATGAACCCGGCGAGCTCGGGGCTGAGCGGGCGGTGGAACTCGATGTTGCAACCGGCGTCGGTGATGGTGACCGTGGCGTTGATCTCGGCATCGGTCGGGGTACGCCGCGGACGGTTCGCGGCGTTGCGCTCGACGCCGGACTCACCGTCCACGGGCCGGCAGCGAATGGGCAGATCGTCGTCGAACATGGCGACCTGACCCCGGTTGGCACGTCCGGGGTCGGCCGTGATCTCGACGGGCTGACCGGTCCCCGCCATCATGATTGCCGCGGCGTCACCGTCGTTGACAAACTCGATGTCGAGCACCGTGCCGATGGGCACGTCGAGCGGGCCGGCGTAGCTGCACGCCGACGCGTCGTACGTGACCTTCGCCGTCATGCGGTTGTACGTTCCTGGAATGGCGTTCAGGTCGCCGATCGGCACGGTCGGTGCGACCGCGTTGCCCGTGCCGAGCTCCTCAACTGCCCGCAACGAATGGAAGTCGGCGGTGCCGGCGAGCGACGCCCCTAAGCGGGAGTAATCCATCACGCCGTCGCCGATCAGCCACTCCCCGTCGGGCTGGGCGTCCCCGGTCTCCAGGTAGCTGCCGATCATCGCCACGACCAGGCCGTCGTATCGGGGAATCAGGGACGTGAGTGCGTGGGGGCGAAGATCCGGCGCCCCACGCAAGTTCTCGTCGATGAACGAACCGATGATGTAGTAGAAATTGCCGGGATCGTTGCGAGTGGCAACGGCTTCGAGCGCTCCGGCATCCTGACCAGCGTTGAAGATGACATCCGCTCCTTGGTCCATCTGCAGGTTGATGGCGGCAACGGTGGCGTCGCTCAGCCCGGGATCGGGCCATCCGCTCGCCACTGCGTAGCCGGCGATCACTTCGATGCTGGGCCTGAGCCAGTGCACGCCCGTCTCGTATCCGGCGCGGAGTCGCTCGCTGTGCCGATCCTGGACCGATCCCACAAAACCAACCTTGTCGTGGGCTTCGAGCGCCGCCAATGCACCGAGCACAAACGCACCCTGTTCGATGGCAAAGCCATCACCGGATGTCTCGCGGGTCCTGACGATCTCGAAATCCACATCGGGGTACTCGTCGCGCAGCGGCAGCACCAGCGACTCATAGGCCTCGTCGGCGATGACCAGCTCGGCGCCGAGCTGGATGGCGTTGGCGATCTCGTCTTCCAGTCGCCCGAACGGCGGAGCGATCTCGATCACCTCGACTTCGAACTCGGCTCGCGCCAGGGCGACGCCTTGTGAGATCTCGAGATCGACGGTCGACCGGCCGCCGTGCGCCACCACGACGACCGGCGGTGTGTCGAGCGCATTCACCACGGCCAGGGCGCCGGCCATCAACAGCACGCCGATCGCCGCCACCAGACCCCACAGACGCCGCCTGGCGCGGCGCCCGAGGTCGGTTTCGCGGACGGCCCGGCTTTGATCCGCCTCGACCAGCTCCTGGGAATGGTGCACGCCCTGATCGAGGAATGCTCTTTGCTCTCCGGTTAGCAGCATCGACGCGCCCAAAGCCCACGACCGCCAGTCCTCGAGGCGCCTGCCCGAATACAGGTAGTCCGGATCGCGGTTGGAGGCCTCCCACTCATCAATGGATGCGGTGAGGAGAGCGTGGCGCTTGACATCTTCCTCGCCCTCGTCGATCCATCCCACCAGCCGGGGCCACCCGGAGAGCAACGCCTCGTGGGCGATCTCTGCGACCGGCTTGCCTGTCACACCGTCCCGATCGAACGAAACCAGTCGATGTTCGGCAAAGGAGCTGAGGACGGCCTCGATATCCTCGGCCGGCAGCTCGAGCGCCAGCAGCTCACCGGCGTGCACGCGGCGCTTGGTGCGCTCCCCATTCTCAGCAATGGCAGTCATCCGGAGGAATACCTGCTCCGCAGCTTGTTGGCGGTCGGAGTCGAGTTCGCGGTAGATGTCCTCGGCCCGTGCCGCCAGCATGCCCCGCACCCCGCCGGAAGCCTCGTAGACCTGCAGCGTCATCTGCCCGCCCTCTCTGCGATCGAACAGCTCGCGGAGCGTGTGCTGAAACACGGGCAGAGCGCCTGCCTGGCCGATGACGTCGGTGATCAGTGCGGTGAGCAGTGCGGGCTCCAGTTCGGCCCCGGCTCGCCTGGCCGGCACCATCGCTGCCGCTTCGAGCTCTTGTGCGGACATCGCCGAGACGTTGATCTGCGATGAGGCCAGCAGCTCGCTGAATACCGGGTGGTTCAGGACACGCTCATAGAAGTCGGCCCGCAGCGTGACCACCGCAGTGAACCGGCCGTGCACGTCGGAGCACGCATCGCTGAGGGCGTCGAGGAACGCGGTGATCACCGCCGGGTCGCTCACCAGGGTGAACAACTCCTCGAACTGGTCGATGAAGAGGAGGACCCGCTGATGTTGATAGTCCAACACCCGCAGCACGGCGCGTATCAGGCCGTCGGGCCCGCTGGCGAGCAGGCTCTTGAGATCGGCAGTGTCCGGGGCGGCGCGGTTGAGGGCGGCCTCGAGCTCGGCGAACGGTCGTGACCCGGGAACCATCTGGGCGACGACCCATCCGTGCGGGTCGTCGACGCCTTCGGCCTCGAGGGAGGGGAAGACGCCGGCACTCACCGCGCTGGTCTTGCCCGACCCGCTGGCACCGACGAGCGCGATGAGCGGGGCGCCATCCTTGATCCGGCGCAGAATCTCACCGACGAGCCGCTCTCGGCCGAAGAAGTCGTCGGCGTCTGCGGCCCGGAAAGGCTGGAGGCCCTTGAAGGGGTTGGGTCCATCGCCCCCGATCGCCTCGGCGGGGGTGCGCCGGGTTCCCACCCACAGCCGCGTGTCGTGGAGCAGAATCTGCTCTTCGATCGATGCCAGCTCGGGGCTTGGCTCGATGCCGAGCTCATCCCCGAGCTGCCTGCTGAAGCGGCTGTAGGCGCGCAGCGCCTCGGCGGATCGTCCCGCCCGGTAGAGAGCCATCATGAGCTGCTGCACCGGCCGCTCCCGCATCGGATGCTGCTGGCTGTGATGCTCGATCTCGGCGACCAGCTCACCGGCCTTGCCTGCCCGCAGGTCGGCCTCGATGCGGTCCTCGAACACCGAAGTCCGCAGCTCCTCGAGCTGGGCGGCTTCGGCCTCGGCGAACGACTCGTACTGGAACTCCTCGTAGGCATGGCCCTGCCAGAGCTCCAGCGCATCCTGGAAGGTGGCGGACGCCCGGTCGGGATCGTCTTTGAGCAACAGCTCGCCCTCCCGGGCCAGCCTTACGAACCGTTTGGAATCGATACGATCAGGCGGCACATTGAGCTGATATCCGTGGTCGTGACGTGCCAGCACCGCGCTCTCGGCTCGCTTCTCACGCTCCGGCTCGAGGATCGATCGGATCCGGGAGATATAGACCCACAGCGTGCTCTCCTTGCCGTCGGGCTCGTCCCCCCAGAATTCCTCGATGATCCGCTCGGTGGTGACCACGCTGTTGGCGTGGATCAACAGCAGCGCTAGAACGGCGCGCTGTCGGTTCGGCCCAAGATCGACGGCGTCGCCGTTGCGCCGGGCTTCGAGCGGTCCGAGCACCCGAAAGTCCATGCCTCCTCCGTCGGTTCGGCGATACTTCGCTTCTCGTGGTGATTTCATCAGGCCCGACTTGCCGCTCACTTAACGGTACGCCGAAGAACCCCGGTCGTTTAGTCACGCTTAAGCCAGGCTGCGTATGTTTGTAGCGTGAAACGTCCCGTATCCGGCCACCCGGACATATGGGGACGACGAGATATGGAAGTACCTGGAACGACGAGAGGGTGACGGAAGGCACGGAGGTTCGTTGTGGAGACGGATACACAGATAGCACAGGAACCAGCAGATCAACCAATGTCGGGGCCAAGATGGTGGATCATCGCCGCGGCGGTCGCGATTGTCCTCGCCGGCATCGCGCTCGCCGTGCAGTTCTCGTCGACGGCGACTGCCGAGACGTCCGACGTCGCCGGCCAGGGGGATGTCGGAGTATGGGCGCAGAACGGCGTGACCATCATCCGGTCCGAAGACGGCATCGAGGTGTCGATGGAGATGCCACGGCCGATGCCGGGTACCTATGCATACCCCGAAGGGGGAGAACAGGCGAACGGCAGCATCCACCCAGAAATCGTACAGGGAGAGGAAGAGGTCTTCACCCTGTGGTTCTTCAATTTCAACCATCCTGAGTTGTGCGTTGATCCGTATGTGTGCCGCTTTGCCGACATCATCAGCGAAGACGGTTCACCTCCGCCGGCCGAAGGCGGGATCTACCAGGTCGATGGGGTCATCGTCAGCGGTTCCATCATCACGATGAGCGGCGAGGTACGAGTCGGCGACCCGGCAAGGACCGGCGCCGATCTCACCAACCCGCTGTGCTCACATGTCCACGTCGGGATGGCGCCCCACGGTATGGCGCTCGACGGCGACGACCTCTTCACGCAGCTGACCTCCGGCGTCGGTTCCCCGGACTGGTGGTGGGCGGCAGAGTTCGAGTGGATCGACGCATCAAAGGGCTGCACCCCGCAGCCGGCGGGTTAGCGCCGCCACAGCTCCCGGTTGAACAGGATGAGGATGGGCAGGATCTCGAGTCGGCCAACGATCATCAGCCCGGCGAGCAGGTACTTGCCGAGGGCGGGTACGACGAGGTAGTTCTCGGTCGGCCCCACCATGCCGAGGCCGGGGCCGACGTTGCCGATCGCCGAGGCCACCGCCGACACCGTCGAGACGATGTCGAGGGGCGGGTCGCCGAGCGACCCGATGATCGCCAGCAGAAACGTGCCGGTCATGAAGGCAAACATGTAGAGGAGAAAGAAGGTCTGGGTGGCCTCGACGATCGTGTCCGGGACCGGCTGTCTGCCGACCCTGGTCACGAACACCCCGCGGGGGTGGATGAGCCGGCGCACATCGGCGCGCGACGCTGCGTACAGCACGTCGAGCCGGTACACCTTGACCGAACCCGACGTCGACCCGGCCATCCCCCCGATAAACATCATGCCGACAATCATGATCTGCAGAGCCGCGCTCCACAGACCGAAGTCGACGGTGCCGAACCCGGTGGTCGTGATGATCGACACCGCCGTGAATACGGCATCGCGGATAACATCGACGACGGCACCACCCCAGGTGCCGATCGTCATCAGCACCGCAGCCAACGCCATGATCCCGAGGAATAGTCTGAACTCGAAACTCTTCCAGAACACCCGCGGGTCCCTGGCGGCGCGGAAGTGCAGTGAGAAGGAGGTTCCGGCCAGCACCATGAAGATGATCACGATCCACTGCGAATACGCCGAGAACGCGCCCAGCGATCCGGCGCTGGTGCTGAACCCGCCCGTCGACAGCGTGGTCAGGGAATGGTTGACCGCCTCGAAGAGGGACATCTCCCCGAACCAGAGCAGCAGCGCCTCGACGGCGGTGAACACGACGTAGACCAGCCACAGCCGCTTCGCCGTCTCCCGAAAGCGCGGTGTGAGCCGGTCCGGCGTCGGTCCCGGGCTCTCCGCCCTCGCCAGCTGCATCGCCCCCATGCCGAGCAGCGGCAGGATCGCCACCGAGAGCACGATGATTCCCATCCCACCGATCCACTGGGTGAGCGATCGCCAGAACTGAATGCCGTGGGGCAGCAGTGCAGGATCCGGCACGATTGAAGCGCCGGTCGTCGTGAACCCCGCGGTGGTCTCGAAGAACGCGTCGGTGACATTCGGAATCGAGCCGGTGAACAGGTAGGGCAGAACCCCGACCAGGCAGATCGCCGTCCAGGCGAGACCGACCGCAGCGAAACCCTCACGGGTGCTCAGCTCACCGGGCCGGTCGAACCACTTCCACAAGGCGAGACCCAATGCCACGGTGACCCCGGCCGCACCGGTGATCTGCGCCGCCACCTGCCACTCTTGATAGAGAAGGCTGACCAGCGCAGGCAGCAGCATCGCTACCCCGACCGCGGCCACGACGGCCCCGACCACGTGGAGCAGGTGGCGCCAGGACACCGGTTCAGCCGGACAGCTTCTCGGCTGCCGGGATGCCCTCCGGGAGCGCCACCGCGATCAGGTGATCGCCTTCCTTGATCTCGGTGTTGCCGCGTGGGACGAAGGCCTCCCCGTTGCGTTGCACACCGCCGATGATGAGCGTCTTTGGCAACTTGATCTCGCGCAGGGTCTTACCGATCGCCGGGCTGGCCGATGACACCTCGAACTCGATCGCCTCAGCCCGAGACCCCGGGATGGTGACCGCGGAGAAAATCATTCCCCGTCGCACGAAGCGCAGGATTTCGTTGGCCGCCGACAGCCGCGGGCTCACCGTTGCATCCACGGCGTCTCCTGCGAGCAGACCGACGAGTTCTGTGTCGGTGAATCGGGCGGTGACTTCACCGGCACCAAGGGCCTTGGCCACCTGGGCTCCAAGCAGGTTGTCGCTGTCCCAGCCGGTAAGAGCCAGGACCTCGTCGGCTTTCCCAACGCCCTCTTGTCTGAGGATCCTCGGATCGGCGGGATTGCCGCATACCACCACTACCTCGGGCAGAGCCTCGGCGATTGCCCGGCACCGTACCGGATCCTCTTCGATCAACGTGGTTTTGACTCCCCGTTCCACGAGCATGGCCGCGGCCATTCGGGCCAGGCGGGTACCACCGAGGATGAACACCCTCTCCGCGGGTCGATCGGTGAGCCCGAGCAGCCGATACGGGGTGTCGGTCGCCCCGGCCTCCGCCATCACCAAGACGTGATCGCCGGCCTGTAGCTCGGTGGAGCCCCGCGCAATGAAGGTCTCCCCGTGGCGGACGACGGCGACCACCAGCCAATTCCAATCTTCGACCTGCTCGCGCAACTGGGCGAGCGAAATGCCAACCACCTCGGATTCCTTGTCGACGTATGCGCCGACCAGTACCAACCCACCCCCGGCGAACTCGACCAGCTCGGCAACATGGCCGGTGCTGACCAACACCATCAGTTCGCGGGCCGCCGCTTCCCCCGGGTCGATGACGAAGTCAACGCCGAGCGCCTCCACCTCGGCCTTGAGCTCGGGATCCTCCACCCTGGCGACCGTGATCGGGATCCCGAGCTTGGTGGCGGCATTACACGCCAACACGTTCACGGCATCCGACGAGCTCACCGCGATGAGGAGATCGGCCTCCTTGAGACCGGCCTGGCGCAGGGTCTTCGCCGATGCCCCATTGCCGGTGATGACCAATGCGTCGAGCTCGCCCTGGACCTGGGCCGCGCGACCGGAATCGGACTCGATGACCACAACGTCTTGGCCCTCGAGCGAGAACCGCTCGGCGAGATAGGAGCCGACAGCGCCTGCACCGACGATCACGATCTTCATGAGGTCACGAGGTTAGGCGTTGGCTTGGACACCTTCTCAGATCCTTGCGTGTCTGAGAAACGGTAGGGTGCGGCGAGGAGACGCGCATGGACGATATGACCGCAAGGGTCAGCACCAAGGGCCAGTTGACTGTTCCCAAGGCGGCGCGCGATGCCCTCGGCATCAGCGGGGGAAGCCAGCTCGTCTTCCGGATCGACAATGGCCGGGCCATGATTGCCCGTACCAAACGGCTCCTCGACACTGCCGCCGCGCCCGCCGACGGGCCAACGGCGTCCTCGCAGCTGCCCTGGGATGCCAACCGGCGCTCCCGGCTCAGGGTCCGATCCAAGCCCCGCCGCACGGCACCGAAGGATCTGCCGACCTGGCAGGACCCGGCCGACGAGATCACCGTCGATCTGCGCTCCGTGCCCGAGCCTGAAGCCTTTATCCCCGAAGGAACCGCAGACGCCACCTAAGTGTGGTCTGTGTTCGCGACGACCTCACGCCCCAACGACACCGCCTCATCGAGGGTCAGCGACTGCCCCTGAGACCACGCTGCCTCGATGTCGGCATCATCCATGGCATCGGCGACCATCGATCGCACCGGCTCGAGACCGACGCTATCTGCTGAGAGACCTCCGCCCGCCTCGCCACGAAGGTGATCGGCGGCCCCGGCCAGCCGAACCGCCGGCGCCGGGCTAGTCGCGGCCACCGTGGGCGCCAGGAAGTCGATCGCCATGATCGTGCCCGAAGCGTCGTTGGCCTCGACCATGGCCTCGAGGGTCTCGGCCGCAAGAGAGATCGATTCGTCGGCCCGCCCGAGCTGGCCAAGCATGGCGCTGATCGCAAGGTCGGTCTGACGGACCTCTCCGTCGTCCCCGATTGCTGCGTATTCGGCCCGCGCCTCGATCCACGACTCCAGCGCTTCTTCGATTCTCCCCGCCTGCCAGATGTTCCAGCCGATGGCGGCAGCGACCCTGGCTGCGCCATGGGGGGCGCCGGCCTTCTCGTAGGCCGAGCGGGCCTGCTCGGCGTAGTCGCGACCGCCTTCCAGGTCGCCGAGCCATTGCGTCGTCGTGGCGAGCGCAAAGAGGGTATCGGCGACCTTCTCATCGTCGCCGAGCTCGCGATAGAGGTCAAGCAGGTCCACGTAGAGTCGCTTCGCCGCGGCGTAGTCGGCCTGCCAGTAGGCGATGCCTGCAAGACCCTCAATGCCGGTCGCCGTTGCCTCGGTGGAGGCGCCGTCCATCGCCAACAAGAGCTCGAGCCACTCCCTGCCCTCGCGCAAATGGCCCCGCCGGTGGTAGAAGCGCCATGTGGACCCGGCGGTACGCAGGCCGGAATCCGGATCGCTGGAATCCCGCGACAGTCGCAGTACCGCGCGCAGGTTGTCGTGCTCATCGGCGAGGCGGTCGAGCCAAACCTGCTGGCTCTCCCCATCGAGCAGCGGACCTGCGGTTTCGGCGAGGTCGACGAAGTACTCGGCATGTCGGAGCGCAGCCGCATCTCGTTGGACTGCGTTGATGAGCTCCTCCAGAGCGAAGAGCCGGATCGCCTCCAACATCGAGAACCGGACCTCGCCGCGCGTGACCTGGCTTCTCAGCAGACTGCGATCGAGCAGCGCCGCCACGCCCTCGGCCACACCGCTGGACGGGTCCACGACCGCCTCGGCCCCCTCCAGGGTGAACCCCCCGTCGAATATGCTCAGTTGCCGCAGCAGAGATTGACCCGCATTTTCCAGTAGGTCATAGCTCCACGCAATGGCATCGCTGAGCGACCGATGACGCTCGGGAACATCGGCAAGCCCGACGGCGGGGATCTCGAGCCGATCCGAGAGCCGGTCGCGCAGGCCGCGCAAACCGAACAGCTGGATCCTCGGGGCGGTCAGCTCCAAGGCCAGTGGCAATCGTTCCAAAAGGTCGACCACTTCGTCCACCATTGGCCGAACCTCGTCGTCGAGCACGAACGACGGGTCGGCCGCCACAGCAAGCTCGGCGAACATCTCGACTGCATCGTTCGCGGCGAGCGGAGGCACCGGGTACACCCGCTCGCCGCGGATCCGCAGTGGCGTCTGGCTCGTAACCACGATCTTGACCAGGGGCGCACCGCCTAGCAGCGCCGACACGTCCTCGGACGCCGCCAGGACGTGCTCGAAGTTGTCGATCAGCAGCAGCATCGCTTTCTGCGCACTGGTATCGATCACGGTCTCGAGCAGCGAGTCGCCCGCGCCGTTGGTCACCCCCAGCCGCTCGGCAAGCTCGGTCACGACCAGCTCTGGGCTGCGCAGCGACTCCAGCGGCACGTAAAAGACACCATCGGGGAAGCCTGCCTGGAGCGTGGAGGCCACCCGCAACGCCAGCCGGGTCTTACCGGAGCCGCCGGGGCCCGTGAGGGTCACGAGCCGATACTGCTCAACGAGCTCGCTCACTTCCTCGACCTCGCTCGTCCGGCCCACAAACCCGGTTGGCTGGGTCGGTAGGTTGTTCGGCGCGACGTCGAGGGATGTAATGGGAGGAAAGTCGGTCGGCAGCCCGCGAACCACCGCCTGATAGAGGTGCTCGGCTTCTTCTATATCCTTGAATCGGTGCTCCCCCAGATCAACCAGCGTCACTTCGGGAGTCAGTGTCGACACCGACAGGACCTGCGTTGCTTCCGAGACCAGAATCTGCCCACCGTGCCCGGACGCGGCGATTCGAGCCGCCCGGTGCACGTCCAAACCCACATAGTCGTCGCCACCCGCCACGCCCTCGCCGGTGTGCATCCCAATGCGCACCATGACCGTGCCGCCCTCTGGCCAGGCGAAATCCGCAAGCCTGCGCTGGGCGGCGCAGGCCGCCAGCAGTGCATCCGGCGCCGAGGAAAACACATAGAAGAAGGCGTCGCCTTCCGAGCGAATCTCGGTCCCGTCACCAAAGGCACCCCGAATCACCCGGTTGTGATCCTCGAGCACCGTGACGAAGGCATCACCGAGACGTTGCAGCATGCTGGTGGATCCCTCGATGTCGGTGAAGACGAAGGTCACGGTGCCGGTGGGGAGTTCGCTCATCGCAGCCCATGTTGGCATGGGTTCGATCCGGCCGACATGGAGACCAGCTTCCCGGTGATGATCGACTCGTACGAGGCCGACTGATGGTTAAGCGTCTTTCAAAAGCCCGATAAGGAACACGCTCGCTCGAATCGCAGAAACGGCCGCAGCCAAAGGATCCTCGCCCCATATCGCTCGGCAACGGGCGACGGCGCCAGATTGACCATGCGAAGACCTCCGGTAGCTTCGCGGTGGAGCCGAGTTTGCGACGGCGGGCCTTGGAGAGAACGCCCGGCCGGCAGTGCGGCTGAGAAGCACTGCCGGCCGGCGAGCTACCGGCAAATACCGATCCCGTGTTCAATGGCTCCCATGAAGATGACCATCGTCGCCGCGGCAACACTGACGATGGTGGCCGTCTCCTGCCAGGCCGCCGACAGCGAGCCAACTTCCTCGACCGCGGTCACACCGTCCACGTCTCTGTCGACTATCACCGCAACGACCTCAGCAACCACCACGACCATCAACGTGCCAACCGAGGTCGCAAGAACCATCGACGCCGAAGCGACGATCGACGGCAACACGGTGACGGTCGAGGTGGTCGCCCGCAGCTTCGACGTTGCCTTCGTCTCCGGCGACACCAGTGGCGAAACCGGTCACCTCCATCTCTACGTCGACCGGGATCCGCCGGCGCCTGGCGATGTGGTGCCGCTTGGCCCCAGCGATGTCATTCACACCCTCGGCACGACCCTCTCTGTCGCGTTGGAGCCGGGCGAGCACACCCTGTGGGTGGTGGCCGCGGACGGTGCCGACCGGGCACTGATCCCGCCAGAGCCGGTGCGGCTCGACATCATGATCGAGGGCTGAGGCACCCGGCAGCCTCTCACCCGATGGAGCCCATCACCGGCTACGCAACGCTCGGCCAAGGCTCCGACCTCGCCTTCGAAGACCGCGGCATCCACTCGCTCAAAGGCATCGACGATGACTGGCATCTCTAGGCCGTAACCGTCTGATTCGCGCCGGCTCAAGCGGTCGGTCCTGCGCTGCCGATGATCTGGTGTGTCGGTTGATCTTTACCCCGCCCCGGTCGCTCCCAACGACCCATCACCGTCCGGTCGGCCGTTGTGGCTGCTCGTCCCCGCCGCTTTGCTCGTGGCCGCCATCGCGATGTTGTGGTGGATCCTGAGCGCGGACGGTGAAGAAGACCCCGCCGAGCCAGGACAGGCGCGGGCAACAACGACCATCCCGGCCACACCGACCACCGCGACACTAAGCACCACGGACGCTTCCGGTTCGGACACGACGCTCGGGATTGGGGCGGACAACGCGCCGGGTTCGATCGCCGTTGCCTACTGGGAGCTTCGGATCGGGGATTGTTTCCTCTCCCCCGACTACGACGAAGATTGGTCCGTCGGTGTAGTCCCGTGTGGTACCCCGCACGGTTTCGAGATGTACGAGATCTTCTACCTCGACGACACGACCGAGGCCACCGTAGAGGCCATCGACGAGGCGGCATCGGCGGGTTGCGCCGCCGCACTCCCGGCGGCGGCTGCGACCTTCGGCAGCTGGGTTCCCACCGTCGAGGAGCTTGGCGATGGGTTCCTCGACATTGGGTGCTACGCCATCCTCGACTCCGAGCAGGTCGGCTCGATCCGAGCGCCAATCCCGCCGGGCCCGATCGCCGATCAGGTGGCCGAGGTCATGGCAGCGGTCGAGGAGCTGCGTGGGCTTTCCTTCCTCTCCGTCCCCGAGATCAGCATGATTTCCCGTTCGGAGCTGGTCGAGGGCCTGGAACAACTGGTAGCTGAGGATCTGGCGTCGGGTGATCCCCTGTGCGAGCTGTTCCGCCCCGCCGACCCGTGCGGTGTAGATTCGGCGCAGGCCATTGCCACCCAGACCCTCGCCTACTACGACGGCGAGACCGGGATCATCACGGTTCCCTTGGACGGCGAGACGCTCAGCCCGTGGGAGCTGGCATCCCTTGCCCATGAGCTGGCCCACTCCCTGACTGACGGTCACTTCCGGTGGACCCAAGAAGGAAACCTCTTGTGGTGGGAGGGGTCGACGGATGCCTGGTACGCGCTGGACGCCGTCATCGAGGGCGACGCGCAACTCCTCGAGGCACGCTACATCGAGCAATACTTCGACGAGGACGACCTGACCGCCTACGACGCGGCCTATGAGGGAGCGACTCGCGATGCACCTGCTGCGCCCCTGTTCTCGGAAGCCGAGGCCACCTTCACCTACGGCGAGGGGCTGGAGTACGTGTCGGCTTTGGACACTGCGGGGGGTCTCGATGCGGTGAATCAGGCCTATCTGAGGCCGGCGCCGGCGACCGAGTGGATCCTCTCCGGGCCGGACGGGGTTACCGACCGGCCGGTCGACGTCGATGGCCAGCTGCCATTTGCCCCGAACCGTTACTACCTCAGCTCATTCGGCGATTGGGGCACCCTGGAGTGGTATCGGCTGCTGTGGGAGGACCCCGACGTCTCCCAGATCGTGGCCGGTTGGGGTGGAGGCGGCTACTCGCTGTACGAGAATGAGCGCGGCGAGCTGCTGCTTTCAGTGACCCACGTCGGTGACGACGAGGCATCCGTCCAGCGGCTGTTCGATGCCCTCACCGAGCAGCTTCCGACCACGATGGCCGTCGATTCCATCGAGCCCGCCGGGTCCACATTCACCGCGACCGGCGACGACTTTCTGTGGATCAGCGTCGAGGGAAGGGAGCTGAGACTGATCGTCGCCGAAACTCCCCGGGACGGCGCGATGGTCATGCACAAACTCGTCGGCTGGGAAGACGCCGTCGAGGAAGGCGCCGTCCCAACGAACTGATGGTTCTTGCGTAGCGTGGTCAGGTATACCGGACCACGCTACGCAAGAAGGGTTGGGCTAGACGGCGACCTGCTCGGAGGCTTGCTCGTTGTCCGATCCGCCGAACACCTCCTCTGCCGATGCCTGGGTCGCCCGCATGCGCCTTGGGATCAAGGTGAACGCAATGACGACGGCGGTCACCAGCACGGCTGCGGAGATCCGGAAACCGGACACCATGGCGTCGACAAACGCCTGGTTCGCCGCAGGGATCACCACCGCGGCAATACTTTCCGGCAGCTCGGCCGAGATCGCCGAGGCAACCCCGACCCCCTCGCCCACCAGCTCGACGACCTCATCGGGAACGACCCCGATCAGCGCATCGTCGACGTTGGACCGGTACAAACTCGACACAATCGATCCGATGGTGGCGATGCCGAGGGCACCGCCGAGCTCCCGACTCACATCGTTGACCGCAGAGCCGACGCCGGCGTCGGCCTCAGGGACCGCCGCCATCACCGTGTCGGTCAGCGCCGGCATGCCGAGCCCCGCCCCGAACCCGAAGATCCCGAGCGGGATGATCACCGCCAGCGTCGAGGAATCCTGCGTGATTCCGGTGAGTAGCAGGACCCCGCCAATCATGGCTGCGGCCATGGCCAGCACCAGATACCGCGGGCCGATCCTCTTCACGAGGGCGCCGGAGAGCGGCGCTCCCATCATCATCCCGACCGAGGCCGGGATGATCAGCAGACCCGCGGCGAACGCGGTGCGGCCCTGCACGATCTGGAAGTACTGCGTCAGGAAGAAGAAGGTCACCAGCATCCCGAAAATGATCAGGCCAAGCGAGAGCACGGCTCCGGTGAAGTCCTTCTGCCGGAAGAACTTCAGGGGAAGCATCGGTGCATCGCTTCTGATCTCGACGTAGGCGAAGGCCGAGAGCAAGAAGGCGGCCAGCGTGAAGAAGAAGACGATCACCGGTGACGTCCAGCCGAACTCCGGACCCTGAATGATCGCGTATACGAGAGCGATCAGCCCGGTGGTACCAAGCACCGCACCCGGAACATCGAGCCCGAGGTTGCGCTCGTCCTTCGACTCGGGAACGAAGACCATCCCGGCCAGGGCAAGGGCGAGGATCGGAATGTGCAGGAAGAACACGGCCGACCAACCCACGTTGTCGACGAGCCAGCCGCCCAGAACCGGCCCGAGGCCGATGCCGAGGGCACCGACGGCGGTCCAGATTCCAATGGCCTTGGCCCGCTCGCCGCGGGGGAACACGTTGGTGATGATCGACAGCGTCGCCGGAAGCACCAGCGCCGCGCCGAGGCCTTGGACGCCACGGAAGATCACCAGCTGGGCCGATGAGTCCGCCATCCCCGCCCCGATCGAGCCAAGCGCGAAGATGAGCAACCCAATAATCATCCATCGCTTTCTGCCGTACCGGTCACCGAGGCTCCCACCCAGGAGCAGCAGGCCGGCAAGCACCAGCACATAGGAGTCGACGACCCATTGCAGGGTCGAGATCGATGCTCCGAGGTCGACTGAGATCGCCGGCAACGCGGTATTGACCACCGTGTTGTCGAGGAAGACGATCAGCGTCCCCACAGACATGACGGCGAGCACCAGCCAGCGGTTCACCGTGGCTTTGGTGTTATTCGAATTCAGTGTGGTGGACATGTGTACTTCCTTTGTCCACAGACATCTAGCCTGTTATCCAGATGCGAGTTCGGACGACTGTACAACATAGTTAGACACTTGTCTAGTCGAAGATCTGTACTATGGTGTGAACAGGCAACCAGTGGAGATGGTGCGATGAAGAAGGTGCCGCCCGAGCTGACAGAGAAGCTGCTCGAGGCCTCGGCCACGATGCCGGTGGGCTCAGGCTTCGACGTGAGCGTCGACGAGGTGGCCGCGATGAGCGGCGTCCCACGAGCGACGCTGTACTACTACTTCTCAGGCAAGGACGACCTCGTCCAGTTCTACCTCAATGACCTGATGGAGCGAACGCGGGTCGCCATACAGAAGGCTGCCGCGACCGAAGGGTCCCACGAGGCTCGTCTAGCCGCGGTCATGACCGGCATCATCGGAGCATTCGCCGAGTACCCGAAGATGTGCATGGAGCTGCCGGCCGCCATCAAGCACGGTGCCGACTACGCCGAGGTGATGCTGAAGATGGACGAGGCGGTGATGGCCCCGCTTCGCGAGGTGTTGATCGAGGGAAAGGCCGGCAAGGAGCTGACCTACACCGATGTCGCCACCGCGGCCAACGCCATCATGGGCGCACTGCACATGGTGTCGATGACCAGGCTCATCCAGACCGGGCACCTCGATGCCGACGAGACCTCCGCCGCCGTGGTCCCCCAGCTGATCAACGGGCTACTCCCCCGCTGATCTACCGTTCTTGCGTAGCCAGGAGCTATATATGGCCGGCTGCTACGCAAGAACCATCGGGAGGTCCCGTGTCGCTGGTTGATGATGCCGCCGAGCGCTCGATCGAGCTGCTGCGCGAGGCGCTGCATCCCGAGGGATTCGTGGCGTCACCGGCCGACGATCACTACGCCTCGATCTGGGGCCGCGACTCGGCAATGGCGTGCCTCGGTGCCTCACGATCCGGCGACGAAGCGTTGATCGAGGGTGTCGAGGCGAACCTGCGCACCCTGGCATCGAAGGCGACGCCACATGGCCAGGTCCCCAACGTGTATTGGCCCGAGCGCGGCTACTGGGATTGGGGTGAGGGCGGCACCACCGACGCCACCGCATGGCTGGTGATCGCCCTCGCCGAGCACGTGGCGGCGACCGGGAGAGACGCTATCGCCACTGAGCTGTGGCCGGCGGTCGAGTCCGGGATGCGCTGGTTGCGCTACCAGGAGATCACCGGAAGCGGGCTGATCGACTCGCCCGCAGGCGGGGATTGGATGGACGGGACTCTGCGGCGCGTCGGCCGGGTGTTTCACGTCAACGTCTTGTACCACTGGGCGGCGGCGAGCGCGATGCGGCTGGCCGAGCGACTTGGCGAACAAGCACCGATGGACCCGGCTTCGATCGCACGGAAGATCGACGGCCTGTTCTGGCCGGCACCGGGAAGTGATCTGGCCGATCTCAGCACTGCTGACTATCCCAACGAAGCCACGGCGGAGTTCCCCCACCCTCTTGCTGTTCGTGAGTTCCAACGGGTTTCGATCGCCGACCGGCGCCACCATCTCGCCTTGGTGTCGTTCGGGCGCTTCGTCGACCGCTGCGACGTGCTCGGCGAATCCCTCGCCATCGCCAGCGGCCTCGTCGACGGAGACCGCGCCCAAGGCATTCTCGACTACCTGAACGAAGAGGGATGCGCCGACCCGTATCCCAGCAAGACCTGGCCCGAGCCATTCCTTCCGGGCGCTCCGGGCAGCATCCTCGACACCGACGCCGACGCCTTGCAGGACGAGCGCTGGCGCAACCCGCCGGGGTCCTATCACAACGGGGCGATTTGGCCGTACATCGGCGGAGCCCATGCTGTCGCCGCGTCGGTGGCCGGCCGAGACGACGAGGCCCGCCGATTGCTCGAAGGCGTTGCGGCAGCCAATGCCCTCAACGAATGGAGCTTCCCGGAATGGATCGGAGTCCCCGCAGGCCAGCCCGACGGCGCCCGTCGCCAGGCATGGAACGCCGGCGCGTACCTGTGGGCGTATTCCGCAATCGGCTAGGTTCCTGCCACCGATGGCTGACACCGAACTCGACGCGCTGAACCAGGCCGCAGAACAACGCTGGATCGAGATGTGGCTGGAGGGGCCAACACTGCGGGCCGACGCTCTGCGTCGCGGCGACCTAGCGCCCGAGGTGGAGCTGCTTGCCGAGGATGGATCCCCGGTGGTACTCAGCTCATTCTGGGCCGAGCGGCCGGCGCTGGTGATCCTCTGGCGCCACCTTGGATGCGGGTGCGGGCAGGACCGCGCCCGACGCCTCGCAAACGAGTTTCAGGGCTACGTCGCCGCCGGTCTCCAGGTTGTCGTCGTTGCGCCCGGTGATCCGCAACGTGTGGCTGCGTACAGAGAGAAGTATGGCGTGGTGGCGCCGATGCTGGCCGACCGCGAATACGCCACCCATCATGGCTTCGGGCTGTCGCACTGGTCGGTCGAGCAGGTGCTCTACGACGCACCCGACGAGTACTGCGAGCTGCGCCGCGACACCGGCGACGACTTCCAGACCGGGCGCCGGGCGGAGGGGCGGCCAATGGTCGATGACCCCTGGATGCCTTCGGCAGAGTTCATTGTGGGAACCGACGGGGTGATTCGGATCGCCTACCTGTACAACTACTGCGAGGACTTCCCAGATCCGCGAGTGTTCACGACGGCGGCTCGACTGGCATCGTGATCTCATCGACCGCTGCAAGCGCCGCCCAGGTCTGCGGGACCGCGCCTCTGGCTTCTCCGGTTTCCGGATCCCACAGCTCCGAGAACCCGGAGGTGATCGCGCCGCGGCGGGTCATCGCCGCAATCTGGTCGGCGAGGTCGGCACGGCCCCAGCGGAGCGCAGCAACCCTCGCCAGATGGTTGAGCTGGGGCCAGGCCGCCCCGCGCCAATAGAGATCCGGCCGGTACACCGGATGGGAACGGGGCACATAGGCCAGCCCGTAGGGGGCGGCGAAACGGGTCTCGTCGGCGAGCTGGTCCAAAACGGTCGATGCGAGCTCCGGGTTGGTGGTTGACAGCGCCGGCAGAGCCCCGTCGAGGGTGGGCACGCTCGTCGAGTCGTCCGGTCCCACCACGGCGAGGTCGGCCCAGAGGCCCTCATGAGGATCCCAGAGCTGCTCATCGAGTACAGCAGCCAGCTCGCCGGCACGGTCCTCCCAGACGGAATCGCCCCCAACGGAGGCGAACTCACGCATGCCGTGGGCGGCGATGGCGTTGAAGGCCGCCGGCGCCGCCTCGAACTTCTCGTTGGTCGCCGCCTCACCGGTCGCCTCGAATGCGGTGAGGCCCACCAGCTCGAGGTCAAACCCGGTCCACTGGTCCCGGTTCCAGTCGGCCGTTCCGATCCAGCCGTCCCAACGCGGCGAGTCGTCGGCGCCGGCCTCCCAGGGATGGACGATGCGCAACAGCCCCTCGCCGGTTCGACGCTCCCGCCACAGGTATTCGTAGGCGGCGGAGACCCTGTCGATCAGCCCGCCGCCGACCGGTAGCCCGCTTCTGACGAGTGTTGCCAGCGCGTGCCCGTAGACCGGTGGCTGGGTATACCCGGAGCGATCGTCGAGCGGTCCCCGATACTGCGAAGGCTCGGCGTAGCGCATGTGCGGGACAAACCCGCTCGGCAGCTGGCCGACGAACACCGCTTCGAGTTCCCGCACCGCTCGATCGTCGCCGAGGGCAGCCCAGGCGATCGCATGGAAACAGCTGTCCCACAGCCAGAGATGTGGATACACCGACGGATTCGGATACGAATAGCCCCGCGCCTCGTCCCAGGCCTCCTCGAGCACCCGGGCAGCCTGCGACCTCGCATCATCCTTTGTTGCGGGCATTGCGGCCATATATTGGCCCAATGTCCACAGGATCCGGGGAGCAATCAGAGCCAAGGCCAATTCTCCGCAAGCCGCCGCGCGGCGCGATGCGATGGCTGATGAAGGCGCCCGCGTATCTCTACCGAGCCAAACTCGGCTGGATGATGGGGAAACGGATGGCGATGATCGAGCACGTCGGCCGGCGGTCGGGGAAGACCTATCAGACGGTCCTCGAGGTGGTTCGCTACGACAACGACACGATCGACCTCGCCGCCGCATGGGGCCCGAAGAGCGACTGGTTCCGCAACATCAAGGCCAATCCGGCCGTCAAGGTCAGCAGTGGCCGGATTCACCAGGCGCCGGCGACCGGCGGCGTGGTCGACGCCGAAATCGCGGCCGAGGTGTACGCCGCATACACCGAAGCTCACCCGCGATCGGTGCAGGCGCTCTCCAAAACCATGGGCCTGCCCTTCGAGGACCCCGAGGTGATGGCTGCGTCGGTTCCGCTGGTTCGGCTCACACTCGACGCCAGCGCCCGATAGAAGGGTCGGGCTCGTTCACCACGGCCACTGGGTACGACGGCCGACCGATCGGTACGCTTGCACGATGGGCGGCAGTATCCACCCACTCACCGGGTTCGAGGGCAAGTTGCATCGCTATGCGATAAGCGGCGACCAATGACCACTGCGGAGCACCAGCAGGGCGGTTCGGCGGGTGGCGGCCACGACCACACCGCCATGCTCGCCGCCAACGAGCGGGCCCTCAAGATCAGCCTGTGGCTGACCGGTATCTACTTCTTCGTCGAGCTCGGTCTTGGGCTGGCCAGCGGATCGGTGGCGGTGCTCGCCGATGCCATGCACACGTTCTCTGCGGTCGGCGGGGTGTTGTTGGCGTTGGTCGCGGCCCGGATCGCCGCTCGCCCGGCCGACCGCTATCGAACCTTCGGCTCCATCAGGGCCGAGATCATCGGTGCGCTCCTCAACGGCCTGTTCCTCTTCCTCATGGCCTTCGTGGTCATCGGGCTTGGCATCCGGCGGCTGCTCAACCCCAGCGAGCTCGAAACCGGCCTGATGCTGCTCGCCGCGATCGGCGGCATCATCACCGAACTCATCTCGCTTCGCGTCCTCTACGCCGGGCAGAAAGACAACCTCAACATGCGGGGCGCCTACTGGCACGTGGTGCAGACTTTCGTCGGCAGCCTGTTGATCATTGTCGCCGCCGTCGTCGTCACCTTCACCGACTTCATCGCCATCGACCCCATCTTGGGTATCACCTTCGGATTCGTGTTGCTGTGGGCGGCATGGGGAATCACCCGTGATTCCATCCGGATTCTGATGGAGACGGTGCCGTCCGACGTCGACCTGCCCGAGGTCATCGGATCGCTGGTCGAGATCCCCGGAGTACGGGATGCCCACCACGTCCATGCCTGGGCATTGACCAGCGGGCGCAACCTGTTCTCTGCCCACCTCCTGGTCGCAGAGGACGTCGACCCCCAAGCGGTGCTGCACTCGGCGCAAACCGTAGTGAGGGATGAGCACGGCTTCTACTTTTCGACGATCCAGGTCGAGACCGAGTGCGAGGAGCCAGACCCCGCAGCAGCAATCGACTTCGCCAACACCGACCCATTGGAGCATCGGCACCCGGGCTGAGGTGACCAATGCTCGCCCGGGTACGCCTCGAGCACGCGATCCATCACCGCGACGATCACTCGCCGCTCATCGGAGGGCCGACGAGCGTGTCGATCGATGGCTCGGCGCCGGCCTCGACGTCGACGTGCTGGAGACTGCGACCTACTTCCAGTATGGGATCGGGACGCGGATCAGGCTCCCAGGAGCACCTCGCCAAGGGTGAGCACCGCGACGGCGAGGAAGATCCAGCCAAGCAAATGGATCAAGGACTCGCCTCGCACTCGCTGTGACAGCAGCGGCGCAAGCTGGCCACCGAGGATCACTCCGGGAACCGTGAAGATCACGATCGAAAGCACCGTATCGAGACCAGATCCACCGTCGGTGACGAATCCGACGATATGCGTGGCGCTTGCGGCCAGCGCCGTCACCGCCACCACCACGACGCTGGTCGCAACCGCGATCCGCGTCGGGACGCGACACCGCATCACCAGCGTGTAGTCGTTGAGCTCACCCAGCCCCGTCGATATCAACCCAACGGACAGGCCACCAAGCCCGGCCGCCCACCGACCCTCGTTGGTCCGGCACACCTGGTACTCGAGCGTCTCGCCATCTGCGGCGACGATGCGCCGTTCCAAACTCGGCTGCACGACTCCGTCTCCCCGTGCGATCGCGGCGTCCTCCCGGTGCCGGTCGTGATGGCGGAGGAACGCAAAAGCGATGGCGAGGAGCGCCAAGCCCAACAGCACCTTGAGCAGGTCGGCGGGAATAACTCCGGCAAGCAACGCCCCAACTACGGCGGCCGGCACCGAGAAAACGGCAAGCATGCGCGCCATCGTCCAGTCGATGGTTCCGGCCCTGGCGTGCGCCGACACTCCCGAGGCAAAGCCAAAGACCTCGGTGATCAATGCCGCTCCGATCGCCACCTGGGGCTCCAATCCCAACACGAGGATGAAAAGCGGGGCAAAGAAGGTGGCTCCTCCGATGCCGGCACCGATCGCCACGAATGAGATCCCGATCGCTACCGGAAACAGATACCAATAGGTCAACTCCACCGCTGGACCGTATCACCGACGTGCAGCCGGGAACCCCACAGCCGGCGACGGCCGTCAAAGCGGAGAAGCAACCTGGAGGGGAATATGCGTCGCTTTGCCGCCTTTGCCACAACCTTGTTGATCGCACTCTTCGTCGTCGCCCCGGCCGCCCGTGCCTGCGGGTTTCTCGTCTCGGCGAATGGGGCGATTCGCCTGCAGAAAACGACGACGTTCGTCACCTGGGCCGATGGCATCGAGCGCTACATCACCAACTTCACCTTCGAGGGTGAGGTGGAGTCGTTTGGCTCGATCATCCCGCTGCCGGCCGAGCCCACCGAGGTCACCCGTGCCGGTGACTGGACGCTGCAGCGACTCCAGCTCGAGGTGAACCCGCAGCCACCGTTCCAGCTCCGCAGCGCGGCACTGTCCGCGACGGCCGAGGGTGTTGAGGTCATCCTGCGCACCCAGATCGACGCGCTCGACGTGGTAGTGCTCAAGGGCGGCGGCGCCGACGTGCTGGCGTGGGTGAACGACAACGGCTTCAACTTGCCAGAGGGGCCGGAAACGGACCACATGCTCGAGTTCTACGGATCGCGCTCCCCCTACTTCCTGGCGGCTCGGTTCGATGCCGATCTCGCCGCCAACGATGGGTTCATTTCCGGGGATGGGATCCCGGTGCAGATCACGATTCCGATCGACCGGCCCTGGGTGCCCCTCCACATCTTGCACGGAGCCACCCCCGACACCGAGATCATCGAGGCCGACGTGTTCCTGCTGACCCCGGACCGCCCCGCCCTGCTCCACGGGACCGGGCTCAACGTGGAACGGTCGGAATGGGCGTCCCAGGATCTCCTCGACGATCTCCGCTCCGACGAGAACATGGAGTGGGTCCCGCGGGAGGGGTGGTTCACCCATCTCGCCCTGGAAGTCGAGGCTCAAGAGCTGGTGTACGACCTGGCGATCAGTGTCGATGGCGACTTTCCATCGTTCGTCGACGCCGGCCTGACGCGCTTCGAGCCGACCGAACAGCAGCTCACCGACTTCGGGTTGCGCAGGAATACGTCACCCAGGACCGGCGTCCTGGCCGCGGTTGCCGCAGTGGCGGTGGCCGGCTCGGCGTTGGCGCTCGGAATCGCCTGGTCGATGGGGCCAAAAGACTGAATTCGGGACCGCTGCGGCCTGAGGACGGTGTTGAACAATGACGAGTGCCCTGAGCCGCCGCTCGCTTGAGTGTTGCGGTGACGCTGTTTCTCCAGTCAGCGCCGGCACGCTGGAGGATTGCTCAACACCCTCCTAGTTCGTCTTGGCGCTCCGAAGCGCCGACGCTGCCTCCTCGGTGGTCACAACGTCGTTTGCGAGGAACCTGTAGTTGGTCATCGCTGCGGCATACCCGTCGCCGAGGTCGGGGAGGATGGCCGCCGCCGTGGCGTCCTGAATCACCGTCACATCGAATCCGCTCTCCAGCATTGCGCGCAGATGCGCCTCGGTGCAAAGGTTGGCCGACATCCCGCACAGGTACACCGAGTCGATTCCCCGCTTCCTCAGTTGGAGGAAGAGATCGTTGTTCTCGGGGCCGTAGACCTTGTGCGGACTGGCTACGACGGTCTCGCCGTTATGGATGTGCTGCTTGTACTGATCGAGAAAGTCGGCACCGGAGCCTTCGAACCCGGTCAAGTCGAGCGGGTCGGGCCGGTCGTACATGCCAACCTCGTGCATCGCCTTTTCGATCGTGCCACCGAACTTCCAGCGATGGTCCCACGGGAAGTAGTAGTGGGGCGAGATAAACACCGGAACCCCGCCGCCCTTGGCGGCCTGGAACATGGTGTCGATGTTCTCGATCGTGTTGTTCTCGATGACGCTTTGTTTCACTGCGTCCCAGAACGCGCCTTTTTCGCTGAGGAAGTCGTTCTGTGGATCCGTCACCACGAGGGCAGTGACGTCGGCGATGACCGGAATTGCCATGACGGGATCTCTCTTTCTGTCTCCTACGGGCCTTCTCCGAGCCTACCCGTCGATCAGCAAGGGGATGACGTCGCGCATCGACCCAAGCCGTTGGGCGGTCCACACGCGACTAGCCGTCGTCGTTGGCAGAGGTTGCAAACTCGATGGAAGCAGCAATGATCGTCTTCACCACATCAAGGTCCTCGCCATCACGCGGCGCGTAGACCATTACCAGATTCGGGATCGATCCATCGAGCGCAAACGGGTGGTACTCGCCCCAGCCCTGGTCGACCATCTGTCGAGCATCGCCCGCCGGCAGCCTGAGGTGCAGGCTGCCCCCATCTGGCTGGGGGTGGATGTGCGCAAACTCGCGGGCAACGATCATCGCTCTGCTGTTCAGAGTCACGCCCTGTGCCACGGTCAGCGCTCGGGCACCCGGCAGTGAAGCCAGGCTCGGCAGCTCCACGATCCCATCTCGGGAAAATGCCCATGTGGCCAATTCGGCGAACACATCGTCGCTCGACCCTTGATCGAGCTGGATGTGCGGGATGCCGGTCGTAACACTCGGACGTTCGCCAGGTCGGGGCTGAATTGTCAGGTTCGAAACCACGGTGTTTCCTGTCCGAGGTGCCGTCGTCGGCGGTGCCGGCTGTGTTGCTGAAGGGTTCGTGGTTGGTGGGTCGGCGGCGCCAGAGCAGGCGGCAGCGGCAAGCGCCAGCGCCGCCGCAGCCACCGTCAGCCTCGTGGCGTGCATGTGATCACGCGATGGGCGCGCCGTTGAGCTTCGGGAAGGAGGGTCCGACGCTCTCCTTGCGACGGATGCGCGCGACCATCCTGCTCGGCACATTCGATCGCATGAGCCGCAGCTATCGTTTGCCGCACACTCACCGAGCCAAGGGGAAGCCGTGGATCTTGGAGCATTCTCGATCAGCCTCGCTGTCAAGGACATGGTCGCATCGCGAGCCTTCTACTCGAAACTGGGATTTGAGATGGTCGCAGGCGACGGCGAGACCTGGACAATCGTCGCCAACCAATTGGTCGCCATCGGCCTGTTCCAAGGAATGTTCGAATCGAACATCCTGACCTTCAATCCCGGCTGGGCTGGCCTCGGTGAACCGGTCGACGGGTTCACCGACATCCGAAAGCTGAGTAGCCGGCTGACAGACGAGGGGCTCGAGCCGATCGACGACACGACCGGAGAGACACCGAGTGGTCCCGCCAGCTTCACGATCACGGACCCGGACGGCAACGCCATCCTCTTCGACCAGCACGTCTAGACGTCGCGTCGCGAGGCCGGCGGGCACCGACGACGTTGGAGGCTCTACCAGCGCTCCAGGTGGACTACCTCGTCATAGGGCCGGCGATCGGGCTTCTCGATCGGCTTGAGCGGCCGATCTCCGGGGTAGCCGAGACCCATCAGCCAGGTCAGTCGCCGGTCATCGGGAAGCCCGAGGATCTCCGCACCGAGGTGGTAGTCCTCAACCGAGGCGTGCCGGGAGCCAATCCCGAGATCGACTGCGGCGATCATCATCGCCATCACCGCCTGACCCAGATCGAAGTTGATCGACTCGCTGGTTCGCGGGTCATCGCTGTACGGGGCGACAACGGCGACCGCAGCCGCCGCGTCGACGATATGCGCCGCCCCGCGCCAAACCATCGACAGCTGATGGAGCTGCTCTCGATCCCGAACCAAGACGAAACCCCAGCGCTGCTCGTTGCGCGAGGATGGTGATCGGCGGCCCGCTTCGAGAATCTTGGTCAGTTTCTCCTCTTCGATCGGCCGATCCGCGTAGCTCTCGATTTTCCGCCTTGTCTTGATTGCATCCCAGGTTTCCATGCGAGTCAGACTAACGGCGACAGGCGCAGTCGGGACACAGCCCCGGCGGCGCCCAACCGCTCGACAGCATCGGGCGGCGTGCCAGCTTGATACGATCCCGAGGACGCAGAAACAAGCAGGGTGCGAGGCGGTAGTTCGGCCTCTCTCGTGCCATGCAGGAGGAGGTCGGCCATGGTCACATCGCAACAGTCCTACGGAGCCCGCCTGGACATCGACTACCCGGAGACGCTCGACCAGGTCACCACTTTCTTCCGGTTGATCTGGATCATCCCGATCATGATCATTCTGTCCCTGATCTCGGCAGCTACGAGCTGGACCGTGGTCACCGAAACTGGAGAAACCATCACGCGGAGCAGCGGTGGGATCGCCGCCGGGCTCTTCGCTGCGACGCTGCTGATGATCGTGTTCCGGGAGCGGTACCCGCGCTGGTGGTTCGACTTTGCCCGCGAATTCGCCCGTTTCTCGACCCGCGTCTTCGCCTACCTGGTCCTACTCACCGATCAGTATCCCTCAACCGTTGACGAGCAGTCGGTGCATCTCGACCTCGACTACCCCGACGTCGAGCAAGACCTCAACCGGTGGCTGCCGTTGGTGAAATGGTTTCTCGCAATCCCCCACTACATCGTGCTCATGGTGCTCTTCCTCGGCGCGATCGTGGTGGCCGTCATTGCCTGGTTCGCCATCCTCTTCACCGGACGCTATCCACGAGCACTTTTCGATTACATGGTGGGGGTTGGTCGATGGGGACTTCGCGTCCAGGCCTATGCCTTCTTTCTCGTCACCGACCAGTATCCGCCGTTCAGCCTCAATTGATCTGCGAGGCGTGCTTTAGCAACCGCGAGCGCGCCGAAGCGGCGCTGTCGGCGCCCAAGGAGACGGAGGGTGAAGGACTATTCTGGCCGTTGGGTGTCCTCGTGGGCCGTCCCCATTCGTAGGGAGGGTGAGCGCGGGAAGGGCCCGCACCAAAGCGAGGAGAAATCATGAGTCAGTACCTGTTGTCTACGTACTTTGTTGACGGCGAGGTCGAGGGGGCGCCGATGACCCCCGAGGACATGCAGGCATTCATGGGGAAGGTCATTGCCCTCGAAGCAGAGATGGATGCGAGCGATACGTTCGTCTTCGGTGGAGCACTCCATGACCCCGATGCGGCGACCGTCGTCCACTCGAGCGATGGCGACCCGGTCACGACCGACGGGCCGTTCGTCGAGTCGAAGGAGCACATCGGCGGGTTCTACATCATCAACGCCGACGACCTCGATGAAGCCCTGGCCTGGGCCCGCAAGACTGCGGAAGCAACCAACCATCCGATCGAGGTCCGCCCATTTCGAGCGACCGGGCGCGTCGAAGATTGGCGTGGCGAGGCGTGACGCCAACCGTCGCCGCCCGTCGGGGAGCGACAGATGTTGAGCGCGTGTTCCGTGAGGTGTACGGCCAGGCGGTGGCGACACTGGTCCGTGTCTTCGGCGACATCACGCTTGCCGAAGACGCGGTCCAGGACGCGTTTGTCGTGGCGAGCGAGCGGTGGCGGAGCGACGGCATCCCACCCAACCCGGCGGGATGGATCGTCACGACCGCACGAAACCGTGCCATCGATGACCGCCGCCGTTCGGCCCGGGGCCGGGAGCTCCATGAACAGCTTGGTGCGGCTGCTCGCACCTGGCACGACCCGGTCGCTGAGGAATGGGGAGAGGACGCCGCGGTGAAGGACGACCAACTCCGACTCATCTTCACCTGCTGCCATCCGGCGTTGCGGACGGAGCACCAGGTGGCCTTGACCTTGCGGCTCCTTGGCGGGCTGAGCGTGGATGAGGTAGCCCGCTCGTTTCTGGTGAGCGAGCCCGCAATGGCCAAGCGTCTCGTCCGGGCCAAGTACAAGATCAAGGCCGCCAACATCCCCTATCGAGTGCCGGCCGAAGCCGACCTCCCCGAGCGACTCCGCGCGGTCCTGTCGGTGCTGTACCTCATCTACAACACCGGGCTCGACGATCCGCAACGATCCGTGTTGCGGAGCGAGGCGACTCGGCTCGCTCGTGCTCTGGTCGAGTTGATGCCCGACGAACCGGAGGCGGCGGGTTTGCTGGGTCTGATGCTGCTCAGCGAGGCGCGGGTGCCGGCCCGCACCGCCAAGAGCCCCCTCGTGCTCTTGCGCGATCAGGACCGGACCAAATGGAATCGCACCATGATCGAAGAGGGACACGCAATCGTGCGCGCCTGTCTCCGACGCAACCGACCGGGCCCCTTCCAACTCCAGGCCGCGATCCAGGCCGTGCACTGCGACGCCGATTCGTTCGAGGCAACCGATTGGGCCCAGATCGTCGCTCTGTACGATCAACTGTTCTCGGTCATGCCCACGCCCGTGGTTGCACTCAATCGGGCCATCGCCATCGGCGAGATCGAGGGTCCCGAAGCTGCGCTCGCCGCGCTCGACGCGGTAGCACCCGACCTCGACACCTATCACCTGCTGCACGCAGCCCGCGGCACCACGTTGCGCCGGCTTGGACGACGAGACGAAGCGAAGGCCGCCTTCGAACGCGCCGCCGGCCTCGCCGCGACGGAAGTGGATCGGCAGTTTCTCACCCAACAGATCGAGGAGTACTGACCGTTCTTGCGTAGCAGCGTCCGGTATACCGGATCAGGCTACGCAAGATTGGAGCGGCCTCTGACCTGTCGATGCCACCAGTCACGAATGGTCTCCACATAGAGGTCTGGGTCGACGGTCATTGGGAAGTGGTATCCCTTGGGTACAACGATCCCTTCGTGATTGGGGAAGGTTGCGGCGTGGCGGTCCTGGAACTGCCACGGATCGTTGTACTGGCCAAAGATGGTCAACACGGGCCGGTCGTTGAGCGCCGTGTTTGTTGCTTCGGCGATTCGGTTGAAGTGTTCGCTGCTGTTGAGCGCCGACTTCATCAGCGAGTGGATTCGGCGGCGTCGGCTGCGGTCACGATAGGGACCGCGAAACGCCTTCCTTCCTGCCCGGCTCAGCCGGCGACCGACACCGAACCTGGTGCTGGCAGTTCGAGCCAGGAAGTTCGTCGCGGTGTCGAGCCACACCATGGACCCGGAACCCATCGTCTTCAGCATGGCCCGCAGGCTCCACTTGTCCGGTTCCCAGGCGAAGGTGTTGGTCAACACCAGGGCCTGATACCGGTCGGCGTCGAGCGCAGCGGCACCGAGCGCCACTGGTCCACCGAGGTCGTGAGCCACCAGCGTCACGTCGCTCAGGCCGAACTCTGCGACAAACTCGGCGAGGACGCCGCTCAGCTCCGGGATGGTCAGTTCGCGATCCGAAGTGCCGGCGAGGCCGGAGCCGGGAAAGTCGATCGCGATCGTTCGGAAGTCCTTCTGTAGCCCAACGATGACGTCGCGCCAGATGAACGACCACAGGCCCGCATGCACAAACAGCAATGTGGGTCCGTCGCCTTCGTCGATATAGCTGACATTCCCCGATGTCAGGTCGAGACTCTGTAGCCGGAATGGGAACTCTTCGTGTGGCAGCCAAGCTGGGCGCTCAACGGTATGGGTGGTGGTCATGTCTAGGCTCCTCGTGCTCATCACAGGTTTGTCCTGTGGTGGTGAAAGCCCGTCCTCGCCGGTGTCGATATGCTGCCGAGGGCGGGCTCTTTCGTGTCTGCTGTTTTCATGTCTCTGATGCGACCTCCTTGGTGGCGTTTTCCGGCGCCGGAACCTGCAGGCCCGGTGCCAAGAATCTGATCATGCGAGCCAGCGTGTCATCGGCCTGGGCATCGGTCATTCCGTCGTCGGGCCAGGTGGCGAAGAGGTGGATCAGCACGGCCGTTACCCGAGACATGCGCCATTCGATCTCGTCGAAGGTGAGATGGTCGAGCGTTGCGGCCAGAACAGGGAACAGACGGGTTTGGACCTCGGCGAACTGTTCCTGGGCCATCTGCTGGATCCACGGTGTCGGGTCCATGTAGGTCCGCCCCAGGAAGTGGGCCACGGTTGGACCCCGCTGGTGCAGCCTCTGCAGCGTCTCGATGTCGGGACGGATGAATGCTTCGAGGATCGCTTCTATGGAGGGCGGATGCGGCTGAGCGTCGTCGAGGGCGCGTTCGAGCAGCTTGAAGCGTCGTTCGTTGAGCGGACCGACGATCCGATCGGTCACCCCGCGAAGCACTTCCTCTTTCGATCCGTAGTGGTAATGGATGGCAGCCACGTTGACGTTCGCGGCCCGGGTGATCTCGCGGATCGCGGTTCCGTCATACCCCCGTTCCGCGAAGAGCCGCTCGGCGGCGTCGAGGATGTCCGTTTTGGTGTCTCTGGGTGTCACGCGCTCTCCAACAGTCGCTTGAATCATATGTTCGAAGCGTTCGATTGTCAAGGAGAAACCGGGCAGGAAAGATGGTTGATCGATGAGACCTTCAGATGCCGGTCGGCACATGGCCGCGATCAACACGAACCGCCAAAGATTCCCCCTCCCGCGAGCCGGGAGGCAGAGATCACCGCGCATGCCACAACTCGCACCGCGCGCGCCTCGTGTGCGATTTCAGAGCGCGGCCTCTGATACGCGCCGGTCAGCGGAGCGATTCGGCGGGTACGGTTGGAGTGCACGTGGAGATCATCCCGAGAGGATGGGTCATGCACATCGGTCGAATCCTTGCGCTCGTCGGTGCGCTGTTCGCAGTCCTCGGCCTCGCCCTAAAGGTTCTCATCATGGATGGGGTGGATGCGCTTCCTGAGTTGAGTCAAGCCGTTCCTGGGGTCCCTGACGGGATCCCCACGATCTTCGGTGGCCTGGACACCTGGGCCAAGGTCGTGGTCGTTGTTCTGTTGGTGGTCATTGTCGTCCTTGCGGTACGTCCGCCGACGAAGCAGCCACAAGATCGGGTTTCGGCGGGCATCACCACGCTGGCCGGCGCGGCGTTCTTCGTCTACGCCGTCATCAAGCTCCTCGAGACCGGGGATGAGTCGCTGGCCTTGATGGAGGTTTTCGACCAGCTTGGAGAAGTCGGGGCACGGCCCGAGGCGCTCGATGGCTCCATCGTGGCGCCGGGCTTTGGCTTCCTCATCATCATGGTCGGTACCGCACTAGTGGCAACTGGCGGTGGCTTCGGTCTCATCGGCCAAAGGGCCGCCGCATCGATGCGAGACCGGATCCCGACCGTCCTCCACACCCAGGATCACTGCGTCGTGAAAGAAGAGCCGATCGAGCGAACTCATCGACTCGCAGGGCAGCCATGTCCCCACTGTGGAGTCTCCCTCCCGGCCAAAGGGGGCGAGGTCCCGATCCAGATCGGAGACGACGGCAGCGTTGTCGCAGCAGAACCTGAGACGCGGCCTCCCATCTGGAAACGACCGACGTTCATCGTTGCTGCAGTTGTCCTGGGAGTGTTAGCGACATACAGCTACATCGCTACATCGGTCGCCAATCAAAGATAAGCAGAGGCAGGAACGGGCGAGTTCAAAACCGCACGCCGATGTGTGCCGATCTCGCGCACTCGTGGAACTGATCGTTATCGAGCATATTGAATGATCGGCGCCGCGCCGCGTAGCTTGGAGACGCTTGTATCACATGGCGTGTCCCCTCTCCTGGTAGCCCGTAGGTGGTCTGTTAGGGCCATCTGGGAAGGTTCCCGCGTAGACCGATATGACAAGGAGCGAATCGATGGCGACCGCAGAGGCCGAGGCCGAAGGGAGCGACTCCGCCGCTTCCTCGCTGTCAACCTGCCGGGCGTGAGCGGAGCAGCCACCAACTATGCGGTCTGTCTGTACACGATGTCGCCAGACGAGCACTTCATCGTCGACCGTCATCCGACCTCCAAGCCCGTCTGCTTCGCTGTCGGCGGTCTTTCAGGGAACGGATTCATGTTCACGCCGGTGCTCGGCGAGGTACTGGCCGAGCCGGCCCTCGACGGCAAGAACCATCTGCCGTACGAGTTCTTACGTCTCGATCGGTTCTCCGGCGCCTGATCTGCCGAGGGTTTCGAGCAATTCCTTGGCTGCGACGTCGTAGGGGCGCGCTGAGCCTCGCTCGAAGGCCCCGGCGTACTCGCCGCTGTCCATTCCCGCTTCGAGCTCTGAGAGAGCGGCAGCGGCGGTTTCGTTGTTCGGTTGAGGGTCGACGTACGGCATGTTGGCGCTTGCGGGCTCGGCAAGGACCGTTGCCAGGAGCTCGACGGCTTCCCCCGGCCGACCTTGGTTGGCCCGCACCCCCGCAACCTTGGTCATCATGCTGAGCACGTCACCAACCATTCCCATCCGCTGGGCGCTTGCCATCCCCTCGATGAACGCCGTCGCTGCTGCGTCGAACTTTCCGGCGGCAACGTTGGCCATGCCCAGCCCTTCCATCGAGACCACGGTGCCGCGAACGTAGGAAATCTCGCGGCAGTGAGCGACCTGCTTGGCATACAGCTCGATGGCGTCGTCCAGTCGGATCTCCTGCGCAGCGGCGCCAGCGAGGAGCCAAAGGTTCCAGACGGTGACCCAGTACTCGCCTTCGACCGGCAGCCCCACCCGCGCACGTTCGGCGAAGTTCGCGACCTCCTCGAGGTCGCCGGCAATCAAGGCGGCGAACGAGCGCCAGTCATGCATGGAGGCAACCCAGAACGGCTCATCCATCGACTCGAATCTGGCGATCGCCTGGTCGAGCCTGGCCGCCATCTCCTCGGCCCTTCCCAGGTAGGCGAGGGCCAGGGCCAGGCATTGCACGGCGATCCAGTGGTCGAGCGGGTCGGACGATCGAGCCAGCGTGTCATTGGGCCCGGCCGTGGCCTCCAGCCCGGCATCGGGCTGGCCCAGCAGGGTCAGTGCCCAGCCCTTCACCGCCGAGGCGAGGGCCCGGAGCACGGTGATGTCCTCATCGGCTGGGTCGTCCGGGAGTATCTCCAGGGCCTCGTCGAAGAGCGCGAGGGACGCCTGATACCAGCCCCGGATCTCATACACCATGAAGAGCCCCATGATGAAGCTTCGAGCTGGTCCGGCTTCACGGCTAACGATGTGGTGGCGCCACGCGGACCGGATGTTCTCCATGTCGGCTTCGATGACGGCCAGCAGTTGCGCCTGTCCGCCCCCGGACATCAGGAGGGGAGCCTCCCCCATCAGGCTGGCGTAGAAGGCGGCATGCTCGTCGATCACCTGCGCATGGCGCCCAGCATCGCCCTCCAGCTCGGCTGCGGCGTATTGCCTGAGCAACTCATGGACCTCGTAGCGCCCGGTCTCCGGGTTAGCAGTGAGCAGCGACTTGCTCACCAGGCTGGCGAGCCCACGCAGCGACGCACCGGCGACCGACTCGGCCGCCTCTCTGGTGAACCCGCCGCGAAATACCGAAAGCGCGGTGAACGTGTCGCGCTCCTCTTCGCTGAGCAGAGCCCAGGAGTAGTCGAACACGGCCCGAATGCTGCGCTGTCGCTCCGGAATGTCTCCCATCTCGGTCTCGAGAAAGTCCACGCTCTTCCGGATCTCCGAGGCGATCTCCTCGATCGGCAGCATGTCCACCCAGGCCGCAGCAAGCAGGATGCCGAGGGGAAGGCCGCCGGTGAGATGCAGGATCTCGGCCAGCGGGTCGAGATCGTCCTCGGTGAGGACGAAACCTGGCTTCGAGCGCGATGCGGTCTCGGTGAACAGCTGCACACCGCTCGCCTGCGTTGCCTCGTCGGGGGTATCCCAACTCGTCTCGAGCCCGGCCAACGCCAACACCGTCTCCCCGGTCAGGTTCAGTTTGGAGCGGCTGGTGGCGATCACGGTGACGTATGGAGCCGCCCGCAAGATCTCGGCGACGATCGGTGCCACGCCGATCAAGTGCTCGAGGTTGTCGAAGACGAGGAGCTGTCGCTTGGTCGCCAGGTGGGTGAGCAATTGGCTCTGGACGTCTTGCTCGGAGGTAAGGGCGACCCCAAGCGACTCGGCGATCGCCTGGACGATGTCGTCGCTCGAGCCGATCTCGGCGAGGCCGACGAAGAAGACACCGTCCGGGTAATCGCCGGTCATGTCTGCGGCGGCCTGGATCCCAAGCCGGGTCTTTCCGGTGCCGCCGGGGGCGAGGATGGTGAGCAGCCTGGTGGTGCCAAGCAATCGCTTGGTCTCCTCGAGCTCGGCCTGTCTGCCGACGAAGTCGGTCACCTGGATCGGCAGGTTGTTCGGCACCTCATCGAGCGACGACAGCGGTGGGAACTGTTCATCGAGCCCTTCGACGTCGAGCTGGAAGACCCGCTCGGGCCTGGTGAGGTCTTTGAGGCGGTGCTCGCCCATGTCGCGAACGGTGACGCCCTCGGGAAGATCCTGCTCCTGCACCAGCTCCCAGGTCGATCCCGATAGCAGCGTCTGGCCCCCGTGGGCAATACCTCGGAGCCGGGCAGCCCGGTTGACCGCCGAGCCGTAGTAGTCGCCGAGCTGCAGGTCGGCGGTGCCGGTGTGGAGCGAGGCGCGAACCCGCAACGGCCTCGGCGTATCCCAGGTCGCCTCCGCCAGCCGTCGCTGTATCTCGGCGGCGGCAGCGACAGCATCTGCGGCCAAGCGAAACACGACGAACCTGCTGTCGCCCTCGCCGCGAGGTCGTACCGGGATGCCGTCGTGTGACTCCGCCGCCTCCTCGATCTCGGTGTCGTGGCGGCGGATCGCGTCCATCATCGACTCCGGGGCCTCCTCCCACAGGCGCGTGCTGCCCTCGATGTCGGTGAAGAGGAACGTGACTACTCCATCGGGCAGCTCTGGCATCGAGGCGATGCTAATTCCCCACAGGAGTCTGCGTCACGAAGCGACGAAGAGCGACCACGCACTGCTCAGCTGTTCGGGCTGGTCGGAGCCGATCCGGGATTGACGGGGAGACCCCCGGCCATCCGCTGCACCCTCGGATCGACCTGGAACTCCCACCACCGCCGGTGGACCTCCAGCTCGTTCTCGGTGATAGGACCCCGGTTCGTAGTGTCGCCGTCGGCGATGCGTTCGAACCTGCTACGACTACAGGCAGACGCAGCCCGCTATCGAATTTCGGCTCCCCCACACAGTCCCCATTCCCTCGGAGAACGAGCCCTCCACGATCTCCGGGGGCGGATTCACCGGCTGCGCAAACTCGGATCCAACCGCCGGGTCTGCTGTCTCGCTTCCTCCTTCAGATCTCAGGGCTCCTGGCGTGGTGGAGGTGACGGGATTTGAACCCGTGGCCCCTACGTTGCGAACGTATCCGACCGGTCTGAGAAGCCCTACGCCTCAACGATTCGACGTCTCAATGTGGCTATTGCTCAACGGGTATCTGCATTCCACCTGAACCACACATTCATGCCGTATGAACGTGGAAGTACGAGTACCCGTGGCCAAATCGTGGCCACGACTGAAGCACCGATAGCTAGCGCATATTCACTGCCGCCTCAAGGCGTAAACGCAACACCATCGGCGAGAGTTGTGATGTCTCGTCAGGAGGTGTGCGGTGTCAAAGAGGCTCACGGAGGCGGAGATCGCTGAGGTGTGGCAGCGAAGGAACGCGGGTGAGCCGACCCAGCCGATGGCGCGTCGGCTGCGGAGGAACGGATCTTCGATTCGGCGGCTGTTCGAGGATGCCGGTGGGGTGCATCCCGCACCGTGGAAGCGGTCGGTGCGGCATCTGTCGCTACACGACTCGTGGAGTGCGATTGATCGGCACGTATCGAGCGGCTTGGTCAAACCGCCCATATCGAATCGCCCTGGGTTTGATGGAGACTCGTTCTATTGGTTTCCTATCGTCCCGCTGGTGGCGGTTTGAGCGTAGTGGGCCTCCTCGTATTCGACTGGTGGCACATCGTCGAGGTAGCCGTGGAGGCGCTCGGTGTTATACCAATGCACCCAGGAGAGGGTGGCGAGTTCGACGTCGTCGATGGTTCGCCACGGTCCCTGGTCGGGACCCCGGATCAGTTCGGTATTGTAGAGCCCGTTGATCGTCTCGGCGAGGGCATTATCGAACGAATCACCCACCGATCCGATCGACGGGACAGCACCGAGTTCGGCGAGTCGTCCCCGTACCGGACACTGGTGAACTGCGACCCGGCGTCGGAATGGGTCACCAGTCCTTCGAGGCGGGTACCCCGTGCCCAGTGGGCCATCTCCAGGGCGTCGAGCACCATGTTGGTGCGCATGTGGGTAGCGACCCGCCAGCCGACGATGTGTCGGGAGAAGGCGTCGGTGATGAAACACACGTACGCCATCCCCGCCCAGGTCGCCACATAGGTCAGATCCATGACCCACAGCTGGTTCGGTGCGGTGGCGGTGAAGTCCCGGTTCACCAGATCCGGGTGCCTCGCAGCCTCCTGGTCGGGGCGGGTGGTGCGGACCCGGCGTCCCCGCCGCACCCCTTCGATGTCAGGGGCTTTCATCAAGCGGGCCACCTGATCGCGGCCGATGTCATGACCGGCGCGCCGCGCCGCCTTCCACAGCTTGTGCGCCCCATATATCTTCCGGTTCGCCACCCACAACGCCAGCAGGATCGGCATCATCACCCCATCCCGGATCGCCCGCGCCGATGGGACTCGCCTCTTAGCGGCGTAGTACGTCGAGGGGGCCACCTGCAAGGTTGCACAGATAGGCTCGACCCCGAACTCGTCCCGTTGCTCGTCGATGAACACCACTATCTCTTCTGTGGGCGGTCGAGCTCCGCCGCGAAGAAAGCCGAAGCCTTCTTCAAGATCTCATTAGCGCGACGCAACTCCCGCACCTCCTGCTCAAGCTCTTTGATCCGCGTTGCATCCTGGCTGGTCGTGCCCGAACGAATCCCTTCGTCGATGTCGGCCCGGTTCACCCAGCTCCGCACCGATTCCACCCATAGCCGAGCTGCTCCGCGACCCGCTTCACCGCCCCGTAACGCTGCCCAGTTTCGGCACGCAACTGACGCACCAGCCGCACCGCCTGAGCCTTCTCCTCATCCGAATACCGACGTGTCGTCGGCTTCCCCGGTGTCTGTTCTGTTCCCATAACTCCATCCTCGTTTCCAAGGCCAGGAGCCTCCAACTTTCCCAGGGCGATTCATATCGGCTCAGTGTCATGCTTTGGGGACGCCTGGCGGGTTGGTTCTCCATATCGGTGCCCACCTTGGTGTGGCTTGTTGTGTGTTTTGCCACCCGTCGGGCGCGCCGGACCGGCTGGCGTGGCTTGATAGGAGATTGACCTCCCGGCCTGTATTGAGGCGTGCCCACCGACCGGTCCTTTGGACCCCTCACGAAGGAGGAGACATGGTCATACTGGGAACGGATGCGCACAAGCGGAGCCACACGGTGGTGGCAGTTGATGAGGCCGGCGCCGAGATCGATTCGATGACGGTGGCCGCGACCCGACAAGGGCATCTGCGGTTGGTGAAGTGGGCGGCGCGGTGGGAGCAGCGGCAGTGGGCGATTGAGGACCGCGGGACGTTGTCTCGTCGCCTCGAGAGTGATCTACCCTCGACCACATCGATCAGCTGCTTGGGGCCCATACGTCAATGGTGGCCACCCTGGGACGACGTGAAGTCACCAGGATCAGAGAGTTGACTCGAGAAGCGAACCAGCTCGAACGTGACATCACGCACCGGGTGACCCAACTGGTCCCCTCACTACTAGAGATCCCCGGCTGTGGAGCACTCAGCGCCGCCAAGATCGTCGGTGAAGCCGCCGACGTGACCAGGTTCAAGTCCCGTGACGCCTACGCCATGTGGGCCGGAACAGCCCCGATCCCAGTGTGGTCAGCCAACAACGAACGGTTCCGACTCAACCGCGGCGGAAACCGGCAAACCAACGCCGCCCTGCACCGTATCGCCATCACCCAACTCCGCATCCACCCCGACGCCCAAGCCTTTATGAAACGACGCCTCGAAACCGGGTCAACCAAACGAGAAGCCCTCCGACTCCTCAAACGCAAACTCGCCAACGTCGTCTACCGGACCCTCCTCACCGACACCCAACAACCCGCCCTAGCCAACGCGGCTTGACATAGGAGAAACACATATGCGCTAGCTGTGCACAGGAGGTGGGCCGCCCATATTGCCGGTTATGCGCTACCTGTGGGGTGGCTGTGGCGGCGACTTGGTTGAGCGGTTGAGGTGTGTGGTGGGTGCGGTTGGAGTGCTGGTTGTGTGGGTGGGCTGGTTAGCGGATGAGGTTGGTGGTGGGGTTGGTGGGGAATGTGACGGCGCGTCCGAATTCTGGGGCGATGACGAGTGCTCCGTTGCCTCCGGCGTGGAGTCGGTGGGCGATGAATTGGGCGCGGACTTGTTTTTGGCTTCCGTTGCCGGTGTATTCGATGGTGGCGAGGGGCGCGAAGAAGATGCCTTCGAGGGTGAGGACGGCTTGGCCAGCGAATTTGTGTCGGATGGGTGAATCGCTCCATAGTGCCAGGTCGTCGAAGTCCCCTTGGTTTGGCGAAATCCAAAGGACCTCGCCGGTGCCTCCGGTCAATCCGATGGTGGAGGTTTTCGACACATACAGGGTGGTGTTGTGTAGGTAGAGCGATCCTTGCCCTGCTTTCTTGAGGGCGCCGTTGCGTAGGAACACCCAGGCTTCGGGGGTTGCGGCGACATAGGTGGACGGATTGGTGGGAACTGGGGCGGTGGTGTTGACCGCCAGGGTTCCCGAAGCCTGTATCGACACGTCTCCGTCGAAGACCACGTTGCCGCCGGTGAAGATGAGTGTCGAGTTGACCTTGAGTTGTGGGCAGTCGATGTGCCAGTCTCCGGGGAGCAGCAGCGGCGGTGTGGACGTGGGGAGGATGCACGGAAAACCTGCGGTGCTCCACGTCTGGTACCCAGGTGGCGTTCCGCTTTGTTTGACCAGGTTGATCAGGTCGTGGATGTGGGGTGCGTCAGTCGCCGAATCGGGACATGGTGGTATGTCTTGCTGGTTGGCGGCGGTGAGCGGGTCGGTGGCCCACACCAGCAACGGCGGGCTGAGCGTGGTGTAGTCGGCTTTACAGTTGAAACGGTGATCGACCGGTGCTCGGGTCAGTCGATTGGGCAGCGCAGTGGGGTCTGGTAGCGGCGTCTGGCCGCCACCCCCGATACTGCACGCTGGCAGGTTGCATCCGGGAGTGCCGGGTGCCAGGGTCTGGATCTGGCCGCATCCGGCGCCGGCAGCGTGCCCTTCGTACGTGTAGTCGCTTCCGAACTGTTGGCTGCAGCCGGCTGGCCCGTCGGCCTGGATGACCGAGTTGGAGCCGTCGAGATCGATGACACCAACACACCCGGAGCTGGCGTCGGAGTCCGCAGCGGCGACACCTGGCTCCAACCCCGGAGTGAAACCATTGGTCGGGTCACCGTCAAGGTCGGGGTTGAGGACGGGGGCGACCAGGATTCCCCCATTGCCCGCTGCCAGCAGCGTCTGGCATCCGGTACGGTCGAGGACGAGCAGGTTGAGCGGCACGCTCTCACCGGCGGGTAGGTTTGATTTGGCGACGGTATGGACGGTGGCATCCACCGATTCGACGCCGGCGAGACGACCAAACAGGGTGTTCCACGTCGACGAGACTTCGACGCCTACCCGCTGGCAAGGGTCGAGACCATCATCGGTGGAAGCCGGCTGTGCCACGGCTCCCACCGCGCTTGAACTCATCAGCGAACTGGTATCAGTCACCGGATAGATGATCCGCACTGTGATTCCGTTTTGGGTATCG
>Ga0255057_10000015_pt1 | contig 89371 bp, 88 predicted proteins | sample Cases_109_6_MG_FD_189022 | JGI IMG/M metagenome (GOLD analysis project Ga0255057, IMG submission 189022) | Seawater microbial communities from Amundsen Gulf, Northwest Territories, Canada - Cases_109_6 | ecosystem: Environmental > Aquatic > Marine > Gulf | place: Canada: Northwest Territories... | reverse complement strand
AAGTCGGGGGGTGCTGACAAGTCGCTCGCTGACATCTTGGACACGCTCTCTTAATATATCAGGCAGTATCTCAAGGTTTAAAGGCTCTACTGGTTGTAGAGATAAACCTATTTCTTCGGGTTCATCCCAATGCACTTTAGAGTCAAGAAACTTCTCGCCCTTGTCAGCACTATCTGCAATATTCAAGTGCGACCTCAATGCGTTGTCTCGCTTCTGTGTATTCTTGTAATCCGACTTCCGATAAAGGTTTGTTCGGGTCGATATGCCTCAAAATAATCTCTATCGTTAAGACATCACGGTGCAGGCAGCGCAGCACATCAGCAGCAGGGAAGAATTGACGCCTTTGTTTTTTGGTGGGGTCGTATTTCAGCTTTTCAGGAAATAAGTCGGCTGCCGTAAATCCTAGTGCTTCCGCAACATCCACACCTGTTGCGTGGCAGCTAAAGCAATGGATCAATAAACATGGTTCACCAGAAGCGTTTAAGGTTTCTTTTATCGAGAGACTAGGGCGCTTGTCATCGTGAACGGGGCAACACGCTAACCAAGAGCTATTGCCAGCTTCTCTAACTTTGTGCAAACCCCTTAAAAATTTATCTGCAAACATATTAATTCCCTTATACAACGAACTGCCAAAACTGACAGAACCGCTTATTTACTTTCTTCGATTTCGGCTAGTTCCTTTTCACCCGTGAGTCGTGTACCGCCCATTACCTTGCCTTCGGGTAGAATCCCTTTGCTGCGCCAGCGCCATATCGTGGTCTTGCTTACCCGATAGCGTTCACATAAATCGCTATCTCTCCAATACTGTTGCTGTGTGTTTGTCATGTTTTACTCCAAACCATTAGTGAAACAAAAGCAGCCAATGCTGCCGACTTACTATGATTTGAAATATAGCAAAGTGATGTCGAAACCCTGCATAGAGGGTTACGCTTTATTTGGGAGTTTTCCGTCTTTTCGTAAATCTTTTAAATGTTTAGTGACTGTGGGGCGAGACAGTCCAGTATTTCTGCATATTGAGCCTATGAGATTGTCTTCTGGAACTATGTCGATATATTTTTTTGCAGACTTTAAAACTAATGCTATGTTTTTTACTTTAATACTTTCGTTAATTGGTTCAACCGCTTTAGCGCCTTTGCGTTGCCCTTCTTTAATTGGTCTCAGTTTCGACTCTAACTCATGAACATACGCATGAGTGCGAAGCGCATTTTTCATTTCTACAATTCGGCTATATTTATTTAGTTGCTGGTATGCCTTGTTCGCGCCTTTTTCATCACCACGGCTTGCTGCCTCCAGTGTTAGCACCGCATAAATTAATAATAGCGCACTTACTTTGGCTACACTTTCATAGTAAATGAAGCGTGCAGCTTCATAATCTATAGCACTGTTTACTTCTAGTGGGTTTTTAACTGGTAAGTGACTTTGTTGTTCCTTCCACCCATCAAACCCAAGTTCAATAGATTCCCATAAGCGTTTTAGAGATTCGTGGTCACTCCCTTTAAGCGCGTTGCGTGCAGCATTAACTGGCTCAACCAAAACATCATTAAAGACGTTCCCATTAACCCAATCGTCTTTTAGAAGTACAACTTTACCGAATTCGTACATGGCAGCCCTTTTTGCCGACCTTATTTAAGCTCCAGTCAGGCGAGATAAGGGTGCTCGCTTTTCGCTGATCAGGCTAGACTGGAAACTGAATTATAGCGGAATTGGTTTCAGTGCCATTAATGAAACTGGTTAGCCGTGCGCCCCATTTATTAAGCGCAACCTGCTTTTCCTTCTTATAGTCGTGCATGTTGTAATGCGCCTCGGCAACGTCGCTTCGCATAGCGTGATTCATTATTCGATCCCGAATTTCTTTTTTTACGCTCATTTCTGCAAGAAAAGTTTTAACGCTTCGACGTAGATCACGTGGCGTAAATGGCTCAAATCCCTCGCGCTCACAAAGTCGCTGACAGGCTTTGCTGATACTGGTTACAGGTATCGCCCTTACAATTTTCGGCCTATTTATAGGAAACAAAAATTTGCCTCTCCCTGTAATTGGATGCAACTCGTTTAACAGGTTTAATGCCATTCGATTCAATGGCACAAGATGAGCATGCTTCCTATTTTTTGTTCGTCTCTTTGGAATGATCCAAAGACCCTTTTGCAAATCAAATTCACTCCATTCTGCGTGTGCAACTTCCATGACACGTTGCCCGCCTGTTGAAAGAATTAGTTTAAGGACGTACTCGGTATTAATTGAAAGACCACTATCGTCCAACATGCGCCACAAGTCATGGATTTCATTTGCATCCAATGCACGTTCACCAGTTTTTACTTCTTCGAGCGGTTTAGCTACCTGCAAAACAGGATTAGTTTTTATATGAAATTGTGTCTTAGCGTTGAGGTTGCGGGGGTTGTTATCGTGTCTAATCCCCCAAGCAATAGCTGCTGACAAACATGCTCTAAGCCGATTACCCATTGCCAGTGATCCACGATCACAGACTTTGCTTAGAATGAGAGTTATGTCGGCACTGGTAACTTCATTTGCTTTTTTGCCTTTAACATAAGGCAGGGCGTCTTTGGTTAATGCCCTGCGTGCTTCACGGTGGCTTGGTTTGCCTTTGCGCTCAAGTTCCTTGCAATACATATCAAACAACTGCTCGACTGAACCTTTTGCTGCTTCCTTTTTTTGCGCTTCTTCGTCTAGTTGCCGTTGAAGTTTTTCTTCCCGCTTGTGTTCTCTAGGATCAATCCCAGTATCAACAAGATCACGTGCTTCTCGCGCACGCTTCCTTGCAGCTGCCAATGATCCATCATCATTTTTGTCGGTATCATTAAACCGCCCTAGGGATAAGTATTTACGCTTGTCATCAAAGTAATACGCGAGACTGAATAGCTTGCTTCCAGAAGGCATGACCTGAACATTGAAACCTCGATCGCTACCTTTCTCGAAAATACGGTAGGGCGTACTACGTGGCTTGTAAGCCTTTATTTTTCGCCATTTAAATGTGTTGTTAGATTCTTGCATGACCAAATTACCCACTTAGTGCATAACGTAGTGCATAAACAATCTGGCACTAAATGCACTAACTTGAAATTAGTTGCAATCATTATAGTGCTACATATACAAGGTATTCAAGCAATATAGCTATTTAAGGTAAACTCATTGGGACTATTTGAAATGGTATAAAATGGTTAGGAAACTCATTCGTAATGAGTAGGTCAGGTGTTCGAATCACCTCATCGGCACCACTAAAATCAGTAAGTTATACATTAATAGCGTATTGTAAGATTCTCTTCCTTTCATAAATTACTACAAATAGTATACGTAAATCAGAATTAATACCTTGGCTAAAATAGATGATCCCTATCCTAGTTTTGGACCCGTTAGGATCCTGCTTACCAAGATATCTTATTCAACTGGTGGTAACGCCATAGTGACTCGCTTGAAAGAAATGATCACTGGTTTATGTCCTGCCATTCAATTATTTCTGGATAGCGTTGACTAATTGTGTACAGGGCTTGCCCGACGAAGCTATTCGTATCTGAAATATGCAGGACTAGCGTATCCATCGCTCGAGTCATTGGGATCATTAGCCACCGCTTTGCAAAAGCTGTAGCAGCCTCTTTTTCATTAAAGTATAGGTCTTCTCTGTCCTTCTCGTTTATGTCCGCTTTAGGCCGAAAGCAGATACTAAAGACTGTCTAGTAAACCTATTTGTCATGAAGTACGCTCAATGACTTATTACTTGGCATTTTATTAGATAAATTTTATATCTCTCCAAGGTGCCCTGTTTTTACGTATATAATACAATCTTCTTTAGTAAATGGCGTATGGATACTATTTGGTGGGTTTCTCAACCAGGTGCCTTTAGGGTAACTACCAAATTCATCTTCAAACGTACCCTTTAATACAAAAATTTCTTCGCCGCCAATATGTTGATGAGGCTGAAATATCGTATTTGCTTCCCATTTAACAAGTGCTACATGCTCTTGTGCATGTCCGTGTAGTGGCATAACGTTCAACCCAGGCACTAATCCTGGCAGCCATTTTTGCTGCCCTGTTTGGATACATATCTGCCTGGTATCACTCGACTCGAACTGATGCAACTTTACAAAAATGGTGCAACCTTCTTTACTAAATGGTGAATGTGAGGAACCAGCAGGATTGCGAAGATAGCTACCAGCTTGATAGCTACCATGATTATCTGAAAAGGTACCCTCAAGCACAAATATTTCTTCACCCTTAATATGTTGGTGTGCAGGAAAAGCGCTATCCGTCTCATAGCGTACAATAGTGGTGACTAGTTCCGGTTTCGCATCAATTCTCTCTAGACGTTTACGTAACACACCGTCTGCTTCCGAAGTCTCCCAATCCATACTAGCAGTTTCCATCACTACACGTTGGCTGTAATCTGCATTGATCTCTTGTATCGTTTCCATGTTTTAATATCTACTTTGTAATCGTATTTATAATATGCAATTTACAACAAACAAATACGTATTGTTAACGCTCCTCGCCGTTGCAGGGCTATTACTTGCTGTTGGTCTAGTCGCGCCGATGATTACTTTTAAAAAATTCTTTTTTATTCATAATACGTTTTCTATTTTAACAGCTTGTTGGAGTCTTCTTAAACAAGGCCAAGTGTTTTTATTTATAGTGATCACACTATTTAGCATTATACTGCCAATCCTCAAGTTAGCCCTCTTAACTAAATTGGTATTTATCAATTCATTAGTTAACACGGGTACTAAAAATACTCTTGAGCTCATGCATCGCTTTGGCAGATGGTCAATGTTAGATGTATTTGTAGTGGCTATATTGGTAGTGGTTGTTAAGCTTGGCGCTATAGGAGACGTAGAGAAACACATTGGTTTATACGCCTATGCAGGTGCAGCCACCTTGCTCATGTTTTTAACTAGTAAAATTGTCAACTATTTGGAACATCAAGAAAATTAATCTGCTTTTCTAAATGGTTGCGACAACAAGCGGCCCAACCAGAGCTCGCGTTGTTTACGAAAATAATCAATTCCTATCGTCATATCTATATGGCCAGACATGGGTTGCGCACGATAAGTTTTAAAAATGTAATCCCACCATGGTAGGTTGAAACCAAAATTACTGTCGGTTTCTTTGCGAATAATAGAATGGTGCACACGATGCATATCTGGTGTTACGATAAAAATTCGCAACAACTTATCTACATTTTTTAGTATACGAATGTTTGCATGATTAAACAACGAGGTTGCGTTTAGTAGTACCTCAAATAATAATACTGCAAATATCGGTGCGCCTATTACTAATATAACCAACATTTTTATCACAAGTGAAAAAATGATTCCCACAGGGTGAAAGCGAATAGCAGTAGTGACATCAAAATCTAAATCTGCATGGTGCATACGGTGTAGGCGTCATAAAAAATGCACTTTGTGAAAGATTACATGTTGTATGTAAATAGCTAGATCTAGTAGCAAAACTGCAATAATTATTGATAGCGCAGCGGGTAATTCAATTAAATTTAGCAGACCAATGTTTGATAATTCTGCTCTGCCCGCAACAACCGCCAATGTAACCGGAACTAGTAATCTTGTAGCAATAACGTTGATTGCACTGATCGATATATTGTTAACCCAGCGTATACTCTTAGGATAGGATTTTTTGCGACGTGGCGCGATTATTTCCCACATACCAAATACTGCGAATAAAACTAAAAATATGCTTAGCCGTACAAGCGCGTCATCACTAAAAAAAGAATTAAACATACCCATGCTCCTATATTGATTACTTTAATAGAAACCAATAAGAAAACTATTCAGAAAAACTTATAAGCTCGAATAAAACTGAACGCTTAAAAATTTCGTAAGCGCTTGGCTTAGAAAAGTTGCCATCCATGGCAAGCAGACTTCCTTATACTACTGAGACTCGCTTGGCATAAGATAGTTCTAAATACTCATATGTAAAAAGAAAAGCTACATAACACTTTTGAGTTAAATTTTGTGCTTAGTTTTAGTATATAAACCATATGCACTCTTGTTTTTATTACTTCACAAATTTAACTTAAATATGAGATAGCAAAAAGTATCAATGTGCTACTAAAAATAGGGTTTTAAGCTTTTTTATTAAGATTGTTTGACTGCATTAATTCAACTGGAACTATACAAAGCTGATTTGTGTCATAGAGTTACAATGTTTTTAGCCTAAGTGGTCACAATTGCAGTATAGTAATTGCTGTAATTTGTAATGTTTTTATATGATTATTCAGGGGCTTACGACTTTAAGCGTGTAATTATGAATGTGGTTACTCATCTAACGTTGGTATTTTTACTATGCACTTTTATTAGTGCGTGCAGTAGCTCTTCTTCGAGTAGCATGCCTTCTATTCCTTCTCCAAGTTCTGAATCTGAGACTAGCTCCTCTTCCTCATCGGAACAGGCTTCATCGGAACAATCCGCATTTGAGAAAGAAAATAAAGAAAAACAAGTGGGCAAAGACAGCGAACTTTCTGAGCAAGAAGCGGCCAAAAAAGAAAGTAGTGAGGAGTCTCAAACAGGCGGTGCCCAAACAGACGAAGAAAAAGTAGCCGTACTGGATGCACAACTTGAAAAAGAATTACGTGACTATGATAAGCAACTACACGAGGAACTTGAAAAGGCCGAAGAACAAAAACAAGCTCGAGCTAAAGAGCGTGAAGCTTTAGAAGCAGCTGAGGGTAATATTGATTCTGACGATAAATTTCAAAGCGGTGATGAAGGAGAAGAAACTGAGCAGGATGAATCAAAGGAAGAACAGATAACTAAAATAGATTCACAACAGTCACCTGAAGGTAGCGAAGCAGAAGGCACCAATGAATCTAGCAATGGTGGTGACGACCAAGGCAGCAAAGGTAACGCACCAAAAAATATTCCTAGTGGCAATGATGATGATGTTGTTGCAAGGCAACTGCGTGAAGCCGCTGAAAAAGAACAAGATCCAGAGTTGCGCGAAAAACTTTGGGAAGAATATCGAAAATATAAAAAACAACAAACAAGCGCTAGCGCCCCGCCGTCTAACGTTTCTAGTCAATAACTAAATGATAACAACTATGGCTACATATAAGAATAATTATACTTCGCGCTATTGTATTTTATTTCTAGCACTCATTTTTAGCGGCTGTTCAACCACAGGCGTTAAAGTTACTGAACCAGAAGAAATTGAAGCTGAAATCACACAGCTACAAGAAAGCAACTTGCTGGATGTTGGCATTTTGTTATTTGAAGAAGGTGAAATCACAGACAAGCAAATAAAGGAAGATGGCGCAAACGAAGACATAAGACAAGCTGAATCACGCTTTATGGCCTACCACTTGAAAGAAACTATGCAGCAGTCAAATGGCTGGGGTGCAATTCGAGTACTACCAGAAAAATCTTACATTGCAGATGTAGTGGTTGCTGGCACTATTCTTGCCTCGAATGGTGAAGAGATGATTCTAAGTATCCATGTCATGGATAGCACAGGCCAGGAATGGTATGAAAAAACATATAAAATCAATGCTGATGATGAATCCTATCGTAATTCAAAACCGGGAAGAGACGTATATCAATATCTGTATAACCGAATTGCAAATGACATTCGTAAGCATCGTAAAATATTAACGGATAGCGATCTGATCGCAATTCGTAATACTTCAGAAATTCGTTATGCCGCTGGTATATCACCCGATCCTTTTGCTAGTTACATCGAATCTGAGCCTAATGGACAAAGTTCAATTACTCGTTTGCCTGCAAACGATGACCCCATGCTAGATCGAGTCCGCAAAGTACGTGATCGAGAATTTTTATTTATAGACACTATTAATGAGCATTACTCCAATTTTTACGGTGAAATGTGGGAACCGTACGAAAACTGGCGATACTACTACATGATTGAAGCTGAGCAACGGCGTGCAGTTGAACGACGAGCAAAGCAAACAAAGTTTTTAGCAGCATTGGTTATGGTTGCGGGCGTTATGCGTGGGCCAGGTTTGTTCACTACTGGCGCACTTTTATATAAGAATGGTATGGACATAAGCGAAGAAGCTGAAATTCATAATGAAGCCATACGCGAGTTAGGAGATTCTCTACAAGCTGAGGTAAGCCCGCTAGTAGTTGAGATTGAAGGTCGTACAGTAGAATTAACTGGCTCTATAGAAGAACAATACCAAAAGTGGCGTGAGCTACTACACGAAATTTATATTAACGAAACTGGCTTTGCATATGATAATAGCACAGTAGAAAGCGACAACGCTCAGTTATAGAACTATGATACAAATACCACCTTCCGCAAAGCGTGATGTTGTGTGGCACGAATGCCAACTGTTTAACAAACAACATTAATTAGAGTTATAGAAGTGCGATGCATGACGAAGATTCTACTAGAATTGAGGCAATTGATTTTGAAATCCTGCAACAACCAGCCAAGCATAATAAAAAATCATCCCAACGCTTAAATAGCAAACTTGTCCTCTGGTTTGCTTTTTTCTCTCTGATACTTTTCGCCTTAATTATTATTTTATTCTTACCTAAATATATTGCTGAGAAACACGATAAGAACTTAGCAGCTGAACAGGGTCAAATAGAACCTCCACCACTTATTGAGCTTTCCGATGCTAATATAGAAAAAATTGCAACTGAAGGTCTTCATGAGTCGACTTTAGCGCTATCTATTGAAGAAGTCAGTGCGCTTAAGCAAGAAGCAGAAGAACAATTACTGCAGCTTATAAACAAGCAAAAGCTACTCGAAAGTAAAGCTGTAAAAATGTGGGCGAATGAGGAGTTTAATATCGCACTTACACTAGGTACCAGTGGTGATGAACGCTTTCGCAAACAAGAATACCAACAAGCTATAACATATTATAAAGAAGCGGTTATGGTATTAAGCGATGTAGAAGAGCAAATTGCTCCTATACTTGCTGAGCATTTAGAAAAAGGTGAACTAGCTTTAACGCAGGCTGAAAAAGAAACTGCGGTTTTTCATTTTGAGCTAGCAAAATCGATAGAAACAGATAATACACAGGCGATTAATGGCTTAAAACGTGCCGAAACAATCGAGGCGCTGTACGCTCTACTTAAACAAGGCGGCAAACTTGAGGCTGCAAACCATTTTGCTGATGCCGAGGTAATATACCAAAAAGCTACTAAATTAGATCCCTTATCTTCAGAAGCGAAATCCGCCCTGGGTAGAGTCACTAATAGACTAGCGCAAGATGATTTTATTCGGTTTATCAACCAAGGATATTCTGCAATTAAAAATCGCCAATACAGCGATGCTCGCGCAGCGTTCACCGCAGCACAAAAATTAGTACCCAATTCAGATAAACCCAAACAAGGCATCTTATCAGTGGGGCAAGCTATACGTAGCGAGAAGCTCTCTGCCTTAACTGCTGAAGCCAAGCATTTTGAAAACACCCAGGATTGGGGCAATGCGGCGAAAAGCTATCAGCAAATACTCTCACTTTCATCCGGAATAGTTTCTGCCATAGAAGGCTTAGAACGGAGCCGCCAACGTGAATCAATACTTATTAGACTTAATGAACACATTAATAACGATTTTCGCTTAGGTTCTGAACAGGTGGCCAATGATGCAAAACAGTTACTACAAGAAGTTGCAGCCATTAATAATCCTGGCAGTAAAATTCAGCAAGGTGCCATTAAATTAAAAGAGTTGATTCTACTTGCCAATCAATTAATTACAATTACATTGCAGTCAGATAATCAAACTGATATTGCTATTTTTAAAGTAGGAAAATTAGGTAAATTTGGCCAACGCAAAGTTGAGCTCAAAACAGGAAAATATACTATTGTTGGATCACGTTCTGGCTTTCGTGATGTTAGAAAAGTGCTTACCGTATCATCGGATATGCAGACTAAAACCATTCAAGTACATTGCGATGAACCGATTTAAATATATACAGTCTTATTTAAAAGTAAATATTTCTAAAAATGATTGAAAAAATCTGCATAACCGATCGCAAAGGACCAAGATTTTATACGCATGCCGACTTGCCTTTATCCATAGGGCCATACCCAAACGCAGATATAGATATCAACATTGATGCAGATAACCCAAAATCTTTTCAAGAACCTGCATTTTTAATTGTTATTGTCAATCGTGCTTATGTTGATGCCAACAATTCCAATATTAGAATTCTGCTAAATAATGAAGTTGTTAGTGATCAAAAAGAAATCAAGCATGACGATGTTTTAGAAATCGATGGCATCACATTTCATTGTGAGCATATAGGCAACACGCTTTCTATTTCTTTATATGATGATGATTCACATTTAGTTAACAGAAATGAAGCAATTGCTTCTGATGGCGAGCTGATTGAACCCATTATTCCCCTCGAATCTAATGTCCCAAAAAAACTTGGCAGACGTTTTACCCTCTTTTTTTCATTCATCGGCTTATTATTATTTGGTTTACTGGTAGTTGTACTTGGCTATATTTTTACTGCTAAGACTTTGTCAATTGAAATTGAACCCAAGCCAGATCGTATTGCATTACATGGTAAAATTTGGCCCATTAAGGTGCGCGAACGCTATTTAGTGCAACCCGGTAATTACTTTATTCAAGTGGATAAGAAAGGTTACCATAAACTGAAACAAGAAATTAAAGTTAGCAAGCATCAGTCACAAACATTGTCATTTACTTTGGAAAAGAAACCCGGCTTCTTAAGCATTTCTAGCCAGCCTATAGAGCATGTAAAAATCACTATTGATGGCAAAACCTTCGGCAACACTCCAATAGATACCCTAGAGTTAGAAGCGGGAACATATACTCTAGAAGCTAACGAAAAAAGATACCAGCCTTACACAACTCAGCTTGTGATCGAAGGCAAAGAAGTTGTGCAACAATTAAATATTGAATTACTACCAGATTGGGCAGATGTAGTAATCGACTCAAAACCTGTTGGTGCTGATATTTTCTTAAACGGTGAAAGCAGAGGCTTAACACCACAAACTTTAGAGCTTGACTCAGGACACTATAGTCTCGACTTACGTCACCAAGATTATATGCCTTACGTTAAAGATTTTTTCGTAGACGCCAGTCAACCATTTGAACTCCCCGTTGCGGAACTTTTTACTAGCCCAAGTCATTTAGTAGTCACCAGTATGCCAGCAAAAGCTACTGTTTCAATTGCAGGAGAAGAACAAGGTGTTACACCTTTTACTATGCGTTTAAACCCAAATACAGAGCATAGTATTACACTTACTAAGCCCGGATTTAGATCTAATCAACAAACCATTACTTTAAAGCCTGGAGAACAAAAAAATGTATCAGCAACGCTAGAAGCTATTTTAGGTACGGTTATTTTAAATGTTGAGCCAAATGATGCTGAAGTTTTCATTAATGGAAAATTCGTTGGTAATAATGGTGTAAAGTTATCCCTGCCTAGTGCAAGCCAACGACTTGAGATTAGAAAGTCGGGTTATGAAGTCTATGCAAAAATGATTTTGCCTAGACCCGATGCTCCGCAGGTTTTTGATATAAATTTATCTCGCATCACCAGCACTGCAAATGTAAGCAAACCGAATACCCTTCGTACTTCAGAAGGACAAGAATTAAAACTAATTTTTGGTGGAAAATATTCTATGGGCGCGCCGCGCCGCGAACAAGGACGACGCTCAAACGAGGCATTACATTCAGTAGAACTTATCCGACCGTTTTACATAAGCACACATGAAATAACTAATCAGCAATTTTTAAATTTTAAAAATACACATGATTCTGGTTCGTATAAGGGTCACGACTTATCCGCTGCTGATTTACCGGTGACAAACATAACTTGGGAACAAGCAGCTGGGTACTGTAATTGGCTGAGTGAGAAAGATGGGCTCGATAAAGTATATCGAGAAGAAAAAGGAACCTTGATTGCAAAATACCCCATTCCAGATGGTTATCGCCTACCGACTGAAAGTGAATGGGAGTGGGTTGCGCGCATACAAAACAGCAATAGTATGTATCGTTATGAGTGGGGTAATAATTTCCCACCTACAAAAGTAAGTGGTAATTACGCTGATAAATCAGCTTCAGTATCATTGGGCTCTGTTTTGACTGATTACAACGATGGCTTTATCGCAGCTTCACCTATAGGTAGCTTTAAAGCTAATTTTTTTGGCATTTATGATATGGGTGGTAATGTAGCTGAATGGTGCCATGACTATCACAGCTTTTACCCTAGCTTAAGTAATGAATTATTTACTGACCCTACAGGCCCTTTAATGGGTGAAGCGATTGATAATAAGCATGTAATTAGAGGTGCATCTTGGATGAGAGGTGATCTTAGTAGCACGCGCCTTAGTTATCGGGATCGTGATAACAATAAACGCATGGATGTTGGCTTTCGTATCGCTAAGTACATAGACTAATATATTATGTTTCACCGCTTCTTAATTCTTTTACTAACACTATTGTGGTTTTCTATTGCGGTATTGGCAGAAGATGATAATGAACAAAATAATACAATGATAAAAGAACAAAAACCTGAACACTCAAAAACTAATAGTAAAATAAGTGTAAGCAAACGTGCACAAGTAAAAACTCTAGAAGAGTTTATTCCATCCGAAGAAATTTCAGCAGATAAACCAGTTGCCTTTCCTAATGATATTTAAAGTTTTAGTTACTTATAATGAAAAAACATTACCCATTTGAATTTATTTATCAGGTGTTTAGCCTATTAGTCATTATTATTGTTGTGCATGCAGCTTATGTAGCAATTATAAGGCCAAATGCCAAAGCAGAATTAGAACAACAAGCGGCACAACTAAAAATAGATAAAGACTATGTCACAAAAAGATCCATATATGTGTTAGTTCGTGACTACGAACAAGAAGCTTGTTTTATTTTAATGTTTTGGTCGCTTTTTATTATGACATACAAGGGATTAAACTTATTCCGTGAAAGTCGTTTATTAGAGAAGGATATTTTGCATGCAAAAGATGGAATTAAATTTTTACCGCAAGATACTCATGAACTTGAAAGACAAATTCAAACTTTGCCTGAGGAAGAACAAAAATACTTATTACCAAGAGCATTAAATATTGCATTACACCGTTTTAGCTCAACCGAAAATATTCAAGACGTCTCCTCTGCTGCAACCAACGTGTGTGAATCTGAGTCGGAACGTTTAGACTCTGAGCTATCGATTATTCGTTACATTACATGGGCAATACCATCGATTGGTTTTTTAGGTACAGTGCGTGGCATCGGTGATGCGTTAGGCCAGGCACATAAAGCTGTTGAGGGTGATATTGCAGGAGTAACCGAAAGTCTTGGAGTAGCATTTAACTCCACATTGATAGCGTTATGCATCAGCATCGTATTGATGTTTATTGTTCATCAATTACAACTACTGCAAGAACGATTTATTTTAGACACACAAAACTACTGTAACAATAACCTTATACGGCATTTGCAAGTTAGTTAGAGTGAATTGCAATGTCAATTGTTATCATCGAGTTCTATGACAGTGGCGTACGAATTAGTGATGGAGAGACTATCCTTTCAGACAGTGCAAGTTGCGCGCTGATTGAGCCGAATAACACTATCCTAGTAGGTAAAAAAGCAGAACTCCAAACACATCTTAGACCGCGCGAGAGTAGTACGCACTTTTGGGGTAAGCTATCTGGAAATAGCGATACTAAACATGTTATTAGTAATGCTGAAATTGCCTACCGTCACCTAGAATACATCTGGTATTCAGGTAATTTTTCTGAGCAAGATGCTATTTTAGTTACGCCGATAACGCTAGATAAGCATGATTTAGGTTTGTTGCTTGGCATTTGTAAGAAGCTCTCTATTAACGTCGTAGGCATAGTCTGCAATGCAGCACTCGCGATGCAACATCCCGCCAATAATTGTAAGGCAGTGTATTTAGATTTATTGCTACAACAGTTTGCGATTACAGAAATAATTCAAAATGAAGCAGGCATCTCACTTAAGCAGCCTAGCCGAATACTCAATTATGGTTTACAGCACTTTGTGAAAAATTGTGCAAAAATCATTGCCAAGAAATTTATCGCTGAAACACGTTTTGACCCGCTACATTCAGCAAGTGATGAACAGCAGTTTTTTGACAAACTACCACTCTGGCTTTCTACGCTGAGCGAGAAAGATTCTATAAAATGTAAACTAACTGCAGATGAAAAAAACTTCTTTATACATATCAGCAATGAATATCTACAAACAGCAAACAGAATATTATTCGATGATATAGCATCTCATTTAAATGTGCTTTTTCATAATAATGATAATATTGCAATATTTTGCTCTTACGCTTGTAAACAAGTTTTTGGCCTGCAAGAATTTTTAACAAGCTTACCTGGTTGTGCAATTATTCAGCTTGATGAAGTCAGTCTAGCTGAACAAGCTATGCATTGTGCTGACGAGATTATTATTGGTGAACAAGTTCACTATGTTAATGCCCTATCTTGGAAAAATAATGCTAGGCCTGTCTCGCTTGAGTTTTCTTCAGGAAAATTATCAAACCTTTCCAACATACCAACTCATATTTTAATTAGTGGTCATGCATATTCACTTCAGCAAGATATATTTATAGCGGATAGCGATGATGATGCTGTACCAAGAATTATGTTGGAAAAAACAAATGACAGCCTTTGCAAAATTTCTACAAATAGTCTGAGTGTTGAAATACAAGTATTCAATAATCAATCTGTCATCTTAAATCAGTGTCAAGTTGAAACAATATCAGCTGTCAAAATTGGTGATATTTTAAGAGTGAAAAATTGTGAAAAGGATTACCCGTTTATAAAAGTGGTAAACCATGAAGCGTAGATCAGTCAACGTCTTCAGTCTTGCCTTTTTAGATGTAATGTTATGCGGATTTGGTGCAGTAATTTTATTCTTTATGATAATCAACGCAAACACGTATGAAAGAAGAGAAAAAATTAATTACAAAGTGACTGGAGAAGTAAGTAGATTAGATGTAGAGGTTAAAGATGCCGAAAAATTTCTAGTTGAGCTAAAAAATTCCCTACAAGAAGTGGATAATAAGTTGGTTGAAACTCAAGGCCGTACTCATGAGATTATTGAAAAAATAAAGAAAGAAAACGTGCAGCTCGCAAGATTAGACAAAGACACTTTAGCAAAGTTGGAAAGTATTAAAACTCTCAAAGCTGATTTGAAATCTATAGAAGAAGAAAATCAACGCCTAGAGGGTGGGGCAGAAAAAGAGCTAGAAGGTGACCGTTTAAAGCAATTTGCAGGTCAGGCCCAGCGCCAGTACCTAACTGATTTAAAAATGGGTGGCGAGAGAATATTAATACTCGTGGATAGCTCTGCCAGTATGTTGGCCGATAGAATTATTAATGTACTGCGGTTTCGCAACTTACCGACAGAGGAAAGAGTGCGTGCAGCTAAATGGCAGCAGGTACTGTATACCGTAGACTGGATTACAACACGTATCCCACCGTCAAGTAAGTTTCAGATTTACAGCTTTAATGAATCAACAACACCGACTTATGAGACTGAGGGAGCACAATGGCTAGACGGCGGAAATAGCAAACATTTAAATAAAGCAGTACAAAATTTATTTGACACGGCACCAGAAAAAGGCACGAATCTCTATAAAGCCTTTGAAAGTATAGAAATATTATCACCCCCTCCAGACAATATTTATTTACTTACAGATGGGTTACCAACAAAAAGCTCCTCTACAAGTTTTAGCACTACTGTAAGCGCGAAACAGCGGAAACAACACTATCAAAAAGCATTAGAAAAATTACCTGATGGTATTACAATAAATATTATTTTATTTCATATGGAAGGTGACCCAGAAGCTTCTAGTGAATTCTGGAAATTAGCACAACGAACCAATGGCGCATTTTTTAGCCCTTCAAAAGATTGGCCATAAATTTATACATAGACTCAAACTTAATATATGAAACGTCGTAGAAGTATTGAAATATTTAGTTTGTCATTTTTGGACTGTGTTTGCTGTGGTTTCGGTGCGCTAATATTGCTGCTCGTACTCTCAAAAACGGCAGAGCCAATTATCTTCGAAGAATATACTGAGAACTTAGAAAGTGTTGTATCAAAATTGCAAGAAGAGTTGTTTGAAATTAGAGGTGAGACTCATATTTTAAATCGTAATCTAGTAAGCAAAAAAGAACAGGTTGCTAAGGAAGTTGATAAGATAGCACTATTACAAGGTGATTTGTCTTCAATCTTAGGGCAATTCTCAGCTTCAAAAGATAACTCTACTGTACAAAACAAAATCGAGCAACAACTCGCAGCAGCTAAACAGGATTTAACAGATGAAATGCTTCGTCTACAAGAGCAGGATAGAGTTCCAAGAAGTGAACTTGATGACACAGTAGGTGGCATTCCTGTAGATAGCGAATATATAATATTTATTATTGATACCTCGGGAAGCATGCTTAACCATGGCTGGGGATCTGTAGTTCAAAAACTTTCAGAGGTGTTAGATATATATCCAAAAGTCAAAGGCATTCAGGTGATGAATGATATGGGAGAATATATGTTTACGCAGTATACAGGGAAGTGGATACCAGATACCCCTGCGCGCAGAAGTGCAATAATTAAACGTTTAAGCAAGTGGCAGGCGTTTAGTAACAGTAGTCCAGTTGAAGGTATTAACGCTGCAATTAATACTTTTTATTCTAAAAATAAAAAAATTAGCTTGTATGTATTTGGAGATGAGTTTACGGGGCCATCGATTCAATCTGTTTTACGTGAAGTAAGCAGACTAAACCCAAAAAACAAAAAAGGTAATCGCCGTGTGCGCATACATGCAGTTGGTTTCCCAATTCAATTTAGCCGACCAGATAGTGAGCAAGCTACGGGCGTACGATTTGCTACCTTAATGCGTGCTTTGTGTGAGCAAAATGGCGGAACATTTGTAGGTCTCAACACACATTTCCGCTAAACTCCCCGCTTATGGACCCTGCTCACTACCCGTTGCCTAGAAGTCATTAGTGAGTTATCGCATACTGTGCTTAACTAACTGAATCAGATAGGCTTTTAAACAAATCATTACCCAGTACACAAAAACGTATTTTACTACCTTTGGTCGCATAAAAACTACTACTTATGGCCTCGATATAAGCCAATATATTAAAGGAGCCCAAAATGTCATTTTTTAAATTACACGAAGCATTCAAGTCAAGTTTTACGTACTTATTTAAGTGCATCTTTATTTTGATCGCCTGCAGCTTTGTTATTAATGCTTGCGGTGGTAATAAAGAAGAAGTACCAGTCGAAAAACAAGTAACTGAAACTGTAACACCTGAAAGTACTAAAGCCACTACAAACGAAATTGCCACCGAGGTTCAAGTGAATCAAGAGAAATGGAAGGCTCATGGAATTAGTAAATACGAGATAGAAATGCAAAAAATATGCTACTGCATTCCTGAAGTAGTTCGAATGATGATATTTGAAGTTCATGATTATAACGTTGAGAGTGCTCGTTATGCAGATACTGGTAAGAACGTCGACCCTAAACACTATGGAGAATATAATACTATTGATAGTATGTTCTCGTTTGTTGAAAGGGCACTGGGAAAAAACCCAGAAAATTTGACGATAACTTACGATGAAAAATATGGATATATAACAGAACTGACCATCGATTTTAAAAAGAATATTGCGGACGATGAAATTTCAGTTATCGCCTCAAATATGAGGCCGAAATAATATTAACTATTCATTATCAAGTTGAATTTATGAATGAAAAAACTATTACTACATTTAATTCTTGTTCTTTTATTTATTCATACAACTCCAGCCTATTCTAATAATACACTGCCGATAGAAATTGATGGCCAAACTTATCAAGTAGAGTATTGGCCTAGTCATTTTGCTAAAGAGTTAGTCGTCCGCTATATGAGCAGTGACTATTCTGACACTCGAGATTTAGGCATTGAATTCTATCGTGGGAATATTGTTGATCACCCCAATTCTTTTGTGACACTTTCCAAAGTCGATGACAATTTAAAGGGTTTAGTCTTTTTTTATGGTAAATATTTTGAAATTGCAGGACTAATGTCAAGTCTAAGCAATCAACCCAATGCTGCTATGCAAAGTAATAAAGTCGAAATAGCCGCTATGACAGAAAATATTACACGAGATATGTGTCCTATCCACACGAAAGAACATCATGATATGGAAATGACTGCCAGGGCTACCATGGCTGTAAATACTAATGGCTCGCCACCAGTGGCATTTGCAGTAGGGAACGTGAACTTAGTAGCGGATGTTGCATTAGCTCTAGACCCTGAATACGTAACAGTGAACGGAGGCGAAACCAATGCTGTCATTAAAGCTTTACAAACTCTAGATACAGCAGATATGTTTTATCGACAATCTAAACCAGCAATGGGTGCAGGTGGTTTAGGAGTTGCACTTAATATTGTAAGCATTAATGTTTACGCCAATGCCTTGCCTTTTAGTGTTGCAGATATCATAGACTCAAATCCAGATCTTAGTAATGGTAATCGTCCCGAAATTGATACTTCAGCTTATCTTGACAGAATTCGATTAAATGGGAACACTCTATTTGGAAATATGCGCACAGTAGGTGCAATGTTTAGTGGTTATGACTTAGATGATGTTATCTTCGGTGATGATGTTGCTGGTCTCGCATACCTTACAAGCACTTGTAGTAACTTTGGCGTAAGTGTTGAAGAAGGCTGGGGAATCAATGCAGCAGATGCTGCAGTTATCGCGGCTCATGAAATTGCGCATAATTTCGGCTCATGTCATGACGGTGATGGCATTCTTGATGCAGCAAATAATATCTGTCCTATTACTTCTGTTGGTTGTGCTGCAAATGGAGGCTTTATTATGGGGCCATCCGTCAATTTTTCCGCAACACAATTTTCACAATGTTCTATTGCGAATATTGATTCTCACACTGCTACACAGACTTGTTATAAAACACCAATTGATATGCAAATCAGTTTAGCAACTGCGAACCCTGCAGTTGCAAATATGATCAATCAAACAGACACAGCAGTAAGAACTTTTGATATTAGCAATATGACGACAGATGCATTAATGAATATTACTATTTCTGGATCCATGCAAAATATTAATGATCCAAATAATTCAAATACTGAATATACAACCGTTACCTTAGAAGGTAATGATTGTAACATTGCTGCTAATCGTCAATCTTTTACCTGCATTATTCCTAACATTGGAGCAAATAATTCAGATGTTCAAACTATAGTTGAAACTATAACCGCAACGGGAACAGGTTCTTTCAAAACTACGACGGAATATAAAAACGTATTAGCGTCACAGCAAGTAGATATTGAGCCTCAAAATAGTATTGTTTTGCTTACGCAGACAATAAATGCAAACATGCCAGCTACTCTACCTGTTGCACCAAGTAACGTAAAAGCCTTAGCTAAAACTAATGGGGATATTGTTGTTAGCTGGACAGACAACAGCAATAACGAAACAGCTTTTAGTATTGAACGCAGTGAAGACAATGTAATCTATAACCTTATTCAAAATAATATCGCAGCCAACTCTACAAACTATACAGATTCTGGACTTACAGAGGGTATAACCTATACCTATCGCGTTTCAGCGATAAATGCTATGGGAACAGTTGCAGCAGCCAATACCCCTAGCGCAACATCCTCTACTGGCATTGGCTCAACTTCTGGCGGTGGAGGCGGTGGCGGTGGCGGTGGCACTTTTTACTTACTAACAATAGTTTTACTTTTTTTTAGAATCGCAAAAAGTCTTTAATAATCTAATTCTTCTACTAGTTATCCAATTTATGATTTTTATTCACTTGATAAAAAAGTGAAGTGTAGCTAGAAAATTGTCTCCAACTCTTTTTGTATCTTAATTCTAATAATATAAGAGTATTATTATTCTTAGCCTAATTTTACAAAAGTGATTGTAATATGAATAAAAAATATGATGCTATTGTTATCGGTGCAGGACAAGCGGGGCCAGCACTTGCCGCTAAACTCACTTCAGAAAACCTCAAGACTGCCATCATCGAGCGCCATTTGTTTGGGGGAACCTGTGTAAATACTGGCTGCATACCTACAAAAACATTGGTTGCCAGTGCACGTGCAGCGCACATGGCGCGGCGAGGAGATGACTTTGGAGTCAGCATCACAGGAGAAATCAAAGTTGATATGAAAAAAGTCAAGGCCAGAAAAGATAGTGTAGTTCAACAATCCAATCAGGGTGTTTCCAAATGGATGAAAGACATGGAAAACCTGGATGTATATGAAGGTCAAGCTTGTTTTGAAAATGCTAACACAATTATTGTGAATGACATGACACTGGAAGCAGATAAATATTTCATCAATGTAGGTGCGCGTGCAAGAGTGCCAGATATGAGGGGTTTACAATTTATCGAATACTTTACCAACTCCAATATTATGGATGTGGATTACTTACCAGAGCACCTAATCATTATTGGTGGCAGTTACATAGGCCTTGAATTTGCACAAATGTATCGTCGATTTGGTAGTGAGGTAACGGTAATAGAAATGTCAGACCGGCTGATTCCAAGAGAAGACCAAGATGTTTCAGAAACCGTACAAGAAATTCTAGAAAATGAAGGTATTGAAATTAAACTAGGCGCGGAGTGTATCAGTTTTGAAAAAAAAGATGGCAATATTTCCGTAAGTGCAAGTTGTAATAACGAAGACGAACAAACATTGGGTTCTCACGTATTACTCGCAGTGGGCCGTGTTCCTAATACACATGATCTTGGTTTAGAAAAAGCTGGTGTAAAAGTGAATGATTTTGGAATCATACAAGTAGATGATGAGCTGAAAACAAGTGTTCCAGGTATTTGGGCGCTAGGGGAATGTAACGGTGAAGGTGCATTTACACACACCTCGTATAACGACTATGAAATTGTTGCAGACAATCTTTTTGGAACCAAAACACGCCGTTTAAGTGATCGTATAACCTGTTATGGATTATTCATTGATCCACCGCTCGCACGGGTAGGATTAACCGAACAACAGGTGCGTAATTCTGGAAAAAAAGCCTTGGTTGGAAAGATGATGATGTCGCGCATTGGTCGTGCAAAAGAACGCAGTGAAACACAAGGCTTTATGAAAGTACTCATCGACGCAGAAAATGATGAAATCCTGGGTGCAAATATTCTTGGCATTGGTGCTGATGAAGTTATTCATTTATTCATCGACACCATGTATGCAAAAAAGCCATATCATGTCATCAAAAATGCCATGCATATTCATCCCACCGTGTCCGAGCTTGTGCCAACCATGTTGCAGGATTTACAAACACTGAATTAAATCATATTTAAAAAAAACAGATTCTTCCATTATTTGACTCTTATTCGTACATCCTTGTGCACGCACTTTAAGTCGTGAGCAGAGATTTTAATATTATAAATTTGATTTATTAATTTTATTAAAATTTTACATCACAAAATAATTATGACTTGGTAAAATATTTACTTGTATATAAAATTTAGTTGAAAAGAATATTTTAAATTACAAAATAACAGGAAGCAAAATGTACGATTTTGCTTATTTAATTATTGCTGCAGTCGCGGTTTTTATAATCTGGAGCAATTCAAGAAAAGTGTAGTGCCTTTTATTCGACAGTAACAGACTTGGCAAGATTACGAGGTTGATCGACGTCAGTTCCCTTTAAAAGGGCTACATAATAGGCAAGAAGTTGAAGTGGAATAGTGAATATAATTGGAGCCACAGCATTATCTGGCGCGTCCACTTCAATAACGATAGTATCAGGCTCTGATATAAAGCCTGAACTGACATCAGCAAACACATGCAACACCCCGCCTCTAGCACGTACTTCTTCAAGATTAGATTTTAACTTTTCAAGTAATTCATCATTTGGTGCTACTGCAATGATGGGCATCTTGTCATCTACTAATGCTATCGGTCCATGTTTTAGCTCACCTGCAGGATATGCTTCAGCATGAATATATGAAACTTCTTTGAGCTTTAGCGCCCCTTCCATAGCTACAGGGTGATGCGAACCTCGGCCTAAGAATAAAGCATTATGTTTATTACTATAATGCTTAGCTAGTTTTTTAATTTCACCATCTAACTCTAAAACTTTATTGATACGCGTTGGTAGATTAGTTAATTGTTCGACTAAGGTTTTCTCCATTTCATCATGCATACTATGACGACGTCCTGTAATAATGACTAGCAGCAATAATGCAACCAACTGAGTAGTAAATGCTTTCGTAGAAGCAACACCAATTTCAGGACCGGCATGGGTCATTAAGACCAAATCAGACTCGCGTACCAATGAACTTTCAGGGACATTACAAATTACTAATGAACCAATGTAGTCTTCTTGTTTTGCTTGTTGTAGAGCCGCTAACGTATCTGCTGTTTCTCCGGATTGAGAAATTGTGACAAGTAATGTGTCTGGCTGTACAACATGTTTACGATAACGAAATTCACTTGCCACATCTATGAAACAAGGAATACCTGCTAATTCTTCAAACCAAAACTTTGCAATTAATCCTGAATGATAGCTGGTTCCGCAAGCAATGATTTGAATAATTTTAGTTTGATCTAAAATTTCTTTTGCTTTCGGTCCTAGTATTTGTTCGGCAACACGACCGTTGATTAATCTGCCTTCCAATGTATCGGAAATTGCTTGAGGCTGCTCATAAATTTCTTTGAGCATGTAATGCGGATAGCCGCCTTTCCCAATTGCGTCAGCTGACAGCTTACTAATTTTAGTTTCGCGCTTTACTGATACGCCTGATCGATCAAGAATGCTAATAGTATCACGTGTAATTTCCGCTATATCACCATTTTCTAAAAAAATAAATTCTTGGGTTTCTTTTAATAAGGCCTGCACGTCTGATGCAATAAAGTTTTCATTTTCACCAATACCTATTACCAACGGACTACCGCTGCGTGCTGCAATTAATTTGTCTGGATCTAATTTATCAATTACTCCTAGCGCGTAAGCGCCTTTTAAATCACTAATTGTTTTACTTACAGCCTCATAAAGATTACTACTCTGATCTAAATAAAAAACGATTTGATGTGCTATGACTTCTGTATCTGTGTCAGATGTAAAGCTAAAGCCTTGTTCAATTTGCTGTACCTTAAGCTCTTCGAAGTTTTCAATAATACCGTTATGAACAATTGCTACTCGGTCATTGCAGATATGCGGATGAGCATTACTTTCTGCAGGTACACCATGTGTCGCCCAACGTGTATGTGCAATTCCTAGCTCGCCAATCAAAGCAGATTCATCCAGGGCCGCACTTAATTCACATACTTTCCCGGTTCGGCGTATGCGATCAATGGATCCATTAGTAAGCACTGCCATCCCAGCTGAGTCATAACCTCGATACTCCAAGCGTCGCAATCCCTCTAATAATACTGGGGACACATCTCGGTTAGCAATGGCTCCTACGATTCCGCACATATAATAATTTTCTACCTATTTTCAATTTTACTTTTTATTAGTTTATTTGGGTTTTTTTTGGGGTCGCTGCCAGTTTTCAATTGTGAATTGCTTACTACGTGACAATGTTAATTTTTGTTCAGGTGTGTCTTTTGTTATGGTGGAGCCTGCACCAATCGTTGCACCATTACCTATAGTCACAGGTGCAATAAATTGTGTATCTGAACCTACGAATACATTATCGCCAATGATAGTGCGGTGCTTGTTAGCGCCGTCATAATTACAGGTTATCGTGCCGGCACCTATATTAACGTTATTACCCAGAACACTGTCGCCAATATAGCTTAAGTGGTTAATTTTACTACCAGTTGCAATATTGGCTTTTTTAATTTCTACAAAATTACCAACTTTCACATTCTCGGCAAGCACTGTTTCGGGACGTATGCGCGCAAAGGGCCCAATTTCACATTTCTCTCCGATATTGGCATTCTCAATATGACAGTTAGCGTGAATGCTTGTGCCAGCACTTATCTGTGAATTGATAATTACCGCATTCGCGCCAATACTTACTTGATCTCCCAAAACATTGTCACCTATAAAAACACTGTTAACATCAATTTCAACGTCTTTGCCTGTTTCAAGATAACCGCGCACATCTATGCGAGATGGATCAATTAATGTTACACCCCTAGTCATCAATTGTTTTGCAATACGCTTTTGAAATATTCTCTCAACCAGAGCAAGGTGAATTTTATCGTTTACCCCTAAGATTTCTTCTTCGCTATCACAAACTATTGCTTCAACATTATCTTGATCATTTACAGCAAGCTCAATGCAATCTGTTAGATAAAATTCTTTTTGTGCATTTTTATTACTAATTTTTGATAACCAATGTTTTAGTTTCCCAGCATTACTGGCCAGAATACCGCTGTTAATTTCATTTATTTTTAAGGTTTCATTCTCCGCATCTTTTTGTTCAACAATACGTTGTACTTTTTTGTCTTCACGAACTATCCGGCCATAACCAGTTGGATCATTTAGTTTTGCGGATAGGATTACTAGTCGATTATTTGCTAAATCACTTATAAGTGTTTTTAAAGTATCACTTTTTAGGAGTGGTACATCACCATATAAAATTAATACTTCCTGTTCATCTTTGATATCTGGCAATGCCTGCTGTACTGCATTTCCTGTGCCTAGCTGTTCAGTTTGCAAGCACCAGTTTATATTTTCTTCGCTAAGCAAGGTTTTAACTAAGTCTGCACCATAGCCAATAACTACATGAATAGCATCAGGAGATAATTTTTTTGCACAATCAATTACGTGATTAAGCATGGGTTTACCTGCAACCTTGTGCAATACTTTTGGTAACTCGCTGTGCATACGAGTACCTTTACCCGCTGCAAGGATGATAATTTCTAAACCCATTCGATCTTTTTATATTTTAGTATACGAAGATAATTAACAATAAAACATTAAGACTACGTGTAACTACATGTGTAGTTAGAACAGTTTATGCCAATGATGGGAAGAAAAGAAAAGCTAAATTAGAATTAGGTGGGATAACGGTCGGACAAAGTCACAATATTGACTCCATTATGCGGGCCTAAGGGCTTGTTTTTACTTGCGAATTTTGCGCATTCTTTCGATCATGCGTAGTTGTTCAGCAGCTCGAATAAGCTCGACTTGCGCCTTGGCTGCATCAAAATCACCTTGCTGATCTTTTAATGCTTCTTCAGCTCGTTGCTTGGCTTCCATAGCCTTGGCTTCATCAAGATCCTCAGCACGAATTGCCGTGTCAGAAAGAACAGTTACCACACCTGGCTGCACTTCAAGGATGCCACCAGAAACATAAAGATACTGATCATCTTTCCCTTCAATCTCAATCTTTAATTCACCAGGCCGTAATGGAGTTACAAGAGGAGTATGTCGAGGATATATGCCCACATCGCCCATGAGAGCTGGTGCAAACACGGCAGAGACAACACCAGAGAAAAGCTCTTTCTCAGCGCTTACAACATCAAGATGCATAGACATTGCCATTCGCTTTACAACTCCTCGCCCTTCTTAACCACATCTTCAATACCGCCTTGCATATAGAAGGCTTGTTCCGGTGAGTGATCATACTCACCTTCCACAATCGCTTTAAAGCTGGAAATGGTATCTTGCAATGAAACCAGTGCGCCAGGTGTTCCAGTAAATACTTCTGCAACAGAGAATGGTTGTGATAAGAAGCGTTGAATCTTACGAGCACGCGCCACAACTTGTTTATCTTCTTCAGATAATTCATCCATGCCCAAAATTGCAATAATATCTTTTAGTTCTTTATAACGTTGTAAATTATTTTGAACCGCACGTGCAGTGTCGTAATGCTCATGACCAATGACTAATGGATCGAGTTGGCGACTGGTTGAGTCTAGTGGATCCACCGCTGGATAAATTCCTAGCTCGGCAACTTGTCTTGAAAGTACAACGGTTGCATCCAAGTGAGCAAACGTAGTTGCAGGAGACGGATCAGTTAAGTCATCTGCAGGTACGTACACCGCTTGAATGGAAGTAATGGAACCTTTGCTAGTTGAAGTAATGCGTTCTTGCAGTGCACCCATTTCTTCTGCCAGAGTTGGCTGATAGCCCACAGCAGATGGCATACGACCAAGTAGTGCTGATACTTCTGTCCCTGCTAAGGTATAACGATAAATGTTATCGATGAACAGCAACATGTCTTTGCCTTGATCACGAAAGTGTTCCGCCATGGTCAAACCAGTTAAGCCTGCACGTAATCTGTTTCCCGGTGGCTCATTCATCTGACCGTAAACCATTGCTACTTTATCGAGTACGTTGGCTTCTTTCATTTCATAGTAGAAATCATTTCCTTCACGAGTACGTTCGCCCACACCCGCAAACACTGATAGACCAGAGTGTTTTTTAGCGATGTTATTGATCAATTCCATCATGGTTACGGTCTTACCTACACCCGCACCACCAAATAGACCAATTTTGCCGCCCTTGGCGAATGGACATAACAAGTCGATAACTTTAATACCGGTTTCTAGTAACTCATTTCCACCAGCTTGTTCTTCAAATGTGGGTGGTGCACGGTGAATTGGCATTTTTGACTGTGCGCCAATGTCACCAGCATTATCTACCGGCTCACCTAATACATTCATTACACGACCCAGAGTCTTTTCTCCGACTGGAACAGAAATGGGTGCATCGGTATTGGTAACACCTAAACCTCGCTGCAAACCGTCGGAAGCGCCCATGGCAATGGTACGAGCAATCCCATCACCGAGTAGTTGTTGTACTTCCAGGGTAAGATTTTTTTCATCTACAATTAATGCATCATAGACGTTCGGCACATTGTCACGCGCAAACTCGACGTCAACGACCGCGCCAATAATTTGAACAATTTGACCTGAACTCATGATTAATCCTCTTTGGCTCTATATTTAATATTTAAAAACTATTTCAATTCTTTAATTCAACATTGATGACTCTGCTATTAAACCGCTGCAGCACCACCAACAATTTCCGATATTTCTTGTGTAATCGCAGCTTGGCGTGCTTTGTTATAGGCCAGCTCTAGCTCAGAGATAAGATCTCCTGCATTATCGGATGCACTCTTCATAGCGACCATTCTTGCTGCCATTTCACAGGCAGCGTTTTCAACCACACCTTGATAGACAATCGATTCTGCATAACGCGTTAACAAGCCATCTAAAACTTCTTTCGCATCCGGCTCATAGATGTAGTCCCAATGATGTTTCAATTCATCATTATCTTCTGGTACTAGTGGCAGCAAGGTTGACACATTAGGCCTTTGCGTCATGGTGTTTACAAATTCATTTTCAACCAAGTACAAATGATCTATGTCACCATCAGTGTAAGCATCTAGCATCGCTTTTACGGTACCAATGAGGTCACTTATATGCACTTCATCGCCTAGGTGTGAAACTTGAGAAATAATATTTACTGAAAACTTCTTAAAAAATTGAGTTGCTTTTGCACCAATTAAACACAAGTCTATTTCAACATTCTTGCCTTGCCATTCCTGCATGTCTTTTAATGCGGCTTTAAACAAGTTCACATTAAGCCCGCCACATAAGCCACGATCACTAGAAATAACTATATAGCCAACGCGCTTAACTTCTTCTCGTTCAAGCAAGAACGGATGGTTGTATTCAGTGTTTGCATTAGCAAGGTGGCCAATAACGTTAAGCATTTTAGAAGCATAAGGCCGCGTTGCATTCATGCGGTCTTGAGCTTTACGCATCTTGCTCGCTGCAACCATTTCCATAGCCTTGGTGATCTTTTGAGTATTTTTAATACTCGCAATCTGCGTACGTATTTCTTTTTCGTTTGCCATTAGTAATTAACTTTAAGATTTACTCAAAAATGTTACCAGGTTCCTTTGACTTTAAATTCTTCAATCGCTTTGCTTAAAGCAGCTTCGGTTTCATCGTCATAGTCCCCTGTGTCATTGATCTTATCGAGCATACCTTTATGTTCTGAACGCAGAAAATCATGCATGGCGGTTTCAAACGTTACTACTTTGTTTACTTCAACATCATCAATGTAGCCCTTGTCCACTGCATATAAAGACACTGCCATCTCTGCAATTGTTAGAGGTGCGTACTGATTCTGTTTCATCAGTTCCATCACGCGCTCACCACGCTCAAGTTGCTTACGTGTTTGTTCGTCTAAGTCTGATGCAAACTGTGAGAACGCTGCAAGTTCGCGATATTGAGCAAGCGCTAAACGCACACCACCACCTAGTTTCTTAATAATTTTAGTTTGTGCTGCCCCACCTACGCGTGATACTGAAAGACCCGCATTAATCGCTGGTCTAAATCCTGAGTTAAACAAATCACTTTCTAAGAAGATCTGTCCATCTGTAATAGAAATAACGTTGGTAGGTACGAATGCGGATACATCACCTGCTTGGGTTTCAATAATTGGTAGTGCAGTTAACGATCCCGTTTTGCCTTTTACTTCGCCATTTGTAAATTCTTCTACATATTCTGCATTTACTCGTGATGCGCGCTCTAACAATCTTGAGTGCAAATAAAATACGTCGCCTGGATAAGCTTCACGACCTGGTGGTCGGCGTAATAGCAAAGATACTTGCCTATATGCCCAAGCCTGTTTAGTTAGGTCATCATAAATAATTAACGCATCTTCACCACGGTCTCGGAAGTATTCACCCATTGCACAACCCGCAAACGGTGCAATATATAGCATCGCTGCTGATTCTGCCGCTGCCGCGTTTACGATAATGGTATGGCCCATTGCATCATGCTCTTCTAATTTTCGTACCACGTTTGCAACAGAAGAGTTCTTTTGGCCGATAGCTACATAGATACACTTAATACCAGTGCCTTTTTGATTGATGATGGCATCAATTGCCACCGCGGTCTTACCAGTTTGGCGATCACCAATAATTAATTCGCGTTGACCTCTACCAATTGGCACCATCGCATCTATAGATTTCAAACCGGTTTGCACGGGTTGGTCTACAGATTTGCGCTCGATAACACCTGGAGCAATTTTTTCAATCGGAGAAGACAGCGATGCACTAACTGGCCCTTTACCATCTATAGGTTCACCCAGGGAATTCACCACTCGACCTAATAACTCAGGTCCAACTGGCACTTCTAATATTCGACCGGTACAAGAAACTTTATCGCCTTCAACAATGTGTTTGTAATCACCCAATACAACTACGCCCACTGAATCACGCTCTAGGTTCAAAGCCATTCCAAAGGTGTTTTGTGGGAACTCCAACATCTCACCAGCCATTACATCGGCTAAGCCATGCACACGCACGATGCCATCGGTTACGCCGACTACCGTACCTTCAGTGCGCGCTTCTGCAACCGCATCAAAGTTTTCGATGCGTTTTTTAATGAGTTCGCTAATTTCAGTTGGGTTAAGTTGCATTTTTTAATTCCTCTTGTGTACTCTTTCCGGTGTACTCAGGCTTAATATATATTTGTTTATCTAGTTAGCCATGTTTAATTTACAAGGCTAGTTGATAGTTTATCGAGTCGGCCACTAAGGGAGCCATCAATAACCATATCGCCAGCACGAATAATTGCGCCACCAATTAATGTTGCATCGATTTTAGATGTAAGACGTACTTCTTTACCTAAACGCGTTTTTAGTGCTTCAGCAATTTTTGCTAATTGCGATTCGCTTACTTCACTTGCTGATATCACTTCGGCATCAATTGTCCCTTCAGCTTCTGCGCGATAGTGTTCATACAAGGCAGTAATTTCTGGCAATAATTTAATACGGCCATTTTCAGCTAATAGTTTGATGAAGTTTTTACCGCGCTGATCAATCTTTCCTTCACATACTGAAATAAACATTTCTGCTGACTGGCTTTGTGACAATCCAGGACTATCTAACAATGCAGTCATGGTCGGATCATGTGCCACAACCGCCATGAACGCCAACATATCTGTCCAATGTTGCTGCTCGCCAAGAGTATTGGCGATATCAAACGCGGCTCTTGCGTAGGGTCTTGCTGTAGTAATGAATTCAGACATTTTTTTTATTGTTAAATTTGAGCTGCAAGGTCATCCAAGATATCTTGGTGTGAACTGGCATTAATCTCTTTCTTTAAAATACGCTCCGCGCCTGCTATGGCAATGCTTGAAACCTGGTTACGCAGCTGCTCTTTTGCACGGTTCACTTCTTTTCCAACCTCAGCATGTGCCACCTCTTTAATGCGATTGCCTTCATCAACGGCTGCCAATTTAGCATCGTCAACAATTTCATTGGCTCGCTTTTGTGCTTGTCCAAGAATTTCGGAGGCTTGTTGTTTGGCTTCTGCTATTTTCTTTTCAGCGCCTTGCTCCGCAAGTTTTTGTTGCTTCATACCACGCTCAGCTTCAGCAAGCCCATCGGCAATTTTCTTTTTGCGTTCGTCCAGCATCGCTATAATCGGTGGCCAAACAAATTTCATGCAAAAGATAACAAACACAACAAATGCTATTAACTGTGCAAATAAAGTGAGATTAATGTTCATACGTAAACCTTAAATATACTGTTGTATGAAAAATCTATTGTTTAGCCGCCAAAACCTGGCGCCACAGCAAATAGAACATAAAGTCCGATTGCGATTGCGATAACCGGTAACGCATCCACCAAACCCATAACGATAAAGAACTGGGTTCTTAGCATTGGGATGAGTTCAGGCTGACGTGCAGCACCTTCTAAGAATCGACCACCTAAAACGCCGATGCCTACCGCGGCACCTGCTGCGCCGATACCCAGCATAAGTGCGCCGGCGATATAGAGTAGAGCTGTTGCTTCCATTTTATTCTCCTGTTAAGAATTGCTTAATTAAACGATTAGTGATGCTCCTGGTGTGCCATGTCGAGATAAACAATAGTCAGCACCATAAAAATAAATGCCTGTAAAAAGATGATTAAAATATGAAAAATCGCCCAAAGTACCTGTAAAACACCGCCCAAGCCCCCCCAAATAATTCCTCCGCCATACAGGAGCGCGATTAAGATAAAGATCATTTCACCGGCATATAGATTGCCAAATAAACGTAACGCCAAAGATATAGGTTTGGAAATTAACGAGATACCTTCTAATAATAAGTTTGCCGGCATGCCCCATTTACCAAACGGCTGAAATGCTAACTCACCAAAGAAACCGCCAAGGCCTTTCATCTTCACGCTGTAGTAAAGCATCAAAACAAAAATCCCCAGGGCCATACCAAAAGTGATGTTCGGATCAGTTGTGGGCACAACTTTAAAATATACATGATGTGGATCCGCGCCGAAGAATGCCGCACCAATCTCTTGGGCAATGCGTGGTATCAGATCTACTGGAACTAAATCCATCAAGTTCATTAACAACACCCAAAAGAAAATTGTTAACGCAAGCGGAGCAACTAAATCGTTTTTAGCACTGAATGAACCGCGCACATTTTCATTTACAAAATCCACTACCCATTCAATGAAGTTTTGAAAGCCGCCTGGAACACCCGAAGTCATTTTCTTTGCAGCTTTACGAAAAAGAAATATAAAAAGCGCGCCTAGGAAAATCGACCAAAACATACTATCGACATGAATAGCCCAAAACCCCATCTCTGTCGCTTCTTGAGCATTATGTGCGAAGCCCCAGTGACCGTCCGGGTGCTTGCCATAAGTCCAATTGGTCAGATGGTGCTGAATATATTCAGAAGAAGTAATAGTTTCGCTGGACATTATTAATGTGCTTGCTTAAGTGCTTTTTTACTAGGTTGATTTTTGTATTGTTGAGTAATTAAAGGTACGGCCCACATACACGATTGTGTGATGAAGTACGTTACAAATAATATTATTGGATGAACTTCCTTATAATTAATTAAAACTACCGTTAATAAAGCGACCGCTAAACCCATTTTTATAAATTCAGCTATATAAACAGATCTCAACAAAGCATGTGCTGCTGCAATTCTGCGCTTGGTAAATATCTGTCGAGCAAAATACATACTCGGAACTACACAAACTAATCCACCTAAAAATGCTGATAAAGCAAGATCTCTTTTAATTAAAAATAAAACAGCTGTAATGCTAAAAGTAATCAGCCATTGCCACACAAAAATGCAGTGTATTAACGGTGGTGTTGTAAGTTTTTGAACCAAGTTTATTAACTTTTTTGGTTATTGGTTCTATCCAACGACCTGAGCTGGTTATCAAATTTAATAGAGGCGCAAAGTATAAAATTTAGACCGCAAAATCTCAATAGAAACTACGGCATATAAACATGTTAAATGTAGAAAAAAGGGCTATTTAGATTTGCCAAGTAATTTTTCAACGATTCCCTCAAATTCATCAAGACTAGTATATCTAATTTGCAAGCGTCCGCTTCCCTTTTGACTATGCTGTATGGATACTCTCGCACCTAGACGGTCGGCTAAATTATGCTCCATTCGAGAAACATCAGGATCTTGATGATTACTTGTGGAGGATTTCTTTTTACCGCCACCTTCTTGCAACTGTTTAACCAAGGCTTCGGCAGCGCGCACTGAAAGCCGGCGCTGCAGGATTTTATGCGCGTATTTCACTTGTTGTTGCTCACTAAGCGCGAGTAACGGTCGCGCGTGCCCCATTTCTAGTTTGCCTTGGTTAAGCATATCTTTGACCGGCTGAGCTAGTGCCAATAATCGTAAGCTATTACTCACTGCAGCACGGGAACGACCCACTACCTCACCTACCTCTTGGTGAGTAAGTCCAAATTTCTCGATTAAATTAGCAAACGCTTGAGCTTCTTCTAAAGGATTTAAGTCTTCGCGTTGAAGATTTTCAATAATTGCGATTGCAGCGGCTTCTTGATCATTTACATTTTTAACAACCGCAGGAATATTTTGCAGTCCCGCTTGCTGTGAAGCGCGCCAACGGCGCTCACCCGCAATTAACTCATACTCCTCACCGGCCTTACGAACAACGATCGGCTGCACCACGCCTTGTTGTCGAATCGAGCTCGCTAATGCTTCAAGTGCTTCAGGCTCCATGCTCTGTCGAGGTTGATAAGGACTTTGGTGTATCAAGTCAACAGGTAGGCTCTGCAATGATTTATCCGGGCTAGCATCGCTGTTACTGATCGCATTCCCAGTATTTACTGCACTTAGCAGTACATCAACTCCTAAGGATCCTAAACCGCGTTTTTTCTTAGTCATATTGAATCGCTTTTATCTGAAACTCTGATTTACCAAGATTTACTTACGTGCGCAGGAGCGGTTTGGCTAGTTTGACTTTCGTCACGGCGCAACATCTCTCCTGCTAAAGCCAAATAGGCTAACGCCCCACGTGAGCGCTTGTCGTAAAGCAATACCGGTAAACCGTGGCTAGGTGCTTCCGCAAGTGTGACATTACGAGGAATAATGGTGCGATACACGCTCTCGCCAAAATGCGAGGTGAGTTGTGCCGAAACATCATTAGCTAAATTGTTTCGCGAGTCATACATGGTGCGCAACAAACCCTCAATTTTCAATTCGGGATTGGCCGACATTCGAATTCGTTCAATCGTTTGCGTAAGAGCAGAAAGACCTTCCAAAGCGTAGTATTCACATTGAGTAGGAATGATAACGCTATTAGCTGCTACCAAACCATTGACTGTAAGCATGTTTAAGGACGGCGGACAATCTATAAATATGTAATCGTAGTTATCGATGATTTCCTGCAATGCTTTACGTAATTTAAATTCTCTGCCTCTTGCGTCAAGCAACTTTACTTCTGCAACCGTTAACTGTTCGTTACCAGGAAGTAAGTCATAACCACCTTTACTGCCATGCACTATACATTCGCTTACCAAGGCCTGGCTAAGCAGAACATCTGCTGTAGTCCTTTCGATGGTGCGTTTGTCCACACCGGAACCCATTGTAGCGTTGCCTTGAGGATCTAAATCAATTAGTAACACACGGCGATTGGTTGCAGACATGGAGGCCGCCAAATTAACCGAGGTAGTAGTTTTACCTACACCACCTTTTTGATTGGTTACTGAAATGGTTTTCGTCATCTATTATTATATCTTTTCTACTATAGCGATATGCCGTTGTGCCTCAAGATTAGGAATTTCGATGTTATGAATATCGACTACATTATATCTATTTGGCAACGCTTCGAGTTGCTTTTGTTTGCCCAACATAAAAATTATTCGCCCGTTTTCACTCAAGTTATTAAGCAGGTGGCCACAACTAGAGAAAAGCATATCGCTGCTAGCAAAAGCCCTGCTCACTAAGGTATTAAATTCTTCTTCTGAGCGATTAAGTGGCTGGTAGTTCTCGACACGCTGCTGAATAACTTGGATGTTTTTTAACCCAATATCAATAGTCGCCTGTTGGATAAATCGCGTCTTTTTAGCATTGCAATCAAGCAAAGTGAATTGCTTGTTCTTACAAAGTATCGCCAGTGGAATCCCTGGCAGACCAGCACCACTTCCTACATCAATAATATTTTTTCCTTGAAGGTATTCAGCCACCGACAAACTATCGAGAATATGTTTACTTATAATCTCATCGGTGTCTTCTATTGCAGTAAGGTTATACGTTTGATTCCATTTTTGTAATAGTTGTACGTACTTCATAAACAAACTTAGTTGTTCATTATCTGCATGAATATTTAATTGCTGCACACCACTGGCTAGTAGTTGTGAAGAATTCATAAGAGTTGTTAGTCGTTGCTAGACTTAAAAATGCCCAGACACTTATCTTAAGCGCTTTTTCTGGAAGGCTTAGATTTTAAATGCACCAATAGCAATGAAATTGTTGAAGGTGTAATACCAGAAATTCTTGCAGCCTGCCCAATTGTGTGCGGCCTAATATCCATGAGCTTTTGCTTAGCCTCATTCGATAAACCGATGATAGCCGTATAGTTCATATCTTGAGGTAGCTTAACTTCTTCTTGCTGTGATAGTTTTTCAACTTCTGTATTTTGACGTTCTATGTAGCCAGCATACTTAGCTTGGATTTCAAGTTGTTCACTAACCTCAGTAGGCATGTCGCTTAGACCTTGTTTGCTAAGTTGTTGCAAGTTCTCAAAATTGACTTCAGGTCTGCGTAATAATTCATACATACTGTATTCATGTTTAAGTTTCTTGCCTAATATTTTTTCTTCAATTTCAACATCCACTTCACCTGGCTGAATATAACAACTCTTTAAACGTTGCTGCTGTTTCTCCAGCTCTTCGCGTTTTTCACTAAATGCTTGCCACTGTCTTGCAGGCAAACATCCAAGTTCATGTGCTATTTCGCTCAAACGCAAATCCGCATTATCTTGGCGCAGCAATAAACGGAACTCCGCGCGGCTAGTAAACATCCGATAGGGTTCGATGGTGCCGCTGGTGACCAGGTCATCTATCATCACGCCTATATATGCCTGGTCGCGTCGAGGCATCCAAGCTTCTTGCTCTAGCATGCGTCGTGCTGCATTAATGCCTGCCACCAGCCCTTGTGCAGCAGCTTCTTCATAACCAGTAGTGCCATTTATTTGTCCCGCAAAATACAAACCTTCAATTGCTTTGGTTTCTAAACTTGGCTGCAAATCTCTTGGATCAAAATAATCATATTCGATTGCATATCCGGGTCGCGTGATATGTGCGTTTTCAAAACCCTTAACCGAGCGCACAAATTTTTGTTGGGTCTCAAACGGCAAACTAGTTGAAATACCATTCGGATACACTTCGTGTGTTTGTAAACCTTCAGGCTCAATAAAAATTTGATGTTGGTTGCGCTCTGCAAAACGCGTGATCTTATCTTCGATAGAAGGACAGTAACGCGGGCCGATGCTATCGATATTACCGTTGTACATCGGCGACAAACTTAGATCTTGTTTAATAATTTCGTGAGTTTGCGGGTTTGTATATGTAATAAAGCAACTTATTTGTTTTGGATGTAATTCGGCGTCTCCCATAAACGAAAAGACAGGTGTGGGGGTGTCGCCCGGTTGCGCTTCGAGTTGAGAGTAGTCAATCGTACGTCCATCTATACGTGGAGGCGTTCCTGTTTTTAAACGTCCGACTCGCAGACTTAATTCGCGTAAACGATTTGCCAAAGTAATCGCAGGAGGGTCGCCAGCACGCCCTGCCGCGTAATTATCATTGCCAATATGAATCTTGCCGCCTAAAAATGTGCCGGTGGTTAGCACAACGGATTTGGCTAAAAAAGTCAGCCCACTTTGTGTAACTACGCCACGAACACGGTCTTGTTCGATTATTAAATCATCGACCGCTTGTTGAAACATTTGTAGATTTACTTGATTTTCAACTTGTTGGCGTATTGCGGCCTTGTAAAGTACTCGATCTGCTTGCGCGCGTGTTGCTCGAACCGCAGGACCTTTGCGTGAATTAAGCACTCGAAATTGAATACCTCCATAGTCGGCCGCTAATGCCATTGCTCCGCCCATAGCATCAATTTCTTTAACCAGGTGACTTTTACCAATACCGCCAATGGCAGGGTTACAACTCATTTGACCGATGGTTTCAATGTTATGAGTAATCAACAAGGTTTGCGCACCCATGCGAGCTGCTGCTAAGGCCGCTTCGGTACCTGCGTGTCCGCCACCGATTACTATTACGTCGTATTGTTGATGCTTAACTGTCATGGTCATTTATTGTACTGAATGAGACTCCATTACACGACTGCCCATTAGGATCATTTTCCGATACAAAACTCACTAAAAATCTTGCCGAGCAAATCATCTGGTGTAAATTTTCCGGTAATTTCCCCTAGGTTCTTTTGGGCTAAACGTAAATCTTCTGCGGCCAGCTCAAGCTCGTTGTTGTAGGATAAGTGTTGGAGAGCAGAATGGATATTTTCTTGTGTATTTTGTAATGCAATCACGTGTCTGCTTCTCGCCAAAAATGGAGTATCAACCTGTTCTTGAATTTCTTCAGCGCCTGCTAAGCGTTGACCGATTTGCTTAATTAAATCGTCGATGCCTCTCTGGTTTTTTGCTGAAATATATATATTCAGGCTGTCGTTGCACTTTCCCTCGCTACACAGATCTATTTTGTTGTGCACATATATAGTTTTTGTATCGTCTATCTCACTTGGCGTCGTTTGCGAATTATCGTCACTTACATCCGTGAGCCACAAAATAAGATCGGCTTGGGCTAATATGCGCTGCGCACGCTCTATACCTTTTGCTTCAACTATGTCTTGCGTTTCACGTAAGCCAGCAGTATCAATTAATCGTACTGCAATCCCTTGAATTTCAATATCTGCACTAAGTGGGTCGCGTGTGGTGCCGGGAATTTCGGTGACAATAGCCACATCACTTTGCGCCAATACATTTAACAAACTCGACTTACCGGCATTGGGTTTCCCTGAAATCGCAATCGTCGCACCGGATTGTAATCGTTCCCCCAGTTTTGCTTGTTGTAGTAATTGATTCAGAATTTTATTTAGTGTTGTTAATTGCGACTCGAGCTGGTCTGTTTTTTGTCGATCGATTTCTTCATCAGGAAAATCTAAGTGTGCTTCGATATGCATGCGCATTTGTATTAGCTGGCTTAGCACATCTTCAACACGCTGAGAAAATGCCCCTTGCATAGATCGTGTTGCGGTACGAGCAGCTTGTTCTGTGGTGCTATTAATTAGATCCGCAATGGCTTCAGCTTGAGTTAAATCAATTTTATTATTTAAAAATGCGCGCAAACTAAATTCACCCGGGGTAGCCAGACGCGCGCCTAAGCTGCAAAGTGTCTTAAGCAATAAATCTGTGACTAGCGGGTTTCCGTGACAATGAAACTCAATTACATCTTCACCAGTAAATGATGCTGGTGTTTGAAAATAGATGGCGAGCCCTTGGTCTAAAACAACACCATCACGGTTATAAAAATTTGTATAACTAGCTTGGCGTGGAGCTAATGGCTTATGTGTAATATATTTGGCCATTACATGCGCATTTTTGCCAGACAAGCGCACAATTGCCAACGCTCCTTTGCCAGGTGGGGTAGCAAGTGCGCAGATCAATTCTTTTTGTGTGATTGTTTTGGGCAAAACACACCCTTTAATTGTTAACTATTTTCTGCAATAGGTATTTTAATACGCTTCTTTTTCTACGCGTTTTGTAATTACATATTGTTGAATAATCGACAAAATATTATTTACCAACCAGTACAACACTAAGCCTGCTGGGAAAAACGCCATAAAGACCGTCATCATAATAGGCATCATGGCAAATATTTTTGCTTGCATTGGATCAGGTGGTGCTGGGTTTAATTTAAATTGCACAAACATGCTTATACCCATTAAGAAAGGCAAAACAAATATAGGATCACGTAAAGAAAGATCTTGAATCCAAAACATAAACGGTGCTTGTCTCAGCTCAACACTTTCAATTAACACCCAATACAATGCCAAAAACACTGGCATTTGAATAAGGATGGGCAAACAGCCTTTAGCTGGGTTAACTTTTTCTTTCCGGTACATCTCCCAAGTAGCTTGTCCCAATTTTTGTTTGTCGTCAGCATGCCGCTCTTGCAAAGCTTTTATTCTCGGCTGCAACTTGCGCATACGCGCCATAGATTTATAACTGGTTTCAGATAATTTATAAAAAATAAGCTTGACCACAACCGTGACTAATATAATTGCTAAGCCCCAATTACCAACCAGCTTGTGAAACCATTGTAATAACCAAAAAAGCGGTTTGGAAATAATCGAAAAAATGCCGTAATCAACGCTGAGATCCAAACCCTCAGCAATTTCTTTCATTTCACTTTGAATCTTAGGGCCAGCATATAAGCGTCGGTTAAATTCAGCACTGCTTTGCGGTGGAACCGTTTTCGGATTAGATAGCATTCCAATCAGTATCTGGTCTTCGCCGGCAGCTTTAGCAATTTTGCTATAAAAAAGATTTTGTTCACCTGCCTCTGGAATCCATGCTGAGACAAAATAGTGCTGCAACACCGCAACCCAACCACCATCTACTTGCATTTTGATGGGGTCATCTTCTACATCACTAAACTTATGCTTGTGGTAGGCGCCGTCGAAATAAGCTGTTCCCGTATAAGTGGGTAATCGCAACCAGCCACGTTTTTCTGAAATCGGGCTATGGCGTAATTGTTGATACTGACGGCCCTCCCAGCTTGTATTGCCTTTATTAACTACTCTATGTTTAACATCAAATACGAAAGAATCTCGATAAAAAGTAAAAATCTTTTCTACGGCAATGCCGTTTTCACCACTCCAAAATAACTTTACTTCAAGTTCGTCTCTTCCATCATCCAGCAAATACTCTGTTTGCTCAGCCCGATAAATTTCGTGGTGTGTAGGAGTAACTCCAGAAATCGCTTTGCAGTTATTTTTAACTAGGCACAATCCGGATTGTGCAATGTACGTTTGATTATTACTAAACATTAAACGAAACGCTTCGTCTTGTTGTTGCAGGGAAACCGGATAAGTTGGCAAATCTATTTGCCTTATGTCGCCACCACGAGTGTCAATAATTATATCTAAAACATTTGTACGGACATGTACTTTTTGACTTTTGCTTTGTGCCGCTGCTTCACTACTAACATTGTTTGCGGTATTCACGGCTCGCGAAGAATCTAAAGCATCCGGAAGGTCATCAGAATTTTCATAACTATTGCCCTTGTTAGTATCAGCACTTAATTGTTCGTTTTGTTGCAGTATAGAATCTTGTTGCGTAACAGGCGCAGGTGCCTGTTCCTGTTGCCAGGTAAGCCAAATAATGTAAAGCAAAAACGCAAGCGCAATGTATAAAAAGAATTTTTGATTTTCCATCTTTTTTACTTGTGGTTATGTCTTTCTGGTACTGGGTCGATTCCACCAGTATGCCAAGGATGACAAGAGGCTAGGCGCTTTACAGCCAACCAACTGCCGCGGTAAGGACCATGTTGCTCAACGGATTGCAATGCGTATTGTGAACAAGTTGGATGAAATCTACACTGCTGTCCTAACCAAGGACTTAGCACTAAGCGATAAGTCTTAATCAAAGCGATTAATAGTTTGCTGATTACTATGCGCATGTTTAGTTAGTATTGCTTCCAAAGCGTTTCCATTTGCAGTCTAAGATTAGAGCGCTTAATGATTTTTATTGGACGTTTTAAAATCACAATGAAATCGTTTGCGGGCAGTGTTACTTTGTTCAAACGAAAGCTCTCTCGAATAACTCTTTTTATTATATTTCGATCTACTGAGCGTTTAGCTCTACGCTTAGCAACTACAATACCTAAACGCGGCCGCTTTTCGGTATTTTCTCTAGACAGTATTGTAAAAAATTCGCTGCTTGATTTCGTTGCCTTATCAAAGACTCGAGTGAATTGACTTGCTTTTTGAAGTCTGTCTCGATGTGTGTACGAAAAATCTTCTACAGGCAAAAAATTATGGGCGCGTTTTTTACGGACAGAGGTGCGCGCGACCACGAGCACGGCGAGCATTAATTATTGCACGACCACCTTTTGTTTTCATTCTAGCTCTAAATCCGTGTGTGCGTGCTCGTTTTAAATTACTAGGTTGATATGTTCGTTTCATATTATTTCAACTTTAAATTATCTTAACTTAATCTTTCTAGTTTTAATTATTCCACCTTTTAGGGGCTTAGGATAATTATCTAATAAGGTGCGCAAAAATAGTCGCGCTACTTACATTTGTCAATGATTATTGTCTGATATTAAACAGTGGATAACAATCCTATTACTGGATAGACTGGCCTACCCCATAACAATTACATAACCATTATAAGCATACTGGAGTTAGATGCGTGACTAGTATTCTATGGAAATCATGTGTTCATAAGCTTGAATCCGAATTATCTGAACAACAACTTAATACCTGGATTAGACCCTTACATGCCATAGAAGAAAATGGCGGCCTGACTTTATTGGCACCAAACCGTTTCGTACTTGACTGGGTACAACATAACTTTCTGTCGCGTATTCATGAGCTGGTGGAAACTAGCGATAAAGCAACCCGTCCTGTAACTCTAGAGATTGGTAGCAGTGAGCGCACCATACAATCTAATTCGCCTGTTGATGCGGCTGCCAAAAAAATTAAGGCAGTAAGAGCAACTTCTGCAAAGCTTGAGAATTTCAATCACAACTTAAACCCAAATTTCACGTTTGATACTTTTGTTGAAGGTAAATCTAATCAACTACCAAAAGCAGCAGCACTACAAGTTGCAGAACACCCTGGGGCAGCCTATAACCCGCTTCTCATTTATGGTGGTGTTGGGCTTGGTAAAACCCACCTTTTACATGCTATCGGTAATCGAATGTTGTTGCAGAAATCAGGGGCCAAAGTTTTATATTTACACTCCGAGCGTTTCGTAGCTGATATGGTGAAGGCTTTACAACACAACGCGATCAGCGAATTCAAACGTTTTTATCGTACTGTCGATGCTTTGCTAATTGATGACATACAGTTCTTCGCTGGCAAAGAACGATCTCAAGAAGAATTTTTCCATACTTTTAATACCTTGCTTGAGATCCAGAGTCAGGTAATTTTGACTTGTGATCGCTATCCAAAAGAGGTTGAGGGTTTAGATGAAAGATTGAAGTCTCGCTTTGGTTGGGGTCTCACTCAAGCAATTGAACCACCTGAGCTTGAGACTCGTGTTGCAATTATGCAGAGCAAAGCAGAATTGATGAATGTTGATTTACCTAGTGAAGTTGCTTTTTTTATAGGCAAAAGAATTCGCTCAAATATTCGCGAGCTTGAGGGCGCATTACGCAGGGTAGTTGCTAATGCACAATTCACAGGCACAGCCATCACACTAGATTTTGCAAAGGAAGCTTTACACGACCTTTTGGCCCTACAAGATAGGTTAGTAACCATTGATAATATTCAAAAAACGGTAGCAGAATACTTTAAAATAAGAGTATCAGACTTACTTTCAGCACGTCGTAGTCGTTCTATAACTAGACCACGACAAATTGCAATGTCGCTCGCTAAAGAATTAACTAGCCACAGCTTACCAGAAATCGGTGATGCTTTTGGCGGCAGAGACCACACAACAGTCTTACACGCATGTAGAAAAGTTATTAGTTTAAGAGAAGGGGATATCCGAATTAATGATGATTATATTAATTTACTTAGGTGTTTAAGTAATTAAGTAGGAATTAGTAAAGCAACTTGCAGCTAGATATGTTGATTAGCTGTGTATAAAAGGTGATATAGTTTTAGCAGAATTTTAGTCTAAGACTTATGCCTGTAGTATCCTGTATTAATAACCCTTAACTTAACTGATTTCACACAAGTAATATCTAGATAAGGCATTGAATAATAAGAAATATTTTACAATATCCACAAAAAATATGCCACTCTATAACAACAACTAATTATATATATATGCAGTTATCTATAACACGTGAAGTCCTATTAAAACCTCTCCAACAAATCATTGGTGCGGTGGAACGCAGACAAACCATGCCAGCGTTAAGTAACTTACTACTTTGTGGTAATGATCAAGGTCTTTCTATAACTGCGACTGATCTGGAAGTAGAGCTTGTAGCTTCGCTTGATATGGAAATTGAAGATCAAGGCGCTATAACTATTCCTGCTAGAAAGTTACTCGATATTTGTCGTTCTTTGCCTGATCAGGCAATGATTGTGATTAGCACATCAAATGAAAAGATCAAAGTAAGTTCTGGTCGTAGTCGTTTTTCTTTAGCATCTTTACCTGCTGAAGATTTTCCTACTATCGATGATCTAGAGTTGGATCAAAATGTGGTGATTAAGGAAGGTGATTTTAAGTCCTTAGTTGAAAAGTCTTCTTTTGCAATGGCACAGCAAGATGTACGCTATTATTTAAATGGCTTGTTACTTGAGTTGGATGAAGGACAAATTCGTGCAGTAGCAACAGACGGGCATCGCCTTGCGCTTTCTCAGCTAGAACACAAGTCTGATATTAAAGGTTCGAGACAAATAATTTTGCCACGCAAAGGCGTGCAGGAATTGCTGCGTTTATTGAGCCATGAAAACAAAGAAATTACGGTAGCAATTGGCAAGAATCATTTGCGTGTGAATTTAGCGAATTTGCAGTTCACATCAAAGCTTATTGATGGGCGATTCCCGGAGTATCAACGCGTACTTCCAGAGGAAAGCGAAAATAGAGCAAAGATTGATAAAGTACTTTTTAAACAAGCACTAACAAGAGCCTCTATTTTATCTAATGAAAAATATAAGGGAATACGACTCATCCTGGATAATAATACAATGGTGATTCAAGCGCATAACCCAGAGCATGAAGAGGCAGAAGAGGAGATTGAAATTCTATACACGGGAGATCGCCTAGAAGTTGGTTTTAATGTTGTGTATCTACTTGACGTATTGAACGCTTTAGAATCAGATAGTGTAGAAATCATCATCCAAGATGCCAACAGCAGTGCTTTAATTGTTTCATCAGAGAGTCAAGCAAGCCGTTACGTCGTAATGCCGATGCGTCTCTAGCACGCAAAAAAACACGAATATTGCCTTGGCGCTGCAAACCCTTCTCGTTCAAAACTTAAGAATAATTGAGCAAATAGACATCTCTCTTGCTGCAGATGCTAATCTATTTTTTGGTGAAAATGGTGCAGGCAAAACCAGTATTTTAGAAGCTATTGATGTTCTTAGTCGTGGAAGGTCTTTTAGAGAACGTCGCATATCCCCACTGATTCATAAGCAAGCGACCGATTTAGTTGTGAGTGGTAAAGTAGATGTAGCTGAAGGGGTTGCACATCTTGGTATTCAGAAGTCAGCAAAACAAACGGTGCTTCATTGTAATCAAGAAAAAGTTGCATCAATTTCTCAGCATGCCCGTTATTTACCCGTGCTTAGCATACATCCAGATTCACACCAGATTATTCAAGGCAATGGAAAGTACCGCCGAAACTATTTAGATTGGTCTGCGTTTCACGTGAAACACAAATTTCTACAAAATTGGCGTGATTACAACAAATGCTTACGTCAACGAAATCATGCAATGCGCACTCATTGTAACAAGGAAGAGCTGTTGGTGTGGACAAAACAACTAAGCATCTTAGGGGCAGAAGTAGATATTGCAAGATCGGAGATTTTTAGCGATATTTCCCCAATTATTAGTGAATATAGCAGCAAGTTGCTGCCAGAATGTGAAATTAGAGTGAGTTATCATCGAGGCTGGCCAGAAGAAGTGGATCTAGCGTCAGCCCTATACGAAATGAGTGCGCAGGAGCTGAAAAGTAAAACCACGCTCCTCGGGCCACATCGTGCAGACTTAAAATTATTCATAAATCAGCAGGAAGCTGCCGTTACTGCTTCACGAGGTCAGCAAAAGCTTATTGCAGCCAGCTTACTACTCGCACAAATTGAACATATCCAGCGTTTCAATAATAACAAGTGCGTGGTTCTGTTAGATGATATACGCGCTGAGCTAGATCAAAAGCACGCCACCGCATTGATTGCTGCCTTACAAATGCTAGGTTGCCAAGTGTTTATCACTGCAATTGAGTTAGACCTGATTGATTTACAGGGATGGAAAGACATTAAAGTGTTTCACGTGAAACAAGGAATATGTGAAGTGCAAATGTAGCTGCCTGAACCAAGAGGCTGCGCTATGCTTAAATTAGCAGGCAACTAACTTAAACTATTGTTATAATTGATGTTACCCAACTGTTGCGAGAAAGCATGTCATACGATTCCACGAATATTAAAGTCTTAAAAGGGCTAGAGGCCGTACGCAAGCGCCCAGGTATGTATATTGGCGATACCGATGATGGTACTGGCTTACATCACATGGTTTTTGAAGCGGTGGATAATTCCATCGATGAGACATTGGCCGGCCATTGTAGCGATATTAAGGTTGTCATCCATACAGATGGCTCAGTTTCTGTAGCAGATGATGGTCGTGGAATTCCAGTAGATATGCACGAGGAAGAAAATCGATCTGCAGCGGAAGTAATTATGACAGTGTTACATGCCGGCGGTAAATTTGATGATAATTCTTACAAGGTATCAGGGGGCCTACATGGTGTAGGTATATCGGTTGTGAATGCGCTGTCGTCGAAACTAGTGCTCACCATTAATCGTAACGGCTATAGCCACAAACAAGAATATCATATGGGTGAACCACAATATCCGTTGAAGCAAGGCGAGAAAACGGATAAAACTGGAACTTCAATTCGCTTTACACCCAGTTCAGATATTTTTGGTGATACCGAATTCCACTACGACATTCTGGCAAAGCGCTTACGCGAATTATCGTTTTTAAACTCCGGCGTCTGTATAAAGCTTAAAGATGAGCGTTCCGAAAAAAACGATATATTTCAATATGATGGAGGAATTCGAGCATTTGTAGAACACCTTAATACAAAGAAAACGCCGCTACATGATACGGTTATTTATATAGATACTCAGCGCCAGGATATGGGTATCGAAGTGGCATTACAGTGGAATGATTCATATCAAGAAAACATTTTTTGCTTTACCAATAACATTCCTCAACGCGATGGTGGAACCCACCTGGCGGGCTTGCGAGGAGCGCTTACTCGCTCGTTAAATCAATACATCGAAAAACAAGGCATCGCTAAGAAATACAAATTTACCATGACCGGTGACGATGCACGTGAAGGACTTACTGCTGTGTTGTCTGTTAAGGTGCCGGACCCAAAATTTTCTTCGCAAACAAAAGAAAAGTTAGTTTCTTCAGAAGTGAAGGGCGTTGTCGATTCTGCGCTATCTGAAGCATTGCAAGACTTTTTAATGGAAAGTCCAGCAGAAGCAAAAGCGATTGTTAATAAAATTGTTGAGGCAGCACGTGCACGCGAAGCAGCACGCAAAGCCCGTGAAATGACACGACGCAAAGGAGCATTAGATGTTGCTGGCTTACCAGGTAAATTATCTGATTGCCAAGAGAAAAATCCAGCGTTGTCTGAATTGTTCTTAGTAGAGGGCGACTCTGCGGGTGGTTCAGCAAAGCAAGCGCGTGATCGGCGCACGCAAGCGATTTTACCATTAAAAGGAAAAATTCTTAATGTTGAAAAGGCGCGCTTTGACAAAATGTTATCTTCGGTTGAGGTAGGGACGTTAATTACTGCTTTGGGTTGTGGAATTGGTAAAGAAGAATTCGACCCCGACAAATTACGTTATCACCGTATTATTATCATGACAGATGCGGATGTAGATGGTTCGCACATTCGCACATTGTTACTAACATTCTTTTATAGACAAATGCCCGAATTGATTGAGCGCGGGTATATTTATATCGGACAGCCACCGCTATATAAAGTTAAAAAAGGCAAGCAAGAAACGTATATTAAAGACGATGTAGAACTAAATGCTAATTTATTACAGCAGGCATTAGAAGGAGCGAGTTTACATGTTAATGCTAAAGCCCCATCAATATCCGGCAATGCACTTGAAGAATTAAGCAAAAGCCATGCGGTAGTTATGTCTGCAATAAAACGATTAAATCGTACTCATGAAAAAGAAGTATTGTTAGTAATGCTGGGTTCGCCTGCACCAGATATTGAATCTACAGAAGATAAAAACACCCGCGCTGCTCTTAGTAAATGGTTTAACACCATAGCAGAGCAATTAAATGAGCGCCAAACAGCTGGCACAAAATATACAGTGACCGAAGATTGGGATAATTCGATGGGACGACTTATCATGGTGAAATGGGTACATGGTCAAGCTAAAGATGACGTGTATAACGAAGATTACTTTACTTCCGCAGACTTTGATTTATTGCGTAACTTTTCCAACCAACTCTATGGGTTACTAGAAGAAGGTGCGTTTATTCAGCGCGGTGAACGCAAGCTTGAAAGCCAGGATTTTGTAGCAATAATGGCTTGGCTAATGGATGAGGCGAAGCGTGGGCAGACCATTCAGCGTTACAAGGGTTTGGGAGAAATGAACCCCGATCAGCTTTGGGAAACTACCATGGACCCAGAGATGAGACGCATGATGCAAGTTAAAGTTGAAGATGCGTATGCAGCAGATCAAGTGTTTACTACTTTGATGGGAGATCAAGTCGAACCGCGACGAGACTTCATTGAAAAAAACGCACTGTCGGCAACGAATATTGATATTTAGAAACTACTCATTCAGATGTGCCGATCTGAATTATTAGGGTACTAGTTCAAATTTGGGTGACTTGTTAATTACATACAATCTAAGTAGAAATTGAGGCACTAAGAAATAGTGTGCAAACAATTAGTACAGCTTCATCAAATGTAATCGACATACTACAGAACGAAGAACTGTAAGCGTAATTAGCCAACTGTAGCAAAAAAATCAGGAATTTCAGTAGCAACTAAATGAAAGTAGTATAGAAATAGGTGCTTCTGCACAATCAGTTTCTGATTCTTATGTTGTAGCTAGTAAAAAGACTATGCAAACTTTGGCTAAAAATAATTCGTGATTTATTGGTATAGCAGCAGAGCTTCTATTTACAGATCTTTTGTTAGGCGTGAAGCTATTTTCTTTGCGCATGAAAAGCGGTTACATTAATTTCATTTATAACACTAATGTAACAAGGCACTGTCAATTATTGGCTATTATGAAAATTGCTTCTTGGAATGTGAATTCATTAAGAGTGCGCTTGCCTCAGGTGTTGGAGTGGCTGGAAGATAATCCAGTTGAGGTGCTTGCATTGCAAGAAACTAAAATGGCTGATGACGTCTTCCCGGTTGAGAAAATTCAACAGGCCGGATATCAAGTGCAGTACTCAGGACAAAAAACTTATAATGGCGTAGCCATACTTTCTAAACAGGAAGGCAGTGATGTTGTAAAAGATATAAAAACTTTAGATGATCTGCAGCGTAGGATATTAGCGGTAACTTTAGACGATGTTCGTGTTTTGAATCTCTATGTAGTGAATGGCAAAGAAGTGGGTTCAGATAAATACGTGTATAAGTTGGATTGGTTAAAAAAAGTCACCGCGTTTATTAAAAAAGAGCTAAAAAAATATCCAAATTATGTGGTGTTGGGCGATTTCAATATTGCACCAGAAGATGCAGATGTACATGACCCCAAGATCTGGAAAGATAAGATATTATGCAGTGATAAAGAACGTGAGGCTCTGAAAGCCATTACTGATTTAGGGTTTGTAGACACTTTTAGGTTATTTGACCAGGAAGAAAACACCTTTAGCTGGTGGGATTATCGTGCTGCCGGGTTTAGACGAAACCTAGGCTTGAGGATTGATCTCATCCTTACAAGCACTGCTTTGGAGCGAAACTGTAGCTTCAGCGTAGTCGATAAAGCCCCTAGGAGCAACGAACGACCCTCTGACCATGCGCCAGTTATTGCAGAGTTTATATAGGTATTATGCTAGATATTGTAGGTATCTTCTTAAAACATGATAAATCAAGGCCCTTACTAAAAACCAGTTTTTAACGACCATAGCTAACTACGACACTTATCTACTTTTGCCTTAAAAACCTCTATCTAATACCACTCGCATGTTATTAGGATCCAGTAAGAGCAACCCTTACTAAATACGATTATATTTTTATAGCATAAAGTAAATTAAAGACACTTGGCATCTAAGCATAGTTAAGACAAACTTCGTCTTCCAATCCACATACGTGAGGTGTTTAAAAATGCGCAACATTATGGTGATTAATTCTAAGGGTGGTTCGGGAAAATCTACCATCACGACAAATTTAGCTTCTTATTTTGCTTCGCAGAATAAGAAAGTAGTGATAATGGATCATGACCAACAAGCTAGTAGCATGGAATGGCTCACATCACGTTCTTCTGCCCGCCCGCCAATAGAGGGCATTGCAGCCTACAAGAAGAGCTCAAAAAGGCCAGGGCGAAATACTGATTTTGTAATTCATGATGCGCCGGCCGGAACACATGGCGCAGAACTTAGTAAAATGCTGAATAAAGCACAAACGATACTAATCCCAGTTTTACCTTCACCCCTTGATATGCGTGCAGTTATTGGATTTATTGCTGAAATTAAAAAGTCAGCACCAGTTCAACGCAAAAAAGCTAAGCTTGCACTCATTGCTAATCGTTCCCGAGACTACACAAACATTTATTGGGAGCTCGATGATCTCTTAAGCAAGCAGAGAATCCCGTTTTTAACTATGTTACGTGACAGTCAAAACTACATTAAAGCTGCTGAGCGTGGGCTGGGTATTTTTGAAATGGCACCTGCTGCGACCGAGCTTGACCGTGAAATGTGGGAGCCTGTCATAAAATGGGTGAAAAGTAAGCGTAGTCAGCCGTAAAATTTAACGGGCTGGCAAAATAATTTTGCCACACTTTCTGTTTCTAGTATTAATTCGAGAGTGCAACCGTGAATAGATTTATTAAGCCGAATTACATTGTTCGTATAAGTATTTGCATCGTGTATTGCATGACTATTTTTTCAAGCAGCATGGTGATTTCCTCTACTGAGACGATGAAAATTGATAAAGCTGATTACGTAGTCGTTAAAAAATCAGAACGAAAATTGTATCTTTATCGCGGTAGCAAAGTTTTGAAAACATATCGAATTGCGCTTGGCAAAGAGCCTGACGGGCATAAGGCTCGAGAAGGGGATTCACGCACTCCAGAAGGTATTTACAAGCTAGACTGGCGTAACCCAAATAGTAAATTCTACCGTTCTATACATGTTTCTTACCCAAGTAAATCTGATCATCGTAATGCACGTGAACGTGGCGATTCTCCAGGCGGTGAGATAATGATTCATGGCCAACCCAGCAATTGGTTAGAAAAGACAAAACTATTATTTAATCAAGATGATTGGACAGAAGGGTGCATTGCTGTACAAGATCATGAGATGGATGAAATATGGGAAGCTATAGAAGACGGCACACCAATTGAAATCATTCCTTAGACCTCAACGAAAATTATTTCGCAAAAACTTTTTTCAATAAATCGGTTGTGCGTGCAACAGGATTGGTTCTAATTTTTGCTTCTTCAACTGCTAAGTAGTGAAATATTCCATCCATCCCTTTTTCAACTACATAACTGCTCAAGTCTGACTTTACATCCGGCACTAATGGTAGATTTTTATATTCTCCAATTGCTTTATCGTAACTTTGAATAGCTCCAGCTTCTGCCAAACTATCATTAACAATCGGTGTAAACTCATTAACTAAGTCTGGAGTCATTTTCGATTGAAAGTAACGTGTAGCTGCATCATTCTCTCCAGCTAGAATATTGCGAGCATCGTCTAACGTCATTGCAGAAATTGCATTGAAAAATAATTCTTTTGCTTTTGGTGTTGCAATCTCTGCGGCTCTATTCAAACGAGTTTCTAAATCATCCAGCATATCGCTCATTCCAACCTGGTCCAAAGTGGATTGCACCGTCTTTAAACTATCAGGTAATGGGATATGAATATTTGGATCTGCATTAAATCCGTTGGTTGTGCCAAGCTGGTTTACGACTAAATCAGAGCCCACGTACAAAGCTTCTTTTAAGCCTGATGAAATTTCACCGTCGGTTAAATTACTTGTAGAAGTAGATGATGTAACACCAGATTCATTTAATAATTCTTTCGCCTCATCAAACCAGCCAGCCTGTAAAGATCCGACAAGCAAAAATGTAAAAATTTTGATATTTAACAACTTAAACTTCATCATACTTCTCCCAAATTATTTTATTCTGCATTTTGACTATGTCTGTACCACAAAAATATCGACAACATTATGGCGGGAGTACCAAGTAATGCGGCATAGATAAAAAAGTCTATATAACCGAATGAATCAACCACTTTGCCAGAAAAGCCACCTACCAATTTTGGTAAGAACACCATTAATGAGCTGAATAAGGCATATTGCGTGGCTGTGTAGGCACGATTGGTTAAGCCTGAGAGATATGCAATAAAACTTGTGCCAGCTATGCCTCCGCTCAAGTTATCTGCGCTTATGACCATTACGAGAGGCAACATTTTTGGTTCTTGCGTGGCTAACCAAGCAAACACTAAGTTTGTTAGAGCTACAAGTAATGCTGAGACTATCAACATACGCATCACTCCATAGCGCATTACCAATACGCCGCCTAAGAGTGCTCCGAAAATTGTTACAAATAAACCAAAGGTTTTTGATGCCCAAGCAATTTGATGTTCTGTATATTGCATGTCTGCATAAAATGGACCCGACATTACACCCATAGCAATATCACTCATGCGAAATACACTAATGAAAGTAAGTATGATGAGTGCAGCAGCAGCACCGTTGCGAGAGAAAAAATCTACAAATGGGCACACCACAGCACCCAATATCCATGCTATGGGTATGCGTACCGGTCCTGGTAAATGCGTAGAACTGTGTAGAAAATTAATTACACGCTCTTCGTTATGCCAAGTGTCTTTCGAAATGCGTCGTTGTGGTTCTGGGATGATGAAAGTTGTTATGACACCAATTAACATGGCACAACCCATAACTGCATAGGCAATGTTCCAAGAGTAGCTACCAGCAATAAAATATGCACCTGCACCGGCCAACAACATACCCATTCGGTAACCAAGCTGATAAGTGCCAGCCATAGCCCCTTGTTGATTAGCGGGTACTGCCTCAATTCTCCAGGCGTCGATACTGATATCTTGGGTGGCGGATGAAAATGCAACAACTAAAGCAAACAGTACTAAGGTGTGTAATTCCTTAGTTGGGCTAGTGCTTGCTATTGCCCATAAACCAAGAATAATCCCAGTTTGTGCGAGTAACATCCAACTTCTTCGTTGACCAAAAAGCTTACCTAAAAAAGGAATAGACAATCGATCTACAAATGGTGCCCAAACAAACTTAAATCCATACAGCAAAGCTACCCAAGAAATAAAACCTATGGTTGTTCGATCAATGCCTTCCTTGCGTAACCAATAGGATAATGTGCCAAATACTAATAGCAAAGGTAGGCCTGCGGAAAAGCCGAGGAAGAGCATAGCTAAAATATTCTTTTGTTTATAAACGCTTAGCGCTTCTAGCCAGGTTATATTTTCAGTATTGATACTCAAATTTTTAGATCGTAATCAATTAGTAGTGGTGCATGATCTGAAAAGCGTTCATTTTTGTAGATGCTAGCTTTCTTTGCTGTATTGTTTAGCTTTGGTGAAGCAATATGATAATCGATGCGCCAACCTACATTATTAGCCCATGCTTGTCCGCGATTTGACCACCACGTGTATTCATCTTCTTTTTGATTGAGCTCGCGAAAAACATCTATATAACCCACATCGTCAAAGAGTGTATCTAACCAGGCACGTTCTTCAGGCAAAAAGCCAGAATTTTTTTTATTCCCACGCCAGTTTTTCAAATCGATTTCTTTGTGAGCAATATTCCAGTCGCCACATATTATAAATTCCTTGCGACGCTTTTTTAAATTCTTAAGATGCTGCATAAAAGTTTTCATGAAACGAAACTTGGCTTGTTGCCTTTCTTCGCTTGATGAGCCTGATGGTACATAGAGGGAAACTACTGCAAGCTTGTCGAATTGTAGTTCTAAATAACGGCCTTCAATATCAAATTCATCATCACCGTATTTTCGTATCACTTTTTTCGGGGCATGCTTGCTATAAATAGCTACTCCGCTATAACCTTTTTTAAGCGCGTCCACATAATAACAATGGTAACCCTTGGGGAAATAGATAGGGTCTTCCTCAAGCTGATGAATTTGCGCTTTGGTTTCTTGTATACAGACAACATCCGCTTTTTTTTTATTTAACCACTCAAAAAAACCTTTGCGTGCCGCAGCCCGAATACCGTTAGTGTTAATAGTGATAATACGCATATATAAAAGACTTACCCAATTACAGGGTGATTTTAGTACACTAGCAGAGATCAATTAATAAAAGTATACAGATGAAAAATAGTTCTGAATTTATCCAATTTGCTGTTGAACATGGCGCTTTGCAATTCGGTCAATTCACTCTTAAGTCGGGCCGTGTTAGCCCATATTTTTTCAATGCTGGTATGTTTAATGACGGCGCAGCGTTAGATAAATTAAGTAGTTATTATGCTAAGGCTATTGTGGATTCAAAGTTGGATTTCGACATGCTATTTGGTCCGGCTTACAAAGGCATTCCTCTGGTTGCAGCGGTAGCCGTGACCTTGTCACGTGATCATGGAAGAAATTATCCCTATGCGTTTAATCGTAAAGAAGTAAAAAAATATGGTGATGGCGGACAGATTATAGGAGCACCTCTGACAGGCAAAGTGCTAATTATTGATGATGTGATTACTGCAGGGACCGCAATCAATGAAGCTGCAAGTATATTTGCCCAAACCAATAGTCAAGTGGCTGGAGTAGTTATTGCTTTCGATCGACAAGAACGGGGTCAGCAAGATGAAAGTGCATTAACAGCTGTAGAGCAGGTTGAAAGCGATTTAAAGGCGCCAGTAATTTCGGTTGTCAATGCTAGAGGACTTATTGATTACGCTGAATCTAATAATTTGTATGCAGAGCATTTATCTAAGTTGAAAAGCTACTTAGATAAGCACCAATCTAATACCATATAATAATTAAGGTTATTTACAAGGTTACATGAAAGGCCCATTACTGATTCTTATATGATGAGCGAGCAATGTTAGGCGATCAAACTAGCAAATTAAGCTCAAACTTCTTGGAATATGATAGTAATATTCTCATTATAAAATATGTATAAGCTTATATGTTACGAGCAAAGGACTTAATCTATTTGTTATCAATTCTTGCCTTCTGTTTGGTAAGTTTTGCAAATGCACAGTTCTATCGCTGGGTTGATGATACTGGCACGATTCATTACAGCGATAAATTACCTCCAACTGAATCACAACGCGAGCAAGATTTATTAAACGACCAAGGTCGCTTTGTTAAAAATATTCCTGCTCCGAAAACGGAAGGACAGATCGAAGAAGACGAACACCTAGCTAAACTGGAAATTGAAAAAAACGAAAAGTTAGAAAAGTCTATACAGAGAGACCATTTGTTATTAGCGCTATACCTTAATGTTGAAGATATTGAGCGTTTACGAGACGAACGAATAGAAACAGTTGAATCTGCAATTAAAATTACTAAGATACGAAAAATTAAATTCACTAAAAAACTAGATGATCTTTATGCCTCAGAGAATCGATTTGCAACAACTGGTCAGAATATACCACCATGGTTGATTAAAAGCCGCGAACATTATCATGAACAGCTCGCAAATGTTGAAGACATTCTTGCGATTAAAGAAAGAGAAAAATTAAAAATAAAGCAAAGATTTGCTGATGATATAAATCGTTATTTAGAATTAAAAGCTCTCAAATCAGCGGCTGAGTAAAGTCCCTACACCTTGATCGGTAAATAATTCTAACAATACGGCGTGCTGCACACGGCCATCAATTATATGCGCAGTATTCACACCAGAAGATATTGCATCCCACGCGCAGTTAACCTTAGGCAACATGCCGCCCATAATCACTTTACTAGCAATAAGTTCTTTTATCTCATCATGTTTGAGACCCGTTAATAACTTGCCGTCTTTTTTCACACCTGAGGTATTGGTAAGTAAAATAAGTTTTTCCGCAAGCAATGCAGAGGCTATTTTGCCAGCAACGAAATCAGCATTTATATTTAATGACTCACCATCCTCACCTAGACCTATAGGCGCAAGTACTGGGATAATTCGATCTTTATTTAGTTGAGTCAATAAAGCTGAGTTTACTTTGGTAACTTCACCAACATGACCTAAATCAATTATTTCGGGAACGGCTACTTCGGCAGAAAAACGAGCAATCTTTAATCGTTTGGCATTGATTACACCATTATTTTTTCCTGTTAAACCTTGTGCATTTCCACCATGTTGGGTTATGAGCTCTACTATTTCTTTATTCACAATCCCGCCTAGTACCTTCTCGACTACATCCATGGTTTCGCTATCAGTAATACGCAGCCCTTCGATAAATTCAGATTTTTTCCCGAGTTTTTCGAGTGTTTGGCCGATTTGTGGCCCACCTCCGTGCACAATTACTGGATTGATGCCCACCTGTTTCAAAAGTACTATGTCACGTGCAAAACTACTTTTTAAATTTTCATCCACCATGGCATTACCACCATATTTGATGACGATTGTTTTCCCAGAAAATTTTTGAATATAAGGCAAAGCCTCTGTTAAAACTCTGGCTATCGTTTCAGCACTGCTTGATTCCATCTTGATGCGTTAGTAATTAGAAAAATTTAAAAAGGCAATTGTATGTTCGCATCTGTTTTGTACATTTGCTGTCGAAAATCATTCTTAATACTCTCTATTACGTTTTCATCATCGGCCTCAAATCGAATTACCAATGAAGGTGTTGTATTTGAAGCGCGAACAAGGCCCCAACCATTTTCATAATCAGCTCGGATACCATCTATAGTGGTGATTTTTGCATCAGGTAAATCGACAACAGCTGTAAATTTCTTCATAAACTCGTGTTGTGCTCCGTCCTCGTCAAAGTGCAAATTAATCTCTGGTGTACTGATGGAGTTTGGCAAGGTCGCAAATAACGCACTGCTGGATAAATCTTGCTTGGTAATAATTTCTAACAAGCGTGCTGCAGTATAAAGTGCATCATCAAAGCCATACCAGCGTTCTTTGAAAAAGATATGACCACTCATTTCACCTGCTAATTCAGCACCCGTCTCAGCCATTTTGTTTTTAATGAAGGAGTGACCTGTTTTCCACATAATGGCTTTACCACCAGCTTTTTCAATAACAGCAGCTAAATTTCTGGATGATTTCACATCGAAAATAATTTTTGCGCCTGGCTTTCTAGAAAGTACATCTAGCGAATAAAGCATCATCTGGCGATCGGCCCATAGCACCTCGCCCTGATCATCAATTACTCCTACTCGATCGCCATCACCATCAAACGCAAGACCTAAGTGCAATTTATTGTCGTTCACACAAGAAATTAAATCTTCTAGATTTTTTGCATCGCTGGGGTTGGGATGGTGGTTTGGAAAGCTTCCATCTACATCACAATACAAATCAAAAATTTCACAGCCCAACCGTTTAAATAATGTAAGTGCCGCAGGTCCGGCAACACCATTGCCGCAGTCAACACCTATGCGTAGTGGGCGTGACAGCTTCACGTCATCGCAAATCCTTGAGATGTAAGTATCTAGTAGATTTTCTTTTCTTATGTTGCCTGTACCAGTTTTAAGTTTATTGTTAACAATGCATTGGTAAATATCTTGAATGTTGTTGCCATACAATGTTTTGCCATCCATTAACATTTTTAGGCCATTGTATTCAGGCGGGTTATGGCTACCTGTAACCATCACACCTGCACCTGTTTCAAGTTTATGCGTTGCGTAATACAATACCGGTGTTGGTACTTGACCAATATCTATGACATCACACCCACTGGCCTGTAAACCCTGGCTTAAGTTTTCAACTAATTGCCTACTTGAGCTTCTTCCGTCTCTAGCTACTACTACAGTTTTACTATTTGGGTACAAAGTTCCCAGTGCCTGTCCCACCAGTCCAGCAACTTCAGGTTTCAGTGCAGTCTCGACCACGCCACGTATGTCGTAAGCACGGAAAATATGATGATCTATATTCATATAAAAAATTATGTAATTAACCTATTAAGGAAAGATAAAATACCAAGCTTTATGTTTTGCCGGTGTGACCAAAGCCACCCTCACCCCGTTCACTAGTAGTAAATTCTTTAACGATTTCAAACGCAGTTTGCACAATTGGCACAATTACTAGTTGAGCAATGCGGTCGCCGACATGGATATCAAATGATTCGTTGCCACGATTCCAGAGCGAAACCATTAATGGACCTTGATAATCCGAATCGATCAGTCCAACTAGATTACCTAATACGATACCATGTTTATGTCCTAAACCTGAGCGCGGTAAGATGGTTGCGGCAAGCTCAGAGTCTTGGATATAAATAGATATACCCGTCGGGATCAATACTGTCTCTTGTGGTGCAATAGTTATGGATGAATCTATACAAGCGCGTAAATCCATACCTGCAGATCCCTTGGTTGCATAAGTCGGTAGCGGGATTTCTTTGCCAATTCGGCTATCGAGTATTCTTATTTCTGTCTTTTGCGTTTTTGAGTACTGTGACATTGCTTCTTTTATCTGTGCTTGCGTAACGTTCTGCGATTAGACCAATAAGCCGTCGCGCGATTTTTGTTTTTGTATCACGCTCTAATGAGCAATGTCCACCCACCCAATAAACTTCTAAAGCATTTTCAGGGCTATCAAATCCAATGCTGGTATCAGAAACATCGTTGCCGGCTATCATGTCTAGACGTTTGCGTTCTAATTTCTGTTTGGCATATTTATTAAGTTCACGAGTCTCTGCGGCAAAGCCGACTACAAAAGGTTTAATATTTTGCTTAGCAACATCAGCAATAATGTCTGGGTTGCGCACCATTTCTATCGATAGATCATCATGAAGTTTTTTTATTTTTTCTGGTTGTTTTGCAACCGGTCGATAATCTGCAACCGCGGCACAGCTTATAAAGATTTGTTGAGTTTCAATATCTGCTTGCACAGCATCAAACATTTCTTGTGCGGTAGTTACTGATGTACATTCGATGCCATCAGGCGTATGCAATGAAACCGGCCCAGAAATGAGTTGTACATTGGCGCCTGCATCATGAGCCGCTTCTGCAATGGCATAACCCATGCGTCCTGAGCTGCGATTACTAATGTAACGCACGGGATCAATTGGCTCGCGAGTAGGTCCAGCCGTTACCATGACATTAATACCAGTGAGCTCACCAGTATTGAATAAATTGCTTAAGGAAAGTAGTAATTGATGTGGTTCAAACATACGTCCTTCACCCACATCACCACAAGCTTGTGAGCCGGAAGCCGGGCCAAAAAATAATACGCCGCGTTTGAGTAACAACTCGACATTGTCTTGAGTCGCACTATTTGCCCACATAACCTGATTCATAGCTGGGGCTAGCGCTATTGGAGCTTTAGTCGCTAAGCATATTGTGCTGAGTAAATCATCGGCACCACCATGGGTCAATTTAGCTATTGTGTTTGCACTTGCAGGTGCAATTTGTACAGCGTCTGCCCAACGCGCCAGTGCAATATGGTCCATACCATTTGCCGACTCGGCATGTTCAAATTCATCTGATAGGACTGGATTGCCAGATAAAGCTTGAAATGTAAGAGGTGTGATGAATTCTTTAGCTGAGCGTGTCATTACTACTCGCACCTGCGCATGCGCACGAATTAGCTCGCGTACTAACTCTGCGCTTTTATAGGCAGCTATACCGCCGCTCACGCCGAGTAAAATATTTTTATTGGCTAATGACATATCGCTCAGTCTACCAAATATAAGTCTGAAAATGGTTTAATTCCTATCGCACTTTACCAAGTACTTGAGGCCATTGGTCAGCAATATCAAGGGGTTATGGTTATAGTGAAATTGATGAGGGGGATGCAGGGTAATAATAGATTGGCCAGATGATAAGCACCCACGTAAACGCATACTTGAGCGAGGGGCTAATGCGCTTTCAGATGCAGAGTTGCAAGAATTTTTTATGCATTGGTGAAAAGGAAAGTCAGCGGTCAACTTAGCATTGGATCAGATTTCGCGATTTGATAGATTGCGCCAGTTATTGTGCGCTGAATTAAAATTACCCAGCTAAAGGTTTAGGTTCTGCAAATAATGCTCAATTACAAACTGGTCTTTATACAAGTGCGATATTTTGAAAAATAAGTGCTCGCATGTTTATTTTTAGATTCCAAATATAGAGCAATTGAATTTGATGAATTGTTTGTAAGAAGTTTATATAACGCAGAAGTTCATCCTAGAGAAGTTGTGAAATAAGCACTAAAACATAATGCCAATGCAATTAGGCTTTTATAATAATCGTTATTACAGCGATTCTGTGCCCAGTAAATCTGATATTTAATTTACAAATATCTTACACTATGCGTTATTGTTAATGGACATTAAAGTGCTAGAGCACGTAATTATTGCTAACAAAGAGATCTCTTTAGCAGAAACCGATCTGATGTAATAAATACGAAACACAGGGGTAAAAAGGCTGCGCAAAGTCAATTGCGTGGGCTTTTTGAAAAACGTTAAAAAATTACTTTTTTAGGCTATCACGAATTTCGCGTAGTAAAATAACTTCTTCTGGTGGCGACGCTGGCGCTTGTTTTTCTTTTTTCTTCATACTGTTAACTGCTTTAATAATCATAAAGATTACAAAAGCAATAATTAAAAAGTTAGTCAAAGCTTGAATAAATGCACCATAACCAAACTTCGCTGCGTCTTCACCATCGCCTAACGCTATACTAAGATGAGTAAAATCTATACCACCTGTGAGTAAAGCAATAATTCTTACACTCGAACCAACAACGGCAGTTACTGCGGCACCGATGATAATTCCGGTGGCCATATCCATCATATTGCCTTTCGTAACAAACTCTTTAAATTCGCTTACCATTCCCATGATAACTCTCTTGAAATTTTTTAAAGTTATTTAGAGTCGAAGGAACTGTAATCAGCAATACTTGTAAATACAAGTTAAGTTACAAATGCTATATCTTGTTGATATTATTGTAAATAATTACGCTACTAATTGTTTAAGAGCAACTATAAGTTGATCCACATGCGCTATATCATGAGTTGCAGAAAAACTTATTCTCAACCTTGCAGTGTTGCTTGGAACTGTGGGTGGGCGGATTGCCGGTACAAGTATTCCAAGATTTAAAAGTTGCTCACTTACATGCATTGCAGTTTGAGATGCACCTAAAATTATCGGTTGTATAGGCGTGTCTGAAGCAGAAATGTTTATCCCCTCTTGTTCACAACGATCTCGGAAATGCTGAATTAACTCTTGTAATTTTTCTCTACGCCAAGTTTCCTTTTTAAGGAGTCGTAGACTGGTCCGAGTAGCTTCAGCAATTGCAGGAGGTAGTGCTGTGGTATAAATATAACTATGCGCTTTCTGAGTTATCCATTCAATAGTATCTTTTTTTGCTGCAACAAATGCGCCAAAGGTTCCAAATGCTTTGCCAAGCGTACCTATTAAAATATCATCGTAAGATAATAAACCCTCAGTGCTGCCTTTGCCATGTTCCCCTAGCACACCAATACCGTGGGCATCATCGACAATTAGTTTTGCGTTATGCTTATTTGCTATTGATTGTAATGCTTTAACTGGGGCGACATTTCCATCCATGCTAAACACACCATCAGTTAAAATAATTTTGCTAGAACTTTTTTCCTTATCAATATTTTTATCTAACTGACTCATATCTTGATGTGCGTATCTACTTAATTTTGCGCGAGATAGCAAAGCTGCATCATTGAGAGAGGCATGGTTAAGTTTGTCTGCAAAAATGGTACTGTTGCGTGTAGCGAGAGAACTAACAGTGCCTAAATTTGCCATATAGCCTGTGGAGAACAGCAATGCTTTTTCACAACCGATAAATTCTGCCAACTCTTTTTCTAAAGTTGCATGACTTTTGTGATGGCCTGTTATTAGATGTGAGGATCCTGCACCAACACCATTTTCAGTCGCCGCATTTACTAAGCATTCAATAACTTTTGGATGATTTGCTAGGCCAAGATAATCGTTGCTACAAAAAGATAAAACTTTTTTCCCGTTTATAATGGGCTCGACCTGTTGAGCTGTGGAAATTAACTTACGAGTTCGATAGAGATTCTCGTGCCGAAGTTTGTCTAGCTCTGTTGCTAGATCTTTCATATTAATGAGGTGTTATGTGTGATATAGGTTTAATTAATGGTAACAGTAGTTTGGCCAGCTGATTCAGTATCTGAAGTAATCTGCGGGCTTAAAGCAGAATTAACTTGGTCTGCCTGAATGCCAAGTTTAGTGAATAAATCTCGATCTTTTTGTGTTGCTGGATTTTTAGCAGTAAGCAAAGTCTCACCATAAAATATTGAATTAGCACCTGCGAAAAAGCACAGTGCTTGGGTCTGTTCATTCATATCTTCGCGCCCAGCAGATAAACGAACATAAGTCTTAGGCATTAATATACGGGCAATGGCAATGGAGCGAATAAATTCAAACGGATCTAGTTTTTCTATACCCTCCAGTGGAGTGCCTTTAATCTGAATTAACATATTAATCGGTACAGACTCAGGATGTTTAGGCAAGTTCGCGAGTTGCAATAATAACCCCGCACGATCTTCTCTTGACTCTCCCATGCCAAGAATACCGCCACTACATACATTGATGCCAGAATTTCGCACATGCTCAAGGGTGACTAAGCGATCTTGATAGGTGCGGGTGGTAATTACACTGCCATAAAATTCTGGTGAAGTATCCAGATTATGATTGTAATAATCTAATCCAGCAGTTTTTAATTTCTGAGCTTGTGGTTCAGTTAACATGCCAACTGTTACGCATGTCTCAAGGCCAATATCTTTAACCACTTCCACCATTTGAATTATCTGATCTAAGTTTTTATCCGAAGGGTTACGCCAAGCAGCGCCCATGCAAAATCTGGATGCACCAGCCTCTCTAGCTGCAAGTGCATTTTGTTTCACTTCATCCAGTGACAATAAGCGTTCTTTTTCGATATCCGTATCATAGTGACCGCTTTGTGGGCAGTAAGCACAGTCTTCAGGGCATGAGCCTGTTTTTACTGAGAGCAATGTGCTGACTTGCACTTTGTTTGGATCATGATGCTCACGAAAAATACGGTGCGCGAGATATAATAAATCATTAAAAGGCAGTTGATATAAGTCTAAGACTTCGTGTTTTTCCCAGTCATTGCGCATAATTTCAGATTGCATTTGTTTGCTTTGCCGTAATTGTTAACGATAATAGTGCTAGCAAGTCTAATCTTTTGCAGGGGGGTGTCAATAAAAGCATAACTTCAAAGCACAGCTGATTATTTCTGCTTTAAAGAAAGCAGGTTTAAAGTTTGTCTACATTGCAATGATGTTGGGCACAAAGGAATGAATTTTTGTGAGCGATGCTATCAATGGCTATCTTAGATTGAATATTTATGCGGTCGTTGTTTATCCATCATGTAGTCACCTAAACCAATAATGTGCAAAGATTCCAATAAATACCACCAATCCAAAGTATTGATTATTTAAAAACGCATTTAAGCAGCGATCAGGAAAACGGTGTTTGATTAACATTTGTTGATAGACGAAAAATAAACTAGCAGCTGCAATACCTGCATAGTACATCCAACCCATATTCATATTTTTCCCCACTAATACCAAGCAAACAATCACGAGAATTTGCATCAAGCCAATTGCGGCTTTATCCATTGGGCCAAATAAAATTGCCGTAGATTTCACACCTATCTTTATATCATCTTCTCGGTCAGCCATTGCATATAGGGTGTCATAAGCCGTTGCCCATGTTACTGCACAAGTAAACAACAACCATGCAACAGGGGTTGGGTAATCACCTGTTATTGCTGTAAATGCCATCGGTATTGAGCATGCAAATGCAAGGCCTAGATGAACCTGTGGCAAAAAATGAAAACGTTTCATGAACGGGTAAGTGGCGGCCAACAACGCCGCACCTATGGCAAAGTAAATGGTGAGATTATTTAAAAAGATAAGTGCGAGGATGAAGGCTAGTAAAGCTAATACTGCGCTAACTATAAGCGCTTCTTTTGGCTCAATTAGACCGCTAGCAACGGGGCGTTGCTGTGTTCTTGCAACTAATGGGTCTATGTTTCTATCAGCATAATCATTTATTGCGCAGCCTGCGGAACGCATGAGCACAACACCTAGTATAAAAATGATTAGAATCGTAATGTTGGGCATACCATCGGCCGCGATAAACAGTGCCCAGAGCGTTGGCCATAGCAGTAATAATATACCAATAGGCTTATCCAGTCGGATCAGCTTTGTATAGAGTGCTAGTCGATTAAGATCTAGCTTATATAATTTTACTGAGGACTTTTTTATGCGCTGAATCATAAGCTTGGCTTTAGTGCTAGCTCAGGTCGAAAATAATGATAAGCCATTGCGGTATCTGGTCGTTTGCCTCGCCATAAATAAAATGCTTCCGCGGCTTGCTCTAACAACATACCAAAGCCATCCACAACGCTGCCAGCATTGTGTAATTTTGCCCACTGCATAAAAGGAGTGTCATGGTTGCTATATAAAAGATCATAACAACAGGTACTAGGACCAATTATTTCCACAGGCAGTTCGACATTGTTCCCTTGTAGGCCGGCAGATGTGGCATGTAGGACTAAATCGAAATTCTGTTTTGGAATTTCAGTTAGCGCACAGCTTTTAGCATCTCCAAAAACTTTGAATTGCTTAGCTATTACATCAGCTTTACTAGCTGTACGGTTTGCAATAACTAACTCATCGGGCTGTTCATTTAATAATGGCTCAACAATGCCTTGTGTCGCGCCACCAGCACCAATAATTAATATTTTTTTATATGCGATTTGGATTCGCAAAGTCTTTTTTAAATCTCGTAATAATCCAATACCATCTGTATTCGCACCAATGAAGTTACCAATTTCATTTGTATAGATAGTATTTACCGCTCTCGCATGTTTTGCATAATCTGTAAGTTCATCAACAAACTTACAAGCATCCTTTTTAAAAGGAACAGTAACATTCAAGCCTTTGCCGCCATTTGCAAAAAACTCAGTTACTATCAGTGAAAATTTATCTTTATCCGCAAATATTTTTTCATAAGCTATATTCTCACCAGTTTGATCGGCAAATAAAAGATGGATGTCTGGAGATTTACTATGTTTGATTGGATTGCCAATCACCGCATAATGATCAACTGTGGTGAGGTCTGAATTATTTGCCATAGAATGATTTCATTGACGATCCGGCGGTAATTTAGTTAAAACGCGTAAGAAATATTTTACCAGTTACTTATTAAGCCATTGGGCAACATCTTTAGCATAATAAGTAAGAATAGCGTCTGCACCAGCGCGTTTAATGCATAAAAGTGATTCCATCACACATGCATTTTCATCCAACCAGCCATTTTGAGAGGCAGCTTTAAGCATGCTGTATTCACCACTTACTTGATACACAAAAGTTGGCATTTTAAGTTCGTCTTTCACACGGCGAACGATGTCTAAATAAGGCATGCCTGGTTTTACCATTACCATGTCCGCACCCTCATGAATATCTAATTCAACTTCGCGTAACGCTTCATCGGAATTTGCTGGGTCCATTTGGTAGGTATATTTATTGCCACCTGCTAAGTTGGATGCAGAGCCTACAGCATCACGAAACGGACCATAAAAACTAGAGGCATATTTTGCGGAGTAAGCTAGAATTTTTGTATTGTGAAAGCCTTGTTCTTCTAGGCTTGTACGAACACCACCGATACGACCATCCATCATGTCAGATGGTGCGACTATATCTGCTCCAGCTTCAGCATGGGATAAAGCTTGTTTAATAAGCACATCAACCGTTTCGTCATTTAGAACATAGCCATTGTTATCTAGTAATCCATCTTGCCCATGTGATGTAAATGGATCTAGAGCTACATCACTGATTACACCTAGCTCAGGTAATTCAATTTTTAGTTCTGCTATTGCACGTTGTGCTAAGCCATTCGCATTGTAAGACTCTTCTGCTTGCTCTGATTTTTTATCGGATTCGATGACTGGAAAAATGGCTATAGAAGGAATGCCAAGTTTATATAAGTGTTCCGCATCTTTTATCAGCTCATCGATGCTCAAGCGTTCGACACCTGGCATAGATTCAACTTCTTCTCTTCGCTGTTTCCCTTCGGTAACAAACACCGGGTAAATCAAATCACTCACATGTACGCGGTTTTCGCTTACTAACTCACGTGAAAAACGGTCTGTACGTAATCTACGCATACGTGTTTTTGGATACTGGCTGCTCATATTACTAAACTGAGTTTATGCTTATTTATAAATTATTTGACCTAGAATCTTAAAAAGCTGGGTATTTATGGAGTTAAAGTATACAACGCTTAAGACTCAAAGGAGTTAACAATAGGCTTATTGGGGTTGGTTTAGTCTTATGCTGTCAACCAATCACGTGCAGGTAGAAATTCTGTATACAATTTTTCTTCTGCAGTGCCAGGCTCTGGTGTCCAATCATACTGCCAGCGTACTTGTGGCGGTAAAGACATCAAAATCGATTCTGTTCGTCCACCAGACTGTAAGCCGAACAAGGTGCCACGGTCATACACCAGATTAAATTCCACATAGCGCCCGCGACGGTATAACTGAAAGTTTCGATGCTGTTCATTAAAGTCATGATCTTTTCGACGCTCGACAATGGGCAAATAAGCTTTAAGAAAAAGATCGCCTACGCTCTTAAATAGTTTAAAGCTATTTTCAAAACCACTTTCATTATAGTCATCAAAGAATAAACCGCCAATACCCCGAGCTTCATTGCGATGCTTAATAAAGAAATATTCATCGCACCATTTTTTAAACTTTGCATACAACTCGGTATCAACTTCATCACAAGCTTGTTTTGCAGTCTGATGCCAAAATGTCGCATCTTCTTTAAAGCCATAATAAGGTGTGAGATCAAATCCACCACCAAACCACCATACTGCTGATTCATTTTCTTTTTCAGCAGTAAAGAATCGAACATTGCAATGTGAGGTAGGCACGAAGGGATTGTTTGGGTGAATAACTAACGATACCCCCATCGCTTGATAACTTCGCCCGGCAAGATCAGGGCGTTGTGTGGTAGCTGCGGGCGGTAGTTGGTCACCAAAAACATGTGAAAATCCTACACCGGCTTGTTCAAATACAGCGCCATTTTGCAGGATTCTAGTTCGGCCCCCACCCCCTTCAGGCCGCTTCCAGTTATCTTCTTGAAATTTTGCTACACCATCTTGCGTTTCTAATTGTTCGCAATTGCGGTTCTGTAAATCAAGTAAATAGTTTTTTACACTGTCGATATCAGGTTGCATAATTTTTTAACGTAGTGTTTCACCACTGAGTAAGTCTTTTATTTTACTAGGAATGCCTGTTCCTGGTTTGCCTATGATCACATAGTCTACGTGTGGTCCAAACCACTCTCTAATTTCTTGTCTATTAATAAGTGTTTTATAGCCAGAGATATTAGCACTGGTAGAAATGATACCTTGGATTGAAGCGCATAATTTAAGCGCAATAGTGTGTGTAGTAATTCGTACAGCGACTTTTTTGGACTTACCTACAACCCATTTTGGAGTTTCCGCGCGTGGCGGCGCCAACCATGTAGTATTCATGGTTGAGGCTATGCGTTTATTTTGTGTTTCTGATAGTGTGTGTGTGTGTTGCTGCATAGCGTCTATGTTTGCAACAAGTAAAATTAAGCCATTTTCTACTGCACGATTTTTTAACCAGAGAATTCTATTTACCGCATCCTCATTACTAGGGTCACAGCCTAGCCCTAATACTGTTTCGGTAGAATAAGCAATTACGCCGCCATGATTTACTATTGCAATGGCTTGCGAAACTTGATTAGCTAGCACTGTTATTCTGATGAGCTGCTATCGCTGCTAAGAATTTTCTTAGCAGGTTTCTTTTTAGCTGCTGCCTTTCTCTTAGTGGTCTTTTTCTTAGCAGGTTTCTTTTTAGCTGCTGCCTTCTTTTTGCGGCCCCATTTCTTTTCAGGTGCTTCAGCAAGCATTTTTTGACAATCTGTAAGGCTGAGAGATTTAGGTTCAGTACCTTTTGGTACTTTTACATTCTTATTGCTATCAGTTACGTAAGGCCCATAATGACCATTTAGAATTTGTATGCCTTCTTCTTCCCAAGCGTTTATAATTTTGTTGGCATCTGCAATTTTTTTCTCAGCGATAATTTCTAAAGCACGTTGTAAAGTGATGGTGTAAGGGTCATCTGCACTATCTTTTTTGATAGAAACATATTTACTGCCGTATTTTACATAGGGACCAAATCGGCCAATGCTGGCTGATACAGGTTCTCCTTCTTCTGTTTCGCCTAAATCGCGCGGCAACTTAAATAATTCCATTGCCTGTTCATACGTAATGTCAGCCATTTTTTGGCCTGGCAGTAAGCCGGCAAATTTTGGTTTTTCTTCGTCTTCTTTCGTGCCAATGATTACAAATGGCCCGTAACGTCCCATGCGCACACTGACGGGTTTGCCAGATTTGGGATCCGTCCCTAACTCACGTGCCTGTACTGCTTCTTCGCGAGTAACACTGCCTTCTTTTTCTTCAACGAGCTCAATGAGTGGCTTCCAATACGTGCGCATAACTTGCACCCATTCTTTTTCGCCACGTGAAATTTCGTCTAATTCATCTTCTAAGTTTGCTGTAAAATCATAATCTACATACTGCGTGAAGTGTTTAGTAAGAAAATCATTTACTAATTTTCCCACTTCCGTAGGTGTAAAACGTCGACTCTCAACTTCTGCATACTCTCGATACTGTAAAGTAGAGATGATGTTGGCGTAAGTTGAAGGGCGGCCAATTCCAAATTCTTCTAAAGTCTTCACTAAGGTCGCTTCTGTAAAACGGGGCGGTGGCTCTGTAAAGTGTTGTTCGGTTCTTATTTCATTGAGACTTACGGTTTCACCAACCTCTAATGCAGGCAGCATACGTTCATCTGATTCTTCTTTTTTGTCGTCTAGTCCTTCTTGATAGACCTGCATAAAACCGGGATCTTTAATTGATGAACCGGTAGAGCGAAATATATTTCCATCACCGCAGGCAAACTCTACTGCGACTAAATCTAAGGTGGCGTGAACCATCTGACTGGCAACCGCTCGTTTCCAAATTAACGAATAAAGTTTCATCTCATCCGCGCTAAGAAACTTTTTAACTTCTTCTGGTGTGCGCATGAAAGAAGTTGGGCGAATGGCTTCGTGAGCTTCTTGTGCATTTTTAGATTTGGTTTTAAACACACGCACTTCGCTAGGCAAGTTATCTTTACCAAAACGCTGCACAATATAATCGCGCAATTCATCTAATGCTTCTTGCCCTAGTACGACAGAGTCCGTACGCATATAGGTAATTAACCCAATGGCTCCATCTTCTAATTCTTTACCTTGATATAAGGCTTGGGCGACCGCCATGGTCTTTTTGGCAGAAAATCGTAGTTTGCGAACGGCTTCTTGTTGCAAAGTAGAAGTCGTGAAAGGTGCAGCAGGATTTCGCTTACGTTCTTTCTTATCAACGGTTTTAACTACGAGCTTGCCATTAGCATTTTTATCTAATAGTTGTTTGGCAGCAGAGGCATCGTTCTCATTATTTATGTCAAACTGTTCAAGCTTTTTGTCTTTATAAATGTTTAGCTTGGAGAGAAACTCCTGCTTGTCTTTTTCGCAATCTGCCTCAATGGTCCAATATTCTTGCGGATCAAATTTTTCGATTTCTTTTTCTCGCTCACAAAGTAAACGTAAGGCGGGACTTTGGACACGGCCTGCAGATAAACCACGTCTAATTTTTTTCCACAGTAACGGCGAGAGATTGAAACCAATAAGGTGGTCTAAAGCACGGCGAACTAGATAAGCATGAATTAAGTCGTAAGATAATTCTCTTGGATTTTCTATGGCTTCATTAACTGCACGCTTGGTAATTTCGTGAAATACCACCCGACGTACGTCTTTGTCTTTTAGCAGACCACGTTCTTTTAATATTTCATAAAGATGCCATGAAATGGCTTCGCCTTCGCGATCCGGGTCAGTTGCAAGGTGAAGCACATCAGATTTTTTTAGTGCTTTTATAATAGCGTTAATATGCTTTTCGCTATCTTTTTTAATCTCATACTTCATCTCGAATTCATTATCTGGATCAACTGCACCATTTTTCGATAATAAATCTCGTACGTGGCCTACTGACGCAAGCACACTAAAGTCTTTGCCAAGATATTTTTCAATTGTCTTAGCTTTGGCTGGAGATTCTACAATGACTAAATTTTTACTCATGTGTTATGCAATAACAAAAAATTAAAGGTTAGTACTATTAATAAGCACTCATGGCGGCGCACTATTACGCGTTTCTGATGTGTTTGTAAATCCCTATAGCGCTATTCTTAGCAGAAATACCGTCTAATATAAAAGTTTTTACAGAAATATTTATAACGATAGCCATTAAAATTGAAAAGTATTGCGGCGAATGTATTTGCCGGTTTCATGACGTGAAACTTGGTTATTCAGTTCTAAAATCAAAAGGATAGATGAAACTGCCTCTATACATAGTCCGCTCTGTTCAATTAATGCATTGATACTAATTGGTTCATGACCCATGCTCTCCAAGATTATTTTATACTGTGGGTCTAATGAACTATCTTAATTGTGGTTCCGCTAGTAAATTTGCGGCAAGTTTTGGCTTACCCAAAACATATAAAACACACGGTGAGTCAGAAATCTGTTTATGCAATGTGGGCTATGCTGGGTCTTGAATGGTCAGTGAGTGATGATTTTCATGTTCTAGCCAGGCAAGGTCGCATTGTATGGCATTTTCTTTTGTTGTTTGTATACCTTCGATGATGGTCTTATCAATTTCATGTGTCTGTAGTTCAATATGCCTTGCTTGTAGGATGTTTTCGGGAGATTTAAATCGTGAAAATAATTTTTGTAGTTTTATCGCGGTCCGAGTTTGTCGATATGAATCAGAGTTAGCCAAGCTTCGAGTTGTTGCATGTATAGCTACTAGTAATATTGTCCAAATTAGAATTGTAAAGACTTAAATATATAAACGAAAAGGTACATACAAGAATCGGCATTGTATGCTCATGAGATTTATTGTGAAAGCTTTGGGCGTTTAAGGACTGGTAGCAGAGTCTCCGACTCGTATGGACCTTGAGGTTTCCATGATTAAAGCGTAACTGACTTTTTCAAAGGTACGAAACACCATTGCGCGCCCCGAACTTTCTTCGGGTAGTTCAACCTTTACCAAGGAGCCTGGTTTTTCAAATGGGTCTGCGACCACACGACCAGCTTGATTGATATCTAGTACATGACCTTTTTCAATTCCATTACGTTCACCTAGATTAATCGTGATTACTTGAAAGGTACCCACTTGGCTGATGGCATCAAACAAAGAGATTACATAGCCATGAGTATTTTCGGGTGGAATATGGGGCATAAATTCAGTGTCTACTTCACCAAAATCTACAGGCAATAAACGGTCACCTCGCAGCGCTTCGCGTTTAGTCAGAGTTAAGTCAAGGGTTGCCGGGTCATCTGAACGGATAATTTCACCATCACCAACGACAATGGCTTCATAACCAATCAATTCGTTTGTTTTTGGATCATGCAATGCTTCACCTTTGCGGAAAACGGTGTACTGGCCTTGTGGTTCATCATCGAAGCCGCGTACATAAACACGATCACCAGCCCCAAATGCAAGCCTTTCTTCAATTGAACTTAAGATGTACGGAGCGCTGTCTAAGGTTTCTTCGCTCACAATGCGTGGACGAATAATAAATTGTTGGATGGCTGGGATGGGTATACTAAGGGCTTGTGCGTCGATATTTTCATTACGTACTTTAGGGGATAGTTTAGACACCCTTGGGCCATCACCCACGGTCAAATAGGGTTTCCCACCTACATAAAAGATAGAAATCACATCACCAGGGTAAATCAAATGTGGGTTATTAATTTGTGGATTCAAATACCAAATCTCTGGCCAGTACCATGGCTGAACTAAAAATCGATTCGATAGGTCCCATAAAGTATCTCCATGCACTACCGTATATTGCTCTGGAGCCGAAACCTTAAATTCAACATTATGCTTTTCGGGGGATACTGGTAAGTTCTCTAATCGTGGTTCGCTTGATGCGGGCAATGTTTTTGCTTCAGCGACATCGATATCCACAGCTGTTTCGCCTACTTCGATATCGACTTCTGCCGAATTTTCGTTGCTGGATTCTGATGTAGTAGTACAAGCCGCTAAGAATGTGACCAATAGGCAAGCTATGAGAGGTGTAAAAAAATTGCCGTGATTGTTGAATTTCCGCAGCATATTGATCCTTGATCCGTTGTTATAGATGATTTTTTGCTAAACTAGCTGTCAACATTTTTATATATGAGTATAGCCTTATTTAGCATAAGGGTATCTTATATGTGAATTTAAAAGGCAACACTAAAATAATTTATAACTATTGTTTAACTTAATGGCACTCATAGAGATTTTACACTTTCCTGACCAAAGGTTGAGAAAAAAAGCTACCCCAGTCGATGAGGTGAATGATCAGGTCCGACAGACGGTGATGAACATGTTTGAGACCATGTATGACGCACCAGGGATAGGCTTGGCTGCCACTCAAGTGAACATTCAACAACAGATTATCGTCATTGATATAACTGAGAATAAAACTGCTCCTTTGTGTCTGATTAACCCTGTAATCCTTGCAAAGGATGGTGAAGAAGAGATGCAGGAAGGCTGTTTATCGGTACCTGGTATATTTGAGAATGTGCGGCGTGCTGAAAAGATCACAGTGAAGGCATTGGATCAACAAGGAGTGGAATTTACGCTAGAAGCTGACAGTTTACTCGCGGTATGTATTCAACATGAAATGGATCATTTAGAAGGCAAGCTTTTTGTAGATTACTTATCGCCTCTAAAATTGCAACGCATAAAAAAGAAAATACTTAAGTTGAAAAAACTTGAACCATCAGAGCATGATACTCCGCCACAGTCCGCCAACATCATTTGAAGGCATGATGTAATTAACTCTTTAAATACGTAACCTCTAGGAATTCGCGTCATCAAGTTTTACTCGACATCCAGCGCATTTCAAATAATCGAATAAAATACATGAGCAAAGACTTAAAAATTATTTTTGCAGGAACTCCAGACTTTGCAGCATCAGCACTGCAATCATGCGTTGAAAGCAAACATCACGTAGTCGCAGTGTTCACTCAGCCAGATCGGCCAGCCGGTCGCGGGCAAAAAATTAAATATGGCCCAGTAAAACTGCTCGCAATGGATGCAAGCATTCCAGTTTTCCAGCCACAATGCCTAGAAGAAGAACAATTCGCTCAAATAAATAATTTTCAAGCAGATGTGATGTTGGTAAGCGCCTACGGGTTACTGTTGCCTAAACAGGTGTTGAGTATTCCTAAATTGGGTTGCATTAACATTCATGCTTCTTGTCTGCCAAGGTGGAGAGGTGCTGCACCCATTCAACGTTCGATTATTGCTGGCGCGCAAAAGACTGGAATCAGCATAATGCAAATGGAAGAAGGCTTAGATGCTGGCCCCGTCTTGCAACAGTTTGAATGTGAAATTAAAACCACTGATACAGGGCAAATTTTACATGATCGACTTGCTAGGATATCTGCGGATGAAATTGTGCAAGTTTTAGAGAACTTGCAGGAAGGTAAGTTTGTGCCCCATCCTCAAGATGAAAGTCAGGTTAGTTATGCGAAAAAAATTACTAAGCAAGAAGCTAATATCAATTGGCAAGAAAGCGCTGAAGAAATTGAGCGTATGATTCGAGCCTTTAACACTTGGCCAGTTGCCTATACATTTTTTGAACAAATACGACTGCGTATTTGGCAAGCCGAAGTGAGTGATACAGTCAGCGATAAACCGCCTGGTTCTATCATCAGCAACAACAAACAGAGCATTGAAGTGGCAACCGGGAGAGGGGCCTTAAGCATAATCTCGTTACAGCTTGCGGGAGGTAAAATTATCAGCGCCCAAGATTTTCTTAATGCCCATGATGTTAGTGAACATTGCTTCACAATCGAGCCAATTAGCAATCAACTTAGAGCCTCGGCATGACTGCTAATTGGCTACAAAGATCTCCCATTTTTTTATTGGCCACAAGCATCATTGTGTTTATGCTTGTCTTTTTAACCGCTTCAGCAAGTGCTAAAACTAATGCTATCCAGGTTAACTATTTAAATGTAATCGAGCTCAATAATGAATTGCGTTTAGATGCGGAAATTGCGTATGAATTAAATAGTGAAGTTAGAGAAGCATTAATTAATGGTATCCCATTGATATTTCAAGTTGAAGTGCAAGTAGTATATTTACAAAATTGGTTTTGGGACAAAGTAATTGCAACGGCGGTAAAAACTCATTTATTAAAATATCATATACTTAGCAAACAATATTTATTGGAAAACCTTGAAACGGGCGAAAGCGATAGTTTTCCCGATCTAGAATCAGTGTTGAAACAGCAAGGCAGAGTTTCTGCGATGCACATTTCTAAAGCTGATTATTTAAATCTACAACAAACCTATGTTGTAAAAGTACGTTCGCAGTTACTGACAAGTAAATTGCCTTTACCATTAAGAATGAAAAGCTATTTTTCACCTAAGTGGAGATTAGATAGTGGGTGGTATAAATGGCAGTTATAGAAAAACAAACCAATTTACGTATATGGCCGATTATATTTTTGTTCGGTTTATTAATGGGGTCTTTGTATTTATTGGCAGATGCAACACGTAGCGAAACCAGTTTTGAAGAACTTCATTATTGGTTATTTCCATTTAATGTTTTTATGCTGGGCGTCTTCCTGTTTTTGATTATCGTAAATGTTTATCGGCTTGGCATGCAAGTGCTAAGACGCCAGCCTGGCTCACGCTTAACGTTACGATTGTTATTAATGTTTGTGCTGCTAGCGATTGTTCCAGTAGGCATCGTATACACATTTTCGATGTGGCTTATCCAAGAAGGTGTCGATAGTTGGTTTGATGCTGATGTAGAAAAAGCTTTGCAAGATTCTATAGAGTTAAGTCGGTCTTCTTTAGACTTACATATGCGCCAACTACGTCAACAGACCGAGCCAATGGTTAGGGAGTTGTCACAAACGACCTCTTTGGAGGCACCCTTGGTGATTAATGATTTATTGCGTCGTAGTGGCGCTGCAGAAATTGTTCTGTTTACACGCAGTAATAGTATTTTAGCTTCGGGTGGTGAAGTTGGGGCGGCGGTTGTGCCACGTTTGCCAGGTGAGATGGTGATGCGCTTGGTTAGCCAAGGCGAAACGTACGTGGGATTAGATCCAATAAAAGATTCTGGTTTACATGTGCGGTTAGTGTTTCCTATGCACACCACGGGCGCAATAACGGAGAGACGAATGGTGCAGGTGTTATACCCAATATCAGATCGTATCAGCGATCTAGCATTAAGCGTACAAGAAGGCTTTGGTAAATATAATGAATTGGTATATTTGCGTACGCCGCTTAAACAGAACTTTGCGCTGATTATTACTCTGGTTTTATTGCTAGGTATTTTATTTGCTGTATGGGCAGCATTTTATTCTGCGCGCAGACTTGTTGAGCCGATTAAAAATCTAGCACAAGGCACCAAAGCAGTAGCGGAAGGGCAGTATCATAAAAAAATTCCTGTTGAGCATAATGATGATTTGGGCATGTTGGTAGCATCTTTTAATCAAATGACTGAGCGATTATCTTTAGCCCGCGATAAAGCTAAATTAAGTCAGCGCTTAATTGATAGTCAACGTAACTATCTACAGACTATTTTAGAAAATCTATCATCTGGTGTAATCAGTCTCGATCAGAATCTTGTTATAAAAACAGCAAATGCCACAGCTTCACAAATACTTAACACAGATATAAACGAATACATTAGTCGTAATGTTGCACAGTTGTCTATGGAGCATGAAATCTTAAAAAGTTTTTTTGACCAGATTCTACCTATGATGCAAGTTAACAAAACACAATGGCAAACAGAAGTTAAGTTATTGGGAGATAGCCAAGGAAATAAATTCCAAAGTAAAATATTAATGTGCCGCGGTGTTACTTTGCCAGATGACGAAGGACAGCTTGGTGGATATGTACTTGTATTTGATGACATTACCCAACTAATCAGTGCACAGCGTGAATCCGCATGGGGTGAAGTAGCACGACGCTTAGCACATGAAATTAAAAATCCATTAACACCTATTCAATTATCTGCTGAGCGTTTACAGCGTAAAATTTTACCCGAACTTGATCAACATAAAGGCAGTATCTTAGATCGTGCGACCACTACCATTGTTCAACAAGTAGAATCTATGAAAGCAATGGTGAACGATTTTGCAGACTATGCACGGGCTCCACAAATAGAAAAAAGCCCTTTAGACCTTAATAAATTAATTTCTGAAGTTGTAGAGCTGTACCAAAATAATGTTCATAATTTTGAAGTCCACACTTCTCTGGATGAATATCCACCATTAATTTTGGGTGATAGCACACGACTTCGTCAACTAATGCACAACCTTATAAAAAATGCTTTTGAAGCGATGCTAGATAAAGCCCAGGAGCATTCAAAAGTACTAATTACTACGCGATGTTTTGAAATAATTGGCGTTCCCTTTGTGAGTTTGGTCGTGGTGGATGATGGGCCAGGCTTTCCAAATGATTTATTACCTCGTTTATTTGAGCCTTATGTAACCACAAAAAATACTGGTAATGGCTTAGGCTTAGCAATTGTTAAGAAGATTGTTGAGGAACATGGCGGTACTATTCGTGCAGAGAATGCATCTGATAAAGGTGCACGTATTAAGATCCGCATACCTTTAAGTGTTTCAACAGCAAGCATAATTGAGGGAGATGAAATTTCAGTGCACAGCCAAGGAGACGCGGCATGAGTCAAGAAAGCATATTAGTTGTAGATGATGAGCCCGATATTCGCAACTTGGTACAAGAGATACTAGTGGATGAAGGGTACAAAGTAAGTGTTGCAGAAAACACAGCAGTAGCGAGAACACATGCTAACAGTAAACAGCTCGACTTAGTGTTGCTGGATATCTGGATGCCTGGGGAAGACGGTATAAGTTTGCTTAAAGATTGGCAGAACAAGGGAAGCATTGATTGTCCAGTAGTGATGATGTCTGGACATGGCACCGTAGAAACTGCTGTTGAGGCTACGCGTCTAGGCGCATATGATTTTATTGAAAAGCCATTAACTACGGCTAAGTTATTAGTTAGTGTCAAGCGTGCACTAGAGGCAGGCAAAAAAAATACTGATTCCTCTACTGTAAATGAGGCGGTTGAAATTCCAATTGGCACAAGTCTGCCGATTCAGTCTTTGCGCGACCAAGCTAAAAAATTAGCAGTACATGATAATGTTTTGTTTGTTAAAGGCGAGACAGGAGTAGGTAAAAAATCTTTTGCTAATTTTGTGCACTCGCTAAGTATCAGAAAACCAAGACGTTTTATTGCACTGAACGAGGATAACTTTAATAGCAGTGAATCTGCTAAACAGTTATTTGGTTCAGAGGAAGATGAAATTATTACCCCTGGTGTTTTTGAATTATGTAAAGGCGGAACGATTTTTATTAATGATGTCGCAAAGCTCAATACAAAAGGACAAAAGCTTTTGTCTAATTTGTTGCAAAAGAAACAATACAGGCGAATAGGTGGAGCTAGCGCACAAAAATTTGATGCGCGAGTGATTGTTGCAACGCAAAGTGATTTACAAGCCGAAGTTAAGGCAGATCGCTTTGATGATGAGCTATATTTTTTACTCAATGTGGTGCCAGTACGAATTCCTGCGCTGCGTGAGCATTTGCAAGATGTGCCGGAATTGTTGCGTTACTATATTGACTACTATTGTTCTAAAGAAAATTACCCATATCGAAATTTTGCTATCGCTGCGCAAAATCGATTACTGCATTACAGTTGGCCGGGCAATATCCGTGAACTTAAAAACTTAGTACAAAGACTACTTATATTAAGTTCCTCTGATGAAGTGTCTGCTGAAGAAGTAGAGGTAGCACTAGAAGAACAAAGTAATGAGCAAACTAGGGAGGCTTCCACGGATAGTGTTGCACAAGGAGAGCTGTACGAATTACCGCTTAGAGAAGCACGTGAATTATTTGAGCGTAGTTATCTTTTGCACCAGTTGGAACATGTGGGTGGAAATATTAGCAAACTCTCTGAACGTGTCGGACTGGAGCGCACTCACCTTTATCGCAAGCTTCGCGCACTTGGGATTAATACCAAAGAGTCCTAAAAAAATCACGTATAGAGAAAAGGGCTTGCAAGTACTAAATAACGCGCCTATTCTGCGCCGCCAATAAACAGCCATATATTGATGATGGCTGGAGTAAAAATATCATGAAAATCATAATCTTAGGCGCAGGACAGGTGGGTGGAACTTTAGCGCTTAGCCTGGCTAATGAAAAAAACGACATCACGCTTGTTGATACAAATGCCATGGTTTTACAAGACATCCAGGATCGTGCAGATTTACGCACTATTATAGGCGAAGCTTCTCACCCTTCCGTACTCTCACGAGCGGGCGCTAAAGACGCGGATATGATAATCGCACTGACCAATAGTGATGAAACAAATATGGTTGCTTGCCAAGTGGCTTATACCTTATTTCATACGCCTACAAAAATTGCTCGCATTCGTGCAGTGGAGTACCTCAACTATAGCGATTTGTTTGTGCAAGAAGCTTTACCGGTTGATGTATTAATCAGTCCGGAGCATTTGATCTCACTATATATTCAACGTCTGATTGAACACCCGGGTTCACTGCAAGTGTTAGATTTTGCAGATGGGAAAGTTAAACTCCTGGCAATGCGTGCGGAACTTGACGGCCCATTAATTGGAAAGCGATTAAATAATATTTGGGAAGCAATGCCAGAGACCGAGGCTAAAGTGGTTGCGGTATATAGAAATAATGAATCAATTACATTGAATGGTGACACGATTATTCAAGCCGGAGATGAGGTATTTTTCCTTGCTTCTACATCTAATGCGGCATCACTTACTACGCAATTACGAAGCACCGACAAGCCATATAAGCGAGTATTGCTTGCGGGTGGAGGCAACATTGGACTGCATCTTGCTAAGTCTCTTGAAAGTAAGTACCAAGTTAAAATAATTGAGCAAAATCCTGAACGTGCTAGTTATTTGTCTGAGTCACTTAACAAAACCATCGTTTTGCAGGGGGATGCTGCCGACCAAGACATGTTGCAAGAAGAGAATATCGAAAACATTGATGTATTTTGCGCGCTTACCAATGATGATGAAGCGAATATCCTCTCTGCGATGCTTGCCAAACGTTTGGGCGCCAATAAGGTTATGTCCCTAATTAATCGCCCGAGTTATGTAGATTTAGTTGAAAGTGGCATGATCGATATCGCTATCTCCCCCCAACAAGTAACTTTAGGCACTTTGCTCACACATGTTCGTAAAGGTGATATTGTATCTGTACACTCTCTGCGACGTGGTGCAGCAGAAGCCATCGAGGCGGTGGCGCATGGCGATAAAAAGACATCCAAGGTTGTGGGGCGTAACATAGAGCAAATTAACCTTCCAAATGGCGCAACCATAGGCGCTATAGCACGAGGTGATGAAGTAGTCATGGCAGAAGCAGATATCACCATAGAGTCTGAAGATCATGTAATTATCTTTTTAGCAGACAAAACTGGTGTAAAAGATATTGAGCGACTCTTCCAAGTTAGACCAACTTTTATATAACTCAAGTTTTATAGTCATTCGCGCTTTAGATACCTGCCCCTTTTAAATATTTTTTCAAATATTTATACACTGGTACTTATATGCATAAACAAATTATTCAGCGTATTTTAGGGATTTTGCTTGCAGGGTTTAGTTTTACCATGCTGCCACCTATATTGGTTGATGTGCTTTATGCAGAAGAAGCATATTTTCCATTCACAATTGCATTTTTGATTACTCTCGTGACCGGGTTATTGTTGTGGTATCCGGTGCGTAGCTATCGAGATGATTTGCGCTTACGTGATGGGTTTTTAATTGTAGTGTTATTTTGGACAGTACTGGGCATTTTTGGTGCTTTGCCATTGTTTTTGAGTAACTCGCTTTCTATAGGCATTACGGATTCTATTTTTGAATCCATTTCAGGCTTAACTACCACTGGCGCAACAGTGATTACAAATCTTGATGAATTGCCAAAATCAATTTTGTTTTACCGTCAGACTTTGCAGTGGCTAGGCGGTATGGGAATAATCGTTTTAGCGGTTGCAATTTTACCCATGTTAGGTGTGGGCGGTATGCAGCTTTACCGCGCAGAAACACCAGGGCCCGCGAAAGACACAAAGCTAACCCCGCGAATTAAAGAAACTGCAAAAGCACTTTGGTATATCTATTTGTCTTTAACAATTGCATGTGCAATCGGATACTGGCTAGCAGGAATGAGTGAGTTCGATGCTATTAGCCATAGTTTTTCTACTGTAGCGATTGGCGGCTTTTCAACACACAATGAAAGCATAGGCTTTTACCGTAGCGTGCCAATTGAAACCGTTTCTATCATTTTTATGTTGTTGTCTGGTTTAAACTTTGGTTTGCATTTTATTACCTGGAAGTCACTAAGTTTACGACACTATTTTCAGGATGCTGAATTTAAAACTTATTTCTTTGTGATTATTTCCATAACAATTATCACTGCATTATTTTTGCGCATCAGCGAGGTGTACTTGAATTGGGGCGATGCTTTTTCAAAAGCAGTTTTCCAGACAGTGTCCATAGCAACAACGACTGGGTTTACTACCTCTCAATATCATTTCTGGCCTAGTTTTTTACCGCTATTGCTTATACTGGCAAGTTTTATTGGCGGTTGTACGGGCTCCACCGGAGGCGGTATAAAGGTGATTCGCGTGCTGTTACTGGTGAAGCAAGGTATGCGCGAAATGCAGCGTTTGATTCATCCAAATGCAAAAATAGCAGTAAAAATTGGTTTAAAGGCCGTGGATGGGCGTGTTATTGAAGCTGTATGGGGTTTCTTTTCAGCGTATATAGGTGTATTTGTCGTAATGCTTTTATTATTAGTGGCATCAGGTTTAGATCAAGTAACGGCGTTCTCAGCAGTGGCTGCCACACTTAATAATCTTGGTCCTGGCTTGGGCGAAGTGGGTGCTAATTACACAAGCATTAATGATTTTAGTAAGTGGGTATTGTGTTTAGGCATGTTGCTGGGTCGACTAGAAATCTTTACCTTATTGGTTGTGCTGACGCCCGCATTTTGGCGTAGATAATTCAAGGAAGCTCAGATTTAATCTGCCTAATTAATTATTTATGGCGTAAAAAATTATTTAGAAATGCTTATGTATAAAGCTATACACTTCGCTCCCCCAATATTTTTGCCTAACTTTAGTCATTCCCTTAATAAATCTAGTTTCTTTAGTTATGGTAAATGACGAGGCCGAGAAGAAGTGGAATAAAATATATGCCACTCAAGATCAAGATAAGCGTCAACTAGAAACTGAAGCTGCAAATGTTTTGCTGGAGCATGCATATTTACTACCTAACGCTGGAATAGCGCTAGATCTTGCCTGTGGCTTGGGCGGCAATGCTATATTTTTAGCAAATTGCGGTTTGAATGCCCATGCTTGGGATATCTCAGAAATAGCAATTGAGAAATTACAAACGTTTTGTCGACAAAAAATAATTTCGATTACTACAGAAGTTAGAGATATAGAACAACAACCACCCAAAACAAATTCTTTTGATGTGATTTGTGCCAGTTACTATTTGGAGCGAACTTTGGTACAGGACATCATTGCTGCATTAAAACCTAAGGGCTTATTGTTCTATCAAACATTTATAAACGAAAAAGTATCTGATGTTGGCCCAAGCAATCCACAATATCGATTGCAGCCAAATGAGCTGTTAGCATTATTTTCACCACTACATATTTTGGTATACCAAGAATATGGAACAGTGGGGGATATTAAAAAAGGTTTGCGTGATGTTGCAATGCTTGTTGCCCAAAAGAGATGAACTAAAAAAACACGAACCGAAAAACTATAATGGAACTACTACATTTATTTCCTGAAATAGAGCCTTACCGCGAATTTCAACTCAAGGTTTCTGCATTACATACATTGTGGATTGAGGAATGCGGCAATCCACACGGAATACCGGTTGTTTTTCTGCATGGTGGGCCGGGTGCTGCATGTGAACCATTTCAACGCAGGTTTTTTGATCCTGAAATATATCGCATTATTCTATTTGATCAACGCGGTTGCGGTCGCTCTACTCCACACGCTGAGTTAGCTGAAAATACTACAGAGAATTTAATTGCAGATATAGAAACTATCCGTGAATATTTAAAAGTTGAAAAATGGTTAGTATTTGGCGGATCTTGGGGCGCTACTTTAGCGCTGGCTTATGCAGAGGGCCATGCACAATGTGTAACAGGGTTGATCTTAAGGGGTATATTTCTTTGTAGACAACGTGATATTCAATGGTTTTATCAAGATGGTGCAAGTTACATTTACCCAGAACTTTGGCAAGATTACCTCAATGTGATCGCAGAAGATGAGCGCGATGACTTAGTTTCAGCATACTATAAACGTTTAACATCCGACGACGAAAAAACACAACTTGAAGCTGCGCGTGCTTGGTCAATTTGGGAAGGTAACACATCTAATTTAATTACTAAGCCCAGCGTGTTAGAGCATTTTGCAGATGAGTATATTGCATTGAGTCTCGCACGTATCGAATGCCACTATTTTGTAAACCACTCATTCTTACGTGATAATCAATTGCTTGAAGAAGCCTATAAACTGAAGGATATACCTGGTGTGATTGTACACGGTCGTTATGATGTTGTGTGTCCAGTTGAACAGGCATATGCATTACGGAGAGCTTGGCCAACAGCTGAATATATTATCACTCTAAAATCAGGACACTCTGCGACAGAAGACGAGAATGTAGATGCTTTGGTGCGTGCTACTCAAAAATTCGCAAAGCTACTGTCATGATCGCTTTGTTACAACGAGTATCTAGTGCTAGCGTAGTTATCAATACTACTAAAGTTGCAGAAGCTAATGCTGGAGCATTGGTATTTCTCGCAATACAAAAATGTGACACTAAGAAACCGCAGAGAAGATGCAGCAGCGAATCTTAGCGTATCGAATGTTTGCAGATGATAATGATAAAATGAATAAAAGTGTCAGAGAAGTTCGTGGTGATATATTGGTCGTTCCACAATTCACTCTTGCGGCGGATACGACTAAAGGCTTAAGACCTAATTTCTCTTCTGCGGCTACCCCCGATCATGGTAAATGCTTATTTGATTATTTTTTGGACAAATTAAAAGCGGAATATGGTAGAGTTTCATCGGGAAAGTTTGCAGCTGATATGAAGGTGCATTTGGTCAATGATGGACCAGTAACTTTCTGGCTAGAACAATAAAGATTTATTAATAATTAACTAAAACAACACATCTCCCCGTGACTGAACGTACTGCCAGCGTCGAACGCAACACCAACGAAACTCAAATTTCGATTCAGCTAAACCTTGACGGTACTGGCCAATCTTCGCTAAAGACTGGTCTACCCTTTTTTGAGCATATGATTGATCAAATCGCCCGCCATGGCATGCTGGATTTAACCATCGATGCGAAAGGTGACTTGGAAATCGATGCGCACCACACAGTAGAAGATGTTGGAATAACCCTAGGCCAGGCATTTAAGCAAGCCATAGGTGATAAAAAAGGGGTTGTGCGCTACGGTCATGCGTATGTCCCGTTGGATGAGGCGCTTTCACGAGTTGTGATCGATTTTTCTGGTAGACCAAGCTTAGAATTTCGTGTGCAGTTTCCTCGCGCTCGTGTGGGTGATTTTGATGTTGACTTAACGCATGAGTTTTTTCAAGGCTTTGTAAATCACGCAAATGTGACTTTGCATATTGATAGCTTATCGGGAGTTAATTCCCATCACATCGCGGAAACAATATTTAAAGCTTTTGGCCGCGCTTTGCGTATGGCTGCAGCGCATGATGAACGCATGCAAGGAATAGTACCGTCCACTAAAGGCAGCTTGTAATTGTTAGAATAATTCAGAACTTCATTAAGTAAGTATGAACAATATCGCAATCATTGACTATGGCATGGGGAATTTGTATTCCGTTGCCAAAGCAGTTGAACATGCTGCAGGATCAAAAAACAATATTGTCGTGACTTCTGATGCAGATGTTATTGCAGCAAGTGACAAAGTTATTTTCCCAGGGCAAGGTGCAGCAAAAGATTGTATGTCAGCTTTACAGCAGTGTGATCTCGAGTCTGTAATTATTGATGCTGCAAAACAAAAGCCTTTTTTAGGAATTTGCATGGGCATGCAAGTTTTGATGCAAATGAGTGAAGAAAACGATGGTATTGTTTGCTTAGGTATATACAAAGGCAGCGTGAAATATTTTGGTAACCATTTAACAATAGGGTCTGGTGATAATAGTTTTAAGGTGCCGCATATGGGTTGGAATTGCATTGAACAGCAACAGAACCATCCGTTATGGAAGGATATTACAGAGTCGAGTTACTTTTATTTTGTGCACAGCTATTTTGTTGCAACGGAAAATGACTGTTTAATAGCAGGAACAACGAATTATGGGCCAACATTCACTTCAGTGATTGCACAAGACAATGTATTTGCGATGCAATGCCATCCTGAAAAGAGTGCCCAGGCTGGTTTGCAACTACTTAAAAACTTCGTACACTGGGATGGAAGTAATACCGTTAATTAAATCGTGATTATTATACCTGCAATTGACTTGAAAGATGGTAAATGTGTCCGCTTGCGACAAGGCGCCATGGATGACGTAACCGTATTTTCCGAGGACCCCGTAGCGATCGCAGGTCAATGGGTGGAACAAGGGGCAAAACGTTTACACATTGTTGACTTGGATGGCGCTACATCGGGTGGGCCCATGAATCGCGAAATCATTCATAGCATTGCCGAGAATTATCCTGATTTACAGATTCAAGTGGGCGGTGGAATACGCGACGAAGATACTGTTCAATCCTATCTGGATGTTGGTGTTCAGTATGTAATTATTGGCACCCAAGCCGTAAGCGCACCACATTTTGTGAATGATCTTTGTTTAGAATTTCCAGGACATATTATCGTTGGATTAGATGCTAAAGATGGTAAAGTGGCTATCGATGGTTGGTCAAAGCTATCTCATCATGATGTGATAGATATGGCACAACATTTTGAAGCGGATGGCGTTGCTGCTATTGTGTTTACCGATATTAGTCGAGACGGCATGATGCAAGGTTTAAATGTTGAGTCTACAGCAAAGTTATCTGCCGCAATTCATATACCTGTAATCGCCTCTGGTGGTGTGACTGATGAAAATGATATCAAACGTTTATGTGAGTGTGATGAAGAAGGTATCATAGGTGTAATCGTTGGCCGGGCACTTTATGAAGGTACTATCGAATTACAGCAAGCACAAAAACTTGCAGATTCTTATCAAATATAATCATTTCTAAATAAATGTTTGCTCAGTTACAGAATTTACTGTTTCTGCAAATTATATTTCTAACAAAACCTAATAACTATGCCACTCGCGAAACGTATTATCCCTTGTCTAGACGTGGACGCAGGACGCGTCGTCAAAGGTATTAAGTTTGTTGATATTCGAGATGCAGGCGATCCTGTGGAAGTTGCTAAGCGCTACGATTACGAAGGTGCCGATGAGATTACTTTTTTAGATATCACTGCAAGTTCCGATAACCGCGATACAATGATACATGTAGTTGAGCGCGTAGCTGCAGAAGTTTTTATTCCACTCACTGTAGGTGGCGGCATACGTAAAGTAGAAGATATTCGTAAGCTGTTAAATGCGGGGGCTGATAAAGTAGGTATTAATACCGCAGCGGTTTTTAATCCAGATTTTGTAAAACAAGCTAGTGATAAAGTTGGCTCCCAATGTATCGTGGTCGCTATCGATGCCAAGCAAGTAAGCAATCACGGTGAGCCATTAAAGTGGGAAATATTTACCCATGGTGGGCGTAAGTCTACGGGGCTAAATGCGCTAGAATGGGCGAAGAAAATGCAAGACTACGGAGCGGGTGAAATACTGTTAACCAGCATGGATCATGACGGCACTAAGATTGGTTTTGATTTGGAACTGACGCGCACTATTAGTGAGGCCGTTGGTATCCCCGTTATCGCCTCTGGGGGGGTAGGCACATTGGCTCATTTGGTAGATGGCGTAACAATAGGCAAGGCAGATGCTGTACTAGCAGCTAGTATTTTTCACTTTGGCGAATACACAATACAAGAGGCAAAAAGCTATATGGCTAAGCATGATATTGTGGTAAGAAGTTAACTATGAATAACACTGAAACCTTACAAAATTTAGCCGAGATCCTTGAGCAGCGAAAAAATGCTAAAGCTGACGAATCTTATGTGGCAAGTTTATATGAGTCAGGATTAGAAAAAATACTAACTAAAATTAGTGAAGAAGCTGATGAGACGATTGATGCTGCAAGAGAAGAGAGTGCTGAGCATTTAATACACGAAGTTGCTGACTTATGGTTTCATTGCATGGTGTTACTCGCGCAGAAGAATTTAAGTCACAAAGATGTACTTAAAGAATTAAATCGACGCTTTGGAATTTCAGGGCTTGCTGAAAAGGCCCAGCGTTAGCAAGAGAATTGTAAGTGCGAGTCATGATTAAATACTTATTAAAGTTTTTATAGGAGTGTAGATTATGGGAATTAGCCCGTGGCAGTTAATTATTGTACTAGTCATTGTTGTATTAATTTTTGGCACAAAAAAATTACGCAATATGGGTGGCGACATAGGTGGCGCTGTTAAAAATTTCAAAAAGTCTATGAAGGACGAAGGCGATTCAAAACAATCTGACACGGACGAGACTACACCTGACGAGACTACACCTGACGAGACTACACCCAAAGAATAAATCCATCCTATGTTAGATTTTGGATTTTGGGAGGTCGCCATTGTTATGGTGGTTGCGTTATTAGTTGTCGGCCCAGAGCGTTTGCCGGCGTTAGCGGGCCAGCTTGGTAAATGGGTGGGTAAAGCCAGAAAGATGGTTGCCAGCGTTCGCTCTGATATAGAGTCTGAGATTAAATCTGCTGAGCTAAAAGAAATTTTAGAAAAACAGCAGGGCGAAATTGGCGAGCTTAAAGAAATGCTAAAAAGCACCCAAAATGAAATAGAAAATGAAATAAGCTTTGAGGATAAAACCCAAGGTGATAGCGAACTAATTCGAGCTGTTGAAAATCGTATCGAATCAACTAAACAGCAAGAGTTGTCATTAAGCAAAGAAAATAGCGCAAAGTCAGAGCATGGCGACGACTAACGATACATCCATTAGTGATAAAAAACACGAAACTCTTTTAACGCATCTCTATGAGTTACGTAGCAGGCTTATGTGGATTGTGGGCATTGTTATGCTGGTTTTCATTTGTTTGTTTCCTTTCGCAAATGAACTATATGAATATTTAGCAGGGCCACTGATAAAACACATGCCGGAAGGTAGCTCAATGGTAGCCATTGATGTTGCTGCTCCATTTTTAATACCATTTAAATTTGTATTTGTGTTGAGCTTTGTGATTGCTATACCAGTCATTCTTTATCACGTTTGGGGCTTTATAGCGCCGGGTCTTTATAGCAATGAAAAACGCTTAGCATTCCCGATTATTATTTCAAGCTGGTTGCTTTTCTACATTGGGATGGCTTTTGCGTACTTGATTGTGTTTCCGTTGATGTTTGCTTTTTTTACTCGAGCCGCACCTCAAGGGGTAGCGGTTATGACCGATATAGGTCGCTATCTGGATTTTGTGCTGAAAATATTTATTGCTTTTGGCGTGGCTTTTGAGGTGCCTATCATTACATTTGTGTTAGTTAAATTAGGTATGACTACTTCGGATCAATTGGCTGCAAAACGCCCCTATGTGATTGTGGGTGCGTTTGTTGTCGGCATGCTGCTCACTCCGCCAGATATTATTTCTCAATTTTTATTAGCTGTTCCGGTATGGCTATTATTTGAACTCGGTTTATTTATGTCTCGAGTAATGATAAATACCAAGAATATAAATGAATTAGAAGTTTCTGAACGTCAGCAGGAGCCTCGGTTTACTGACCTAAGCGATGAAGAGCAGGAAATAAAAAAAGATGATAACGAGCTATTAGACGATTCCTCAGAAATCAAATAACGCTGTCTTCACATATTAAGTATAAAAACCATAATTAATCGTGGATAAAAAAGTAACTATTCGTAATCGAGCTATGCTGCTCATTCTAGATGGCTTTGGAACAAACCCCAGCAAAGCGAATAATGCCGTGTTGCAGGCTAAGACACCTAAACTAGATGAATATTTTTCATCATATTCGCACACCGTGTTAGAAGCTTCAGGTAAGGCTGTGGGCCTGCCGCCCGGCCAAATGGGGAATTCTGAGGTCGGACATATGACCATAGGTTGTGGCGCTATCATTAATCAAGATTTAATCCGTATAAATGCTGCGATTACTGATGGAAGTTTCTATGAAATGTCTCCACTACGTCGTGCGTTGGAAAATGCAAAGAAGAAAGAAAATTATATACATATAATCGGATTGATGTCGGATGGTGGTGTTCATTCTCATATCAATCATACCCTTGCGCTAATAAAACTTTGTCGCGAAGTGCAAGTTCGACCCGTACTACATGTAATTACGGATGGTAGAGATACGGCGCCTAAAAGTGCAAAAAAATATGTAAAACGCTTAGAAGATGCGCTTACTGAAGCCAATGGCACGATTGCGACTTTAATGGGACGCTATTATGCAATGGATAGGGATCGCAGATGGGAGCGAACGCTTAAAGCTTGGGAAGCACTAGTGCAGCTTAAAGGGGAAAAATGCACAAATGCTCTAGATGCGATTGATAAAGCTTATGCGCGCGGCGAATCAGATGAATTTATTTTACCTTCTGTATTGGGGAATGCAATGCCATTGTCGGCTGAGTCAGAATTGATATTTACTAATTTTCGCAATGATCGTCCCCGCCAACTCAGTAAAGCACTTGCAAAACCTGACTTTAGTTCGTTTGACCGCGGCCCGGATTTTGAGCCAATCAAACTTACAAAAATGACAAAGTACAGTAAAGAATTTCTGGGTCCAGTTGTGTTTGCACCTCGTAAACCAGAAACCAATCTAGCAGAAGTTGTTTCTAGGAATGGCCTGTATCAGTTTCATTGCGCTGAAACAGAAAAATACCCACACGTGACGTACTTTTTAAATGGTGGCCATGAAGAAGCTTATGAGGGGGAAGATAGAAAAATGGTGCCTTCACCAAAAGTTGCAACGTATGATCTACAACCAGAAATGAGTGCAGAAGAGGTTGCCGATGAAGCCATAAAAGCGATTAATAATGAGACGTATTCGTTAATCGTGGTGAACTTTGCCAATGCCGATATGGTAGGTCATACAGCAATAAAAGAGGCAGTCGTAGCCGCGTTAGAGGCGCTAGACACACATATTGGCCGCGTGTTAGATGCGGCCAAAACTAACGGAATCTCAGTATTGTTGACTTCAGATCATGGTAACTGCGATGAAATGGTCGATCCGCGTACTAAAGAGCCGCATACCCGACACACTACTTACCCAGTACCTTGTTTGATAATGGATGATGGAACATGGGATCTTGCAAATGGTCAGGGCCTAAGTGCGGTAGCACCGACAATTCTAGAAATTATGGGAATAGAAAAACCAAGTTCTATGACTGGGGAATCTTTATTTATTCATCACATTGATGAGTAATATAATATTCACAAGTTTTTTATTAACGTCTTAAAAATGAAGTTTTAATCAAACGGATTCCACCAGCTTTTTTCCTTTTCTTCTTTTGGCTTTCTAACGACTTCCTCGATTTCCTCACTACTCGCTTCAGCTACTTGGTCTTCTTTGTCTTCTTTGTCTGCTTGTCCATAGGTGTCTGCTAAAGTTCGAAATGCATTAACCATTCTTGTCACGGAATAATCAAGGGCTATCGGGAACGCGGTTTTATTGCCATCTTCCTTCCACTCAAAATTACGTTGTAGACTCCTTCTAATTTCGATGGGATATTCATCCCAACTACGTTTGGGTTTTACATCGATTGCGCCTTCTAGTAACACATAGTTATTTCCGAACACTAGGAATTTTTTACCCGATGCAGAGACTATTAAATCCTTTCTTTGCACTACAAAATCAACCTGTAAACAATCTTTATAACGTTGATCTACACTGGGCGTATTTGCTGAAACAACACATGTCTTAGCTGTATAGCTAAGAATTTCTGGAGTAACCTTTAAATTTGCAATATCACCCCCAGCCTTAATAATGTTGGCAGCTTCGCGTTCTTCTTTAGTAAGTCCATCTTTAATTCCAGGTGCTTCGCCACCCCCCTCTTTATAAATGATAACTTGTTGTTGATAGGGGGTGTAATCTGGAGCTGCTTCACCACCACTGTTTGTTGCCGCGCATAGCTGCGTTACTTGCTCTTGGGTAAAGCCTTTATCAAGGTAAAACTGAACGTCTTCACGAGCGCAGTCAGCATGTAGTGAGGATGATAGGAGTAAGTATATTGCAGTGATTAGTGGTGCGTATTTATAAGGCATATAGGCGCTTCTAAAATGAATAGACGGAGGAGTTTAATAGATATTTTGAGTGGCTACCAATAAAGAAAGTTCATTACTCGTTAAAACAAGTAAATATACAGGCAAAAAAATAGGCGCCCTAAGGCGCCTATTTTTATACGGTTGGTAAGTTCTAAATCAACTTAGAACCACTGAACCATACCAATACCGATTGCTTCTGCTGTATCGCCTTGTGCAACCCCTGAACCGTTGATACCGTAGTCATAGGTAGCATTATCTTCGTTGTCTACAACAGAGTAAACAAGACGAAGTTCTGTGCCTGCAGGCATAGTGTAGAAAATACCGAGGTTATATGCTATCGCATCAGTATCGTTTTCAACACATAGCGTAGCACC